>ENA-ORPF01000394-ORPF01000394.1-human-gut-metagenome-genome-assembly--contig:-NODE-394-length-45243-cov-4.549172_pt1 | contig 45243 bp, 40 predicted proteins | sample MGYA00242140_ERZ509070 | MGnify/ENA primary metagenome ERZ509070 (study PRJEB26280, sample SAMEA2338713) | human gut metagenome | biome: human gut; feature: human-associated habitat; material: faeces... | reverse complement strand
TCTGCCTCTGGCATAACAGCTACAGAAGCTGTAGAAGTCTGGATTCGTCCATTAGATTCAGTTACTGGGATTCTCTGTACTCTGTGAACACCTGACTCATATTTCATAATAGAGTAAGCACCCTGTCCCTTAACCATGAATTCAACTTCCTTCATACCACCGATACCAGTCTCATCACCGCTTAATACTTCAACCTTCCAGCCCCTTGCCTGTGCATAATGTACATACATTCTGAAAAGCTCAGCTGCAAAAAGTGCTGCTTCTTCTCCACCAGCACCTGCTCTTATCTCGACAACGATATCCTTGTCATCATTAGGATCTTTAGGTAAAAGAAGAATCTTTAATTCATGTTCTAATTCTTCAACTCTTGCCTTAGACTCATTAAGTTCCTCTTTAGCCATCTCTTTAAGTTCTTCATCTGTCTCTTCATCAAGAATAGCAAGACTGTCCTCAATATTCTTCTTACAGTTCTTATACTCAGTATAAGTCTCTATAAGTGGTGCAAGACTGCTCTGCTCCTTCATAAGCTTTCTGAACTTTTCCTGGTCATTAACTACATCCGGATTACCAAGTTCAGCAGTTATATCTTCATATCTGTTGACTGTATCTTCAAGTCTATCAAACATATTATGTCACTTTCCCTTTCTATAATTAATAAAACTTATATTAATTGTTACTTTTTTCCCATAACAACGCGGTCAAGACCCGCTAAATCCTTAACCACCACTATATCTTTAAAACCTGCCTGTTTCATAATATCTGAAACATCTGCTGCCTGCTCAGCCCCTATTTCATAGCACAGATAACCATTCATCTTAAGATAATCCCCTGATTTATCAGTAATTCTTCTGTAAAACATGAGACCATCCTCTGTTCCATCAAGTGCAAGCATTGGATCATGCAGACGGACCTCATCCTGAAGTCCCTCAATTACCTTAGTTGGTATATATGGCGGATTAGACACTATTATATCATATCTCCTGTCCGCTCCTAATGCAGCAAATAAATCACTCTGTATGAAATCAATATTGTCCGCATCAAGATTACATTTATTCTTCCATGCTACAGCTAATGCCTTGTCAGATATATCAACACCTGTCACATTGCTATCAGGAAATTTCTTTGCAAGTGTTATGCCTATACATCCTGAACCTGTACACATATCAAGTATATCATATCCATCCTTTGCGACTTTAATAACCTCGCTGACAAGAATTTCTGTATCCTGCCTTGGTATAAGTACATTTTCATTAACCACGAACTCATATCCATAAAAATATGCTTTCCCGAGGATATGCTGCAATGGTTTATGAGATGCTCTCTTTTCTATATATTCCTTAAATAAACTGAAATCTTTCTCTGACAGTTCGTTATCTCCATTAATAAAATAAAATGTTCTTGTCATTCCATTAATAGACGACAACAATTCAAAGCTGTCATACTCTGCATTATCAACATTATTGTCTCTAAGCTTTTCAGCACCCCAGTTTACTGCTTGTCTGATTGTCATCATAGCTACTCGTCTTCCAGCCTTTTCTGTTTAAACATAGGAACATCTTCAAGATATGACTCCTCAGGCTCCACTTTCTCAGTCTCGAATTCAAAACCAGCTACAACCTCTTCTTCTGAAAGCTCCTCGGCAGCATCTTTATCTGTATCAGACTGTGAGTTATCTATATATGCCGGAGTATCTATGAATTCAAATCCTTCTATAGCTGATGGATCATCATGATCATCTTTACCATATCCAAGTTCTTTTCCGGTCTGGATGTATTTCTGTTCAGGCGTTAATTCTGTCTCTGCACTATTTTCAGCTTTCTGCTCTTCAAAATCTATAGTTCTTGTCTCTTCATTTCCATGAATAAGACTTCCTGAAATTGCAAGCTCTGCCTCAGATGCAACAAGTGCCTCAACAGGATTCTCCTCCTCTGCATAATATTCAGCAAGGAACTGCTTCCAGTCAAATACTTCTTCAACAGCTTTAATAGCAACTTCTATCATATCCATGTCAGGTTCTCTTGTTGTTAACTTCTGGAACCACATTCCCGGTTTGCTTAAGACTCTTACAAATGCATTGTCATTCTTTCCTGCCCATCTTATAACTTCATAAGAAACACCTGCAATAACAGGAACAAGAAGAATTCTCACTAATATCTGCAATGCAACATTATCAACTCTTATAAATATAAAAAACACAATACTTATAAACATTACAAAGAATAAGAAGCTTGTTCCACATCTTTTATGATATCTTGAACTGTTCTTTACATTCTCTGGTGTAAGTCTGGCACCATTCTCAATACAGTTGATACATTTGTGCTCAGCACCATGATACATGAAAGTTCTCTTAATATCTTTCATCATGGAGATAAGCGATACATATATAACAAATATTAATAATCTCACAATACCTTCTATAAAATTAAGAAGAGCCTTAGAAATTATGTATTTCGATATTAATCTTGTTGCAAGATAAGGAAGAACCATAAATAATCCGATTGCAAAGAATATTGACAGAATAACCGTTACTGCCATTAATACTGATTCAAATTTGTCTTTAAGAATATTCTTTCCAACCTCATCAATCTTAGTCTTTTCCTGTTCTGCAGGATCATCATAAAAAGACGCTGAATAATTAATTGTTGATATCCCAGTAACCAGTGAATCAACAAAATTAACAATTCCTCTGATTATCGGAAGATTGAGCCATGGATGCTTCTCTGTTATGAGTCTGCTTTCTCTTACGACAACTTCTATTTCATTATCGGGTTTTCTGACCGCAATAGAATACTTATCCTTATTACGCATCATAATTCCCTCAATTACAGCCTGTCCCCCAATTCCTGATGGCTTCATATCACTAACCATACCTTTCTAAAATGTTATGTATACATTCAAAAAAAGTTGAGGTCCCGAAAAACCTCAACCTTAATTTCAAAATTAATTGTTTGATACTCCGTACTTCTTGTTGAACTTATCAATACGTCCGCGAGTAGATGATGCCTTCTGCTGTCCTGTGTAGAACGGATGGCACTTTGAACAGATTTCTACGTGGATTTCTTCGTTTGTTGAACCTGTTACGAACTCGTTACCGCAGTTGCAAACAACCTTTGCCTGATAATAAGCTGGATGGATTCCTTCTCTCATGATTTCACCTCTTTACAAATTATTAAGTATTACAATTGTGAATTCCGCCTTAGATTCCCTTTCTATCCCGATGGGATCTATGCGCATTAGACACAATGACCTCTTTATCTGTCATAAACAGCTTTCATATTGTATCACGATGCGACATGTTATGCAAGCATTTTTTAAAAAAGTTCTAAAAAGAAACTATACCTTAGATATAATGGTTCTTATTCACTGTTCTTACCAGTTCTTCGTTATTCTTTGTCTTGACAAACAAATCAAGGATTCTCTCTGCCGCCTCATCTGTCTTTAATCCATTAAGAGCTTTTCTCATTATATCAACAGCTTCCTGCTCTTCATTATTAAGAAGAAGATCTTCTCTTCTTGTACTTGACTTTGCTATATCAATTGCAGGGAACACTCTCTTTTCTGATAGCTTTCTGTCAAGAACAAGTTCCATATTACCTGTTCCCTTAAATTCCTCGAATACAACGTCATCCATCTTGCTTCCTGTCTCAACAAGAGCAGTTGCAAGGATTGTAAGACTTCCACCCTCACGCATATTTCTTGCTGCGCCAAAGAATCTCTTAGGCATATGAAGTGCTGCAGGGTCAAGACCACCTGAAAGTGTACGTCCACTTGCCTGAACTGTAAGGTTGTATGCCCTTGCAAGTCTTGTGATACTGTCAAGAAGGATTATTACATCTGTCTTCTGTTCAACAAGTCTCTTGGCTCTTTCAATAACCATCTCAGATACTCTCTTATGTCTTTCTGGAAGCTCGTCAAATGTTGAATATATAACTTCAACATTATCACCCACGATTGATTCCTTGATATCAGTTACTTCCTCAGGTCTTTCATCAATAAGAAGAATAATCAGATGCATCTCAGGGTTATTCTTAGTTACAGCATTGGCAATCTGCTTAAGAAGCGTTGTCTTACCTGACTTAGGCTGTGAAACAATCATACCTCGCTGTCCCTTACCTATAGGCGATATAAGATCAACCATTCTCATTGCCACTGTACTTGAATTTTTTTCAAGATGAATTCTTTCATTAGGAAAAATTGGTGTAAGACTTTCAAATGCAGGTCTTCTCTGTGCAACTGACGGATCTTTTCCATTGACCGTCTCAAGATACATAAGAGCTGAAAACTTCTCTCCTGATGCCTTCATTCTCTTTGGTCCCTGTATAATGTCTCCTGTCTTTAGATTAAACTTTCTTATCTGTGATGGTGAAACATATACATCGTTCTCTCCCGGAAGAAAGTTCTCACATCTTATAAATCCATAACCATCCGATAAAACCTCAAGTATTCCATCTGCCAATGGAGCATCATGCTCTTGTCTTGGCTGTGCATGATAATTATCTTTCTTATCTTCTTTAACATACTGTTCACTCTTATGGTGTGATTCATCCGATATTCCTGCCTCATCGTGTTCTGCTCTGGCATCTTCAGAAACAACAGCTTCAACTTCCGCCGGCTCTCTCTTTTCTTCTCCTTCTGCTGCAGCAATAATTGCATCTATGAGTTCGCTCTTTCTCATTGTTGATATATTTTTTATATTCTTGTCCTTCGCAAATTCACGTAATACACTGACTGACAATGTTTCTAACTTTGCCTTCATATAATCCACCTCTGTTATTAGTCATAGTTTAATTTAATGGGAAATGATGCAGAAATCGCATCAAAGATAAATTAATTATACAACGTATTATTCTAAAAGAAAAGACTAAAAATGCTTTTTTTAGTCATAGCAATATGTTATTATATATGTTGCTGTGAAAAGCACTATAATTGAAAGGAAGATTAGATATTATGACTAATGCAGAGAAAGCCTTACGACTCCATGAAGAATGGAATGGTAAATTTGAAACAACTCCTAAAATGAAGATTCAGACAAGAGAAGATCTTGCCCTTGCTTATACTCCTGGTGTAGCAGAGCCATGCAAGGTTATTGCAAAAGATAAAGAGGCTGCTTACAAATACACAATTAAAGCAAATACTATCGCTGTTGTATCTGACGGAAGTGCTGTACTTGGACTTGGTAATATCGGTGCTCATGCCGCTATGCCTGTTATGGAAGGAAAAGCTGTTCTATTCAAGGAATTTGGTAATGTTAATGCTGTACCTGTCTGCCTTGATACACAGGACACAGAAGAAATCATCAAAACAGTAGTTAATATTGCACCTGCATTTGGCGGTATCAATCTTGAAGATATATCAGCTCCAAGATGTTTTGAAATTGAGACAAGACTTAAGGAACTTCTTGACATACCTGTATTCCATGATGACCAGCATGGTACTGCTATCGTTGTGTTAGCAGGTATCATTAACGGACTTAAGGTAACAGGCAAGACTAAAGAAGACTGTCAGGTAGTAGTTAACGGTGCCGGTTCTGCCGGAGTTGCTATTACAAAGCTTCTTCTTACATATGGTTTTAAGCATGTTACAATGTGTGATAAGTCTGGTATCCTTTCAAAGGCTTCAGAAGGTCTTAACTGGATGCAGCAGTCAATGATGGAAGTAACTAACCTTGAGAACAAGACTGGTTCTTTAGCTGATGCACTCCGTGGTGCAGATATATTTGTCGGAGTTTCTGCTCCTAACATCGTTACAGCCGATATGGTTAAGACTATGAATAAAGATGCAATTATATTTGCAATGGCTAACCCTGTTCCAGAGATTATGCCTGATGTTGCCAAGGCAGCAGGTGCAAGAGTTGTTGGTACAGGACGTTCTGATTTCCCTAACCAGGTAAATAATGTTATTGCATTCCCTGGTATCTTCAAGGGTGCTCTTGAAGGCCGTGCAAGACAGATAACTGAAGATATGAAGCTTGCTGCTGCACTTGCAATTGCTAACCTTGTTCCAGATGACGAAGTAAGTGATGTTAATATCCTTCCTGAAGCATTTGACCCAAGAGTTGCTGATGTTGTCAGCAAGGCTGTAATCGATCATATTGAGAAGTAATTATGCTTCCGTATTATTATTCTGTAAGTGAATATCTGAAAGACACTTATGGTAAAAAATTATACAAATTAAGTCTTTCCGGAAACATGACCTGTCCTAACAGAGATGGATTTCTTGATACAAGAGGCTGTATATTCTGCAGTGGTCATGGTTCCGGAGATTTTGCCGTTAAAGATATTGACAAAGCAAAGACTTTGGTATCTAATAAGTATTCTGGCAGTGAATATATTGCATATTTCCAATCATTTACTAACACATATGCTGATGCCCAATATCTGCGTGAACTTTTTATGCCTGTAATACTAAGAGATGATATCCGTATACTGTCTATAGCAACAAGACCAGATTGTCTCGGCGATGACATCCTAGAGCTTCTTGATGAGCTTAACCACATCAAGCCTGTATGGATTGAATTAGGATTGCAGACTATTAATGATTCGTCTTCTGATTATATACGCAGAGGATATCCTTTATCCACATATGATGAAGCGGTAAAAAATCTTCTTTCCATAGGAATTGCTCCGATTGTCCATATGATAATTGGTCTTCCTCACGAAACCATAAGTGATTATATTGCTACTGCCCGCTATATAGCAGACAGCGGTGCATCGGGAATCAAGATTTCTTTATTGCACATTTTAAAAGATACTGACCTTTACGATGATTATTGCAAAGGATTATTCAAAGCTCTTACTATGGATGAATACCTTGCCGCAATAGGAGCTATACTCCCTGTATTACCCAAGAATATGGTAATACACAGACTTACCGGTGACGGGCCTAAGAATATTCTTGCAGCACCATTATGGACTGCTGACAAAAAGAGAGTTCTTAATACTCTCACACATTACCTCAAAGAAAATAAGATTTATCAAGGAAAAGATTATGAACACTGACTCAACCACTTTGTACAAATTAATGATTTTATATATGCTGAGTAAAGTGAATTTCCCGTTATCCAACACACAGCTCTCATCTTTCATGTTGGATAAACAATACACGGATTATTTCACTTTCCAGGAAACCATCAACTCTCTGGTTGAGGACGGCTTTATAAGAGGCTACACGCACCAGAGCAGCACTCACTATACTCTTACCAAAGAAGGTGAGGATACCATCGCATTTTTCTATACCAAGATATCAACTGCGATACGCGATGATATAGAAACTTATCTGTTCGATAACAAATACGAATTAAAGAATGAGGCTGGAACTGTAACTGACTGCTACAAGTTATCTAACGGCAATTACATTGCACACTGTCAGTTAAAAGAAGGGGATACAACTCTTATCGAACTCAATCTTAATGTTCCAGTTGAGGAACAGGCTGAGATAATATGTGCAAGATGGCGTGAGAACAGTCAGGAAGTATATGATTATATTGTTCGTAAACTTATGTAAAAAGCGTTTCGACAGGCAAATGAGATTTCCTCAAGTTTACCTGTCGAAACGCTTTTTTATTTATTATCTATAGTTTCTTCCAGCAATTCTTCTGTAACTTCTTCCTGTGGCAGTACATATGAATCTATAAGCTGCCATAATTCTTTAAGTCCCTGCTTGGTCTGTGATGAAAAAGGAATAAGAATATCCTCCTGTCTTAATCCAAGTCCTGTTCTTACAGCTTTAACCTGTTTGCTTATCTGACTTCTCTTAATCTTATCCAGCTTTGTTGCAACAATTACAGGTCTGTAACCATTATTTACAATCCAGTCATACATCATTCTGTCATTGTCAGATGGGTCATGACGGATATCAATCAGCAAGAACACCTGCTTTAACTGGCTGCTCTTTCTTAAATATTTCTCAATCATCTTACCCCATTTGGCTTTGACAGCCGGACTTACATTGGCATATCCATAACCTGGAAGGTCAACCAGATACATGCTGTCATTAATATTATAGAAATTAATAGTCTGTGTCTTACCTGGCTGTGATGATGTTCTTGCATATGATTTCCTGTTCATCAATGCATTAATGAGCGATGATTTACCAACATTTGACTTGCCTGCAAATGCAACCTCCGGAAATGGAGTTTCAGGCAGTGTACTTGTCACTCCGACTACTATATCCAGATTAACCTTTTTAATAACCATAATCCATATCTCCTTTCATTTAATGCATTAGTGCCTGTGCAAATACTTCTTTAACATTATTCACATATATTATGTTCATTCCATCAGTTATCTCAGCATCAAGCTCCTCTACATCTGCCTGATTATCTTCTGGTACGAAAACATTTGTTATGCCTGCTGTCTTACTTGCAAGAAGCTTTTCTTTAAGTCCTCCTATCGGAAGAACCCTGCCTCTTAGTGTAAGCTCTCCTGTCATGGCAACATCTGCCCTTACCGGAATTCCTGTAACTGCAGATAACATTGCTGTAGCCATTGTAACACCAGCAGAAGGTCCGTCTTTAGGAGTCGCTCCCTCAGGTATATGAAGATGGAATGCATGCTTCTGGAAATATTCTGTATCCACCTTGTATCTGCCTTTCTCTGTAACAGACTTGATGTAAGAAACCGCTATACTTGCTGATTCCTTCATTACATCACCCATATTACCTGTAAGCTTGAACTCGCCTTTGCCCGGCATCGTTATAACCTCTATCTCAAGAGTATCTCCCCCCGCCTGCGTCCATGCAAGGCCTCTTACAATACCAACTTCACCCTTTGGGTTCTTCTTATCCGGTCTGTACTTAACTTTTCCAAGATAATCTGTAATATTCTTATCAGATATGTTAACTGTTTTCTTTATAGACTTGTCCCTTGTTCCATCAGGCGTGAATACACCTGCCTTATACAACTCGCTGACCGTCTTTCTTACAACTTTGGCAATCTGTCTTTCGAGCCCACGCACCCCCGCTTCTCGTGTATAAGAATCTATAATTGTCCTTATAACTTTATCTGTGAATTTAACATCTGATACAAGCAGACCGTTCTGTTTAATCTGCTTCTTAATAAGGTGCTCCTTAGCAATATGAAACTTTTCATTTGCCGTATACGAGCCAACCTCTATTATCTCCATTCTATCAAGAAGAGGACGGCTTACTCTTGATAAGTCATTAGCAGTCGCTATAAAAAGCACATTTGACAAATCAACTGGCATCTCTATATAGTGGTCAACAAAATTAACATTCTGCTCGCTGTCTAACACCTCAAGAAGCGCTGCTGAAGTATCTCCCTTATAATCGCTGCTCATCTTGTCTATCTCATCAAGAAGCATAAGTGGATTGTTAACCTTTGCGCCCTTAAGTCCCTCAATAATTCTTCCTGGCATAGCACCGATATATGTCTTTCTGTGTCCTCTTATCTCAGCTTCATCTTTAACACCACCAAGACAGATTCTCACATATTCTTTTCCTAGTGCTTTCGCAACTGACTTTGCAATAGAAGTCTTACCTGTTCCCGGAGGTCCTGCAAGACATATTATAGGTGCTTTGCCACTGCTTGTTATATTTCTAACCGCAAGTGATTCAAGAATTCTTTCTTTAATATCCTTCATTCCATAATGATCTGAATCAAGCACCTTTGCTGCATTGTCTATATCCTTATTATCCTGTGTTCCCACATTCCATGGAAGTTCAAGGCATGTCTCTATGTAAGTTCTCTCCACATTTGCTTCCGCATTATTGCCAGCTAAAGATTTAAGTCTCTTTATTTCTTTATTAAGCTTATCTTTTACATATTCAGGTGCATCTAACTTTTCAACCGCAGCCTCATATTCTTCTGCCTCCGATGCAGTTCCTCCATCAAGTTCTTCATTAATTGCCGCAAGTTCTTCTCTTAATATGTAATCTTTCTGGTTCTTATCAACTCTTTCTCTTACTGCATTGCCAAGTTCTTCTTTAATCCTGTATGCATTAATTTCATTAATAAGCAATGTTGCTGCAAATGTATACATCTGCTCATAGTCTTCAACTTCAAGAAACTGCTGTCTCTTATCATAATCCATCAGGAATTCCTGTGCAAACTCCATCATCAGCTTTTCTGCATCATTATATGACATCCATCTCTTAAGTGTATCCTTGGCAAACTTAGGATTAACATGTGAATACTGCGATAAAAGTTCACGCATGCCAACTACTATTGCTCTTGAAACAACCTTTTCTGGCTTCTCCAATCCATCAATTACGCTTATATCAGCAATCATCATGCCTGATACTTCCTCAAAGCTGTTTATAATTGCCTTTTCAAGTCCTTCAACCTGTACTCTTAAGATTTTACCTGGCATCTTGATTATCTGTTTTACTTTGGCGATTGTTCCTACTGTATATAAATCCTCTATTCCCGGCTCACTTACCTGTGAATCTCTCTGGGTAACAAGATATATAAGCTGATCTCCCGCCATGCTTGCCTGAACAGCTTTAACCGACTTCTTTCTGCTTACATCGAAATGCATTACCATTCCTGGAAAAACAGTTACATTTCTCAATGGAATAGTGGGATAATGTCTGTTATATTCGTTATTCATATATTCCTCTCTATCAATAATGGCGGACCGTCCATCACGAACAGTCCGCCTGAATCAATTCATTACTGTGCCTTTTTTACAGCATCCGTTCTGTATTCTAACAGAGGCTTTGCGCTGCCTTCTACAGCTTCCTTAGTTATTATACATTTGGCTATTGTCTCATCTGATGGAATCTCATACATTACTTCATTCATGACTGATTCTAAGATTGAACGTAAACCTCGTGCACCTGTCTTTCTTTCAAAACTCTTGTGAGCCACCGCCTCGATTGCTTCATCTGTGAATTCAAGTGCTACTTCATCAAGTCCGAAGAGTGCCTGATACTGCTTTACAATAGCATTCTTAGGCTCTTTAAGAATTCTCACAAGTGATGCCTCATCCAGTGAATCAAGTGAAACAACAACTGGAACTCGGCCTACAAACTCAGGAATAAGGCCGTATTTAATAAGGTCCTGTGGAAGTGCCTTATGGAACATCTCACCAACATTATCATTGCTCTTTTCCTTAAGCTCTGAATTAAATCCAATCGAACTCTTATCCATTCTCGATTCAATAATCTTCTCAAGCCCGTCAAATGCGCCACCACATATAAAAAGAATATTAGTTGTATCAATAGGAATAAGTTCCTGCTGAGGATGCTTTCTTCCTCCCTGAGGCGGAACAGATGCTACTGTTCCTTCTAATATCTTAAGAAGTGCCTGCTGTACACCTTCTCCGGATACATCTCTTGTTATAGAGACATTCTCTGATTTCTTAGTAATCTTATCTATCTCATCAATATATATGATACCATATTGAGCTTTTTCTATGTCATAATCTGCAGCCTGAATAAGCTTTAAAAGGATATTCTCAACATCCTCACCAACATATCCAGCTTCTGTAAGAGTTGTTGCATCAGCAATTGCAAAAGGTACATTAAGAAGTCTTGCAAGATTCTGTGCAAGGAATGTCTTTCCTGAACCTGTTGGTCCAAGCATAAGAATATTACTCTTCTGTAACTCTACATCCAGATCAGCCTGTGACATAATTCTTTTATAATGATTATATACAGCAACTGCAAGAACTTTCTTTGCCTCGTCCTGTCCTATAACATAATCATCAAGGAACTCCTTAATCTGCTTTGGTTTAAGCAGGTTAATGTTCATTCCATCAACTGTATCTACACCACCTGATTCTGTTTCAAACTCTTCATCAAGGATATCGCTGCATATTTCTACACATTCATCGCAAATGTAAACGCCATTATGTCCTGCGATAAGCTTCTTTACCTGATCCTGTGTCTTATTACAGAATGAGCATCTAAGCTTCTCGTCAATATTTCTGCCTGCCATACCATCCTCCAAATCACCAATATCCATGTCCTGTTATCATAACAGGTACCGCTTATTACACAAAAACAAGGGAGATACCTGCAAATGTATTATCTGCAGGCACCTTCCTTATCATAAGCAGTTATTATCTCTTCTCTACAACACTATCAATAAGTCCATAAGCAACAGCTTCCTGTGCTGACATGTAATTATCTCTTTCTGTGTCTCGTGAAATCTCTTCAACTGACTTACCAGTATTAGCAGCCAGTATCTGGTTTAACTTATTTCTTGTCTTAAGTATATTCTCAGCAACGATTCTGATCTCAGTTTCCTGACCTCTTGCACCGCCTGATGGCTGGTGAATCATAATCTCTGCATTAGGAAGAGCAAGTCTCTTTCCTTTAGCACCGCCTGAAAGAAGGAATGCACCCATACTTGCAGCCATACCAATACAGATTGTAGATACATCACATTTGATGTACTGCATTGTATCGTAGATAGCAAAACCTGCTGACACAGATCCTCCTGGGCTGTTAATGTAGAAATGTATATCCTTGCCTGGGTCTTCTGCTTCAAGGAATAACATCTGTGCTACTATAAGGTTAGCAGATACATCTGTTACTTCTTCTCCTAAGAATATAATTCTGTCTTTAAGCAGACGTGAATATATATCATATGATCTTTCGCCTCTGCTGTTCTGTTCAATGACATAAGGTACAAAACTCATTACACAACCTCCAATATACTAAATGTTCACATTAGAATCTGATTATTTCTCAACAACTGATCCTGTAATAACTTCTATAGCCTTCTGGATTGCAAGATCTTCCTTAATCTGCTTCTTCTCATAGTCTCCCATGAATTCCTTAATCTGATCAAGTTCCATCTTGTAAGCTTCAGCCATCTTCTTTAACTCTGCTTCGAAATCTTCTTCTGAAGTTTCAATGTTCTCAGCCTTAACAACAGCCTCAAGAACAAGTCTTGACTGGATTCTCTTAACAGCTTCTGGCTTCATCTCGTCCATAATCTTATCAGCTGTCATACCTGTGTACTGGAAGTACTGCTCAACTGATAATCCCTGCTGCTGTAATCTCTGAGCGAAATCCTCAACCATTCTGTTAACCTGTGTGTCAACCATAGCATCTGGAATATCCATCTTAGAGTCTTCGATAATCTTAGCGATTGCTTCGTCTTCCTGCTTAGCCTTAGCTTCTCTTGACTTTCTGTCAGCAATCTTATTCTTTAAATCATCCTTGTATTCAGCAAGTGTATCAAAATCAGATACATCCTGAGCAAACTCATCATTAAGTTCTGGAAGCTGTTTCTCCTTAATTTCCTTAACAGAAACATTGAACATAGCTGGCTTACCCTTAAGTTCATCTACATGATACTCTTCTGGGAATGTAACATTGATTTCTTTCTCATCACCGATATTCATACCGATAATCTGCTCTTCAAATGTATCAATGAATGAATGAGATCCGATTGTAAGTGGGTAATCTGTTCCCTTTCCACCTTCGAATGCAACACCATCAACAAATCCTTCGAAATCGATAACTGTGTTATCACCATCCTTAACAGCTCTGTCTGCTACAGATACTGTTCTTGAATTCTGATCCTGAACTCTCTTTAATTCTTCTTCTACATCAGCATCTGTTGCTTCTGTATCAGCCTTAGTTACTTCAACACCCTTGTACTGTCCAAGCTCAACTTCTGGCTTAGTAGCTACAACTGCTTCGAAGATAAATGGCTTTCCAGCCTCTAACTGTGTTACATTAATCTTTGGCTGAGAAACAAGTTCAAGACCACACTCATCAGCAGCCTTAGCATATGCTTCTGGAATGATTGAGTTAGCAGCATCTTCGTAGAACACTTCTGCGCCATACATCTTCTCAATCATCTTTCTAGGTGCTTTACCTTTTCTGAAACCAGGAAGGCTGATCTTGCTCTTATTCTTATTATATGCAGTATTAAGACCTGCCTCAAACTCCTCAGCAGTAGACTCAATAACAAGTTTAACCATATTCTTTTCTTCTAAATTCTCAACTGTGAAACTCATTATAAATTAATCCTCCTATGATATATGTATTGTTACTATCGTACAACATACCCACGAATTATAACACAACTGTTTTTAGATTACCAGTACTATTTTAAAAAAATAAAAGATAGGGCCGTAATCCTTATATTTACTGAAAAATACGCGGACTACAGCCCCATTTATCACTTAAGATAATTCATATTCAGTTATAAACAGCAGTGATTACTTACCGCCCATCTGCTCTTCCTGTCTTCTGATCATCTCTTTTACCATGTTACCACCTACTGAACCAGCTTCTGCTGATGTAAGGTCTCCATTGTAACCATCCTTTAAGTTAACACCGATTTCTGAAGCAACCTCCATCTTAAATCTGTCAAGTGCGCTCTGTGCTTCCTTCTTAGTCTTATAATTAGAACTTGTTGATTTAGCCATAATAAGCCTCCTTATTAAACACATTTTAGGTTTAAGCCGAAAAGTTATGGCGCCATAACTTATCGTCTTGATATTATTATGTGTCTGATGATTCTAATTATTATGACATATTCTGGCTGTTAATTATTAGGAGACATCTTGGTTGTTTCTGTTTCTAAATCTTTAGCCGATTCAGGAATTATGTTCTTATATACGTATATCTCATCATATACAGGTGCCCATCTGTATGTTGCTCCTCCTGTACAGAAAACATATGCATTACCTTTATTAGTTACAGCGTAACTTACAAGACAACTTCCTGCTTCATTAGTGTATCCAGTCTTTCCTCCAGTAACAAGTACTCCTGGTGCTTCATTACCATATATTCTTGAATACATTGTACTTGTAAGCTGTATTCCTTCCGGATGCTGTGCTGTTGCTTTAGTCTTATACTGATATGTTCCAAGTACTTTGGCTCTGGTTTCATCTTTCATGGCATATTCCATAATCATTGCCATCTCTGATGGAGTTGTATACTGTTCCTCATCATATAATCCTGTCGGATTAGTAAAATGCGTATATTTAAGTCCTAGTTCTTGGCATTTTTCATTCATAAGCTTTGCAAATTCTTCATTAGAGCCAGCTACCATTATAGCCAGTGCCTCGGCTGCATCAGCTCCTGATGGAAGCACAAGTCCATACATAAGATCTTCAACATCCACTGTCTCACCTTCAAGGAATCCTGCAACAGATGCTTCTTCCATGTAAAGTCTGTTAAGCATCTCGAATCCAAATGTATAAGTCTGAGGCATCTTATCAATATTCTCTGATACAACTATAAGTGTCATGACTTTAGTCATTGATGCCGGATATATCTTAGAGTCTGCAAGTTTTCCAGCTATTATCTTATGGTTATTCACATCAAGCAACGCAGCATAAGGTGACGCTATCTGTGTATCTGATGACAAATCCTTATAGTCTGCTGCCATCTGTGAATATATAAGAGGCGGCTCTGTTGGCTGCTGCGTCTGTGTTTCATTCTCAGCATATGTTTCTGCAATTATATCTGATGCAAATGCGGCTTTCTGCTTTGATGTCTTTCTTAAGCCTGATGTAACATTAATAATAACTACAGCAATAACAATCGCAGCTACAGTCATTATAATTAATTTAATTCTTAAAGCTCTCTGCCTTTTCTTTCTCCGAAGCTGGGCTTTTCTTTTTCTGTCGCGGCGGATTTCCACCTCATTATAATTATTATATTCCATCGTTAGTCCTGCCCCCAAACTATATATACTGGGTAGAAGTTCTTAATTTATCAGAAAGTTCTTCCCCTTTAATAAGCTTTACTAGTTCAAGACCAAGATCTATTGATGTTCCCATTCCTCTTGATGTTGTAATATTACCATCTGTCACAACTCTTTGTGGTGCAGGAATTATCTCCGCACCCTTTAACTGGTCTTCAAATCCAGGGAAGGCCATCGCTTTCTTACCTTCAAGAAGGCCAAGATTACCAAGGATAGAAGGTGCAGCGCAGATTGCTGCAATTCTGTTATTCTTCTTATCATATTCTTTAAGAAGTGTAAGCAGTTCATTACATTCATAATATGACTTATGTCCAGGTCCACCCGGAAGGAAAATAAGTTCATCGCCTTCAAATACGTATCCATCTAAAAGTGCATCAGCCTTAACAACTACTCCCTGTGCACTTTTAACATTAATATCTCCTGTAATTGATATCATATCTGTTCTGATATCAGCTCTTCTTAATATATCTATAACCGCAAGTGCCTCAACTGTTTCAAACCCATCTGTGAGAAATGCACATACTTTCATTAATTATTTCCTCCAACAGCAAAAATATACATTTGAATTAATTATACAACAAATTTTTAATTTATGATACTCATATTTTACAAAATATTAATATTTATGTATTGTGGTTTTAAAAACTATGTGTTATCATTCCAATTAACAAAACAAATCGTTTTAACAACGTGGAGGATAATATATATTATGTTTGATATAATCACTGATTCAGCATGTGACATCGTAAGAGAATATGCAGAGACTCATAATCTTAAGCTTGTCCCTCTCTATACAACATTTGACGGTGTTAACTACCTGAAAGAACAATACGACATTACTCATGATGAATTCTATAGAAGAATGACAGATGAAGGCGCTTTTCCAAAGTCTTCTCTTCCAAGTGTACAGGATTTTGTTGATGCTATTATGCCAAGTGTAGAAGCTGGCAGACCTGCTATCGTATGCACAATTACATCATACTTCTCAGGTTCATACAATTCAGCCTGCACTGCTAAGGACATTATATTAGAAGACCATCCTGATGCTAAGGTTACAGTCATCAATTCATTACTTAACTCAGCATCATTTTCACTCTTCATATATCAGGCTCTCCAGATGAGAAAAGCCGGATATTCATATGAAGATACAATTAAAGTCCTTGAGTCTTTAAGAAATGATGGACGAATCATGTTCACAACAGAATCACTCGAATATTTAAGCAAAGGTGGACGTCTTGCAAAGACAGCAATCACAATTACAAGCAAATTAAGTCTCCGTCCTATCATTGTTATGAAAGAAGGTGAGATTGGACTTGGTGGATTCACAAGGACAAGAAACAAAGGTAAGTCTAACGTTATTGACATGATTCAGAAATACATTGAATCAACAGGAAGACCAATTGATGACTGGGATATCACAGTTGGTTACTGCACTAACCTTGAAGAAGCAGAAAAGTACAGAGATGACGTTGAAGCACAGCTTGGCATCAAGCTTCTTGAAAGACGTGAAGATTTTAAGACAAGAATCAGTATTATCTCAGGCTGCCATACAGGTCCTTATGCATTAGGAATTGCATGCATCCCTAAGTACACAACTGTTAAATTGTAATTATACAGTTTTTATTTATTAAAGCTGTTAACGAAAAAGCGGAATGGTTTGAACTGCCATTCCGCTTTTCTATTATTCTACTTATTCATATGGTCCATAATCCAGCCATATATTTCCTCATATATTTCTTCTTTATTAAGTTCATTGCACAACTCATGTCTGCAGTCCTCGAAAAGTCTCAAATCAATATCATCAATATGTCCATGATATGTGTTATATGCCCTGTATACACCTTTACCATATTCACCTACCGGATCATCAAGGCCTGACACCATAAGCATTGGAAGGTTCTTTGGAATCTTTGCTATATTCCGTGGCTTTCTTACATACAGAATCATATTCATAAGACCTCTGTAGCCATTAACTGTAAATAGAAATGTTGTAAGCTTTCCTGCATTGTATTCATCAACTACTGTCTCATCTCTTGTCAGCCAGTCATTAGACGTTCTTACATTCTTAATGCGCTTATTATAAGCTCCGAACATAATCTTAGAAATCAGTCTGCTTCTGTATCTGTCTCCCTTTATAAATCTTGTAATATCAGCCAGCGCCTTTCCTGCAAGAACCATTGGTGTTGGCTGGTGTCCTGTTCCCATTATAATAACACCATCCAGCTCATATCCATAATCGCATATATATTTTCTTGTAACAAATGAACCCATACTGTGTCCAAGAAGATAATAAGGAATACCCGGGTACATCTTCTTTGTCAGAACTGTAAGATGATGCACATCCTTTGCCAGTGCTTCCCCAGGATGTTCATCTTTAAAAAAACCCAGATCATCATCTGAACACACTGACTCTCCATGTCCAAGATGGTCATTACCTACAACTACAAAGCCCCTGTCTGCCATGAATCTTGCAAATCCGTCATATCTGTCTATATACTCTATCATTCCATGACTTATCTGCAATACAGCTACCGGCTTGTCATATTCATTCTCATCAGGTCTCCACATAACAACATGAATAGATGTCTTTCCATCACAAGACATAAAAGAATTGGATTGCTTCTTAACCATACAGTTCCTCCTCTGACATTACTTATTCTTTGCCCACATATAGCAGAAAGCCTGTGTTCTTGCCGCAAAATGTTTATCCTTAAGAAGATTCCTTACTTCTTCCCTTGAATACCATGCAGCTGAGATTTCTTCAAATGTTGATGTACTCGGTGCAAATTCTCCTGATGCCTTACCAATAACAACAGCATTAGTTTCATTAGAAAAGCCTATTGCACTATAGCTGTCATACAGCTTGTCATCAATTGCTATAAGATCAAGGCCTGTCTCCTCTTTAAGTTCACGCTTTGCCGCAATCTCCGGAGTTTCCCCTGCATCAATAAGTCCTGCCGGAAAATTATATACATAATCACCTACAGACATTCTGTATTCCTTATTAATAAGAATACGTTCATCATTCTCATCTGTAGCAACGATAACCACACCATCTGTCTTATTATTATGCACATCATCAATTGTCTTAATATCTTTATTACGGCTTATAATCTCATAAACCTTTTTCTTATCATCTTCTGTTGTATAATAAAGGTCATATCTGTCTATAAATCTGCCTTCACTTACTTTCTTAATACCATCAAATTTCATATTACTTAACCGCTGTCACCTTGTAATCCTTATCCTCAACAGTCTTCTTTAATACATCGTTATCAACTTCCTTAGAAAGTGTAACAACTGCTGTTCCGTTCTCATGGCTTACAACTGCCTCTGTAACTCCGTCAACAGCCTCAAGTGCCTTCTTAACTGCAGCCTCACAGTGTCCACACATCATACCCTCAATATTCATAGTCTTTGTCATAGTTTTGTCTCCTTTTGTCGTTTTATTTTTAATTTTGCCTGACTTTTTCTTATAAATATAGTCTTTTCCTGTATCATATATCTTTATAAGATTAAGTCTTAACGCATTCGTTACTACACAGAAGCTTGATAAACTCATAGCTGCTGCACCAAACATTGGATTAAGTGTCCATCCAAATACTGGTATCCACACACCTGCTGCAAGTGGGATTCCTACGCAATTATAGAAGAATGCCCAGAACAGGTTCTGATGTATGTTGGTAAGAGTTCTCTTTGAAAGCCTTATAGCTGCAGGCACATCTGATAATCTGCTCTTCATAAGAACTATATCAGCCGCATCTATCGCAACATCTGTACCGGCTCCAATCGCAATACCTATATCTGCTCTTGTAAGTGCCGGTGCATCATTAATCCCATCACCTACCATTATAACACTTCCCTGCTCCTTAAGTCTTGCTATTTCTTTTTCTTTTCCTTCAGGAAGAACACCTGCAATAACCTCATCAACTCCGGCAAGCTTTCCTATAGCTTTCGCGCTTCTTTCATTATCTCCAGTAATCATTACAACCTTTATTCCCATGTTCTGAAGTTCTTTAATAGCCTGTGGACTGTCTTTCTTGATAGTATCCGCAACAGCTATTATTCCAAGAAGCTCATTATTTCTAGCGAAGAAAAGTGGCGTCTTTCCTTCTGATGATAAACTGTCAGCTTTTTCCCTTAAATCATCAGAGACATTACAATAATCTGAAATGAACTTAAGATTACCGCCTGCCACTACATTTGTACCAAGCTTCCCTTTAAGTCCGTTACCAGCTACTGCCTTAAAGTCAGTTACTTCTTCTGCAAATGAGTTCTTATCTCCACTCTCTTCTACATAATTAACAACAGCCTTTGCAAGCGGGTGTTCACTTTTCTTTTCAAGGTCATATGCTATAGCAACGAGTTCTTTCTGTGAAATTCCATCACCTGTTACAATATCCGTAACCTTTGGTTCTCCCTCTGTAATAGTGCCCGTCTTATCGAGTGCGACTATCTGCATCTTGCCTGCCTGCTCTAGTGAAACGGCAGTCTTGAACATAATTCCGTTCTTTGCTCCTACTCCGTTACCAACCATAATTGCAACCGGAGTTGCAAGTCCTAACGCACAAGGACAGCTTATTACAAGCACTGAGATTCCTCTCGCAAGTGCAAATCCTAAGTCTTTGCCACATAACAGCCATACTATTGTTGTTATAACCGCTATTGTTATAACCGCAGGCACAAATACACCTGAAACTTTATCAGCAACCTTTGCAATAGGCGCTTTAGTTGCAGCCGCATCACTTACCATCTGTATTATCTTGGAAAGTGTTGTATCTTCTCCAACTCTTGTCGCCCTGCACTTTATATATCCTGATGTATTAAGTGTTGCTGCACTTACCTGATCCCCCTCCTGTTTATCAACAGGAATACTCTCACCTGTAAGAGCTGATTCATTAACTGCAGTATTACCTTCAATGATGACACCATCTACAGGTATATTCTCACCTGGTCTTACAATAAATATATCACCTGTCATGACCTGTTCAACAGGGACGCATGTTTCCTGCCCATCTGCATAAAGTACTGCCGTCTTGGCAGCAAGCTTCATAAGACTCTTTAATGCATCGGTTGTCTTTCCCTTTGAGCGGGCTTCAAGCATTTTTCCTACTGTTATAAGTGTAAGAATCATAGCCGCTGACTCAAAATAGAATTCATCCATATAGTGCATTACACCTGCCATATCACCTCTCACCTGACAGTCTGTCATGGCAAAAAGTGCATATGTACTCCACACAAATGCTGCTCCTGAACCAAGCGCAACAAGTGTGTCCATATTAGGTGAACGATGTAACAATCCCTTGAAGCCACTTATGAAGAAATGCTGATTAATAACCATTATTATTATTGTAAGCAGCATTTGTATAAGGCCCATGGCCACATGATTTCCTTCAAGCACTGATGGAAGCGGCCAGCCCCACATCATATGTCCCATACTGAAATACATAAGCACAATAAGAAATATAACTGAAGCTGTTAATCTCTTCTTTAAAACCGGGGTTGTCTTATCTGCCAGCGCATCTTCCTGCTCCTGCATTGAAGGACTGCTGTTCTTTGCACCCTTAACTGATGCACCATATCCCGCAGCTTCCACAGCTTTAATGATTACATCTGTGGGTGCAGTTCCCTCAACACCCATTGAATTAGTAAGAAGGCTTACTGAACAGCTTTCCACTCCAGGCACTTTGCTGACAGCCTTCTCGACTCTCGCCTGACACGCTGCACAGCTCATTCCTGTAACATTGTACTGTTCCATATCACGCTACGCCTCCTTGCGGTTAGTTGTTATTCCTGTAACTTTAAAATCAAGTCTCTCAATTGCAATTCTTATATCAGCATCATCGATTTCTCTGTCAACTTCAATTGTTGCCTGCTTCTTCTTAAGATTAACCTGGCATGAAGCACCATCAATCTTATTAACAGATCTCTCAATACTATTCTTGCAATTTTCACAATGCATGCCTTCAATGTCAACAGTCTTGACAGCAATTACAGGATTATCAAGAATCTTCTTCTCTTCTGCAACAGTATCTCCACCACCGCCACAGCAGCCGCCTTCACCTTTCATATGCTTAACACTGCTTATCACTGCGATTACTACTATTACTGCTAATATTCCAATTATTATAGCTGTTCCCATATTATGTATCTCCTTTTATAATTCTTATCGCATGAATTTGCCAATTGTCTTAACAAGCTCTTCTACCGTATCGTCCTTGCCTTCTTTAATATCACGGACTACACAGCTCTTGATATGATTATCCAGAAGCACTTTAGTAAAACTGTTAAGCGCTGACTGGGCAGCCGACACCTGGTTAAGAATGTCAATACAGTATGCATCCTTCTCGACCATTCCCTTAATTCCTCTTATCTGACCTTCAATTCTGCTAAGCCTGTTACAGAGGTCTTTATATTCCTTGGCATCGCGTTCTTTAGTCTTATGACAACAACATTCTTTTTCCATTATTCCTCCTTAGTCTGGTTGTTATATTCTGTGTCTGATAAACGCTTTATTATATTTATCTATTGTGGATGCAACATACCCTGGTAGGGTATATCTCATTTACATGATGTATAATATACCCTATGTGGGTATATGTCAACAGGAATTATTAATCCTTGTCATTCACTACTTAGAATAAGTCACAGCCTCACTGTTCTCATCATAATCAAACATGCCATCATTCTTCTCTTCAAGTGCCTTGATGATGTGATATGTATATTCATTATATGGCGTAGCAATTCCAAGTTCTTTTCCCATACGCATCATTGCGCCGGAGAACATATCTATCTCTGTGTGTCTGCCTGCATCAATGTCCTGCAGTGTTGAATATCTTGCTGTTGGTGGAACTGCACTTCCACGGCTTGAGTTATCTGCGCATCTGCTCATATCAATGCCTTTGGCTAGCGCTACTGCTTCAACCTCCTTACGCAGTCCTGCGCTGATTGCTTTCATATGCTCACTGTCTGTATAACAGCCAACACCTGCTCCAATAATAGCTTGTGGAAGATTGTTACAGATATTAAGTCTATACTTGCTCCATATCTCTTCTTTAATACAATCAGTCACCCTGTAATTAATTCCTGTTCCATCAAATAAATCTCTTATTGCCACAACTCTCTCACTCTCAAATGGTGCAGCTTCCTCACCATATATAATGCCTATTGTAGTCTCCGGATTGAACACATATTCCTTTCCTTCGCGGTGTGACGCCACCTTTATAAGTGAATAAATGATATGTGATTTATCTATCTTGGTAGATATTATCTCTTCACTGTCAACACCATTCATAAGACTCATGACAATTGTATTCTCACCGACGGCTTCCCTAATATCATCTAATGCACCTGCAAGTGCGCCGTATTTTAATGATACAACAAGAAGGTCAACACCTTTTGCTTCCTCTGGGGTCAATACCTCCGGGTGGTATGTCTTTCCATTAATCAGGCAGCCTTCTGCCTTAAGTCTTTCCGCTCTTTCGCCCTTTGCAATAACACTTAAATCTATATCCTTCTTTCCTGAAAGTCCCCATATAACATAAGAACCGACTGCTCCTGCTCCAAGTACTGCCACTGATTGTATCTTCATATACATTTTCCTCTCAATCTTTGTAATTTCTTCAAATATATATACACTTCAATTCTTTCCGCGTCAAATGCCTTTATCTTCCTACAATATCGCCCTCTTCAAAATCGTAAGTCAGCTTCTTTCCATATGCCATGACATATGCAGCACATTTCTGCTCATAGTCTGTGTGCTGCATTCTTAAACTTGCTGTTCTTTCATCAAGCTGTCTGTCCGGATATATTACCGGCATGACATGTACCCTGAATGTGTGCAAATGTGTACTTTTAACCTGCTGTTCAACAAACAGCGAAATCACCGGCACATTAAACTTTACCGCATACAGATATGCACCTCTCTTGCATGGACGGGGCTTCCGATAATTAAACCACATTTCCTGCTCAGGATATATAAGCACAAGTTTGTTTTCATCAAGTGCATTTTTAATCTGATTAGGAAATTCTGTCTCCATAAACCATTTCAGGCTGCTTACAGGCATTGTGTCAGCATATCTTTGCATATACCCGACAAATCCTTTCATCGCAAGGTTAGTATCCTGATTAACAATACTCATTCGTGTGAATCCCGCTTTTCTCATGGCAAACCTGACAATTGCAGGGTCTAACGGACTGAAATGATTACATGTTACAATCGCAGGACCTCTGATTCCAGAAAGATTCTCAAGTCCGTCAACTTGTGTTATAAGCCCCACCGCAGAAGTCCCTGCATGAAATATAGCTTCTGCAATATATTTCTTCACACAAAAACCATATGCTGTGCGGTAATCAATATAATGTCTTAGTAATGCTTCTTTATCTTCGCGTAACAGCTTAGGGTCTCCCGGCTCAACCTTTGAATTCAACTGATTAAGGCTTACAGCCGTCCTAATATTTTCATAGACCTGCTCCCTGTCACCAATCATATCTCCTCCGACACCACTCATTTTACAGCATCACTGCTATCCCTCACGAAACCACTATCTCTTACAAAATCATTATTCTCAACAAATCTGCTTCCCACAACATCAGAAAACTTAACCCCATCACCGTCTGCAATACGTTCAGCCCTTGCAAGAAGCTTCTTTAAATTCTCACGGTCGGCTTTCCTTTCACTATCTCCATACTGCTTGCGCTGTTTAATCAGCAAAGGATAAAATCCCAACTCAGCCGCATACTGCCAGAAATACTCCTCATACGGAATCTCACTGTAATGCCACGGCTTGTCAAACAGGTTATAATGTATCAGCTTCGGTCTTGCTATATACTCCCCGCCCTTGTTAGGCATAACATTCCATTCCTTATCAAGAAAATATATTTCTTTTGCACACATAGCATTAATATAATCCTGGTCAGGTGCAACACTGTCAAAGTGATATTCAGCCATAAGCTTTAAGAATCTGTCTGCCAGATGAGCCTGTCTTATCTTATCAAGATTCATAAGAAGCACTCCTGAATTGACATATTCATTCCGCTCTATTCCCACTACATTTTCAATGTAATGAGCCAGTATTGTATTCTTTCCTGCAAATGTATCTCTTACTGCACCAAACATTGCATCTCCCATATCAACTGAATAAAGCTTTGCAATGTCATCATTTATTACGGTATCAGAGTCAATATACACAGCTTTATTAAGCTCTGGAAAAAGCTCTGCAATAAACAATCTGAAGTATATCGTCAGTGTAAACTTGCCTGAATAAAGCCTGTTTTCCTGTCTGTCAGTAACTGTCTGTACAAAGCTTTCAGAATATTCGTACATTTTCTTTCTTATATCAACGAATTCAATATCTATATTTTCATAATCCTTTATTACATTGCGAAGCAGAATCATCGTAATATTCTTCACATTATCGCACATAACAATAATGCGGTAACGCTCGTCCACAGCCACATGTGCAGCCAGCGATTTAAGGCACACTGCCAGATATGGCGCGTACTGTTCATTAATTGAGAAAAACACAGGAATACGGGAAACCTCCCTGTACTCCTCATACTCCTTGTTATAAGAATCCAGGAGCTCATCATATTCATGAAGTCCAAGAACATTATGCATTTTGTCAATCTCCCACGGCTTGACTGCGACAGTCCTTATCACAGGAAACACCCGGAAGGTAGTCGTAAAATGCTGGAAAACAGTGTTGTCATGCAGCCTCCTCTGGTCATTAAACTTTCGTCCACACAGATTGACTCTTGTTGCAAATGTATTAATAGCCGTCTGGTCTGGCATAAACATTTCCTTTCTTATACATTGTTCACGACATTTTTCCAGAATCCCGTTCTCACGTATCGCCTTCATATTCATAAGCATTACTCCGGAATTAATGTAGCCATCACCGAAAAGCCATCTGCCATAATAGTCAGAAACTCCCGCAATCTCTATCCCATCCATATTCTGATAATAAAAGTCGCTGAAATCTTTCCTGCACAGCACATCAGTATCCAGATAAAGAACTCTTTCCTTAATATCTGTCTTATCAGCAAAGAGACGCAGCATACAGCAGGCAGTAAATCTGCTCTGCATATTTGCCTCCGGCAGCTCCTCAACAAAATATCTTGTAACATCAACAAGAAAGACATTTACCCCAATGTCCGATTTATTCAACTTTCTTTCCAGATATTTTGCAAATGCTTTATCAACCGGATTGTAATTAACACCTTTTTCACTGTAATCCACCGTAAGAATATATATATTTAACGGTTCTTCCACATTTCCAATAAGAGACATTGAAGATAGAAGAATTCCCTTCTGCATAGGTTTATCACCGCAATATAATATGTTCATAATTTCGTTCCTTTCTATCTATTAAATATGTCTGATTTATCCTCTCTGTATTGATTTTCCCCAGTTTCTTAAGTAAAATACATATAAGTTTTAAACGATAATTAAAGAATTGAGGAATGTTATGATATTTAAGATTTTCAAAAGAGATTTGAAAGGTCTTAGCAGGAATATTCTGGCTTTAGCCATTGCGCTTGGTCTGTGCCTTATTCCATCGCTTTACGCATGGTTTAACATATATTCCAACTGGGATCCTTACGCAAACACTGCGTCTGTCCAGATTGCTATTGTTTCTGAAGATGAAGGCTACTCTGAATCTGATGATTCCACTATCAATATGGGAGAACAGATTGTTGAACAGCTTCATTCGAATGATAAATTAGGCTGGCGTTTTCCGGAAACTAAAGATGAAGCCATGAATAAACTGAATGCCGGGAAGTACTATGCCGTTATCGTTGTTGGTGAGGACTTTTCACGAAGCCTGTATGACTTCCTTGACAATGGTCTTAATCCACCAACAGTTACATATTATGAGAATTCCAAGAAAAATGCTGTTGCTTCCAAGATTACAGATACAGGAAAAAGCACTCTTCAGAACACTATCAACTCCGAATTCATTGATGTGTGTGTTAAGACTATTATGCAGGGACTTAACGAAATAGCTGAAAATAATCCTTCAATTATTGAAAAGACAGTTAAGGATTTACAGAGTGTATCTGCCAATATTAATTCTTACGATACCATGATTGACATGTTTATTAAGAGTAATTCAGACCTGGCAGATAATCTTGCAAAGCTTCAGGAGGTTCTTCCACAGATTAAAGATGTTCTTACCGGAACAACGGATGTTGCTGATATTGCCAATAACTCTCTTGATAATGTCACAGATGATATTGCAAATCAAATTGATGCGCAGCTTAAAGCTATGAATGAATTAACTGACAGCGCACTTGATTCTCTTGATAAAGCTGTACAGCTTTCAATAACTGATGTCGGACAGGCTGGCGTTGAGCTTAGTAAAGCCAACAAACAGTTAAAGGAACTTATAGACCAGAATAAGGCTCTTGAAGACGCTATTGATTCCCTCAGCAAAGTAGATGGCATCGACCCGGCAGTTATCACCGCCCTAAAGTCAGCTCTAGCTTCTGTTAACGCTATGGAGAATATCGCATACAACCTTGTTCAGCAGTGTGCCGATATTCTTACTGATTCACCTGAAACACTTCAGGCAAAATACCAGTTAATCAAGTCTGTTGTTGAACAGTGCCGCACAGAGCTTCAGAAGAGCCAGACAATTATGCAGACTGTAATAAGAACTAATGTTAACCTTCTTAAGGCTTCCATTAAGAATGCCGTAAGCAGCCTTGCAGCTAATATAAGCAGTGCCGGAGACAGTATTAATGGAATATCACAGATGCTCCTTGGAGTAAGTGATATATCTGTAAACATTAATACAACTCTAGAAAGCACAAAAACATTACTTGATTCTCTCAACAAAAGACTTGATACCATATCTGGTTCAGTAGGAGATATAAGTTCATCTTCTACATATAAACTGATAATGGATTTCATCAACTCAGACGCACAGTCAATAGCGTCATTCCTGTCAGAGCCGGTACAGGTAGAAGAAATCTACGTCTATATGCAGACTAACTATGGAACAAGTGTTACACCTTTCTATACAACACTTGCTCTCTGGGTTGGAGGAATTGTTTTAGTTGCCCTTATGAAAGTAAAGGTTGACTATGAGGATGATGAATTCAAGGATGCCACAGAACATCAGAAATATATGGGCCGTGCACTACTCTTCCTTGCAATGGGACAGCTTCAGGCTCTTGTAGTTGTTCTTGGTGATTTGTACATTTTAAAAATTGACTGCACCCACCCATTCATGCTGTGGCTTGCAGCCGCTATAACAAGCTTTGTATTTACATTATTTATATATACACTTGTTCTTACATTTGGTGATTTGGGAAAAGCTATTGCTGTAGTTATGATTGTGTTACAGATTGCCGGTTCAGGCGGAACTTATCCAATAGAACTTCTTCCTGAATTCTTCCAGAATGTGTACCTTTACTTCCCATTCCCTTATGCAATCAATGCCATGAGGGAGGCAATAAGCGGATTATATCAGTGTGATTACGCTGTATTTCTTGTGAAATTATGCGCTTATGCTGTTATTTCCCTTATTCTGGGACTTGGAATCAGAAAGTCACTTCTTGAAGTACGCGAGTTCTTCGAACGCCGTATGAAAGAAACACATTTTATGTAAAGGAGAAATGAATTTATGCAAAATGATGATTTTAATATAGATGTTGTTATTGCGGAAATCACAGCGTTTGCAGAAAATATGCACGCTAAGAACCAGCACAAGAAAAAGGTCTGCTTAAGATGTATGATGATAATTCCTTTAGTATTCATGGTGCTTATGTTTACCATGGATACAGCTAAGGTTGTTTATCTGCTTCTTTGGGTAATCTCACTTTTTATATTCTGTGCTTATCTTATAGTTATTGATTATATTGACGACAAGCTCGCAAGAAAGCTCAATGAGCTCAATATTGAGATTAAGGAAAAACAGGCTGATACTTCTCTTACAGACAGTATCAAAGCATTTTTAAGTGAGGTACAGTTATGAAAAATATATTTAAGATTATACGGGCTGACCTTCGCCACATAAAAACAAATGTAATTGCACTATGCGTAATTATCGGTCTTACCGTTATTCCTGCATTGTATTCGTGGTTTAATATCCTGTCAAACTGGGATCCATATGGACAGGCTTCCACAAGCAGGATTAAAGTTGCCGTTGTATCTGTTGACAAAGGTACTTCTCTTGAAGGAACGGAGCTTAATGTCGGTGACACCATAATTGATGCACTTAAAACTAATAACACTATCGGTTGGCAGTTTGTTGCTTCATCAGATGAAGCAATCGAAGGCGTATACAGCGGTGAGTATTATGCAGCCCTCGTTGTTCCAGAGAATTTTTCCAAGAATCTTATAAGCTTCTTAAGTGATTCCATGGAACATCCTCAGTTAAAATATTACTGTAACCAGAAAGCAAACGCTATTGCACCTAAGATAACAGACAAGGCTAAAACAGCAGTTCAGCAGCAGGTAAACCAGACATTTATAGATACAATCGTATCTACGATTGCCGGAACTGGCGACTCAGTTATCAAAGATGCAGATAAAGAAACCGGTTCTCTTATGGATGCAGTTATTAACAGACTTACATCCGCAAGGACTACACTTTCAACATACGATGTAATTCTTAACTCAATGCTTGCAATTACTGACCTTACATCATCAATAAGCAGCAGTTCAAACAGTGCTGCACCGCAAGTTTATACACAATTACAGTTACAGCAGCAGCAGTTAATAACCTTACAGGCACTTGTAAATGGTAATTCCTCTGAATCTTTAAATGAATTATCATCTGCTCTTTCAAACCAGATGTCCCAGATTCAAAGCATTATGAGTTCATTAACAGAGCTTTATTCTGACATAAACATGGATGTTGCAGACCTTTCTGCTGCAATTAAGCTTACATCAGGCTCACTTACTCAGACTAAAGAGCTTCTCAGTGACCTTGAGACAAAGCTTGATAACGCAATTAATACATTAAACACAATCACTGAACAGGATACATATGGTTTATTATCAGAGATGTTAAATGCAGATGCCAATACTTTGGGAGATTTTCTCTCTGCACCTGTAAATATAACAACAGAGCAGGTATATGCTGTTAAAAGCTATGGAACAAGCGCTTCACCATTCTACACAATACTTGCACTGTGGTTTGGTGGACTTATACTTGTTGCTATTATGCACACACCTGTGCATCCTGCTCCGGACATTCCAGCAGATGCAAAGAGATATGAAAAATTCTTTGGAAGGTATTTTATCTTCTTTGCTGTAGGACAGCTTCAGGCACTGCTTATAACACTTGGAAATCTTCTCTACATAGGAATCCAGTGTTACCACCCATTCCTTTACTGGGTTGCATGTGCATTCTCAAGCTTCGTATTCACCTTCTTTATGTACAGCCTTACTGTTGCATTTGGAAATATCGGTGAAGCACTTGGAATTGTCCTGCTCGTTATACAGGTTGCTGGATCAGGCGGTACATTCCCTATAGAAGTACTTCCTAACGCCTACCAGATAATATACCGATTCCTGCTCTTCCCATATTCAATGGATGCATTAAGAGAATGTATAGCAGGAATGTACAGATATGATTACATTAAGAATCTCGCATTTCTTTCAATATATATAGTTGTTTCGCTGATTATCGGATTGTTCTTACAGAAACCATTTGAGAAGCTGAATCATATGATTGAGAGAAGTAAGGAGAAGTCGGGGGTTATGCTGTAGGAAGTTGCTCCCCTAAAGCACGCCCAGCCGTGTATATTAGTAAAATCAAAACACGCTTCCGCTCGGATTCCGACGCAGCGGTACTAGATTCGCTGGGCTTTTCTTTACCGGACAACTGCTCCGCCCCGCCTTTGGCAAGGTTGGGGCTGGAGAGATATTCTCATCTCCTATGTAGAAAAACTCCCGGAAGTTTGGAGGCAGGTGGTTTGTGTAGTGTAGTTTCAAACTGTACGGAAACGCCGGCACTTGATTTTGCGAGGGAGTCGCCAAAGGCGACAAACCTCACAAAATCTTAGTACCGCTGCGTTTTCGTCCGAGCGAGAGCACGTTTGAAAATACACTACACAACCACCTGCCTCCCACTCCCGGGAGTCACTTTTCTAGAATAACCCAGTTATTACCCCATCATCATTAACATCTATATTATATGCCGCTGGTGATTTTGAAAGTCCTGGCATTGTCATTACTGAACCTGTAAGCACTACTATGAAGCCTGCACCGGCTGATACATATGCTTCTCTTACATTCATCTCAAATCCTTCCGGACGGCCAAGTAATGTCGGATCGTCTGAAAGCGAATACTGTGTCTTAGCCATACAGATTGGAAGATTACCAAATCCTAACTGTTCAAGCTGTGCAATCTGCTTATTAGCTGCTGCCGAATAATTAACACTTCCTGCGCCATATATTTCTTTGGCAATTGTCTCAATCTTTGCTTTAACCGGCTGGTCTGTCTCATACAGACAATGGAAATTGCTCTTCTTTGTCTCAAGTGTCTTAAGAACCTTTTCTGCAAGCTCAATTCCGCCTTCTCCACCCTTTTCCCATACTTTGGCAAGGGCGAATTCACAGCCTTTATCTTCACAGAACTTCTGTATATAATCTAATTCTGCCTGTGTATCTGATACAAATGCATTAAGTGTAACAACTACAGGCACGCCATATTTCTGCAGATTCTCGATATGCTTTTCAAGGTTTACGATTCCCTTCTTTAATGCGTCAAGATTTTCTGCTGATAATTCTGTCTTAGGTACTCCACCGTTGTACTTAAGTGCTCTTACTGTTGCTACTAATACAACTGCATCTGGCTTTAAGCCTGACTTACGGCACTTTATATCGAAGAATTTCTCTGCTCCTAAATCTGCACCAAATCCTGCCTCTGTGATTACATAATCTGCCATCTTGAGTGCAGTCTTAGTTGCTCTTACTGAATTACAGCCATGTGCGATATTAGCAAATGGTCCACCATGTACTAATGCTGGAGTATGCTCAAGTGTCTGGATAAGGTTTGGCTTTAATGCATCCTTTAACAAAGCTGCCATTGAACCTACTGCCTTGATATCTGATGCTGTAACAGGCTGTCCCTGATAATTGTAAGCAACTACCATCTTGCCGAGTCTTTCCTTTAAATCCTTCATATCTGTTGCAAGACATAATACTGCCATAATCTCTGACGCAACTGTGATAACAAAATGATCTTCTCTTACAGTTCCGTCAACCTTAGAACCAAGACCTACAACTATATTTCTAAGAACACGGTCGTTCATATCCATACATCTTTTCCATGTAACACATCTTGGGTCAATTCCAAGTTCGTTGCCCTGCTGTATATGGTTATCAAGAAGTGCCGCACATAAGTTGTTAGCTGATGTGATTGCATGAAAATCGCCTGTAAAATGCAGATTCAATTCTTCCATAGGAACAACCTGTGCATATCCACCACCTGCTGCTCCACCTTTGATACCGAAACATGGACCAAGTGATGGCTCACGAAGTGCTATAACTGCCTTCTTGCCAAGCTTTCCAAATGCTTCTCCAAGCCCTACAGTAATTGTTGTCTTTCCCTCTCCTGCCGGAGTTGGATTAATGGCTGTAACAAGAATTAACTTTCCATCTTCATTGTCTTTGACACTGTTGATGTACTCATCTGATATCTTAGCCTTATACTTTCCGTATAATTCAAGATCATCCTCGCTTATGCCGCATCTGGCTGCAACATTCTTAATTGGCTCCATTACTGCTTCCTGTGCAATTTCAATGTCTGTCTTCATAATGTTTCTCTCCTTTGCTTTAGCCTTTTCGTGCCTTGCAATCCTGCCTTATCAAGATTCCTAAGAAGATCCCCTTCCTAATATATCTTTACATAAAAACAAGAGGCTACAGGCGCACTTTAATACACCTATGCCTCTGTTAAAAACCTGAAAGATTCTCCCCAAGCAAATCAGCCTCAATATTTCTCATCTCTATGCTTAGAAATTGCTTCTTCGGTGCTGATAATTACAGCTCTCCAGAGTTCCGTCCATAACCGGTCCTTTTGCCTGAGAGTTTTCGCTGTCACCTTCGGCGCTGCATTTTTACACAGTCTCTCCCGATTATATCTTCCGGATATTACCTTAATAATAAGGAAAAAAGCGTCTTGCTTTATCTGCAAAACGCCTTCGTTTTCAACAATAATATATAAATTGACAGAGTTTGTCAATAAGCAACATTTAACAAATTTATTTATTATATTAAGAAATAACAGTATTCAATTGAAAAAAAAGTTGATTTATGTTAAAATTTGTCTTAATTTTTTATAAAAAGGGAGAATACATAATATGTTTAGTAAAATCAATACTATTCTCGGTACTATTGACGCATATGTATGGGGAATTCCACTCATTGTCCTTATACTTGCCGTTGGTCTGTTTCTTACTATCAGACTTAAGGGTGTTCAGTTTACTAATCTTGGACGTGCTTTTAAGTACATTTTCAAAGACGAAACTGATGGAAAGCATGGTGAAGTGAGCAGTTTCGCAGCACTATGTACAGCACTTTCAGCAACAATCGGTACAGGTAATATCGTAGGTGTTGCTACTGCTATTGTCTCAGGCGGTCCTGGTGCATTATTCTGGATGTGGCTTGCTGCCTTAGTTGGTACTGCTACCAAGTACTCAGAGTGTCTCTTAGCAGTTAAGTTCAGACAGGTTGACGAAGACGGTCATGTTGTTGGTGGTCCTTTTAACTACATTGAACACGGTATGGGACCTAAGTGGAAATGGCTTGCCAAGATATTTGCTTTCTTTGGTATAGGCGTTGGTCTTTTAGGAATTGGTACATTTACACAGGTAAACGGAATCTCTTCTTCTGTTAATAATTTCTTTGATTCTAACAACGCATGGACTGTTTCATTATTTGGAAGAACATATTCATGGACTGTAGTTATAAGCTGTCTTATCCTTACATTCTGTGTTGCTCTTGTTCTTATTGGTGGAATCCAGAGAATTTCTAAAGTTGCTCAGGTTATTGTTCCTTTCATGGCTGCAACATATTTTTTAGCAGGTATTCTTATTATTTTATTTAATATTACAGATGTTCCTGCTGCCATCCTTACAATTGTGCAGAGTGCATTTGGTCTTAAGGCCGCTGCTGGTGGTGCCCTTGGTGCCATGGTTGTAGCTATGCAAAAGGGTATTGCAAGAGGTATCTTCTCTAATGAGGCCGGTCTTGGTAGTGCACCTATTGCCGCTGCCGCTGCCCGTACCAATGAACCTGTACGTCAGGGCCTTGTATCTATGACAGCTACTTTTATTGATACTATTATCATCTGTTCAATTACAGGTATTGCAATTGTTCTTACAGGAGCTTACGATATGGGACTTGAAGGTGTTGCAGTAACAACTAAAGCATTCCAGATAGGACTTCCATTCCCTGATGGAGTTGCTTCATTTATTCTTATGTTATGCCTCGTATTCTTTGCATTTACAACTATTCTTGGCTGGGATTATTATTCTGAGCGCTGCCTTGAATACCTTACTAATGGTAAGAAGAAATGCATCAAGGCATATAGATGGGTATATATCCTCTGCGTATTCATCGGTCCTTACATGACTGTATCTGCCGTATGGACAATTGCAGATATATTTAACGGTCTTATGGCTATTCCTAACCTTATTGCACTCGTTGCTTTAAGCGGTGTGGTTGCTAAAGAAACTAAAGATTATCTTGACAGAATTAAGAAAAAAGAGATTGATTAATTGATTTCTTATATATAAAAACGCCAGTCATGAATTCTCTGATTAATTCATGACTGGCGTTTTTAATTTATCTTTTTGCTTTCTTTCCACCAACACCATTAATATACATCAACGGTATTCCGAAGAATGCCATTCCTCCAACAATATTACCTATTGTAACAGGAATAAGATTATTAAATATAAAATTCGGTATATTCAATGTACTAAGCTGCTGTGCTGTATAACCATATTGCTCCATAGCATCTTTCACATATAACGGATTAAGTTTTGCTATCATTCCTGCAGGTACATAATACATATTAGCAACACAGTGCTCATAACCGCTTACAACAAAAAGCAGTATTATAAAAAAACAACATAACAGTTTTCCGGTTACATCCTTTGCACGTGCCGCAAGCATAACTGCTGCGCACACAAGTATATTACATAATATTCCCGATGCAAGTGCTGTTGTAAAATCGAGGTTACATTTTCCAAGTGCTACTTTAATTGTATATGCACCAAGTATTCCCGATGAATAATTGTACTGCCCACTTACATAATCAATACATGTAAGCATTAACGAGCCAAGAAGATTGCCAAAATATACTACAACAAGCATTCTTATAAGCTTAAATGCTGTGTGCTTCTTCTGTACAGTTGCCATAATTGCCAGACAGTCTCCCGTGAAAAGCTCAGCACCTGTCATAACAACCATCATAAGTCCCATTGGGAATACAACTCCTGCAACCAGACGTGCAATTCCTACATTGGCGATATCATGTGCTGCCACACTGCTTCCTGCTGCGCCAAATGCAATCATCATTCCTGCAAGTATGGCTTTCATAAAAAGCTTGTATGCTGGACAGTCAACCTTACCCACACATCCTTCTACATAATTTTCTATAGCTTCTTTCATAGATAACATCTTTCGTTCCTCCCTGATTGTGTATTTTGTTAATTACAATCACTTTATTCGTGTATACAAAATACATCTTGCATATTATAGCAAGCTGAATATTTATTTACAAGTATCTTATAAAGAACAATTCTACATGCTTCGGCCCCTCTTTTGGACTTCAACGCACTTTCTCACTACTTTAACGTCCAATCCACCACTCCATGGCTACCCCATTACACCTGCACGACAAAAAGCACCTGCCAGAACACAACCCTACAGGTGTTCTGACAGGTGCTTATCAGTATATATCATATATACATTTGTATTATTCTACTTTCCAGATGTTGCCTTAAGTCTTGCCATAGCTCTTGCAAGTGCTGCTCTTGAATGATAATACTCATGGATACTCTGCTTCTGGCGAAGTCTCTCCTCAGCCCTCTGCTTAGCTTCCTCTGCTCTTCTTACATCGATTTCCTCAGGCTTTTCTGCTGTCTCAACAAGAAGAGTTACACGGTTGTTGACGATTTCAACAAATCCCATTCCAACAACAGCATGAATCCACTCGTCGCTGCCCTCTGGCTGGAACTTCATCTGACCTTCATCAATTGCAATAACCATATCTTCATGATGGGCAAGAATTTCCTTCTGTCCATCGAACTCAGGCACAATCAGAGAACGGCATTTGCCAGCGAAAAACACCCGGTTAGCTGATATTACTTTTAAATAAAATGAACTTGTAGCCATTAGTTTTTCCTTTCTGGCAGGATGTTACTGCATCTTCTCAGCCTTTTTAATAACATCATCTATAGTTCCTACATTGAAAAATGCGTTCTCAGGATATTCGTCCATCTCACCATCAATAATTGCCTTGAAACCTCTTATAGTCTCCTTTAATGGAACATATACACCAGGAATACCTGTGAAGTTCTCAGCAACATGGAATGGCTGTGATAAGAATTTCTGAATCTTTCTTGCTCTGAATACTGTAACCTTATCTTCATCTGCAAGCTCTTCCATACCAAGAATAGCAATGATATCCTGTAATTCCTTGTACTTCTGAAGGATTTCCTGAACCTTTCTTGCTACCTCATAATGCTCCTCACCTACAATGTCCGGCTCAAGAATTCTTGATGTAGAATCAAGAGGGTCTACTGCCGGGTAGATACCCTGTTCAACTATCTTTCTTGAAAGAACTGTAGTTGCATCAAGATGTGCAAATGTTGTTGCAGGTGCAGGGTCAGTAAGGTCATCGGCAGGTACATATACTGCCTGTACTGATGTTACAGAACCATTCTTTGTAGAAGCAATTCTCTCCTGTAATTCACCCATCTCAGTTGCAAGTGTTGGCTGATAACCTACGGCTGAAGGCATACGTCCAAGAAGTGCTGAAACCTCTGAACCAGCCTGTGTAAAACGGAATATATTATCAATGAATAAAAGCACATTCTGATGCTTCTCATCACGGAAATATTCAGCCATTGTAAGTCCTGTCTCAGCAACACGCATACGTGCTCCAGGTGGTTCATTCATCTGACCAAACACCAGGGCAGTTTTTTCAAGAACGCCCGACTCTTTCATTTCTGTCCAGAGGTCGTTACCTTCTCTTGATCTTTCTCCTACACCTGTGAATATTGAATATCCACCATGCTCTGTTGCAATATTGCTGATAAGTTCCTGAATAAGAACTGTCTTACCAACTCCGGCACCACCAAACAGACCAATCTTACCACCCTTTGCATAAGGTGCCAAAAGGTCAATTACCTTGATACCTGTCTCAAGAATCTCTTCTGCAGGATTCTGTTCTTCAAATGTTGGAGGTTCTCTGTGGATTTCCCACTTCTCCTCTGTGTCTGGCTGCTCTCCACCATCAATAGCCTCTCCTAATACATTAAAGAGACGTCCAAGAGTTTTCTCTCCAACAGGAGTCTTAATGCCACTGCCTGTAGCTGTTACTTCCATGTCTCTGCAAAGACCTTCACTGGAAGCAAGCATAATACAGCGGACTGTGTCGTTACCGATATGCTGTGCAACTTCCATTACACATTTTTTATCACCATTATTAACTTCAAGTGCGTCCCTGATTGCCGGAAGGTTCTCATCTTCGAACGCTACATCGACAACAGGTCCCATTACCTGTATAATCTTTCCTTTATTACTCATATTATCTCCTATCCGTCGCATTATTTCTTTCGTTTCTTCTTCTGCGACTTCGCACCAGCGATAACCTCAGTTATTTCCTGTGTGATTGAAGCCTGTCTGGCTCTGTTATACTGTATATCAAGATCGTGCAGCATATCCTTTGCACTCTTTGATGCAGCCTCCATCGCCATCATACGGGCATTCTGTTCGCAGGAGAATGACTCTACCAAAGCTCCGTATACGAAACCAACTATATAATCAGGAACAATTCTGTCCATAACTACTTCTGGGGAAGGTTTTAATGCAAGTTCCTCTCTTTTGAAATCAACCGGTATCTGGATATTGAAATCTGCCTTCTTAAGAGGAAGAAGCTGTTCAATCTGTGTTTCCTCCTGAATAGCATTAATCATACTTGTATATATGATATACACCTCATCAAGTTCACCTTTTCTGTACAGTTCTATTATTTCTTCTGAAATATTTCTTGCTCTGTTAAGAGTAGGATTCTGAACTGTATAGTGGAACTGCTTCTCAATCTCAATATCGCGCTGTTCAAAATAATGTCGTCCAAGTTCTCCTAATACGAATAATGAATGATTAGGATTCTTTTCAAGCTGCTCCTGCGCAATCTTTAAAACATTATGGTTATATGAACCTGCAAGTCCCTTATCAGCAGTAATAACTATGTAGCCTACCTTTTTATCCGCTGCGTCTTTATCCTCATTTGTCTTAAAATATATACTGCTTATATCAGGTATATGTCTTAAGATTCGGCTCATTTCTGACTGCAGAGTGAAAAAGTATGGTTCCGTGTCTGAAAGCATTTTCTTAGATTTCTTAAGCTTGGAAGAAGAAATCATATACATGGCATTAGTAATCTTTAATGTATCATTGATACTTTTTATTCGATCCTGAATTTCCTTTGTGTTTGCCATATCTATACGCTTACCTTTCTTTTAGCACACATGCATTATGCAAATTCTTTTACTGCTTCCAGAATATTCTTAACCAGCTCATCATTAATCTCTTTCTTATCTTCAATCTGCTTTCCTATTTCAGGATGCTTGAGATCTATGAATTCAAGTAATTCTGTCTGGTGTTTCTTAACTTCCTTAGTAGGTATCTCATCAAATACGCCGTTGTTAGCCATAACAAGTGTCATAACCTGCTCATGCATTGAAAGTGGATGGCAGAGTGGCTGCTTTAAAAGCTCCATAAGGGCTTTTCCGTGCTGTAACTGTGCCTTAGTCGCATCATCAAGATCTGATGCAAACTGTGTAAATACTTCCATCTCTCTGTACTGTGCAAGGTCAATTCTTATGCTTCCTGATGCCTTCTTCATTGCCTTAGTCTGGGCTGCACCACCAACTCGTGAAACCGAAAGACCTACATTAACGGCAGGTCTCATACCTGAATTAAACAGGTTAGTTTCAAGGAATATCTGACCATCTGTGATAGAGATAACATTTGTTGGAATATATGCTGATACATCACCAGCCTGTGTCTCTATTATAGGAAGTGCTGTTATTGAGCCTCCACCTAACGCATCACTTAAACGGCTTGATCTTTCAAGAAGTCTTGAATGAAGATAGAATACATCTCCAGGATAAGCCTCTCGTCCAGGTGATCTTTCAAGCAGAAGGGAAAGTGCTCTATACGCTACCGCATGTTTGCTCAAATCATCATATACAATAAGAACATCTTTTCCCTGATGCATGAAATGCTCTGCCATTGCAGTACCTGCATATGGAGCTATATACTGAAGTGATGCAGGATCACTCGCTGTTGAAGATACAACAATTGAATAATCCATTGCACCATGCTTAGTAAGTGTTGATACAACCTTGGCAACTGTAGATGCCTTCTGTCCGATTGCAACATACACACAGATAACACCTTTACCTTTCTGGTTAATAATTGTATCTGTGGCAATTGATGTCTTACCAGTCTGACGGTCACCAATGATAAGTTCTCGCTGTCCACGGCCAATTGGGAACATTGAATCAATTGAAAGTATTCCTGTTTCCATTGGTGTGCTTACAGACTTACGGTCTACAATACCAGGAGCATCTTCCTCAATTGGTCTGTAATCTTCTTCTTTAATATCGCCTTTTCCATCAATAGGCTCGCCAAGTGCATTGATTACTCTTCCTACAAATGCGCTGCCTACCGGAATTCCGGCTTTTTTCTTGGTTCTTACAACCTTAGTTCCTTCTTTGATTCCTGTATCCCTGCCGAACAAGATAACACCTATCTCATTCTCACGGATATCCTGAACCATTCCTTTTACTCCATTATCAAATACTACGATTTCACCATACATTGCATGGTCAATACCGTATACAGTAGCAATTCCATCACCGACCCATATTACATTACCGGTCTCACGGCTTGCTTCATCCCAATTGAAATTCTCAATCTCACTCTGGATAATGGAGATAATATCTGTTGCACTAATTGCGCCCACAGGGGTCACCTCCCAGTTAATTTTCTTTCAAGCTGACAAAAACGTCCTTCAAAACTTCTGTCGTATTCCTTGTGATGTGCTCTTATAACATATCCACCTAAGAGATCCGCATCCACTGTCTTTGTCAGTTCAATTGTATAATCCGGATATCTGCTCTTTAAGAAATCCTGTGCCTGCTTTGCATTATCATCTTCATCACTGCTGTCTGCGCTTATAAGCTCTGCTTTTAAAATGTGGTTTGCTTCATCATCAATTCTGTAATATGAATCAAATATGTCTCTCATCTCATCACAATAACCAAGCTTACACATTTCTTTAATGAAATTCTTCATAAGCTCCTTGGTATCATCAAGTGCAAACACTTTATCAATGATGTCGTATTTCTTTGCAAGAGGTATTTCAGGATTCGTGAGAATTTTCTGAAGTTCTGAAGTTTTGCTGTATAACTCATCAGCCCTTCTTACATCCTCTCTGCTCACAGACAACCGGTGTAAAACTATTGCATTATTTACTGCTGCCTGCGTCATGAGCATCACCTGTCTTTACGATTTTTCTTGCAGCTATGAGAGCGAGTCTTGCAATATCTGCCTGTGCAGCTTCCGTTGCTTTCTCTTTCTCTGTAGCTATATCAGCCTTTGCCTTTTCAAGCATTACTTCTGTTTCTTTTCTGGTCTTTTCCAAAGCTGCCTCATGCTCTTCCTGTGCTCTGTTTCTAGCATTTACAATAATCTCATCAGCTTCAGTCTTCGCACTTTCAAGCTTTTCGTCATATGAAGCCTTTAATGCATCTGCTTCTTCCTGACTCTTCTTAGCATCATCAAACTGCTGCTTAATCATATCTTCTCTTGCATTGATTACTTTCATAACAGGCTTAAACAGGAACTTCTTAAACACCAGATATAAGACGAGCAGATTGACTACTGTCCATAATATATTCCATGGATCTATACTTAACACTAGCTTCGCCTTCCTTTCTATCTTGTCTTAGTTATCTTTCCCATAAATGTTATTAGCCTAAGAAAAGAATTATAAGAAGGGCGATAACGAAACCATAAATAGCTGTTGCCTCTGCAAGGGCACAACCTAAAAGAAGTGACTTACTAATCTTGCTTTCTGCCTCTGGCTGTCTTGCGATAGCGTCTACTGCACTGCTTGTTGCCTTACCGATACCAAGACCAGCACCGATACCTGTTAATACTGCTATACCTGCTCCGATTGCTACTAAAATTGTTGACATAATAATAATCTCCTTTTTAAAACATTTATTCTTGTTACATATACTCTTACTCTGTAGCCTCTTTTATAAAAAGACCAGTTAAGAATACGAAAACATACGCCTGTATCAGTCCATCGAATATATCGAAGTAACAACTGAATACTGCCGGTAAAACTGCTGGAACTACCATCTTTAATAATTCCATGATTACAAATGAACCTAAAACATTACCGAATAATCGCATGCAAAGTGATAAGGGCTTGATAAATACTTCCAGAATATTAATAGGAAGTATTATAGGCATTGGTTCTGCAAAACTCTTAAGCCAGCCTTTAGTTCCTCTGGCTCTGATTCCTGCGACCTCAATAAGCACAATACTCATCAATGCCAGTGTTGCTGTAACATTCATATCCTTAGTTGGTGGCTTGAAACCAAGCAGTCCTATCAGGTTCGCAATTCCTATGTAAATAGCAATTGCTGACAGATATGGAATGTATGCCTTTCCTTTTTCTCCTACCGTCTCAGTGAAGAAATCATTGAGCCCCTTTATTGCTGTTTCTACAACTACCTGTCTGCGACTGGGGTTTTCCACACTTAGATTTCGGCTTAGCAGAATACACAACAGAAACACAACAGCCATGATAATCCATGTAACAACAACGGATTCATATACTGGGATTCCACCAAACAAAGGTATAGTGAACACTGTCTCGCAATTAAGTTCTTCCATAAGCCCTTCTACCAAAGCATCCATCTGCACGACCTCCTTTCTAAATATGAAACATATTTCTTTTCTGTTCACGGATTTTATTCCACAAAAAAAATAATGTCAAGCCTAGATTCTGCCTAGGTTTGACACTATTTTCTCCTTTAATAATCGTACATTTTTAACAAAAAATATTTATGACCAGCGTTCATTTTTGTTATTTTTCACATTGAATTTTGGCAAACTTTATTTTTATTTAATATTTTCATTAATATTTGTCAAAAATGTATCAATATAACCTGTTAATTTTTCTGCAAATTTGTCATTTAATTAAGATATAACCGGTTATTCATTAATTATATTAATCTCTACAAAGCCGTTAAAACACTTGTATTCTCTATAACAAAGTTTCTGAACGTCTCTACAGCAGGAGACATGTATGTACTATTATCATTAACCATATAAAAGCTTCTCTCATATTCAGGTGACTCGATTTCAAATATTTCTACAGACATCTTTTCCAATATATCCATATATGGAACTACCGCTATTCCGAATCCACTAGCAACCAGCCCGGCAATAACCTGATCTTCCTCAGTTTCATATGCAACCTTTACTGTTATGTCCGATCTTTTCAACATTTCATCAAATATGCTTCTTATTCCAGAGTTCTTTTCAAAACATACATATGAAAACCCGGCTGTCTCTGCAAGATTAATGCTCCTTTTCCTTTTCTTAGCCAGCGGATGTCCTTTGGGAGTAATAAGCACCAGTCTCTGCTTCATAACGGGCTCAGCCGTAAAATGATATTCTTCTGATGGCTTGGAACAGAACAACAAATCATACTTCCCAAGCTGCATATCGTCAAGCAGCCTGCCCGTAACATCTGTGTGAAACGTAAAATCTATATCGAGCTGCGGATTCTTCTTTATAAATGCTGCCGCCATCCGAGGGACATAGCTTATTCCCAATGGTCTTACAAGTCCTAATCTTATCGTTCCATTTCCCATTGCACTTCTTTTAATAGAAGCGATTCCATCATCTAACACATCAAGAGTCTTTTCTGCATAAAAAAGAAACTCCTCTCCGAATTGAGTCAGAGTTATCTTATGTCCGTTTTTTTCAAAGAGTTTAACACCAAGTTCCTTTTCCATCTGTGAAATTGCATGACTAAGACTCGGCTGTGTAATGCATAATTCCTCTGCCGCCTTCGTGTACTGGCGGATTCTTGCAAGTATAACGAAATATCTAAGATTATATATATTCATAGACAGTCTCCTATGCACATTTATTATCTTAATTATAAACAGTTCTATAGACAAAATCTATAATTTCATTAAAATTATTCATTTGTTATTAATCAATAATGAAACTACACTTAGAGACTGTGATTATGTTCTTTATTAAAAAGGAAAGGGGATTCATTATGAGTTCAATTGATAGTGCAATAGATTTAAATGCTGGTTCTGTTTCTGAAAATGTTAAGACTACGCTTAGAGGTGAGCTTGTTCTTGCCTTTGCTGTTATAATCAACAGCCTTGGAGTCGTACTTATGCTTTACTCAGGAACTGGAATATCTGCAATCTCAAGCGTTCCATATGCTTTTTCCGAAGTCTTCCCTAAGATTACTCTTGGTACATTTACATATATGTTCCAGGGACTTCTTGTACTCAGCCTTATGATTCTGCGTAAGAAGTTCGTACCATCATATCTGTTTTCATTCGTTGTCGGATTCATATTTGGTGAGTGCATCGACATGCACAATATGTGGGTTCCAATGCTCCCAACTGCAATCGGATTCAGAATTGTGTACTTTATTATAAGCTACTGCCTGATAAGTCTCGGCATAGCTCTTTCTAACAGATGCAAACTTCCAATTATTCCTACTGACCTGTTCCCTCGTGAACTTGCTGACATCACTGGTGTTGCATATTCACGCATCAAGATTTCTTTCGATGTTATATGCCTTGCCGTAACTGCATGTCTTACCGGTCTGATATTAGGTCATGTTAAGGGTCTTGGCATCGGTACTGTTGTTGCTGCATTTACAATGGGAAAAGCCATCGGTCTTGTCGGCAGATGGCTTGATAAGAAGTTTGATTTTGTTTCATTTATGAAGAAATAACTTTCTCACATATTGTCTAATCTATCTTTAATTACATTAATATCATAATCTGGGGCAGATGAAACTACTGCATCGTATATTGGCTTTATATCTGCCTCTTCTTCCTCTAGTTCTGAGGCTATTGTCTCCAGAGTTTTTGACTTCTTTACTTTCTTTATGACCTGATTAATTAAATTTAACTGTCTGCCGCTCTGTTCACCTTCTGCAAATGCTTCTTGGGTCAATTCTTCTTTTGCTTCTCGTTTTAATTCTTCTATAACTGTTTCTTTTAATTCTTCTTTAGCCATTTCCTTTGCTTCTTCAAATAATGTCCTTCTGACATCTTCCTCATCATAATCATATATACTCACTTCGACGACCTCCTCCCTGTGCTGTTCAAAGAAATCGACAAGTATATCCTCATCTATACATTCGTCCATCGCCTCTGTTACTGCAATCCTGACATCGTCCCCTTCAACACCCATCTTGAATCTTACCTTTTTAACAAATGTCATGTAATCACGCAGCGTTTTGCACTTATTAAGGATATGTACATCTTCGTTAATGTTGATAACACGCACCTTAAGCTCCAGTTCCGGATTGTCTGTCGGAATCTCGTACATATCTGACAGCCTGATTTCATCCTCATCTTCAATCCATTTTTCCAGACCATTGTAAAATGTCACAAAATGCGGAACAGGAATCTTAATCATACTTCTTCTGTGAAGCATGGAATTACTGAACAGCTCTCTGAACACATCCGACACATAGTGCAAAAATCTTAACGGCATATTAGGATTCTTACTCGACTGCTGTTCAAACATATACAGGCTCATACACAGTAAAAATGAAGCGTCATTCTTATACTTCATGTACGAACCTCCATTTAATGTTGTAACCTGCAAATCGTCAACATTCGTGTAAGCTGAATTGTTAAGTGCATTATACAGCTCTAAAAGATTTTTCTTATCCCTGTATAGCATACAGAATACATTGTCCTTAAATTTAGATGTTACATTGTCTTTCTTCTCTGCCATAGATATCCTCCTCGTCTCTTTTGCAGTCAGATATCCACGCACATATACTAATATTATCTTTATCTATATAAATATATTAGCATTTACGGATATCTAAAACAAGCCTGCATTATTCAATTATGTGTTATGTGGATTTTGCTGAATGAATGTCTATAAATGTTTTTAGAAAAATAAACCTTCATAAACGAGCTTTCATAGATATATGTTAATCTATGAATATCCAGCTTTGATAAGCAACTGGTGTTGATTATTGAAGCAATCAACACCAAGTTACTTTAGAAAAGATTTCATTCTTTAAATATATTAATATCATAT
>ENA-ORPF01000389-ORPF01000389.1-human-gut-metagenome-genome-assembly--contig:-NODE-389-length-45676-cov-12.944718_pt1 | contig 45676 bp, 25 predicted proteins | sample MGYA00242140_ERZ509070 | MGnify/ENA primary metagenome ERZ509070 (study PRJEB26280, sample SAMEA2338713) | human gut metagenome | biome: human gut; feature: human-associated habitat; material: faeces... | reverse complement strand
TAGCAAGTATTTGAACAACATCCCTCTACGGGGGAGTAATTTTAATAATGTTTATCGTTATAATTAAATAACTAAAGATAATATAAATTTTAAACAATATTTAAATACAAATAAAATTATGGATACAATTTTTAATCAAATAATTAATAATTTTGATTTTGCATATATGTTTGTAATTAATATATTAACATATTTTTTAATTAAAATTTTTGATTGTTTTAATGGAGATAAAGTTCTTCCAATTTGGCAAAAAAGATTATTACTTGTTATATCTATTATTATAGTTACAAGTATTTATATAATGTGTGGTTATAATAATAATATAGTTTTGCTTAATTCTGCTATTGTTGCTCCTATTGCTTGGTCTTGGTTTATTAGACCTGTTATTAATAAATTTGGATTTGGTTATAAACAAAATAAATAAATTAAAAATATGGATAAAGTAGTTTTTGATAGACTTTCATCTTTTAATCTTAATCATCAACAAAAAAGAGATTTAATAGATGTTATAAAATATGTTTCTAAAGATGATGATTTTGAAGATACATTTATTTTAAATATATATCAAGATGAAGATTCTAATTTCTTTGTTAAACAAGAAGATGTTCCGGATTTAGTTAAAGCATTATTAGATAAAAAACAAATAGTTGGTAAACTTAATTTAGATGACTATACTATGATGAATTTAATTTCCGGAAATCAATTTATTATTGAAACTGATATAAATACTTATATATTTAGTGTTTATTTTAATGCAACTATTATAGCGGGTAGTTCAGCACAATATATAATTGTTACTGGTGGTATGTCTCCTGATCAAATAGATGTTAATGCAGATTATAGAGATATTTTAACTCCTGAAGATGTTGATTCTAAATTTAAAGAACTTGAAAATAATATAAATTCTCTTAAGAAAGTTGCTACAACAGAAGCTAACGGTCTTATGAGTAAAGAAGATAAAGTTAAATTAGATAGTATAGATACTGATACAACAAATTATTTAACTTTGGAATTTACAGGAATAACGACTGATGCTGATAATGCTAAAATGGATATTGCTAACGCTGTATTAAAAAATCCTCCTTTATATGCCGATGTAAAGAAAGTAATTGATAATAAAGGCTTTATTTATTTAAAATATAATGCCGATGGGATTGATTATTGTTTTGCAGGGGCTTACGCTGGTTATAATGAAAGAGCAATTGTATTTTATATTCCTAATATTAATATATTAGCTGATTCACAAGGTGAGCAACATATTAATAATATTAATATGCAACCTATACAATGTGCTATAACTCCTGATAAATCATCTAATCCTATTGTACAATGTGAACTTATAGAATGTTCTGATGTAATAGTTAATCAACTGCTAATGGATATTAATCCTGCTATTATGTATGTTGATGGGAATGAAGATGGTTTTACTACAATATGGACAAAACAAGCATTAAAAACACAAATAGATAATGGTAAAAGAATATATATAAGTCCTAAACCATCAAGCGAAACTATTAAAAAGTATCCTATATGTTATGGTTTTGCTACTTCTGCTAAACACGGAAATAATTATTATGTTACTTTTAATACAATAGATAAAGATTCAAGTCCTATTCAAGTTGTATTTTATACAACTGATGATTCTACGCAATTAAAAGTAAGTGTTAAAGGAATTGCTACAAAAGAAGATATTGCTAAAGAAGCAACCGCACGAGAGCAAGCAGACAAAGTGCTTACCGCTAATCTTGCCAAAGAAGTCACAGATAGAACCAATGCTGTAAATGCAGAAGCAACCGCACGAGAGCAAGCAGACACAGCTATTAATGGAGAGATTCAAGGTATTAAGGATAAAGGCTCTCTCTTTGACTTATTTAAAGCGGTTGGTGCTACTTTGAATGCTGATGGAACAACGTGGAGTATGAATGAAGTGAAAGATTTGACAAGTAATGATTTGATTTATTCTATTCTTAATCCCACTTATATTTATTCAGGAATAAATTTTACAATACTTGGTAATGGTAAATTAAAATTAAGGACTAATATATTGAATAGTTTTGTAAAATGGGCAGGTTGTAATATTTCTTACTTATTTAATGACTGCAGAAAAATTGAAACTATAAGATTGTATTCTGACTATAATATGTTTAATTATGTTGACAAAATGGATGATGCTTTTTCTTATTGTTATAAGTTAAAAAAAATATTAAATCCATTGAATTTAGTCAATATTAAAGAACAAATATCTTCAAAAACTTTTATTAAATGTTCGGAGCTGTCTTATATTAGATTGATTAATTTAAAAGTGTCTATAACATTTTCGGATTCTCCAAATCTTCATAAAGATAGTATTGTCTATATGATTACAGAAGCAACTCCGCCATCCCCAATCACAATAACTCTACACCCAACAGCATACGCAATGGCAACAGCAGACCCAGATATTCAAGCAGCGTTAGAGAAACAACCAAACATATCACTTGCAGAGGGAGAACCAATTGCATAACAATTAACTTAAATACTTAGATTATGATACAGATTAAAGACAACAAAGTCATTTCAACAGAGAACAAGATAATCCACATTATCGGCACTGACACTTATGGCAAATCATTCTTTCCTGCTCGCTATCCATTGGAGAAGTATGAGGAAGTTGATGCAATGCCAAGCGAAGAAGTTAGGACTGCGATTTTTAATAAAATTAAAGAAATTCAAGAGTATGACAAGAGTAATTCTGTAAACTCTTTCAGCCTTGATGGAATGGAAGTATGGCTTGACAAGGCTACACGAGTAGGACTGATGAACTCTATTAGTATTGAGAAGAACCAACGCAAGATAACTACAACTCTTTGGTTTGCGGTTAAAGGCGTTATGCACAAGTTTGAGATAGACATAGACAAGGCAATCGCTATGCTCGGTGCATTGGAAATGTACGCTCTTGAATGCTACAACACAACTGCTCAACATATTGCTAACGTCAGCAAGTTGTTGGCTGTAAAAGAGATTGAGGATTACGATTACACAAGTGGTTATCCACAGAAGTTGAATTTACAAACGAATTAAAAGTTTTAATACTAATATTATTATGAATACAATAGAAATTAATGCTAAACTTCAACTTATTTTTAATAGTGTTTCTTTAAGTTCTTACCAAAAGAAACTTATTACTGATGTTGTTACTGATATAATCAGTAATATAAATACTGATAAATGTGATATTACTAAAAATAATAATGATAATAAAATTAATAAAGAACTATCTGAAATTGAAAGTCTTGATGAAGATGCTACTATTGAAGATGTTATTTATAATTTTAATCATTTATTATCTATTTTAAAACAAAATTATTAATCATTTAAAACTTAAATTATAGCAAGACCTAATCGTGGAAGTGGTAGTGCAGGTATTAAAAAGCCTGGTACTCCTGGTGGAAGACCTCAACAAAATGTTGATGATTATAAACCAAAGGATGAAAATACTTCTAAGTTTACTAAAAAAGAAAAATGCTTAAAAGATTTTAATCTTGTTAATCAAATACATACCTATCATGCAAATGATAGGTATGTTACTTAATAATATATTATATTTTAATGATATTTATTATTTAAGTTATTTTATGGATTATACAATTGGTAATTCTATTGTTACTACATTTTTATTAATAGTATGTAGTTATATATTTCATTTTTGTATTTGGCATAGATTAATTATCACTGCTAATATTATAAATGTTACAATAGCTATAATTGATATTGTATATCAAATCCCTATTAGTGATATAATGTTATTACTATTATATCATTTTATTGCTGTTATATTTATAATTATATCAACAATTATTCATATAAATAAAAAACATGATAAACATTAAACTGCGTATTCTTAAGAAATTGCTTGAAGAATGTATAAATAATATAAATGCTGGAAACAGTAATCATGATGAAAAAGAACTTGATGAAATAATTAAGGATCCTTATAGTGAAGAAGCTGCTTATTTAACTGGAAATATTGGACAACTTATGTTTCCTAAAGCTAAAAGATTTTTATGTAAATGTTATTGTAAATAATTATAAAATTAATAAATGATATGTTATTGCAGTAGTATATTATGTTAAATATATTACTGCAATTTTTTTTATATAAATAATTTTAATTATTTATATATTTAAACCAAATATATTATATTTGTTTGAGTTAATAATAATTATAAATCTATTAATAAAAGTAAAATTAATATGGCTTCTATTGCACAACTTGTTTCAGAAATTGCTCATTCTGTTAAACAACCTGATAGCATACCTGTACGTCGTGCTATCAAACTTGGTATAATTCATGCTCGTAATGAACTTATCAGACATAGTTATAGTAATCATAATTATACTGATAAAGTTTTACAACAAAGATTTAAACTTACTATTAAAGATGTTATTGATGGAGATGTTTTTGGAGCTGAAAATCTTAATATTCCTAACATTAAAAGAACCATTAATAAAGTTCCTCGTCCTGTACGTCTTACTAATAATTTACCTTTTCATTCTGTTCGCACTGTTGGAGTAAAAAATCCTATAGAAATTGCTTTTGTTAAAGAAGCTTCTGCTAAATTTTATAATGAACTTCCTGGTATGTGTAATATAATTACTTATGATTATATTAATGAATATATTTATATTAATATTCCTAAAAATAGTAATTTACACTCTTTAGGTACTATTATTGTAGAATCTGTATTTGAATATCCGCATATAATTCCTATTGAAACTGTAGACGGACAAATAGATATTGACGATATTAATGATAATGATGAATTTTTACTTCCAGAAGATATGATTAGTAGTGTTAAAAAACTCGTTCTTGATACATGGAATCCTGATGTTATTAGAGATACTAATGAAATATCTGCTGAAAATATTATTAAATAAATTTTATTATGACTCCTGATATTACTATTAAAGATTATTATCTTCAATTTATTTATAACGCTAAAATAGATTTTATTGAATATAATAAAAATATTGATACTATTAAAATTAAAAAAGATAAAATATATAATTATATAAATCAAAATTATAATACTATTAAAAATAAATTTAATATTACTCTTAATAATTATGATAAAGAATGGAATAATAAAATATATAATAATTCTGAACAACTTTATCAAATAGTTATAAAAAAACTATCTATTACAACTGATGATAATGATAGAAATTTACTTATGCAAATAATTAAATATTGTAATTTATTAAGAAATGAATATAAATATGATAAATTAATTAAACTTGCTAATACTCGTAAAAATATTAAATTTAATACATATAGAAAATATATTAATGAATATTATATTAAAGTTCATAAATTTATACTTGAAGGTATGGGGTACAAATTTGGTTATGGCATAGGAACGTATATTATTAATCATTGGAAATTAGATGTTAATAGAATGAAACATAAACCTCATCTTGATTATGCAGCTACTAATGCTAAAAAGAAAGAACTTATTGCTAAAGGTGTAAAATTATATGATGATAAAGAAGCTGCTTGGTATGCAGCAAGAAAAATACCTTATAGTGCTGTCGATTATAGAGTATATAAAGAAACTACTGATTGGTATGAATTTACTTTTATGAATAGTAAATTTGCAAGAAATAATAATTTAGAATATAAACGTACTGAATATATTGTTTATAAATATAGAGGAATGTCATATAAAGATATGGCAGATAAACTATGTAAAACATTAGATGATATTTATAATCTTCAAGTAGATATTAAATATAAACTTAATATACTTTTATATAAATATCCAAATAAATATTTAAATTATATAAGAAATGCTGAACAATATAAATACAAATATAGAAAGGATAATAGCTAAAATAGACAATGATTTTAATCCAGATAATAGTGATTGGATTCCGCGTGTAGGAGCATGGTGTATTGATGCTATGTCACAATTAGATGTTCTTCGTATTAAACGTAAAAGAAAAAAACTAATTGTTAAAGATAAACTTGCTTATTCTGAATGTCAATTAACTTCTAATAATATCAAAGTATTTGATAATAATGGTTGTGAAATAAAAGAAGCTAATAGAGATAGTTGTGTAAGTGGTTGTCCCTCTACGGGGGAGTTCACGAGCGAAGCGAGTGATTCAAATATAGAATTTACTCCTGATACAATTAACACTGTAATAAATCATAATAATATTGCACCAAATTATGTTATTGCTAATACTGTCAATGATAAATATCCTTATAGATATAATGTTGAACATTATATATTAGGAAATTCTTATAAAGAAAAAAATTATGTTATTATAGATAATGACAAAATAGAATTAAATTTTGATACTAATTTTATTTATGTTGAAACAGATTATGTAGAAACTGCTTGTAGTGAACAATTTGGTGGAGAGTTTCCTGTTATTCCAAATAATGGATTACTTATAGAAGCTATTACATATTATTGTATATATAAAATGTTATGTAGAGGTTATAAACATCCTGTATTTAATCTTCAAGCTTCTCAATATGGAACTAATCCTTATTATATATGGATACAACTTAAAGAAGAAGCTAAAAGAAGCGTTATTAATAATAACATTAATGATGGTTCGGACCTATTTCGTTCTAATTTATTTATTGATACATTTAATCCAAGAAAATAAATTATGAATATTTATCCTAAACTTCAAATGAATTTACATCCTAAAGATGCTGAAAATTTATCTTTAGTTAATGCTCTTAATATTAAACTTGCTAATGATGAAAGTTGTATAACTAATGAAGAAAGTATTATAGAGAATATTTTTATTAGCAATACATTAAAAGAATTTTATGGTTCTAATAATTATACTATTATATCTATAATACCTTGTAATGTGGAACTTGTTATTATATCTATAGATAATACTAAATCTGATAAAGCTCAAATATTTAGATATAGAGAAGCTACAACTACTAATGAAGAATCTATGAAATGTGTTTATGGTAATGATGATAATAACTATCTTAACTATCATGGAGGAAAAATAAAAGGCACATTTACTTATAATGTAGAAAATAGTCTTATTATAGCTATTGCTGAATATGACGTTGATAATATTAAAATACCATTAAGAACGATAAACTTAGGTAATTATGATAATGAAACTATTTTTAATGATAAAAAAGTTCCTGATAAATTATTATCAATTGCTCCTGAAGTTTATATTCCTTCAATGAAAAATCTTGAATATGTTAAAGGTAATACTTATAAAGGTTGGTATTATCTTTTTATTCGTTTTAAAATTAATTCTATTGACTATACACAATGGTATAATTTTGGTTTTCCTATATATGTAGACACTATTGAACAATTTAATATAACTAAATATTGTTTTCGTCAAACATATTCTAATATAGAAAGTCAAAATATTGCTAATAAAGTAATGTATCCTACTGATGCTAATGACGGATTTTGTGTTGGGGCATCTGATTATTTTAGCAATGAAACTGATATTGCAAATGAAACTTTTAAAATTGATATAAGTTTTAATGAAAATGATTTAACATATAAATATTATCAAATAGGTTTAGTTTGTTCTTCTAAAAGTTATACTAAAACTTTTAAAACTTCAGATATTAAGCTCGATACTATTGAAAAAGAATTTATATTAAATAAAGAAATTCTTACAGAAGCATCTATTGAAGAATTTATTACAGATAATTTTAATTATTATAATGTTAAAAATATAATTAATTATCAAAATAGATTATATATTTCTAATTATGAAGAAAATAATGCTAATGATAAAATTAATGATAATATATTAAATGCTATCAAAATAAGTTTAAATCATAAAGCATTAATTAGCAATAGTTTTACTACTAATCAAACAATAGCTACAGCAGAAATAGAAACAGTTGCAACAGATATTGGCACAGAAGATCCATATATAGAAACTAAAATAAAAAAAGAAATATATACTAATAATCAATATGATACTAAAAATGATAGTATTGATGCAAGTTTATTTTTTAATATAGATGAAAATACAATTGTTTCAATAAATGGAGATGCTATAAATTATAGTGAAGAACCTTCTCAATTAACATATAAAGCTTTAGAAGATGTACCTATTAAAAATGTTAAAATAGTTTCTGGTTTATTAGATCTAAAAAATGATACAGTTGCTTATCCGAGCGATATTAATCTTTTAGTTGATCAGTCTGGTACTAAATATAAATTTAACTCTAATTCAACTATTAGATTTGATAAAACAATCGCATTTACTATAAATAAATATTTTATAGATAGAGGAATAAATTATATTAATCCTAATAAATCATTTAATAATAGAAAAAGTAATACTACTTTAATTCCAGGAGAAGTTTATAACTTTTTTATTCATTTTGTAGATAAATATGGACATGCTACAAATGGTTATAGATTAAATAATAATATTATTTGGAAAGCAAAAGATTATGAGGATATTGAAATTGCTCCTATATCTTTTTCATATTTAGAAAAAACTTATTATGCGGCTTTACCAATTGATACAAATGTTTTACATTATAATAATGGTGAATTAGAATTAAATACTAATAATATTAAAATTTATACAAAAGTTAATTTAGATGATATTCAAAATCCTAAACTTGAATATCCTATAACTAATGATAAACAAAATATTTATATAGATTATTTTAAACATTTTTTTAATAATTTTGTTAATAAAAAATATATTGATTTAAAATGGTATCAACTTAATACTGGATATATTAGTAATTTGATGAATGATAATAATGTATCAAATAAATTTAATCCTGTATTTTTTCCATATATAAATAATAATAATGATAGATTATTTAAAATTCCTATTATACCTAATAAAAGTAATATTATTAATATTTTTAATATTAATGTTGAAAATGTTAATTTACCTAAAGGTTATATAGGTTGGTTTATTTCTTATGAAAAGTTTGAACCTTTAAAAAGAGTTACTGGTGTTTTAACAAGAAATGATTTTAAAACTCAAATTGAATTTAATAAAGCAAGTGGAGTAAATAAAAAAGTAGATTTAAATAATGTAAATAATGAAAAATCTGATTCTATGTATTTTTATAGTGGACAATTTGATATTAAAGATAATATTAAATTAGACTATAATTTAATGAAAATTGATGGTATTAATGTATTTGATTCTGTTGATGTTTTTAATTTTCATTATTTACAAAGAAGTTTTTATTATAAATTTTGTTATGATTATAATAAACCACAATTAGATAATATATATGAAAATCGATATGCTCCAAATATATATCCAATGACTGATTATAAATTAAGTGTAGCTGATAGTATTATTGATGGAAGAGAAGGTGTTGGTACTGCTTTAAAGTTAAAAGATTCTTATATGTTATTTCCAAATACTATTAATCCAAATGTAGCAAATGTTATTGAAAAATCTATTTTATATAAAATTACTCTATATAATATTACTCGAAATATTTATATGTCTAAAAATAAAACTTTAATTAGATGTACAAATATAATATATGATAAGAAATTATCTGATAAAGATGTTATTAGTAATGGAGTAATAACTTATGATGGTTGTATTATATATGAACATTCTGGATTAAATTTTAATGAAGCTAATAATATCGCTTATAGAACATGGAATAATACTAAATATTATCCTTCTGATGTTGATGGTAAAAATAGTTATGAGGTTAATACTCCATTTATGGCATATATGCAATATCCTTGTATAGATGATCATTTTTATGAAAGTAAATGTTTTAAAAATAAACCTGGTAATCGTGTTTTTTATGTTAAGCAAGATAAAGAACATCTTGAAAATACAAATGAAAATAATAAATTTGCTACTGGTTGTATTATTACTCCAGCTAATACAATAGATGTATTTCAAAATAAACAAGATAGTTTTGATAAATTTAATCCTAAAACTTATACTAATTATAGGGAAGATTTAATTTCTATAGATGAATTTAATAAAACTATCAGACGTAGTAATGTAATTAAAGATGAAAGCAGAATTAATAATTGGAGAACATTTTCTATTGAAGGCTATAAAAATATTACTGAAAATAAAGGAATTATTACAAATTTAATTGGAGTTGGAACTATGTTTCTTGTTCATACAGAGCATAGTCTTTTTGTGTTTAATACTAATAATTCTCTTGAAACAAAAGATAAATCTATTCAACTTTATCAGCCAGATGCTTTTGATGTAAATTATCAAGAAGTGTTTACTTCTTCTCTTGGATTTGGTGGTTTACAAGACGATAAATCATTTATTGTAGATCAATTTGGATATATATTTTATAATAATGATTTTCATAGATTTTATAATTTTGATAATGGTCAATTAAAAATTATAGATGATGATATAATTCAATGGCTTGATAAATATAATCCTTATAATGTTAGATTTGCTAATGATAAATTTAATAATAGGATTCTTATTAAAATGAATTATAAAGTTAATAATATTGAAAAATATGCAATTATAAGTTATAATTATAATTCTAAACAATTTATTAGTTTACATAGTTATTATTTTGATGATGCATATAATACTAAAGCTAAACTTTATTTAAAATGTGATGATGAATTTCATACTAATTGTTCATTACATCAATTTGTTCAAGATGGAAGTTCTTATGGAAGTTTTGATAATGTTAAAAATAATTTAAGAATAAATACTACTACTAATTCTAAAATAGGTATTATAATTAATCAAGCTTATGATGATATTAAATATTTAGAACATATAAGTTATAAACTTAATAAATTTGTTAATCCTGCTGAAATTGATTATACTTACTCCCCCGTAGAGGGAACAATTATACCATATAGTGCTGACTTGCTTAAAATATATAATAATCAAGTTAATACTGGAGAACTTGATATTCTTATAGATAAAGAAGAAGATAAAAATATTTTTAATAATTATAAAAAACCTTATTGGGAACTTGGTAATTGGAATTATAATTATCTTCGTAATAATATTTCTAATTATAATAAATATGGAGATGGTTTTGATATGAGTAGATTATATGGTAATTATTTTGTAATTGAATTTACTTTTTCTAATAAAGATAATCTTAAAGTAGAATTTGAAGGACTTGATTATAAATTAATAAAATAAAATAATATGAAACGTAAAGTTAATTGTAGAAATAAAGCTTTTATTGGAGCAGCTATTGGTGCTGTTGGAAATATTATAGGAGGAGTTATTGGTGCTCGTAAACAGAAAAAAGCTCAAGAAAAAGCATATAGAGAATCTCAAATTGAACAAACGAGAAATGAAGGTATTCAACAAGCAGCTGCTATGAGTGCTCAATATGCTAATCAAGATTACGTTGATGAATATAAAAATAAAATTACTTTTAAAAATGGAGGAAAACTTAATATGAAAAAGAAAGGTAATGATCGTATAAAAGTAGATAAAACATTTAAATGTGGTGGAAGAAAAAAAGCTAATTTTGGAAGTGATTTACTTGGTAGTATTAAAGGAAGTATGACAAGTGGTCTTATGGATGGAGCTATTAGTGGAGTAGGAAGTGTTATAAGTTCTGCTATTTCTAAACCTAATGTGCAAAAACAAGTTAAGAAAGCTGATGGTTTTAATTACGGAAGTCCTAAAACAAATATTGAAACAAACGATTATCAATTAGATGCTAATGGTAATCCTATTAATATTGCTAATACTAATAATACAGGTATAAATTATAATGACAGACTACAACAAGCAAGATTAGGTATTCGAAAGAAAAGAAAATGTTAAACAATAGCTATTTTTAGCTATTAAATAAATTCAATATATTAAGTAATACAATTAATCAACATAGCATATAAAATCAATTATACGCTATTTAAATAAATCAAAATAATTAATATTTTTATGAAAAGAAAAGTTTTAAAACCTAATGTAGTTAGAGGTGGAATTGCTATTCCGTTAGGGGCTAACTACTATTATATGTCTGGTCGTAAACATAAAGACGGTGGTATTGATGTTGGCAATAATCCTCGTACTGGTCTTGAAGTAGAAGATGGTGAAGTTATGCATATTAATAAAAATGAAGCTAAAGTGTTTAGTGCTGTTCCATTTTTAAATGGTAAATCACCTGCTCAAAAAGTTATAAGTGGAGAAAATCCTAATGATGTTTTTAAACAACAAGAAAAGTTTAAAGATATAAATAACATTAATGATGATGGTACTAAAAAAGAATCTGAACGCAGAAAAGCTTATTTTGGTTCAAGTATTTTTGGATGGGGAAATAGTGGTTATAAAGCTCCTACTCATAAAGAAATTATAGAAGCTGATAAAAAACGAGCTATTGTTTATAAACAAAAACAAAGAGAAAGAGAAAGAGAAAGAGAAAGAGAAAGAGAAAGAAGAAATAAAATAATTAAAGAAACAAATAATTTTAGAGTTCATAAAGAAAATAACGAATATTATGTTGGACGTAAGAAAATAATTTCTTCTAAAGAATATCAAGAAAATATAAGAAAAGCTAATCCTTTATTTAGACATCTCGCTAATTTAAATTATGTTGAATATAATAGAAGATTGCATGGTAAAATTGACAAATTTGAAAACAATAATAAAAATATTAATACTAAACTAAATGCTTCTAAAGCGAATACTCCTAAAACAAATAATAACAAAATAAATACTAATATTAATAAAACAAATGTCAATAAACCTGTTAATAAAGTAAATACCAACAATACTAATAAAAATATTAATACTAAACCAAATACTAATAAAACTGATAACACTAATAATAAAATTAAGTCTTCTAATAGTTTCGCAAATGCTTTTCATTCTGCAAGAAAAGCAGGTAAAGATATTTTTGAATGGAATGGTAAAAAATATACAACTAAACTTGCTGGTGAAACTAAAAAAGCTAACACTGATAAAAGTAATAATACAACTAATACTATAACTCCTAACAGTAATCTTCCATTTGGTAATGATATTATACAGAATTATATTAATCCAATACAATTAGAAAAAGAAAATGAAGATATTAGAAAAGATCCTTTTATGGTTAAAATGCGTACTGGAGGTATATATTCTGTTACAAGTAATGGTAAAACAAATTTAAGAATGCTTCCCTCTACGGGGGAGAGAACTAAAGCTGTTGGTGGCACTAAAAAGAAATTTACTGAAAAAGATAAATTAGCTGATATAAAAAGAATTAATAAATATGTTAATGATATGGATTTAAATGGTCCTAAATCATATAAAGCTATTGCTAAACAAGTTTATGGTGATAAATATAAACCGTATAAAGTAGATCCTAAAAATATTAAATTAGACCCTGGTATTCCAGCTTTTAATAATGATGGAACTTTTAATGCTTTTGCACTTGAAACAGCAAAACGTAATGGTAACAGACTTATTTATAATAAATATAATAAAGATAACAATGATAAACAACGTAATATAAACGATATTGTTTCTGACAGTTTAGGTATTACTTCTAATATAATTGGTTCTACTATATCTCATAATGTAAATAAAAAAATGCTTAATAAATTAAAATATAATAAAGCTCCTATTAATTTTAAAGCTACTAAATTAAAAACTAATATTAATATTAATCCTCAACTCGATAAAATGAGAGAAAGTCTTGCTTCGTATGAAAGAGATATAGATAATAATACTGCAAGTTCTCGTGTTGCTCTTGCAAGAAAACAAAGAGGACGTATTAATAATATGTTACAGACTAATGAACTTTATGGAAATAAAGAAAATAGTGAAACTGAATTGATTAATAAAGATAGAATTAATCAACAATCGGTTATGAATAAAAATATTGAAGAATATAATAATTGGAGAAATAATAAAATAGCATTTGAAAATGCTGTAGCTGAAAAGAAATCTGAAAATGATGTAGGTCTTATTAATTCTATAAATAGTGCAGTTCAAGATATTATTGGTAGAAGAGAATTAAGAGGAAATGAAAGACAAACTCGTCTTGCATTAATGGCAGCTAATCCTAATGTTAGTCCAAGACTTCTTAAAGCATTTGGAATAAAAGGTATTACTGATGAAGATATTAAAAACTTTGATAAAGCTCATAGAAGAAAAATTAATGGATAAAATAATATTATTAATATGAAAACATTTGATTATATTTCTCGTGAGTATGTACCATCTATTGATTTAAATACTTTAGGTAAAACGTACGATACTCTTGAACAAGGTCATAAAGAAGCAGTTAAAGCTGCTTCTGACCTTGAAGTTGCTATTAGTAATTTAGATATGAATGAAGCAGAAGATAGTTTTAAACAACAATTAGTAAATGAAATTAAACAGACTGTAGAAGATAATACTATTTATGGTAATAGTTATGGTGCTCTTGATGATTTAATTATGAAATCTGGAAATATCGCTACTGATGGTAGAGTTATAGGAAGACTTAGAAATCAAGCTGCTAAGAAAGAATATGATGCTAAAGTTGATGCTATGAATATTACTAATGGAATGAAAGAAATGTATAAAGAAGAAAATCCATATTATTATGAAGATGGAAAAATAGATAAAAAAACTGGTCGTTATATGACTGGAGAAAAATGGCGAGCTAAAACTAACCCTGTTAATACTGTATCTGAAGCAGAAATTCAAAAATATGTTTTACAAATTGTAGCTAAAGATGCAGGAGGTGGAAATGCGGTTACTTTTCTTGATGAATATGGAAGACCTACGCTCGATCCATCTAAATCAGTTGATGGAGCCATTTATAAAAATACAGGAACTAAATATGAACGACTTAGTGAAGATAAAATTAAACAAGCATATAATGTAGCATTAGATACTATACCTGGTGCAAGAGATAGTATTAAACAAGATTATAAATATGAACGATGGAAATATGATAAATTAATTAAAAATAATAAAAATATTATTAATCCTTATGTTCCTGGATATACTGATAAAAATGGAAATATTTATACAGAAGAACAATGGCTAAATAATAAAATTAATAATTTTGCTGATGTTGCAGCTTATAATCATGTTTATTCGGATGTTAGTTATGGTAATGCTTTAGCGAATAAAAAAGCAAGAGAACAACAAGCGAGAAATATTTTACCAAGTAATTTTGGAGGAAATAATGATGGATTTGGTACTGTTATAGTTGGTTTTCAAGAAACTGAAGGTAATATATATGCTGGTGCTGAAGAAGCAAAATCTACTGCTAATAAACAAGGTTTGAGTATTGTTAAAAAACTTATTGGTAATAAGATTAAAGGTATGGATAGTATAACAGATGCTATTAAATTTGCTCGGGAACAAGGTGGAGCTCATGGTCCTAATACTGCTGCTCAATATCTTATTAAAAAATATGGACAAAATTTAAGTCAGAAAGATAAAGTAATGCTTATTAATTCTTTTAGTGCATATGTTAGGGCTAATACACAAATGCAACAAATGATTAATAATGCTGGTGAACATGCTGATGGATTACGTTTTGAATCTAATTTTATTAATCAAGAATATACTAATGATAATAAATATGGTAGAGAAATAATTAATGAGTTGAATAAATGGTATAAAGATCATGAATATGCTGAATGGACTGTTGGTAAAGAAATATTTGATATTATAACTTCTAAATATGGAACTGACGAAGTAGGTATGCGAAATCTTGGTTTTAATATTTTTAAAAATGATGATGATACTTATAATGTTAAAATAGATGCTAAAAATAGAATGTTATTACCTAAATTTGCTTCTTTACTTAGAGAAGCAGATGATGAAGTTCCAAATAAATCAGCATGGAATCCAATGACTGTTATAAATCATATAGGAAATAGATTGTTTGGTACAACTGCTTCTAATCAATATAGTGAACCTCAAAAATTTATAAATTATATAGAAGGAATATATGATTTTGATAATAGTGTTTTTAGTGATATTGTAGATGCTTATAATGATGGTATAGAAGCTAAAAACGAAGCTCATAAAAAAGTTGGTAATGCTAAAGGAACTGCTACATATAATGCCTTTGATGATAGTAGTTTTGGTGCATTATGGACAAGAGAAAATTCAATTGCTTATGATAACGATCCTAATAAAATTAAAAAAGCAAGAGAAGAAGCTGACGCTTATGTTGATTCTATGCTTGCTAACGGTTTAATTGATGCAGGACAAATTGAATATATTGATAAATCAGGAAATACAACTAAAAACGTAAGTCAAAATCAAAATGCTAAACTTATGTTGCAAAAATTGTATAGAAGTGATGCTGCTAAAAAATATGTTAAAAGAAATTGTATTGTGCCTAAAGGGACTACAGCTGGTCAAGCACCTGGATATGTTATTGGATTTACTGTTCCTAAGGGTTTAGAAACTGGTGATTTTAAAGAAGGAGAAACATACACAATTATTATATCCGGCATGTTAGAAGAATATACTAATTATAATCCATCTGCAAATCCAGATATTTTAGCAGAAAATATGGTAAAAACAGCAAGAAGCATAAATGGTTCAATCGATAATCTTGGTTATAACGAAGAATTAGGAGATACTCGTTTTATCCCTACTAATAATGGTAAATACTCTACTAATATATTTGGTTGTAAAAAAAATATTGATGAACAAACTGCTAAAAAATTAATTGGTTCATTATATAGTTTAGAAAATATAAAAGGTAAATATCAATCTGGTGTTTTTAATGATATTAACAAATTAACATTATTAAAAAATAGTATAGAAGATATGAGTAATTATATTTCGTCTATGATTGATGTTAATCCTAATGATATAGAAATGATGATCGGTAATTATTTATTAAAAGAAGAATAATATGAGTAAAATTCAATATACAGGTAATGATTTTTTAGATAGACTTATTGCAGGTCCATATGTTAAAAATCCTAATTTTGATCCTAAAACTAAAAAAGGTAGAGAACAACCTGAAATTATTGTAGATACTACACCTGGAGACATTGAAGGTGGTGGTTTTACTAAAACTGCTGATAAAATTTCTAAATTATCTTTTACTGGTCGAGATGTAGGTTTTACAAATGAAGAAATTAAGAGTGATGCCGATATGGGCATTACTCTTTCTCCATATAATACAGAAGATGAATTGAATAAAGCTCGTGCGAATAATCAAAGTTTTTTTGAACAAGCCATTCATGCTCAATTACAAGCGGGTATAGGAGAAATAATACTTGGAACACTTGAAGGATTTGGAGATATAGCAGATGGTATAATTAATACTTTTACTGGGGATCAATATGGTGTTAACCCATATACTCAATTTATGAAAGATGCTAAAGAAAGTTTTAAAGAAAAACTTAAAATTTATAGAGAAAATCCTAATAGTAATTTTGATATGTCTGATTCTGGATGGTGGTGGGATAATTATGTTAGTATTGGCTCTACTCTTTCTTTATTTCTACCTGCTGCTGGTTGGGCAAAAGCACTTAGTATGACTGGAAAAATATCTAAACTTGGTAAAGTAGGTAATTTTATATCAAAAGCTTCATCTCGTGGAATTGCTAAAGCTATATCTAAAATGAATAAAATAGAAAAAGGTACTGATTCATTTAATGCTATAAGAAAAACTGCAATTACTGCTGGCAAAATTGATAGAACTATTAAAAATGGTACTAATATTATAGGTACTGCTGCACTTAGCAGAGCTGGTGAAAATTATATGGAAGCAAGTACTATTTATGATGACGTATATAAAAATTCTAAAGAAAATCTTGATAATATGCCAGATGAAGAATTTACTAAATTTTTAAAATATAATCCTAATTTTAAAGATATGTCGAAAGATGATATTGCTAAAGAAATAGCTAAAACTTCTGCTAATAAAACTTTTTATAATGATTGGTGGATGTTGCTTATGGATATTCCTCAATTTAAAGCTATTGGGAGTGTATGGGGTAAACACGCAAAACGTACTACTAAAGCATCTGAAAGAATTGCTTTAGAAAATCAAAAAAAACTATTTGCAGGTGTAGAAGAAGATAAACTTATTAAAAATAATTTTATTAATAGAACTAAAAATGAAGCAAAATATGCTTTAACGCATCCTATTCAATCTTTACGAGCTATGGAACTTAGTGAGGGTGTTGAAGAAATGTATCAAGGTATTCAATCTGAAAAAGGAATGGAAAGAGCTGCTAAATTTTTTGATACTAATCTTACTTCTCGTTCTTTAGAAAGTTATTTATCCGATGGTTCTATATGGGAACAAGGATTTTGGGGTGCTCTTGGTGGTATTGGTTTTAATTTAATGGGAAAAGGTTTTCATAAAGCTAAACATAAAGTTAAAGGTCTTTGGAATAAAAAACATATGACTGCTGAAGATTATGAATTATGGAAACGTAGTACTGATAAAATAGCTATAGAACAACTTAATAATATTAATTCTGATGCTAAACAATTTATATTTAATATGAATAAAATTGAAAATGGAGAAAATCCATTTGAATTTGTTAAAGATGCTAAAGGAGATTATATACTTAAAGATGGTAAATATAAAAATGTTAATATAACTGAAGAAGAAAAAGATGCATTAAAAGAAGAAGCAATTCGAAGATTTGTAGATAGTACTACTGTAAACGCTGTAGATTATAACACTTTAGATTTAATGAAAGAACTTCTTAATAGTAATGAATTTAATCAATATTTAACTAATAATGGGGTTCAATTAACAGCTGTAGATAAAGCATTAAATAACCAAATTACTGATAGAATGGATGAAGTTTCTAATATATATTATAATGCTTTAAACGATGTATCCAATTTAGCAGAAGATACTAATCCTTATATAACAAGAGCTGTTGCTCGTAATATTGTTCAAAATAATTTAAATATTGATGATTATGAAAGTACATTAGATAATTTATATAATGAATTAGATAAAATTACTTCTGGAAAAAGTGATGTTATTGAAGAACTTTATAGTAATAAAGTTTTAAATCAAATTGAACAATTATCTCTTAAAGAAAAAGAATATTTAAATAAATTTAATGATAAAGAAATTAGTTTATCTGCTTATGAACTTCATAAGCAAGAACTTAATAGAACTAAAAAAGCTTTACTGAATAGTATAAATAATGAATTATCTATTTTTGATGATTTTAAAAATATTATAAATACTAAAGATTATGATGTTGAAAAAGCTATAAAAGCGTATAAAGAAACATTAGAAAAATACAAAACAGAAAATGATATTTCTTATAATAATCTTCCTGAAACTGAAAAAAATCTTGTTGATCAAATTGTTGATAATAAAATTAAATTAACTAATATTAAATCTAAATTGCCTATTACTAAAAAAGATTACGAAGATCTTTATAATGAGTTTGCGTTTTCTATGGATAATATTATGAATAAAAAAGTTAAAAATAGTATTAAACTAATCGAAAATTATCTTAGAAATGCTGAAAACATTGATGAAGCTATAAATAATATTATAGATGAAAAAGTTAATAATAAACTTAGAGATGCTTTATCTTTTATTAAATATGGTTATTTTTCAGAAAATTTTAACAATCCTCGTAGTAGAGGTCAATTACTTGCAAATGCCGAAGTTGCTTCTATAATTAATAAAATTAAAAAAGAAAGAAAAGATAATAATCAACGTGAAGAAGAAGCTAAAGAACAAGGTGTAGAATTGCCAACAAATGATAATAATCTCTCTACGGGGGAGGAAACAATTACAGATTCAAATAATATTGATAATTCTGATAATACTAATACTAATAAAACAAATGATAATATTACTGATAATTCAGAAACTAATAACGAATTAGAAACTATTTTTGGTGTTCCTGAAAATAATCCTATAACAGATAAAGAAATTCCTATTGGTGAAAATCCAATGACTGTTGAAATGGATGAAAAAGAAATTGCTGATTTAAATACAATAGCTGAAAGTTATACTTCTGATAGTCTTAAAGCTTTATTAGATGGCAATAAATTTGTTATGCAAAAAGTATATACTGAAAGTGGTAGAATAGATGAAATAAATAAAAAACTTTCTGAAGGTGATCCTTCTGCATATAATAATTTTATTAATGAAATAGTTGAATTTCTTAAAATAAGAGGATATAATGAACAACTTAGTCAAATAACTGCTAAAAAATCATTTTCTTCAATGATTGCTTCTCTTGCTGCAATGGATAATAAAAGTACTTTTGCTAAACTTGCTCAACAATTAGTTATTGGTTTTAATAAAGAAAGTGCTAAAAAATTTAGTATAACTGAATTAATAGATAATAAAGGATTAGATAATATAATTGAAGAATTTTTAAATGAATTTTCTAAAATTATAGAAAATAATGAAATTAATGGAACTTATATTATAAATTTAAATACTTTATTTGATTATATAATTAATAAAGAAAATATTGATATTCAAACTGCATCTTATATATACGAAAATATTGGTAAATATATAGCTTCTCATGATGGTTCTAAATATATATTTACTGGTTTTAATCCTTCTAAAAAATATAGTGCTGAAAGATATTTTAATGAAATTAATGAAAGAAAAGCACAAGTTATAAATAGTGTAGATAGTATGCACATAAGTCCTATTGAAACTGATCAAAGAAACGAAGATTATTATAGAGCATTAGAAGCTGCTGCTAATGGTTCTCCTACTTTTATTAAAATGGAAAATAATACTACAACAGGAGATGTTAATACTTTTTTAGCCATATATGTAAATATTAAAAAAGGTAAAAAAACTGTTCCTGTTAAAATAGGTATTCTTAGAACTGTCAAAACTAATAGTGATTTATCTAAATTTTCTCCTGTTAAGCATTATTCTGGTTTTAGAAATGAAATTACTAAAACACCAAATGGTTTTAATTTAGATTGTGACTTTTTATTTGATGCTCTTATAAATAATGACACAACAGAAGCTAATGAATTATTTAATATATTAGTTGAATATAATCTTACTAAACAAAAAATTAATAAAGAAGTTCTTGAAGGAACAATTGATCCTAAAACAGCAAATGAACAATTAGAAGAATTTTTAAATTCTGATAGAATTGAATCTATTTTTAATAATGAATTAATTAAAAAACTTTTACAATCTGGTGTTTATAAAGTTTATAAAGGTGAATTATTATCAGGAGCAGAAATTGTAGATAAAATTTTTGTTAGTATTTCTAATATTCTATTTTACAATAAAGGATTTAGTGTAGATGATAGTGCTAATGATGTTGTAAATAATATGTCTATTGATAAAAAGACTATAAAAGAAAATTATAACAATTGGAAACAAAAAATTTATACTAATTATAAACAAACTTATGAACTACAAAAAAATATTAATGATGAAAATGCTAAAGTAAATATAAAAGTAAATATTTCTTATACTACATTATTAAACGATATTGATAATCCTGAAGATTATGTTAATATAGAAGATGCTGGATTTGATATTGATAGAAATAGTCCAAATTATACTCCATTCGTAATGGTTAATAGTGATGGAACTTTAATAGATGAATATGGGAATACATATGGTAAAGCGGATATAGACATAAATAGTTTTTCAGCAGGATTTCTTGTTCATAATGAAGATGGAGTAAAATATGTTGCATATTGTAATACTGCGCAAACAATAAATAATTCTGAATTACATAAAGATGTTAGACAAGAATTAGCACATCTTATTATTAAACAATTAAATAATAAAGTTAAAAGTTTACACGAAGATAATTTTAATGATATATTTAATAAAATAACAGAATTATTTGGTAAAAGAGGATTATTTATTTTTAATAATTTTAATACTTTTGTTTTAGCTGATAAAGCAAAAAGTATGATAACTGTTACTATTAAAAATAATAATGGAACTAAAACTAATTTACTTACTTTTTATAGAAGTAATAAAGATGGTTCTGATAGTAATGTTATTGGATTATATATTCCTCGTCTTGGAAAACAAATTATGATAAATAGTATTAAAGATATAAATCATAATAATGAAAAAATTACTGAACAAGAAATTAAAGATGCTTTAAAATATGCTATCGATACTGCTATTGGAGATATGAAACTTAATAAAAGTTTAAATATTTTAACTAAAACTGGTCCTACTGGAGCATATTCTAATTTTCAACATAGAGAAAACAGTAAATTTATTGTAACTATTGGAGGAAAAACAAGAGTTTATGAAAGTTATGGAGATTTTATGTTAAAGAATAGAGCTTTTAATACTAATGTGGATGGAACAGCAAATGGGTTTGTAACAAAATATTTAAATGAAGATTTTATAACTATTGATACAATAGCAAAAGATACATCTAAAAATGTTTCTCCTAAAAATACTTTTGTTAGTGATTTATTATTTAATAATAAAAATGAAAAAAGAAAAACAGTTGATACTAAAGATATATTAGAAGCTGCTGGAGTTCCACAAGATAAAATAGATGTATTATTAGGCACAAATTCTAAACTACCTATTTTAGTAAAAAGGGTTAATAGTAGTTTATTAGATGATGGAGAAACTAATGCTTATTATGATCCTGATGATAAAAATATTTATATTACACAAAAAGGTGCTATATCTATGAATAATAATCCAACAAATGCTATTAGAATATTATTGCATGAAAATTTACATAGACTCTTTCATAATAAAAAAACTTATACTGATAAACAAAGACAACGTATAATTAATGAATTAAAAGAAGTATATGATTATACTAAAAAACAACTTTTAAAAGATATAGAAAATGATAGTGTTAATAAAGATTTATATAAATCTATACTTGATCAATTAGAAAAAGCAACATCTTCTAATGATGAACAAGTTCAAATGGAAGAATTTCTTGTTGAATGTCTTACACAACCTGTTCTTGTTCAATATTTAAATAATACTAATTATCATAGTGAAGTTGTTATTGATGGTATTCCACAAAAATCAAAAAGTATATTTCAAAAAATTATTGATATATTATTAGATTTATTTGGAATAAAAACAAATCATATTAAAAATAATAGTATATTAGCAAGAGAATATATAATACTTAGTAAAAGTGATACTTCTACTAATGATGATATTTTTAATAAACCTATTAAAACTGATAATAATTCCTCCCCCGTAGAGGAAGAATCATCTACTATTAATAATAATTCTAATAATACTACTAATGATAATAATACTAACACTAACGATAAACTTAAAGCTGTTCGTCAAAAAATTAATGAAATACGTTATATTTTTGAAAAGCGTATAAAACGCAGTGATAATTTTAAAGAAGATCATACTTATTTAATAGACGGTAAATCTGTTGATTATAGTGTTACTCAACGCGTTCATGGTAAAGTAGATTTAGGACCAATTGGCATTCCTTCTTCATTATTAGGAAATACTGCTGACGATGCTGCAAGAATATTCTTTGAAAATAATGGTTATTTACCAGATGATCATCATATTCCAAACATTACAAACGGAAATGGAGAAAATAGTAGAACAAATCTTGAAAAAGATTTAAATAAAATTAAAGATTATCTTGATAAAAGATTCGGAAAAGGTAAATATGGTGTAATAACAGAAGAATTTCCTATTGGAGGTGTTATTAATACAAATGGTATTGATAAAACTATCGCAGGTACTATGGATATGATAGTTTATACTGATAATGGAGATATTTATATATTTGATTTTAAAACTAAAAGATTTGGTAATAGTAATGGAGAAATTCCATTAGCTCAATTAAATGGCTATAAACAACAAGTTAATATTTATAGACAATTAATTGAAGCTAATTTCCCTGAATTAAGAGGAAAAATTAAAATTGGTGGTTTGATTAAATTTATAGTTGATTATCCTAAACCTAATAAGGATATTAAATATAGAGAAAATCCAGATATTCCTAATCAATTGCAAATAAAAGATAAATATGATGAAAATTTTATTAATATTCAAAATTCTTATGCTGATTATATAGCTCCTTTCTTTTTTCCTGACAAAGATTTTGAAACATCACATATTATTAATGTTGAATCTAAAGATTTTGTTGATGAAATTAAATCTCTTCCTGAGTTAAATAATAGTGATACTAAAGATATAGAAGGGTCTGAACTAATACAAAATGATAATATTGATGAAGATTTTGATTTTGATTCTTATGATCCAGATAATTATGATTGGATGACTGAAAATCCTGATGATATAGATATTAAATTTAAATCTGCTACTAATTTAATTGAAAGAAAAGATATGAAATTAACTTCTACTGAAATTTATGCTACTGATGTGGCTAATGGTTCTAATGATAACGCTTATGGTATTAAATTAGCAAATGATATGGTGTCTTATATAAATACATTTCCAAGACAATATCGTAAAAATACAGAGCAGTTATTAGCTGACAATGAATTAAATTATACTTGTCAATAGAAAATATAAGGTATTACTATATTATAGATTATGGAGCTAAAATTAGTTTCATAATCTATAATAATTTTTTAAAATAACATATTCATCTTATTGATGAATCTTAAGAAATTGAATAAGTTATGAATTGTACAATTAACAATGTTAATCTTTCATTTGATGAAGGAAATAGACTTCGTGAAACAATTAATAGAGTAAGTAAAAGTGATGCTAATAAAGCAACTATTCTTGCTGGGTTTTTAACAAATATAGATTTTAGAAAATTTCTTCTTGAAAATATCACTAATGAAGATATTATTAAAGGAGAAAGTATTTCTTTTGATTTATTTACGAATAAAGATTATTTAAAATTAAATCAAAATAAATTAGGTTTTTTACTTAATGAATTTTATAAAGACACATATCTTAGTGTAGATAATAGTAAAACTATTAGAGGTATGGGGCGATTAAATGGTTTTACATCTATAACTGCTAAAAAGATTGCAAAAGATTATACTGCTGTATTACTGCTTAAAGAATATAGACAAGAATTAAATAAAAATTCAAAGACTCGTCGAAAACCTTTAGAAATTATTAAAGTAGTTAATAATAAAATTGAATCTACTTTTTATAAAAGAATGGATGATTTTATTTTATATATTATTAATGATGAAAATTCTTCTAAAGAAGCTAAAGAAATGGCTCAAAAATATATTGATTTTATTGATAAAATAGAAACCATTAAACAACAATATAATGATAATGAATTACTATTAAATAGTAACAAAACACAAAAAGAAGAATTTGAACAACAAATTATTAACATTAATCAGCAAATTAAAGAAGCTAAACAAAATAAAGATGCTAATACTTTTAAACGACTTGTTAAAGAAGTTACAGAAATAAAAAATGCTATCAAAGAAATTGACAGAGTATTAAATGAAATTAATATACAACAAAAAAGACATTCTGAAAATGTTTATACTATTTATAGAGATAGATATGCTCTTGCTTATAATATTGTAACATTATATCATAATAATTATGATACTCCTCAAGCAGTCAAATTACGAAATTATATGAATTTATTTATTCAAAGTAAATTGAATGCTGATGATTGGTATTTTCAAGTATTTAATACTAAAAATATGACTTCTATTATAAAAGCATTTAATACTGTTGAAGATATTGAAAAATATTTAGAGCAAGAAGATGAAAATAGTGATAATGTTATTAATAAATATAATCAATATAATATAGACGAAACTACTAAATCTTGGGAAGACGCTTTATATAAAAATTTTAATCAGACAATTAATAATAAACTTAGAATAATACTTTCTACAATTCCTAAACTGGCTAATAAATATAATAATTTAAATGAAGTACAATCTACAGATACTGAAAATGAACTTGGTGTAGAAACTTATATGGATGCTCAATATCTTACAGTTCAAATTTATAGTTTTGGTGATTTTTCAAATGTTAATTCTTTAATTAAAAGTCTTGATAAAAAAAGTCAAGAAATAAAAGCAATATATGGTTTAGGTACTATTGTACAAATGATGAAAAATAATAAAGATTTTGCTAATTTTGTATTTGTTAATTTTGCCAAACCTATTGCAAATAAAACTATTCTTACTATATCTGAAATGTCTAAAGAAGATGGTATTAAATTTGATTATAGTAATCCAGATTCTTTTCCTCTTACTGAATTGGTGTTTAGAATGTCTAATAAACTTAAAGCTACTTATAATTCTATATATAATAGTAATGATATAAAAGAATTAAATGATATATTAGAAGCATTTAATACAAATAAGAATAAAGAAATTTTTGTTCACGATTTATTTAAAATGGTTAATAAATATTTTCCAAATTTTAATAAAGAAATATTTAATAATTATTTTGATAATATTAAAGATGAAGATTTAAAAGATTCAGCTGATACTTTAATTCGTAGTTTTAAATCTATTATAAATGGTATTACTAATTTTAAACAAAAATTAAATGAAATAACAAATAAATACGATGAAGAATATAAACTTGCTAAAGAAAAATATTTTGAAGATATTAAAATATATAATTCATTAACTTCTGTTCAAAAAAGAAATACACCTAAACCAGAATTTCCTCAACACAAATATGTTAATTATGCAAGTTATGATTTAAATAGTGATATATATAAAGGTATAATTGAATTTAGTAAGCAAATTATTAATTATACTGATTCTCGTGCAAGACTTAATTCTACAAATGCGGAGGGTAATAGTTCTTCTAATGTACTAAAAAACTGTTTTGTTACAAGATTTTTTGAGCAAATTAATGCTGAAACAGAAATAGATCCTAACGCTGGTCTTAATAATCTTAAAGATTATTTTACTCAAGGAACAAAAGATGGTAAAGAAAATCAATATTCTCATAATTCACTTTTATTTGGACTTACAGATGAAAATGGATTTGTTCAACATGAAGGATTATTTAGAAAAACTGCTACTGGATATGAAGTAACTGAAAATGCTAAAAAAATTATTAGTTATAGTCTTTTTGATGGAACTAAAAATACAAGAGAACTAAAATCAGCCAATTATAGTTCTATGACTAAAATAGATTTTTTTATTACTCAATATATAGCTTTTAGAGATAGTGTTGAAGAAATTTCAGAAAACGGTAAAATTAAAAATATAGGTAAATTAGATAGTGCTGTTTATCCAATGCGTATTGGTGCTGATGCTCCTAAAATTTTCTTTATTAGAGCTCCTCGATATACTAAAAATCAAGTTCAATATAGTTTTTATGGTCATTTAATGGATGAATTTAATATGTTTATTAAAGGTATAAACGAAATATTTATTCCTGAAAACGAAACTGTTGAATATGGACAAATTGTTCAAATTTTTAAAACTCGTACTGATGTTCATAATCTTATAGGAAGAGCTTTTTTTAATGAAAAAATTGCTAATAAACTTAAAAATGAAGGTAAAACTGATATGACTCCTGCTATTGTTAAAGATGGAGAACTATGTGGTAATTTATTTAGCTTCAAAAGACTTTTTAAAGTTAACGGTTATGATGTAGATAGTGCGATTAAGACAATGTTATCTCTCTACGGGGGAGTAGATAAAAATGGAATAATAACTATTGATAATGATGGTCGTTTAAGACTTAATAAAAACGATATTATAATTTATAATTCTCAAACTAAATCTTTTGAACTTAATTTTAATACTGAACAAAAAAATCAACTTAAACAAATAGTTAGAGAATGGACTGAAAACTTTCTTTTTGAAACTAATAATAGTCTTTCTGATTTTATTAAAACGTTAAAAGAAAATAATATACCTTTTAATTCATATACACTTGAAAGTTTTCTTCTTAATTTAGCTAATATGAATATGAATTATGATGATTTATTTGAAGGTGATTTTAAATATTATAATAATGCAAGAGATTTTCTTAAAAGAACAAAAGAAACTCAAGCTGGAGGTGAAGGATATGCTGGATATGATATTACTGAAAAATTTATTAATAATAATTTAAAAGAATTAATTTGGAATAATGAACCTGAAGTTATTCAAATCGATTCAGATATTGTTGATAAAAAAGGTAATATTACTAAACAACCTATTACGATTAATAATAAAACATTAATTGCAAAGAATGGATTTAGAGGAATTACTATTTATAATACTGTTAAAACATCTGATTATGTAGATGATATGCAAAAAGAATTAGAAAGAATATTTACAGAACAAGGTATGGATAAAGAAAAAGCTGTTAAATATTCTGTTCAGATTGCTAAAGGCTATGGGTTTGCAGGAGGAGAAAAAACAAAAATTAATGATGCTCAATCATATATAACATTTGAAGAATTTATTAGACGTAAATGGGCAGATGGAACTATTAATGACTATGCTGATTTAATTAAAAAATTAACAGATGATACTCCTATTGAAGAATTAGATTTAGATAAAATTAATACTCGTATTCAAATTCAAAAGAATTTCTATTATGATAAAGTTTATGATGAAACTACAGGATTATTTTATCCTCGTCAAATTAAAAATGCTGAATTTGTATTAATCCCTAAACTTCTTCCTGAAGGTTCTGAATTAAGAAAAATTCATGATTGGATGCAAGATAATAACATAGGACAATTAAATACTGCTGAAACTTCTAAAGCTGCTAAGAAAAATATATTTACTATATGGGATGCAGAAACTGGAAAATTTAATGAAAATTTTAAAGATGATTTTGATGAATCTTATATAGAAAATTATTATTATCAATATCTATATAAACAACAAGATGTACCTCAACATATTATGGATGAACATAATAAAGCTGGTGTACAAATTATGAAAAAAATTATTGATAATATTATTAATGAAGAAGAATTAAATTTACCAGATGACGAAAATGGTAATGAACATCCTCTTAAAACCAGAAGAAAAAGACTTATTAAATTAGCTAATGATTATCAAGACGCTTTTACAGCAAATATTAAAGAAGATTTTAATAATTTTTTAAATGCTATGGATTGGATATATAATACCAATACAGGTAAAATTGAAAATTTATATTATGCTACTAAAGATGCTTTTGGTAATCCATTACCAGATGATGTTATTGAAACTAATAAAACTACATTAAATTTTGATAATTTTTATGCTCGTGCAAGAGAAGAGGCTGCTCGTTTAGGAATGGATAGTAATTTTATGGAGTATCTTATACCAAATGAATTTGGTAATCCTAATATGCCTAATTATATTAATATTGTTACGTTTAAACTTGAAAGTATTGCTCAATCTATTTATAATAATAAAATTACTCGTCAAGTACTTCCTGGTTGGCATGCTGCACAAATAACTAATGTTGGATATAGTACTCGATTAGGATTTGATCCTAAAACTGGAGTTATGGAAGTTCTTTTACCTCGTTGGAGTAATCTTATACCTAAATGTAAAAATAAAGAAGAAGAAGCTGAACTTATTCAACAAATGCAAACAGAAGGTCTTGATATACATCTTGGGTATCGTATTCCTACAGAAGGTAAACAATCTATTTCTATACTTAAAGTTGTAGGATTTGTTAATGACGCTCTTGGTTCTACTATTGTTGTTCCTGACGAATGGATTACACAAACTGGTTCAGATTTTGACGTAGATAGTGTGTATGGAATTAGTTGGGAAATGTATTCAACTAAAGATAAAAATAATAAAATTTCTTTACATAAAATTCCATATAAAGAAAATGAAATAAATGAGAAAAACTTATATATTAAATATGTTAATAATATTTTAGATTATAGACTATCAAAAGATGAAAATAGTTCTGAAAATGATATTGATAGTTTTATTAATTTAAATAGTAAAATTAAATCTTCTGTAAAAGATTTAAAATATGATTTAAATAAAATAGATGAGCGTCAAGAACTTAATGAATCTTATAATATTATTAATAATAAACGTGACGAACTTTTTGATAAATTACCAAGTTGGGCAAGAGGTATTATTAAAATTATAGATTTAAATAATAGAAAAACTAATCAAAAAGAAAATAATGTAGTAGATATTAGAGAAACTTTTCCAATAATTCAAGAGTCTTTAATTAATTATTTGAATAAACATAAAATTAATAAAGAAGATTCTGATATTGTAAAAGAATATATTGATTATGTTAATGCTATTATCGATATTTTAAATCAACAAGATGATTTACCTGCATTTGATAAAGAAGTTTATTTATCAGAAAAATCAAATATAATAAGAGAGCTTATTCAAAAAGCTAAAGATGAAAATTTTGCTAAATATGAAAAACAAGCAATTAAATATAATTTATTAAGTTTTGAAGAATGGAGTAAATTACCATTTGTAGAAAAACTTGATAGAAAAGCTCGTAATAATTTTATTATTGATACTATGATTGAAATTATGAGCGACGAAACTTCAAAAGAAGAACAATATAGTCGTTCACATTTTGAAAATATTATTAATGGTAAAAATGGAGCTAATGATATAATTGACAAAATTTCTGGTAAAAATAATCGTAATTATAGTCCATACAATCCTATTGATCAATTAGATTATATGGAAGATTCAATGGAAGGTGCTAAATTTAAAGCTTTATCTGTTAATTGGGATACATTTATTTCTAAAAATAATAAAATAAGATGTACTGTAGAAGACACAGATGCTGTTCAAGTAGTATTAAATGTCGATGAAAATGCAGTTGACGATAGTGCTATAAATTATAATGAAGATGAAATTAGAAATAGTTACGGAGATGATATTACTGATTATAAAATACCAAAAATAGATACTGATAAAGAATATAGTTCTTCTATAAAAAAGTTAAGTGTAGGAACTATAACAATGGAAATGGATTATGGAAATGAAAAAAGAGATGATGTTAAAGCTACTAATACTTTTAATGCTATAAAAAATGGAGAAAGAACTGCTACTACCAGATATGAAAAAGATGGTAATTTAGATTATATTAAAAAATTTAAAGTTGGAGATATTATTAAAATTCAACGCAACAATAATTATATTTATGTTAAAATTACTAAAACTGATTATCTTCCTAAAAATACTTCTGCTGAAGAATGGTCTAAAAAAGAAGGTTGGTCTGTAGGACATTTTTATAGAAAAGTTCAATCTGAAATAAATAAAGGAGAAGCATATCAAATTGAATTTGAATATATTGAACCAAATAGTAATAATATTAACAATTATAGTATAGATAAAAAAGATAATATAGAAGGTGTTGGAAATAATATTTATAATTATGTTTTATATACAGGTAGTCAAGATACTGGTAAATTTGATGAAAATAATAAACCTATTGTTAAATTAACAGAAGGAGGGGATGCTGTTTGGGGTAAAGTAGCTAAAGAACTTGGAATAAAAACTGTTACATATAGTCCTAATACATTAAAAAATCTTAATACAGAACAATTAAAAGAAGTAGAAAAAGCATATAAACAAGCAGTTGAAGATCTACAACGTACATTTTTTAAAGCAAATACTTATGGAGGTGGATTAGTTCGTAGAGATTATTTACAAGCTAAAGCTGGAGATGCAGTGTTTGCTATTGGACATATTATTTATCCTGGAGAACGTAATAAACAAGGATATATAAATCATAGTAAAGGACCTTGTGTAGATGGAGGTACTGGATATGCAGTGCAAATGGCTATAAATCTTGGAAAACCTGTACATGTTTTTGATTATTTAAAAAAACAATGGTATGTTTATGATGTTAATCAACAAGATTTTGTAAAAGAATCAATGCCACAATTAACTCCTAAATTTACAGGAATTGGTACAAGAGATATTGAAGGTGTAAAATGGATTGAAAATGTAGTTAAACAAATATATTTAGCGACAAGAGATGGATTGACTGATAATACAGAAGAAATTGATTCTGATGATTATAAAGATGAATTAAATACATTTAATGATAGTAAAAGAATATTATTTAATGCTCGTAAAATAGGATTTAGTAATAATAATCGTAATACTGTTGGTCAATTAGTAACTACTTATGCTTCACAAACAACTGCTCACCATTTAGATGCTGTTAAAATGGGTTCTATTCCTAATGTTAATTTATATACTTTTAGTACATACAAATATATAGTTTCTTTAGGTATAGATTATGAAACTATTATATCATTCATTAGACAACCTATAATTACTAATTTAGTTAATAATTATAATTCAAGTAATTCTATTTTTATTAGTAATACTAATAATCCTATTAAAATGACTTTAGTAGATATTGTTAAAAAACTTGGTATAAAAGATGGTAAAAGAGAAATAACATATAATACTTCTAATAAAAGACTACTTGAACTTTTATCAAATGATTATGAATTTACTTTTCAATTAAAAAAACTATTCGGAATAGATATTTCAATAATGTCTATTGAAGAAATTAATGATATAAAAGTCCCTTTAGATAAAGAACGAATGTTTGCTCGTATAAGACGTGATGTCAATGATAAAGGTTCTAATGTTGAAAATCTTGCTTTTGATTTTTGTATGCTATTTACATTTAAAAATATTAGAAAAAGTGCTGAGAAAATTAATCAAATACAACAAGTTCTTTCATCTGATAATTATGGTGCTGAAAATACTTTACATCAAACTCGTCAAATAGTTAAAACTGTTGAAAAACTAAGACAAGAAAATACTTTAACAAGAGATGGAGTTAATATAATTGATTTAATTTTTCCTTTATCTGAAAATAATGATATAGATGTAGATAAATCAGAATATAAATCTATTGCTGCTATTTATAGATATGCTACTAAACAAAGTTTGGAAAATAATACTAAATTGTTTATTACTGAAAATGAAGAATTTGATAAAGCAGAAGAAGAAGTTACTAAAAGAATACGACATAAATTTAATGAAAGTGAATATAAAGAATATAAACAATATTCAATGATATATTTGTATAACCAAATACAAAAGCTATTATCACCTATTTCACTTGACAATAAAGGCAACATTATATTTAATATTGACCAAATAGATTTAAACAATATAGAGCTAAATTCAGCTAATCAATATTGGAACAAGGAAAGAAGCAGAATTTACGGTTATGGTGTTAATACAGATGGTGATTTTGAAATTAATAATATAAATAAACCTACTAAAGATGAACTAAATAAATTTATGAATCTTACTCCTGCTCAAAAAGTATTATTCATGCAAAAACATTTTCCTGATAATCAAGGAATTTTTAATTCTATTAAAATTACTCTTTTAAATAATACTGATGTTAAATATAAAGGTATTAATAGACAATATCTTTCTTTTGATGATCAAATTACAAGTATTGAAGATTTGTTATGGTTATTTTCAAATAGTTTTTCTAATAAAAATAAATTAATTAAATTAACTTGTATTGATATTATTAAATATGCTTTTATTGCTGAAGGTTTTGCGTTTAGATCTGGTTATGTTTCTAAAATTATTCCAAATGAAACTCTTTATACATCTATTAATGAAGGCGGATTAGATATTATAAATGAAATTAAAAGTAAAATAGAAGATTTAGCTTTACAAATACAAGAAGATCAATTTATTGATTTATATGTTCGTAGTCATTCAAATGTTATTCCTATTAAAAGATTAAGTCCTCTTCCAGCAAAAGAATATGTTCCAGAATATAATGAATATGTTTATAAAAAAAGTAATGAAAGTACTAAATTTCTTGAACATATTCGTGAAGATGAATTAATTCATATTGATACTACAACAAATGATAAAAGTATTGAATATCTTTGTAATTCTTTAAATTTATTTAATTTAGTAGGAAGTTATACAAGAATATATTATCCTATTAATGAAGATACTAATAAAATAACTTTATATAAAGTTATTGGATATAATGAAATAACTAATGAAATTGGTGATATTATTGCATATAAAGACTATTATTTAATGCCTCTTAATTTATTAGATAAATATGAATGTTATGAATATTCTTATAATCAAAATTATAATATTTATAATTCACCTGAATATTATATATCTACAATAAATGAATTAAATACTAAAATAAAATCATATAGAGATATATTAACTAAATATATAGGTACTAAAAAATATGATACATATAATCAACAAGTTAATTCAATAGCTAATAAAAATACATCAGCTATTTATAATCCTATTGGCAATTATACAACTAATAATATTGATTTCTCTAATCAATATACTTTAATGGAATTATATGATAGAGCTGATGATTTTACGAAAGGAGGAATTCAAAAATTAATTAATGGAATCATAGGTCATATTATAGATAAAGAAGATAATTTCTCTACACCTTATGTTCAATTTAATCCTAATATTAGTCTTAGTAGATTAATTCCTAAAGAATCTTCTGTTTCACAAACAATTGTTTTGCCTAATGGTACTGAAATTAAAGTTAATATAAAACATGAAAAAATTACTTCTAAATTTGAAAATAATGTAAATGATATGTTATTAGGTAAAAAAGATAAAGGTATTTATGAAGAAGCAATTCAAGAAATGGAAGATACTAAAACATTAATTAAAAATGCAAATTTATATACTATTACTAAAGAAAAAGAAAATCCAGAAGTTCTTAAGAATAATGCTTTAAAAGCAGCTACTGATTTAATTATAGATGAAGATAATAATTTTGTAAAAGAAGAAAAATCACTCCCCCGTAGAGGGAGCATTGATAAAGTTTCATCTGCTATTATTAATGAAATACATTATGAAGCTCGTAAAAATCAAACTCCTATTGCTAAATCTTTTGTTTATGAGTTAGATAAATATCATGTTAATAGAGCTATGGGATCTTCTCTTGTTGAAAATAGAAGCAATATTTATAAAGCTGCTTCAAGATATTATCGTTCTGCAGCTAATATTATAACTAATAAATTGAATAATTTTCAAATGAAAGATGAAAATAGAAATCCTGTTGTTTATAGTATGGATGATCCTGAAATGTATGAAGCTTTAGCTAAAAATGATGAATATTTTAGAGAAGTTGCTAATATTATATTACAAGGTATTACTTTTGGCAATAGAATTATTGATATTTTAAAACTTGATATTTCTGGTGAAGATAAAGAAACTAAAGAAGCTATTGAAGAAATTATTAATAATATTAATAGCATTAAACAAAATAAAAAACTTCTTGATGCTATGAATAATCTTATTAATATATATTTTAAAAAATATTCTACTAATCCAGAAATTATTCGTGATGTTTTAAATTTAAGAGAATCATTTGGCGATTTAGATCAAATTGATGCTTTAATAGCTGATCCTACTGATATAGATAATAATGAAGTTCAAGTAATATTAAAACAAGTTTATTCTACAATTGCAAAAGCTGAAATGTTTGATGCTAAAAGAAATGTTGAAGAATATAAAAAAGAATTAGATAAAATAAAAGTTATGGCTGGTACTATCGATATGAATAATATAATAGATTCTTCAAGAGGAATGATTCGACAATTTCATAATGATCAATATTTAATAGATAGACAAAAAGTTATTGATGATTTAAATATTGCTTACAATAATAGAAATAATAGTTATGAAGATTATAAAAAATATATTATTGCTAAATATAATAGAGATAAATTTATGTATGATACTACTGAACAACATATTCTTGATGAATACTATAAAAAAGATCTTGAAATTAGAAAAAATGCTATGACTTATGCTAAAGATATATATTTCAAATATTTACAATTAAGTCAAGAACTTCATCTTGAATATCCTAACGAAACAGAAGAAGAAAGAGATGCTCGAAAAGTTAAAATTATTAGTCAAATGAGTCAATTTCGTTCTGAAATAGATGAAATTGGTGGAGAAAAAACAGAAGAAGAAAAAGCAAAAGTTCGTGCATTAAATAAATTTCTTAATGAAAGAACAGAACTTCTTGAAAAATATTTTGAATCAAAAGAATATGATGGTTTTCAAGAAAATTATAAAAAATATAAAGATTATATAGATAAATATAATGCTTCACATACTAATGAAACTCTTCAAGAGAAATTAGATAAGGATGTTAATTATAGAGAAGCATATAATTGGATTAATACTAATGGTCATGTACAATTTGATAAAGAAAATAGTAAAAAACTTAAAAATGCATTTAAAGTTCTTTTATCAAGAAAAAATGTTATTAAAAATACAACTATTGCTAAATTAAAAACTGTTGAAGGTGTTATTGATATTAATGGTAGAATTAATCCTACAAAACTTACTGATGAACAAATAAAATTAATTAGAGATGAAGAAATTGAAGATTTAAATACAATATATGACACTTCTTATAGTGAAATTACTTTAATTAATGATGTTCATGTTAAAGTTCCTTTAATTAGATCTTATCCTAAAAAAGAAAATAATGATGAAAAAGCATATGATGAATTTAAATATTCTAATAATGCTGAAAAAATAGAAATTATTAATAAAATCAATAATATACTTAGCAAATGTATTGATAAAGATACTGGATATATAGATTATAATGTTTTATTTAACAATAATTATGTTTCTGATTCTGAACGAGAAGAACTTGCAAATCTTTATGATAAATTATCTGTTCTTAATAGACCTATTAAAAATAAATATAAAAAACGTAAAAATCAAATTTTTCTTGAAGCAACTGATGATATAGCATTTATGAACGCTATGAATTTTTATAAAAGAATTGCTAATAGTAAACAAGGAAAACAATTTTTACAAATATTTACTAAAGTAGATGAAACTGGTAAACTTGTTGCTAATCCTTATATTTTTGGATATTTAACTCCAAGTGATGCAGAATACGTAGATCACGATAAAACTAATGCTCTTCAATTTATAGAAGATAATGTACAATTTTTTACTAACGAATATTATGATATTGCTAAAAGAGAAGCACAAGAAAAAGGATATGAAGCTTATGATAAATGGTTTAAATTAAATCATGTTTATAATCCTTATAAACACGCATGGGTTCCTCTTAAAATATGGACTAAACTTGAAGCAAAACCAGGAAGTGAACTTGCTGGATCTATAAGATATGTTCCTAATTTTAATAATTTAGAAAAAACTGTTAAATCTGAATATATTAATAATGCTGAAAATAGAAAAAGAGTTGGTCTTAAAGGAGAAGGTTATAAAGAATTTAGTAATAATTATAAAATAGGTAATGCTAAATATGATTCTAATTTAAATCTTAACCCTAAAGAAAAAGCTTTAAGAGATTTATATGTAACTACTTTAAATAAATATGCTACTACTTATAAAGGTAAACGTTTTGTTGGACAAGGATATTTACCAAGAGAACGTAAATCAATTAAAAATCTACAATGGAGTTTAGGACAAATTGGTTCTTTACTTGGCATTAGTGTTCATAATAATGCGGATTCTGATTCTTTTCATAAAGAAGTGGATTATACTCATGATAGAGAAGCAGAAATGAAAATGCTTGCTTTATTAGAAGATAAAGGTACTAAAAAATACATTCCTTTGCCTATTAAAGGTTCTATGTCTGATGAAGAATATGCTAAAGAAGTTAATAAAGTAAAAGAAGAAAATAGGAAAATTTCTATAAATAATGAAAAAATTGATAATGCTTTATTTAATAATAATTGGGAAGAAGTAATGGAAGATTTTGTTCATAATGCTACTATTTTTAATGCTCGTCAAGCAACAAAGCCTTTCTTATATTTGCTTCTTGAAGATTTGAATATTAATAATGCTTATATGATTAAAGGTCTTTGGGGTAAAAAACTTATAAAAGATTCTAATGTTTCTACTATTGATGATACTGTTTATCAAACAGTTAAACAAACAAGAACAAGAGAAATTGTTCATAATTTAGCTCGAAGACTTTTATATGAACAATATCATGAACGTAGTGTTCATCGTTCTGTTGCTAATTTTCTTCAAAATCTTACTTCTGCTAAATATATGATATTTAATTTATATGGTGGTATAGCTAATATTGCAACTGGTAAAGTCAACATATCTGCTGAACAATATGCAAATGAATATTTTGGATTTACAGAATTTGCAAAAGCTGAAAAACAATATTTATCTAATAGTATACAAATGCTTAGTTGTTTGTATTCTAATAAAGCTGAAAATATTACTACAGCTCTTATTAAAAAATTTAATATTGTTGATATAGATCAAATATTGCAATTTAATGCTGGTGATGAAGATTTAGATAAACAATTAGAAAGAGTTCGTAATTTTTTATATAGTTTTCAATCTATTGGAGAACATTATATGCAAAATAGTGTATTATTAGCTATGCTTAAATCAAATAGATTATATACTGATAAAGATGGCATTAGAAGAATAGGAGATTTTAAAACTTTTTCTTGGGATATTGAACGTCAAGCAATGGAATATGTATTAAAAGATAATGATATACTTTTAGCTAATTATAAAGCATTTGTTGATAATATGAAATATGCTGTAGATATAAAATATGATGTAAGTACTGGAAAAAAAGATATAAACAGAATGTTTTTACATAGTCTTCGCGATCATGGAGAAGCAGATATTAAAAATTCTTATAAGAAAATAGCTACTGCATATCATAAAAAACGTGATGATCTTATGAAAGATGCTAAAGAAGAATTTTTAAAAAATAAAACTGTTGAAGAATTATTTACTTTTGAAAATGAACAAGCTGTTATTAAGAAAGATATTCTTGAAGAATTTAATAGTAAAGGAAAAAATCCTATTGGAGATTTAGAATATCTTATTGCTGAATTTAAAGAAAAAGTTATTAGAGTCAATAATAAAATACATGGAGTTTATAATAAAAATGGAGCTGCACAACTTGAAAAGAAATGGTATGGTAGTTTAATTATGCAATATCATAAACATCTTTATAATGGTATATTTAAACGTTGGCGTAAAAAAGGATTTTATTCTGAATTTAGAGGTAGCAAAGAACGTGGTGCTTATATTACTTTAATGAATTTTTTAGGAACTGAATTTGTTAATATTAAAAATGATATTAAAAATCGTCCACAAGATGGTTCTAATATAGTTTTACATTCTATACAAGTTGTTATGAAAGCAACTTTAAATACTTTTATAAATATATCTTTAAATTGGAATAATCTTTCTAATTGGGAACGTTCTAATATTAAACGTATATTAGGAGATCTTAGTGGTGCTTTAGCCGCTGTTCTAATAATTATGGCATTGTATTCTATATATGATGAAGATGAAATTAAAGATGATACATTTAAAGCTTCTTTATTATATTTAGCTGATAGATTATATAGTGATAGTACAATGTTTAGTCCTATTGGTCTTGTTACAGAATATAAAACTGCTTGGAGTAGTCCTATAGCTTCTGCAAATGGTCCAAGTGATTTACTTAAAGCTATGTTATTAATACCACAAGCTTTATTTGATCCTGATTATAATCCTGAATATCAAAGTGGTCAATATGCTGGACATAATAAACTTGAAATTCTTCTTAGACGTAATATTCCTGGAATCAGACCTTATGATAGAATACAATTTATTACTAAAAATAATAAATATTATAAAGTTGGTGAAAGTCAAATTGGAATTAATATTGCTAAAAACTTTGGAGAAGCATTAAACGATTAATATTATAATATTACTAATATAATTAATGATAAAAAAAAGGCTCACAAAGAAGATGTTATTCTTCCTCGTGAGCCTTTTCTTGTTAAAAGTGATTAAATATAATTGATTGCTATACTAATTATGTTCTAATTTATATTATATAAATTAATAGCTATTAATAGCTTTATAATCAATTATTTATCTTTAGTAATATTATTGTTTTTCTTAGATTTATTTGAGCTATTTTTAGCTTTATTTGATTTTGCTTTAGTAGTAACAATAGTTTTAATAGTATTAATTTCATTAATAATAGTAGTATCATTTTTTAATAATTTATCAATATTATCACATATTTGAATATTAGAAACTTCATTAGTAACTTCTAATTTAATTAAAAGTTCATATAGATTATTAATTGTATTTATTAATTTAATAACAGGTTGTTTATATTTTTTATAAACATAAACAATAATAGCAATAAAAACTATTATAAATAGACAATAAAAGATATTAAAAGTTATCATATTATAAAGTTATTCCTCTACGGGCAAGTGGAGGAGCGTAGCGACGACAATTAATATAACTACAAACATTAAACATTAAACCACAAAAAGTTATATCAATATTATGCTTATCTCAATCTACTTACCAATAGAGAGTTATTAATCTAATTATCTACCTGATGACCCATATCCACCATCTCCACGTTCAGTATTACCAAGTTCTTCTTTTGTTCGAACTTCATTCCAAATAATACGTTCACGTCTACGAATAAGTATTTGAGCAACACGATCACCTACTGAATATTCCGGAATAGAATCATCTAACCAATCAAGATTTCTATGTACAATAGTAAGTTCTCCTCGATAACCTTCATCAAGAGTGCCAGGAGAATTTTGCATTACAGCATATGTTTTAGTATTACTACTTCTTGGACGAATTTCCATTTCATAATCTTCAGGAAGAGCAAAATAAAGTCCGGTGTGATAAATAACTCTTCCATCTTTTTTAGGTTCTATACTATTAACATAAACATCCATACAAGCATCTCCTGATTTAGCATAAGTAGGAAGTTTTACAAAATCATCTTCACGATAAATCATAACTTCTACTTCATCTAATTTTTGAAGTTCATCTTTTATAGTTTTAAAACTATCTCCATTAATTGCATATTGAAATGCATTTGTTAAAATATCTACAATTTTACTCATTGTTTAATTAATTTAAGCAGCAAGAATTAAATTTCCTGCAAGTTCAATTTTTCTTGATCTATCACCATAAAGAAGAGAATCCATTCTCTTAGCACCTTCACTATTATCTACATTAGAATAATATCCATTGACAGCATTATATACTCCATAACCTGTGCCAATAAATTCTTTTTGTCCTATACCAGAAAAATAATAATTATTCATTTCAGAAACAACATTAACTTTTTTCATACTAACTTGAGAATCATCAATAGCTCTCCAATCTCTTGTTATAATTTGTTCAATAGTATGACCAGTATTTTTAATTCTTAATAATTCATCTTCATTAAATATCACTTTAGAAAAAATTTCTTGAGCATATTTATCTTTAACAGGCATTTTGTGCATAGCATCAAAACTATATTGTAAATCAATAATTCGAGTTTTACAAATACCAAGTATTTCATTTGCAATATCTAAATTACTATGAACAGATTTAGTATGTCTAAAACTAATATAATTAGTAGCATTTTGAATAGCAGCATTTAAAGTATTTTGGCAAACTATTCTTATAGGAGTAAACAATATTTTAACACCACTACTTCCATCATGAGAAGTAGTAAATACAAGATAATTTTCTATAGGATCACCATTAACATAAATATTTTTTGGAAGTTTTGCACTTACAAATATACGTTCACCATTTCCAAAAAATCCAGCTGTTTGCCAAATTGCTTTATTCTTTCCAATAGCATTGTCAAAGAAATTAAAAGCCTCAACATTTTGAACAGGAGTATATCGTTCTTTAACAATACCAAGAGGAATATTATAATCTGTACGATAAGTAGCAAAAGCGTTAGGACAATCTACATAATTATTAGAACCAAATACAAATCCATCTTTTTCAGAATTATTACTATGTATAGGCATTTTAGCTACTAATTCACATTTAGATACAGTCCAATCAAGATTCGCTTTTTGCATAACTTCTAACGAAGTTTCACAATTTTCTACATTAATAGCACCTTTATATCTGAAAGGAGCACCTTTAATATTATAACTCATAATAATTTATTTATTAAGTTTAATATATTTTCTAATATTAAATTTCATATTTTTTATTTTAGTATCTATTTTAATAGGAATATCATAAAATTCTTGTAAAACTTTAAGTTTAGGTTCTCGATGATCAACTACATAAATAATATCATTATCATGTATTATTTTAGAAACTGGTATAGATACAACGCTTTGAATAGTAAAACAATGTTTATTAATTATTTCTTTACGAATAGCACATTGTTGAATATATTCACCTGTAATAATACCTCCTTTAGAAATAAATATAGGAAATGGATAAGGAATATTTAAATCTTTAAAATCTATTATTATTGGTTCAAATTCGATTTGAGATTTATTAACATCGTCATAAGCATTTTTTACATATAATTTATAAGCATTTGCATTATAAATAGCTCCATTTCCATAATTATAAATATAAGGATAACGAATATTTCTATAACATCCATATTGTAAATCAGTAGAAAATTCACTACTTTTCAATGTTAATGGACTAAGAATATTAGTATTTTTTAATTTAGTAATAATATTAATAATATCATTAATATTTTTATCATTTATACAATCAATAACTTTTAAAGTATCTTCAAATTTATTAAATTCTAATTTATATTCATCAGAATTAGGATTAAGAGAAGCTAAAATAATATTAGCTTCTCTTTTTAATTTTTTAGATAATTCTTTATCGTTATTGTTAATTATAAAACTTTGCATATCTTATTTAATTTGTAAAGATTGATTAATAACAATATCTGCCATAGTAGGTAATGAAGTATTAGTATCTTTAGCATTATTAATAGCAGTTTTCCAATCATCTTTAGTAGTAACATTTTCCATTTTAGTATATAAAGGTTCATTACCATAAAGATTTAATGCTAATCCACTTTTAAATAAATTATAAAGTGATTCAGTTTGACTAATATTAATTTTAATATATATTAAATCATTAAGAGTATATGGTTTAAAATCATTACCATAAGTTGCACGAATATTAGCATTCATACAATCAAGTATTCCTTGTAAATCGACATCTTTTCCTGTATAAAAAACTCCTGCATTTACAAGTTCTCTAATATATCGTTCAAATTCCTTCATGAATATATTAATACGTTCTTCATTTACTTCAACACTTTGAAAAGAACGAGAGAATAATCTAAAATTAGAAAGTTCTATAAATTTATTATTTTTACCTTCATCACCGAATTGAACAATAGCTTGAAGAGCTGCATCTTTTAATCGTTGAATACGATTTTTAAGAACATTTTGTCTATCATTAAATCGTTTCTTTTCATCTTTAAGTGCTTTTTCATCAACTTCCCAAGATTTAATAGCATGAACATACGATTCGAGTTTTTCTCTTAATTCTTCTTGTTTAATACAAAGATCGTTATATTGTTCATCTGTAATTTCTCCATCATTAACTTCTATATCATTAAAAACACGAAGTATATCGTTTGAAATATTATATAAACTTGCCATAATTTTATTATATTTATATTAATATTTAATTATATTAATTTGTTTATAAGAAAACATAAAATAACATTCATCAATATTAAAATCATGTTCAGTTAAAAAATTATCCATTTCATTATCATCATTTAATAATTTTTCAACATCGACAACTTCTAAATCAATAGTAATTTCTGTTATAGAACAATCACTATAATCCATAACATATAAGTATCCCATAATTTAATTATTTTCTACAATATAAATTTTATCTACATGTATTTTACCACATATAGAACAACGACTAACTATAGCTTTACCTATAATTTCTTTACGAATATTAAATATTGGTTCTTCTTTATATACTTCATATTTATGAAGACCAATAATACATTTAATAGATTGTTTCATAATATTTTTATTTAAAATTATATCCCAATTCTTCTAATTGTTCTTTTATCGCTTTAGCAATAATAACACAATTTGGATGAGGTTTACCAGTAGTTCCATAATAGCGTAAATCAATAATATTTCTCCATTCATCTATGGAATAAGTATATGCGCATTTAGTAGCAGTATCGATAGGAAGAACTCCACGAGCATCTTGACGCTGTATACCAGCTTTTACAAGATATTTATAAGTGTTAAAAGCAGAATCACATCGTTCAATATAAACAGCTACTTTACGATTTATATCATCATCTTTTTTACCATTTTTATAAATAATATAAGTTCCATGTAAATTTTGATAAATATCATATTCTTTAAGCCAATGAGGCTCACAAATAGTACCATCTTCATAAACATATCTTGTAGATTGTTCAGCAATATTATTAGGACTTACTCTATTAAGTTCTCTACTTGTACTAATTTGAGTAACAACACAAAAAGTATAACGCATCATATTAAATGCTATTTCATTATAATTTTTAAATTCTTTTTCATTAACTCGAAATTTCCTTAAAAAATTATTAAGACTTGGATTATCTAAATTGTAATTACCATTAGTAACAATATAATAATTTTTATCATCATATTTAATATCAATACCAATAACTTTTTGTTTAAAAATATTTATAATATTATTTAAACAAAGAATCTGTATACTATTTTCACCAACTGAAAATGGAATAATATAATAATTAGTTATATGTCTAAACATACTATTATGTTTATTTTTTAAAAGACTTTTAACTAAATGTAAATTATTTCCACTGTCTTTACCATAACAAATTCTTGCGCAACGAGTAACATGGGCTACTTTATCTTCACCTTGTTGCCATAACTCGACTTTTGGTTGTATAATTTTCATATTAATTTATTTAAAAAAATCCTATTTGTTTTCCAGCATTTTCTTCTATAAAACAATAAGAAACACCATTTTTTGTTTTAAGAATAAATTCAGGTTTATTAATAAATAATTGAAAATCTTTACGAACTCCAACTATTTGTCCAGTACGATAAGGATTATTAGGTTCGTTTTTATCTTCATCAATTGCTATACAAAATACAGCGTCACCTTTATATTTAAGACATTCATCACAAGCATTTTTACTATAACCGATAGCTTTACCATTAGTTTCTTCTACTTGTTTAGCATATTTCGGATCAATTTTACTATTCATAAGAATAGATTCATTCATAGGTTTGCCACAAATAGGACAAATTTCATGAACAAGAGCTACACCTATACCAGAGTTTGACATATTTCTAAAACTTTATAAAATAATTGTAATAAACTTCCATTATTATTAATTTCAAAATTATAGTCAATATCTATAATTTCACTTTCATGTTCAATAATATCACAATCGTCGATATTTATTTTAATTACTCCCCCGTAGAGGGATGAATTATTATATTGAATTGCTTTTGCTTCATTAGTAAATCTTACATCAGGAATAATACATATCTTTCTTGTTTCAGCAATATCCACAGCTTTATTCATTGTTGCTTTTATCCAAATATCATTATCAAGATTATTACGACAAATATTTGTACCAAAGTATTGCATAAGAGTTCGTAATTTAATACATACATTTTTATTTTTATTAGTATTTATAATAGTATTAAGACTAAATGATTTAAGAATATCAATTTCTACAATAAAAATATCTTTATCAGTATAACGACTATTTTCTGGAATAAAAGTATTACTATTTATACAATACCATAAATCATCTTTATATTTTCTATCATCAAAATATTTTCTTGGAATAGAATATATATTTGATAATATATCTTTTATAATATCAGCAAAATGAATTATTCTATCGTTATTAATATCATAATAATTCTTTTTAATTACATATTCATTATAAGTTGCTTTAGAAACACCAACATTAAATATATAATTAATCATACTTGCAACAGTATCTTTACCAGTATTACGTTTACCAGCGATACCTATAATATAATTCTTCATATTTTAAATATATAATAATTAATTA
>ENA-ORPF01000386-ORPF01000386.1-human-gut-metagenome-genome-assembly--contig:-NODE-386-length-45834-cov-8.943839_pt1 | contig 45834 bp, 39 predicted proteins | sample MGYA00242140_ERZ509070 | MGnify/ENA primary metagenome ERZ509070 (study PRJEB26280, sample SAMEA2338713) | human gut metagenome | biome: human gut; feature: human-associated habitat; material: faeces... | reverse complement strand
TATTACACCGATAACTCTCATAAGGACATGAACTTCCTCGAAACAACGATGATCGGCGATGTAGACCTCGACGACTTCTTCCCGGATGAACAACTGGACTCTACCATGGTCGGCAAATCGCAGAACGAAATGTCACTGCTCACTTTCGAGAAATCCAAACAGTATGCCAACAAAAAGTACAAAGACAATGAAGCAGGCATCCACTCCGGAAAGCTGAACTATATGTTTCTGGAGATTTCCAAAGAAGTACGGAGGAAAATACAGCCGATAGGAAAGTGAAATTCATTTTTAATTCGTATTTTTGCCCAAGTAATCATTTAATGAAAAAGGATGCAAGGCAAGAAATTTATCTCCCCCGGAGCGTGGTTTTCGATGAATTATCCGTCGGACTGGAACGAGTTTGAAGATGGCGAAGGCTCTTTTCTTTTCTATAACCCCGATGTATGGACGGGCAACTTTCGTATATCAGCTTTTAAAGGCAACGCCTCATACGGTAAAGATGCCATCCGTCAGGAACTGAAAGAAAACGATTCGGCTTCATTGGTGAAAATCGGTACATGGGACTGTGCCTACAGTAAAGAAATGTTTCAGGAAGAGGGCACTTATTATACTTCTCACCTGTGGATAACAGGAACCGGCAATATCGCTTTTGAATGTTCTTTTACCGTACCCAAAGGCGGAAGCGCCAAGGAAGCGGAAGAGGTCATCGCTACACTGGAAGCCCGCAAGGAAGGCGAGAAATATCCCGCAGAACTGATTCCCGTCCGCCTATCGGAAATCTATCAGATCAATGAAGGCTACGAGTGGGTAGTATCTACCGTCAAACAGGAACTCAAAAAAGACTTTCAGGGAGTGGAAGAGGACTTGGAGAAGATTCAGCAAGTGATAGACAGCGGTAAGATCAGCCCCAAGAAGAAAGATGAATGGCTCGCCATCGGTATAACGGTATGCGCGATTCTGACTAACGAAGTGGAAGGCATGGAGTGGAAAACCTTGATTGACGGCAATCGGGAAGTCCCCGTACTCGAATACCAAGGCCGGACCATCGACCCGATGAAAATCGCATGGAGCAAAGTTAAGGCCGGCCAACCCTGCAACATTGCCGAAGCATATCAATCGGCAATCGATCATCACTAAATCACGAACCAGCTAATCACTAAATTACGTGGCAGTACCTTATTTACAAGTAGACAACCTGACCAAGTCCTTCGGCGACTTGGTTCTTTTTGAAAATATATCTTTGGGCATTGCCGAGGGGCAACGCGTCGGATTAATCGCCAAGAACGGCAGCGGAAAAACAACCTTACTGAATATCATCGCCGGAAAAGAAGGGTATGACAGCGGAAACATCGTCTTTCGCCGTGACCTTCGTGTGGATTATCTGGAACAAGACCCGCAGTATCCCGAAGAACTGACCGTTCTCGAAGCCTGTTTCCATCACGGCAACAGCACCGTCGAACTGATTAAAGAGTACGAACGATGTATGGAAACCGAAGGGCATCCGGGACTGGAAGACCTCTTGGTACGCATGGACCAGGAGAAAGCATGGGAATATGAGCAGAAAGCCAAGCAAATTCTGTCCCAACTGAAAATCCGTAACTTTGACCAACAGGTGAAGCAACTTTCCGGCGGACAGCTGAAACGTGTTGCCTTAGCCAACGCCCTGATCACCGAACCGGATTTGCTGATCCTCGATGAGCCTACCAACCATCTGGACTTGGACATGACCGAATGGTTGGAAGACTACCTGCGTCGCACCAACCTGAGTCTGCTGATGGTGACGCACGACCGTTATTTCCTCGACCGGGTATGCTCCGAAATCGTAGAGATAGACAACCGGCAGATTTATCAGTATAAAGGCAATTACAGTTATTATCTGGAGAAGCGCCAAGAGCGTATCGAGGCCAAGACTGTGGAGATAGAACGTGCCAATAACCTCTACCGCACAGAGCTGGAATGGATGCGCCGCATGCCGCAAGCCCGCGGGCACAAGGCACGCTATCGGGAGGATGCCTTTTACGAGTTGGAGAAGGTGGCTAAGCAGCGTTTCAACAACGACAATGTAAAGCTGGACGTTAAGGCTTCTTATATAGGCAGTAAGATATTCGAGGCAGACCATCTGTACAAATCCTTTGGTGACTTGAAGATTCTGGATGATTTCTCCTACATCTTCTCCCGTTACGAAAAGATGGGTATCGTAGGGAATAACGGTACGGGCAAGTCGACCTTCATCAAGATACTGATGGGGTTGGAGCAGGCAGACAGCGGTACGCTGGACATTGGCGAGACGGTCCGCTTCGGTTACTACTCGCAGGACGGCTTGCAGTTTGACGAGCAGATGAAAGTGATTGATGTAGTGCAGGACATTGCCGAAGTCATAGAACTGGGCAACGGCAAGAAGCTGACGGCATCGCAATTCCTGCAACATTTCCTGTTTACTCCCGAGACACAGCACAGCTATGTCTACAAGCTGAGTGGGGGAGAACGCCGCCGCCTCTATCTGTGTACGGTCCTGATGCGCAATCCCAACTTCCTGGTGCTGGATGAGCCGACCAATGACCTCGATATTGTGACGCTGAATGTGCTGGAAGAGTATTTGCAGAATTTCAAAGGATGCGTGATTGTGGTGAGCCACGACCGTTATTTCATGGACAAAGTGGTAGACCATCTGTTAGTGTTCAACGGACAAGGGGACATCCGCGACTTTCCCGGCAACTATACACAATATCGCGACTGGAAAGATGCGAAAGTCCATCAGGAAAAGGAGAAAGAGAAAGAAGCCGCCAAGGCTCAGGAGGACAAGACGGCGAAGGTGCGTCTGAACGAAAAGCGGCGCATGTCTTTTAAGGAAAAACGCGAGTTTGAACAATTGGAGCAGGAGATAGCTGACCTGGAAACCGAAAAGAATGCAATTGAAGAGGCTTTGTGCAGCGGTACTTTGTCTGTGGACGAACTGACGGAGAAGTCGAAACGTTTGCCGGAATTGTCGGACTTGATTGACGAAAAAACATTGCGCTGGCTGGAGCTGAGTGAGATAGAATCGAACTGAAGTTCGAAATTGAAAATTAAGAATTAAAAATTAGAACTGAGAAAGTGGGAAATCTGACGAATTATCATAGCCATAGCCTTTATTGTGACGGGCGTGCCGGCATGGAGGACTTTGTGCGTTTTGCATTGAGTGAAGGTTTTACATCTTATGGCTTTTCATCGCATGCTCCATTGCCTTTTTCTACGGCATGGACTATGGAGTGGGATATCATGGACGACTATCTATCTGAATTCCATCGTCTGAAGGAGAAGTATGCTGGACGTATCGAACTGTATATCGGTCTGGAGATTGATTATCTGAATGAAGCGAGTAATCCGTCCATCGCCCGTTTCAGGGAGTTGCCGTTGGACTACCGTATTGGTTCTGTACATCTTCTCTACAATGACAAAGGGGAAGTGGTGGATGTAGATGTACCTGCGGATACCTTTAAGACCATTGTAGACGGACATTTCTGCGGTGACTTGGAGCATGTGGTCCGTCTCTATTATGGTAGGTTGACGAGGATGCTTGAGCTGGGTGGTTTTGATATTGTGGGCCATGCCGATAAGATGCACTACAATGCAGCATGCTATCGCCCGGGATTGCTGGACGAGCCTTGGTATGATGAGCTGGTTAGGGCGTATTTCGCAGATATTGCCCGTCGCGGCTATCAGGTAGAGGTCAATACCAAAGCCTATCATGACCTGGGTACTTTTTACCCCAATGAGCGGTATTTCTCCTACCTGCATGATTTGGGTGTACGTGTGCAGGTAAACAGTGATTCACACTATCCGGAACGGATAAGCAACGGACGTCCCGAAGCTTTGTGTGCCTTGAGGAAAGCTGGATATGAATCGGTGATGGAACTACACGGAGGAGAATGGAAAGAGATGCCTATCGTGTTTTGAGTGAATAGGATACAAAAACTCCTGACTTGCCTTTTTGTAAAGGTAGTCAGGAGTTTTTTCTTTCTATTATGAACTATTCTGTTTTCAGTAAAAAGTCGTCAATCGCCTTTTTGTAGGTAGCCTTATCGGCTGCTCCGCGGAAGAGCTGAGGCTCTCCATTCATAGGGATGAATACAAAAAGAGGGATGCTTGTTGCATTGAACAACGCTGCCAGTTCCTTTTCCTTATCCACATTGACTTTGTAGACAACGATTTTATCGGCATACTCTTTGGCCAGTTCCTTCATAATGGGAGCCACCATGCGGCAAGGTCCGCACCAGTCGGCATATAAGTCTATGATGGCAGGCTTGTTTCCCTTGTATTTCCAGTCCTGGGATTTCTCATAGTCGAACACATCCTTGATGAACATGGCTTTGTTCATGACGATAACTTCTCCGTTTGTTTGAGCATAGGCCAGCATGCAGGAAAACACGAGGGCAACCATTGCTATAATCTTCTTCATTTCTTCTTGTTAAGAGTTTTGTTCTATAACGGCTTTCAAATCCTTACCGCTGATGACACCCGAATGGCGCCATACGGCTTCACCTTTCTTAAATACGATAAATGTCGGTACTGCTTGTATGCGGTAGCGGGCAGCAAGCTCTTCGTGCTGGTCTACATCTATTTTGGCGATACGGGCAGCATCTCCTATTTCGTTTTTGAGTTCCTCCAGTACCGGATGCATGGCCTTGCACGGGCCACACCAGGTTGCAAAGAAATCAACTAAAACGGGCTTTTCTGATTGTATCAATTCTTCAAACTTTTCCATAATTTTTTCCTTTCTGTTTTTATTTATTTGTAATGATAACAAAATAGGAGGAGGATTTGTTCGCTAAATCATTATTTAATCGTCATCTCTTCAATGAGATGCGAAGCTCCCGCGTATTTGTCGATGATGAACAAGGTGTAGCGGATGTCTACACATGCTGCTCGTTGGGAGGACGGACGGAAGGCAATGTCGCCAGTCAGACCTTCGTAATTGCGGTCAAAGCCGGTACCTATCAGTTCTCCTTTGGCATTGAACACAGGGCTGCCGGAGTTTCCACCGGTATTGTCTGTGTTGACAATGAAGCAGATGGGCATTTCGCCGTTCGGCATGGCATAACGTCCGAAATCCTTTGCCTGATACAGCTGTTTCAGTTTGGCGGGGACTACAAACTCCCAATTGTCGGGATCTTCCTTCTCCATAGCTCCTTTCAGAGTGGTGTAGTAATCATATTTCACACCGTCTGCCGGAGCGTAGGGGAGCACTTGACCGTAGGTCAGGCGCAAGGTGGAGTTGGCATCCGGATAGATGGGCTGGCCGTTGGCAAGCTTCATGTCCATCATTCCCTTTACCCATACCTTGTGGGCGGCATTGTAGTTTTTATTGGCATCCATCATGGCAATGGAGGTCTGAAGCAGGCCGTCTGTGATGGAATATTTCAGCAAGACCATCCAGTCTGTATTAATCTTGTAGAGGCTGGGCTTGCGGATGAACTTGGCAAAGTTCTCTTTGTTGCCGAAGATGGAATGTTCAAAGCAGGCGTCGATGAAAGCGTCGCTGTTGCCCTTGAAACGCTTGTCTATGATTTGGAAAATACCGATGCGTTGTTCGGCAGGGATATACTTCATGTAGATTTTCAGCATTTCCTTGCCAACGATACGTTCCACTTCGGGGAAGGGGACAGAGGCGAAGTAGCGGTCGGCTGCCTTCTGAAGGCTGTCTTTAGCTGCTGCAATCTGTTTCTTGTCCTTGTTCTTCAAGGCAGACACCAGTCTTGCGGTACTGGGGATACGCATGAAATCGAGTCCCGTCACCAGTGCTTCCTGAATGGCTTGCTGGTGGTAGAGGGCTGGACGGCGTTGCTTTACGATGGCGCGTATCTGGTCGAATGCCTGCTGATAGCTATTGTCGTTCAGCGAGCGTCCGCGTGCCAGGAGTGCCTCTTGCTGTGCACGTTTGGTGTCCAATACTTTCAGACGGACGAGACCTTCGTTCATACCAATGGCATTTTTCCAGTAGTTGGCAGAAGATGCATACTTGCTGGCATAGTGGATGCGTACGGCATCGTCTTGCAACATTTGTTTCATCAGAGCTTTCTGGCGGACATCGCGCACGTGGTGGCGCATGAAGTTGGTGGTTTGCATACGCTCTTCCACCTCGTCGGAAATCATGTAGCGCCAGTTGCGTCCGGGGAATCCCATGACGAAGGTAAAGTCGCCCTCGCGATAGCCGTCAAGGCTGATGGTGAGATGTTTCTTCACTTTTAGGGGAACGTTGTCTTTGCTGTAAGCGGCGGGTTTCCCGTCTTTGTCGGCATAGATGCGGAAGATGGAGAAATCTCCCGTGTGGCGGGGCCACATCCAGTTGTCGGTGTCTGCGCCGAACTTGCCGATGGAGGAGGGGGGAGCGCCTACCATGCGGATGTCGCTATAGGTGGTCTTTACGAACAGATAGTATCTGTTTCCACCGTAGAAGGCTTTCAGTTCCAGCTTGCGGCCGGGTGTCAGGGCGATGCCTTCGGACTTGGCGAAGCGGTCGGCTACTGTCTTCAGGTATTTGGGAGACAGATAATTGGTGCCGTTCGGGTCGTCGTCGGTTTTCAGTTGTTCGTTTACGTAGTCTGTCACGTCCAGTATCCGGTCGATGTAGGTGACGGTGAGTCCCTTGCAGGGAAGCTCCTCTTCGCGGGACATAGCCCAGAAACCGTCGGTCAGGTAGTCGTGTTCCACCGAGCTGTGTTGCTGTATGGCGCCATAGCCGCAGTGGTGGTTGGTCAGTACCAGGCCTTCGGCAGAGATGACTTCGCCGGTACAGCCACCGCCGAAATGCACCACGGCATCCTTCAGGGCAATGCCGTCGGGATTGTAGATTTGGTTGGTGGGGATGAGCAGTCCGAGTTCCGTCATGGCTACTTCGTTCTGCTTTTGCAGGTCGGTGAGCATCCACATACCTTCGTCGGCGTGTGCGGCAAGGACAGAAGATGTAATGAATAATGATAATAGGATTCTTTTCATGGTGATGTGCGTTAGAAGAGCATCTGAGAGGGGGGCTATTCAGTATACGACTGAATAGGGTTAAGTATACGACTGAATGGCATTCACTATACGACTGAATGCCATTCAGTATGGGAGGTAATCTCTCAGAGGCTTTAATTTATTCTATAATGTTCATTTCTTTTATCAGATGACTGCAATTGCCCAGTTTGTCGAGGATGAAGAGCACGTAGCGTATATCCAGTGCAATGCAACGCTGCAGGTCATTGTTGAAGTTGATGTCACCGCTCAGAGATTCCCAGTTGCCGTCGAAAGCAGTACCGATGAGCTGTCCTTCGCCATTGATGACGGGGCTGCCGGAGTTACCGCCGGTGATGTCGTTCGTCGTGAGGAAGCAAACCGGCATGGTGCCGTCTGCCATGGCGTAGCGTCCGAAGTCTTTCTTTTGAATCAGTTCTTTCAGCTTGGCGGGTACCACGAATTCACGGTCTTCGGGATTCTCTTTTTCAAGGATACCGTCGGTAGTGGTATAGTAGTCGTAGTGTACGGCATCGCGTGGGCTGTATGATTTTACATTACCATAGGTCAGACGCATGGTGAAGTTGGCATCCGGATAGGAGGGGACGGGCTGTTTCATTTCACCCAAGCCACGGATGTAGGCCTTGTGGAGCAGTTCCATTCCGCTTTCCAGTTCCATGTATTGCTTTCCGAGTTCCTGCAGCTTTTCGTTCTTGGAGCGCGAGTAAGCCGTAGCAGGGTCTTTCTCGATGGCTTTCACGGTGGGCTTTGCCAGGAATTTATCCAGGTTCTTGCGGTTGGAGAGGATGGAGTTGTCGTAAATGTTGTCTACGTATGTGTTGTAGTCGCCCTTGAACTCTCCGTTGATGGTTTGGTAGAAGGAGGGCAGCTCGTCGGCGTTCAGTGCCTTGGCAAGGGCGGGCAGGATGGCTTTGGCTACGGCGCGGTCCACTTCGTGGTCGTAGTCTTTATTGTGGATACCATCGTATGCATTTTCCAACTGCTTCTTCGAAGCTTGCAGCAATGAGTCGTTCTTCTCTTCGAGCGCTTTCTTTATGTTATCCATAATAAGGTAGGTACTGCCGAATTCGATAGCACCGCGCAATGCTTCGTTGGTATAGTAGAGCTGGCGCAGCGTGGGGGTGCTTTTCTCGATGATGGCATCAATTTTCTCTACCACACCCTCGTATTCGGGTTTTCCTTGGGCAAAGGCGGCATACTTTTTCTCGATTTCGGCTTTGGCGCCCAACACGTCATTGTCGATGATTGCCTTGTTCATACCAATGGAGTTCTTCCAGTAGTTACTGCTTCCGGCAAACTTGCTGGCATACTGGATGCGGGTCTTGTCACTGGCATCCATATACTTGCGCAGCACTTCGAGGCGTACGCCGCGCATATCAATCATTGCCTGATTCACGGCGTTCATGCGTTGCTTCACTTCGCTCTGGGTGAGGTAACGTTCTGTGCTGCCGGGGAAGCCCATAATCATGGCGTAGTCACCTTCGTTCAGACCTTTGATGGAGATGGGCAGGAACTTCGGGGTTTTCAGGGGTACGTTGCTTTCACTGTATTCAGCCGGCTCTCCGTTGGCATCGGCATAGATACGGAACATGGAGAAGTCGCCCGTGTGGCGCGGCCACATCCAGTTGTCGGTCTCACCGCCAAACTTACCTACCGAGGAGGGAGGAGCGGCAACCATACGCACGTCGCTGTATACCTTATAATAGAACATATAGAATTTGTTTCCTGCATAGAAGGGGAGTGCGCGCACTTCAATGCCCGGTTTACCCTTCAAATCGCTCTTCTCCAGTTCCTCTTTTGCCAGTTTGTTGAGGAACGGGGAAGTCAGTGCATCGATTTCCGTCACTTCGCCTGCCTTTATTTTAGCGTTGACAAGGTCGGTGATGTCTACAATGCGGTGCACGAAACGGAATTTCAATCCCGGGGTGGGCAGTTCTTCACTGCGGTTCATGGCCCAGAAACCATCTGTCAGATAATCGTGTTCCACGCTGCTGTGCTGCTGTATGGCACCGTATCCGCAATGGTGATTGGTCAGAATCAGTCCTTCCGGAGAGATGATTTCGCCGGTACAGCCACCGCCAAAGATACCTACAGCATCTTTCAGTGACACGCCGTTGGGATTATAAAGGTCGTCAGCCTCCAGCTTCAGTCCTTGCTTTTTCATCATGTCGATGGAGTTCTGCTGCTTCATCAGTTGCAACAACCACATTCCTTCGTCTGCACGCGCAGAGCAGACTGTCAGTGCGGCAATGGCCGCAAGCAAACCTTTCTTAAATGTAATCTTCATATAATCAATTATTAAGTAATGTCTTTGAATTTCATTGTCATCGCTTGTGGGCTTATGGCTTTATGGCATTGTTTCTTATTGCTTCCATAATGTTTGCAGGCGGACGCCGGTTCATCAGTTCGTTCTTCATAAAGTCCATGTATGGGGCTGCGTGACTGAAGAACTTATGATATCCTGCACAAAGGTAATTCAGTCCCGGCTCTCCGTCGGCTGTACGTGCAAAACGGTTCTTTGGACATTCGCCGTTGCAGGCAAACAGCCATTCGCACTCCCTGCATTGGGTGGGGAGAGATTGTTGCTTCATCAGTCCGAAGGCTTGTTGCCGTTCTCCGTACATCATCTCCACCAGTGTATTCTGATGGATGTTGCCCAGTTTATATTCGGGGAAAACAAAATGGTCGCACGCATATACGTCTCCGTTGAACTCCATGACGCCTGCATGGCCGCAAGTCTTTGCCATGGAACATACACCCGGTTGTTCGCCTATCCAGTTGGCAAGGGTAGAGTCGAATAACTGTATGTAGTAAGTACCCACGTCCTGCTTTACCCATTCGTCGAACAAGGCGCATAGGAAGTCTCCCCATTGTTCCGGCGTGACGGAAAAGTCTGCCAGCTGCGTGCTCTTTTCCTTGTCTGCCAGGGAGGCAAGATGGCGTCCGTCCCCATGAGGGGCAATGCGCTCCACGATGGGGGCAAACTGGATGTAATGGCATCCTATCTCCTTGAAGAAATTATAGAAGTCCAGCGGATAGTCGGCGTTGTAGTCATTGACCACTGCCATTCCGTTCCATTCCACACCGTGCTTTTTCAGCAGGTTGATGCCCTGCATCACCTTGACGAAAGAGGGCTTGCCCTGCTTGTTCTTCCGGTATTCGTCATGGAACTCCTGAGGCCCGTCTATGGAGACACCCACCAGCCAGTTGTTTTCTTTGAAAAACCGGCACCATTCATCGGTCAGCAACGTGCCGTTGGTCTGTATGCAGTTGTCTATGGTGCGTCCGTTGGCATATTTCTTTTGCAGCTCCATGGCACGTTTGTAGAAAGAGAGCGGACGCATCAGCGTCTCTCCGCCATGCCAGGTGAACAGAACCTGGGGCATGGTCTGCGAGTTGATGTACTCCTCGATGAACTTTTCCAGCAGTTCCTCGCTCATCACATGCTTGGGGTTGTCTCTATATAGTTTGGATTTCTCCAGATAATAGCAATAATCGCATGCCAGATTGCATACCGCACCTACCGGTTTCAGCATTACATAGAGCGGTTTGGCAAAAGGTGCATAGGTTGACATGTATATTTTCTCTATTTTTATGATTTATAATTGTGCAAAAATACGTAAACCGAATGAAAAATCCTTTCTTTCTATTCGGTTTATAAGGAATATTAATACCTTTGCTGGGTGTAATTCAAAAATCGTTTCTTGCATGATTAGAATGAGTGTGAACCGCATTTTACCCTTTTTGCTCCTGCTTGTGCTCTTTACTTCTTGCAACCGCAAGTATAAGATAGAGGGCAGTTCCTCGGTAACCAGCCTTGACGGAAAGATGTTGTTCCTCAAGACGCTTCGGGACGGGCAATGGGTGAACGTCGACTCGGCAGAGGTTATCCATGGGCATTTCAAGATGAAAGGCCGGGCCGATTCCGTGATGATGGTGACTCTTTATATGGACCACGAGGGCATTATGCCTTTGGTGCTGGAAGACGGCAAAATCGTGGTTTCCATCTCCAATACTCAGTTGATTGCCAAAGGGACTCCTTTGAATGACAAACTGTACGAGTTCATAGACAAGCGCAATTCCCTGGAAGTGAAGATAGAGGAGCTGGAACGGAAAGAGGCGCGTATGGTGCTGGACGGTGCCAATCTGGATGACGTGCATGGGCAGTTGGCAAAGGAAGGCGAAGCACTTGTGAAGGAGATGAACGACTACGTCCGGCAGTTCATTGTAGATAACTTTGAGAATGTGCTGGGCCCCAGTGTATTCATGATGATGTGCAGCACACTGCCCTATCCGGTGATGACTCCGCAGATTGAGGACATCATGAGAACTGCTCCCTTGTCTTTTAAAGAGAATACTTTGGTGAAGGATTTCCTTACAAAGGCGAAGGAGAACATGCAGCTGATTGAAGAGCAGAAACGCATGAAGCAAAATGCTTCTGTAGGAGGACAGAAATAAACAGGAATGAGTTGATAATGACAAACGGGAATGCCTGAATATCCTATCAAGATATTCAGGCATTCCCGTTTGTCATTATGTCTTTATCTGTCCTGGTCTTCGTTCTTCACCATCCCTTTATACTTTTCCGGCAATGCACTCTCCACCGCCGCATAAGCCTCGTTCATGCTTGCCTTGATGTTTTCTGCCCCTTTCCCTTTGGGAGGAATAGGTTCATGGATGGTCAGTATCATCCGGTGGCGGTGTATCCACTTTCCGGTGCGTGGAAGAATCTCGAACGAGCCGTCTATAGTGACGGGCACCACTTCCAGTTGCAGTTCATCTGCCAACTGGAAAGCACCTCTCTTGAAGTACCCCATGTGTCCCGTGAAGGTACGTGCCCCTTCGGGAAATACTACCAGTGACACGCCGTCTTTCAAAGATGATTCTGCCTGCCGCATGGTGGCAAGCACCTTCTTGGGGCTGGAACGGTCGACGAAGATATGTCCTGCGCTCTCGCATGCCTTGCCGACAAACGGGATTTTGCGCAGGCTCTTCTTCATCATCCATTTGAAGTTCCGTCCCAGGAATCCGTATATCAGGAATATGTCGAAGGCACCTTGGTGATTGGGCACAAACACGTAGGAAGTACGTTTATGTATTTTCTCCCTTCCATGTACCTCCACCGGAATAAGCAGTATATAGCAGATGAGCTGTGACCAGATTTTACCGGGATAGTAACCCCAGATATGCGCTCCTCCTATCAGCGAACCGATGATGGTGACCAATGCTGTAAGGATAGTCAGTACCAATAAAATGGGCAACGCAAAGCAAACCTGATAAATAATATAAAGTATCTTCATAGGTGTCGGATTTTTTATTGCTACAAAGATATACCTTTTTCTTATTTCGTCACTCTTTCTCTCTTACTAATTTTAGTACTGTAATTTCCGGCCATGCCCCGAACCGGAACGGCAGTCCTACATAGCCGATGCCAATATTTACGTACAAAGCCCTCTTGCCTTCGTAGTACATTCCTCTCCATTCCGGATAGATAAGTTCGGCAAGGGAGTGCCCGAACAAGATGCCTTGCATGGCGTGGGTGTGTCCTGCAAGCATCAGTGAAATATCCGATCGGGGCAGTACCTCGCGCCTCCAGTGGGTAGGGTTATGGCTGAGCAATATTTGGAACATTCCCTCCGTGCCCTGCATGGCTTGTGGCAAGTCTGCAAATTGGGAGAAAGGAGGCTCCCCGTCGTTTTCCACACCGATGAGGGCTATGCTGTCACCTTTGTGATGAAGGATGTCATGCTCATTGTTCAGCAGTTTCCATCCCATTGCTTTCTGCTGCCGGATTAAATAGTCCAGATTGGCGATTTCTGCTTTCGGGCTTTGCCAGTGATAGTATGAGCCATAGTCATGGTTGCCGAGGATGGAGTATACTCCGTCCGGTGCGTATAGTTGGGAGAGTATTTCTTGGAAACCATCCAGTTCATGGCTCTGCTGGTTCACGAGGTCACCGGTGAAGACAATCAGGTCCGGCTTCTGTCCGTTGACTAAATCGACCAGCTGTTTGATGGGGTCCGGATTGCCTTGCCAACTGCCGATGTGTATGTCCGATATTTGCACGATGCGGTAGCCGTCGAAACCTTCCGGAATATTTGCAGAACGGTATTCCACTTCTTTTGTATCGAAACGGGTGATGCCTGCCAGGGTACCGTAAAGGATATTGAAGAAGCTGACGACAGCCAAAACCAGTCCTATAGCGGTGAACGGGCTGCGGGGACAACGACGGATGATGAAGTGTGCCAGTACTCCCACCAGCGAGCAAAGCATGAATATGGTTTTTGGAAAGACAAATAGCATGATGGTAATTGCCAGTCTGCCTATGGCCTGCGTATGGTTTGACATCGCATTGTCGCCCGTGAGGAACATGAAGTAAACATAGCCTGCCGCTAATAGCAAGGTGGGAAGCCAATAAAGGCAGTGAAGGACTGCCTTTCTGGTTTTTCTTACTACATAAACCAAGTAAATGTAAAGGTCGGGGATGAGAAGGAAAAGGATGAAAACAAGAGTTACTCGGTGCATATATCTTTCAATTCTTCAATGTTCTTTTTAATATTGTCCAGATGTTTGTAAATCACTTTTTTGTAGAGAATATAGATAATCAACGCATCAAATACTACAAAGAGGGTAATCAGTATGGCTTGCACGCCAACGGACATCAGATGATATTCCATCACCCAATAATTGAGGATATTGAAAAGGATAATCCAGATGGAGATGCCCATCACCTCATATTTGGTCCATTGGCGGAAAGTGGTCATACGGCGGCTGACTTCGGCAACACTCATTTCTTCAATATGTGTATTCTTATTCCAACGGTATGTTTTCCAGTCCCACCACATGCCTGCGAGAATGCTGATGGCAATGAATCCTAAAAAGGGAACAATCTTTTCTTGTAGTTGTTCGTTGAAACCGAAGGTGGGCAGTAGCAGCCATATAAGAAGAAGGGTAGCCAGACATATCGTTCCTATTCCGATAGAGAAGCGTTGTATGACTACGAGGCGTCCCAGACTTTTGCGGGTATTTGCCTTGTAGCCGGCAATCAGTTCTGTAATCTGCTGTTCATCAGCAATCGGTTCTTTCTGCAACTGTTCATTCAGTGCGTTCCATGATTTCTTCAGTTCATCCAGTTCCATATATCTATTCCTCCTTATTCATTCTTTTCAATTTGTCTTTGATGCGGCTGAGCTTGGTGGCAACGTTTGTCAAAGTCAGCCCGGTGATTTCGGCAATTTCTTCGTAGCTTTTCTCTTCCAGATAGAGCAGGATGATGGATTTTTCCAATTGTCCCAGCCGGTTTATCATCCGGTAGAGTTGCCGTAGCATGGCTTGTGTCTCGTCGGTTTCTTCAGTCCGGTCGGCTTCTTGGTTGAGGGTAACGATTTCGGGGATGTTCTTTTCTTTGCGGATAAAGCTGATGCACGTGTTCAGTGCGATGCGGTAAATCCATGTTGAAATCTTGCACTCCCGCCGGAACTTGGGAAATGCTTTCCATAAGTTGAGTACCACTTCCTGATACAAGTCGTTGAGGGTAGCGTTGGGCGTGGTGTACAGATAGCACACCTTATATATCACGCGCTCATACTCTCGTACCACGGATACAAACTCTTGTTCTGCATTTTCCATCTTTTTGCTTCTTTCGAGTTGCTTTGCACTGTTAGTCGCGGAAAGGGGCGATAAATCACAGTTCAAAAGGATTATTTTTTATGGCACATAGGTGACACAGATTAAACAGATGACCACAGATGAGAAATTCATGATGAACAAAATTATCAGTGAAAATCTGTTTAATCTGTGTCGTCTGTGTAACTCCTTTTTCAATGTACCGAATTATCAGCATTATGATACGCTTTCTAAATTTCCTGCCAGAAACTTCCGCATATTCCCTATTGGCATTCCTCGGCGGCGGGCGTAATCTTCCAGCTGGTCCTCTCCAATCTTGCCCACTGCAAAGTATCGGGATGCGGGATGTGCCAGCATCATGCCGCAGACGGAGGAGTGAGGATGCATGGCTCCATGTTCAGTCAGCGTGATGCCTATCTGTTTCATGCCGAGCAGTTCGTCCAGCAGGAAATTCACGGATTGGTCGGGTAGGGAGGGGTATCCCACAGCGGGGCGGATGCCTTGGTACTTCTCGACCAGCAAATCCGGAATGGACAAGGATTCGTCGGGGGCATAGCCCCAAGCCTCCTTGCGGACATATTCGTGCATCTTTTCTGTGGCGGCTTCGGCGAGGCGGTCGTTCAAGGTTTGTACAAGGAGATGTTTGTAAGGGTCGTTCTTGTAAGTCTCTTCGGCCTCTTCACTGATGGTAGAGGCGAAAAGCCCTACGATGTCGGGCGTGCCTGAAGAGAGGGGACGTACAAAATCACTCAGACAGAGAAATGGACCGCCATCGGGTTGTGGTGTCTGCTGTCGGAGCAGAGGGAAGGTTGTTCCTTCTATCAAGAGGTTATCTCCGTCTGCATTTGCCTGGCAAAGCCTGAAGATGCAATGGATGGAGATTGTTTCGTCCAGTCGGTCGAGCATTCTATTGGCTTCCTTGAAGAGCTGCATGGCTTCGGAAGCTTTGGTACGTTCCTCCTCGGGAAAGGTCGTCAGCCAAAGTGCACGGCAGGAATCGCAGCCATGGATGTTGGCAATAGCCGCAAAGCGAGGCTGGAAGCCCCAGGCATGGAAGAAATAAATCCAGTTGATGTAAGGGGTTACTTCATGAATCCGATACGAAAGCAATTCATGCCCCGGTGCCAGTATTGTCCTTTTCATCCCATTTAATCCTTAATCCCTAATCCTTAATTCCTAGCCTTCACTCCCCAAATCTCAGTTCCTCGCCACGATAAGCATCGTCCACCATGCCGTCGCTATAAACGGGATGTCCGTTGGCAAAAGTCCTTTCCACTTTCCAGTTGAAGGTATGTCCTTCCAATGGGCTCCAGCCGCATTTGCTCAAAACTTTGTCGGCTGTCACTTCCCACGGGGTATCGGGGCGTACCAGCACAAGGTCTGCCCGGTAACCTTCACGGATATAGCCGCGCTCGTTGATGCGGTAAATTTGTGCGGGAGCATGGCACATTTTTTCAACGATGGTTTCGAGTGTGAATACTCCCTCATCCACCAGTTGCAGCATGCTGACAAGTGAGAACTGTATCATCGGCATGCCGGACATGGCCTTCAAGGCACCTCCTTCTTTTTCGGAGAGCAGATGGGGCGCATGGTCGGTGGCTATAACGTCTATCAGGCCGGAGTTGACGGCTGCACGCAGGGCATCGCGGTCGGCTTGCTTCTTAATGGCAGGATTGCACTTGATACGTGTGCCCAACGTGCGATAGTCACTGAGCGTGAAGAGGAGATGGGCAACGCATGCTTCGGCGGTGATATGCTTCTCGGAAAGTGAATAGTCATTGAACAGTTGCAGTTCCTTGGCTGTGGACACATGCAGAATATGCAGCCGTGCACCGGCAATCCTTGCCAGCCGTACTGCCAGTTCAGAGGATGCATAGCATGCTGCCGAAGAGCGGATGTAGGGATGCTTGCCTATGGGAATATCATTCTCTCCGGCAAACATTTCCTTATACTTGGCAATATTGTTCTTGATGGTTTCCTGGTCTTCGCAGTGGGCGGCAATCAGCATGTCTGTACCGTTGAAGATGTTCAGCAGGCTGTTCATCTTGTCTACCAGCATGTTTCCGGTACTGGAACCCATGAATAGCTTGATGCCGCAGACGCGGTGCTTGTCCAGCTTGCCGAATTCGCTGTAATTGTCGTTTGTAGCACCGAAATAGCAGGAATGGTTTACGATACACTTCTCGTTCAGTAAATCAAGTTTGGCGTTCAAGGCATCCAGCGTAGTGGTCACCGGATTTGTATTGGGCATATCCATGATGGAGGTTACACCACCTGCGGCAGCCGCACGGCTTTCGGTGAGGATGTCCGCTTTGTGGGTCAGCCCGGGATCGCGAAAATGTACATGGTCGTCGATGATGCCAGGCAACAGATAGCATCCGGTGGCATCTATGGTCTCGTCACAAGGGGCGGAGAGAGGTTTCCAGTTGGTCAGTACCTCTGCAATGCGCCCGTCTTCTATCACTACGGAACCTTTCACGGATTGTCCTTCGTTGACAATCGTAGCGTTATGTATCAATGTTCTTTTCATATCTTCCTAATATTTATAGTAAACCCCTATCACTCTATCACCCATTACTTCATCTCCTTATCTACGGTAGGATATTTATGGAACCAACTGTTCCATTTCAACCGAATCACTCCGAATACGGCTTCACCAAAAATACTGCTGTTCATTTTGGAGGTGCCCAGTTCGCGATTGATGAAGATGACAGGCACTTCCTTTACCTTGAAGCCGCATTTGTAGGCGGTGAATTTCATTTCTATCTGGAAGGCGTATCCTTTGAAGCGGATGCCGTCCAGATTGATAGTCTCCAATACCCGGCGGCGGTAACATACAAATCCGGCTGTAGTATCGTGGATGGGCAGCCCGGTGATGAAGCGTACATACTTGGAGGCAAAATAAGACATCAGTACACGTCCCATGGGCCAGTTCACTACGTTCACACCACTCACATAACGTGAACCGATGGCTACATCGGCACCCTCTTCGGAGCAGGCGCGGTAGAGTCGCGGCAAGTCTTGGGGATTGTGGCTGAAGTCGGCATCCATTTCGAATACATACTCATAACCTCGTTGCAATGCCCACTTAAAGCCGGCTATGTAGGCTGTACCCAGTCCTAACTTTCCTTTGCGCTCCACCATGAAGAGGCGTTCGGGAAACTCCTGCTGCAAGGTCTTTACAATGGCAGCTGTTCCGTCGGGCGAACCGTCTTCAATGACAAGGATGTGAAAACCATGTTTCAGAGCAAAAACGGCACGGATGATATTTTCTATATTCTCCCGTTCATTGTAGGTGGGGATGATGACAATGCTGTCTGATGTTTGCATACTTATAGGTAATGGGGGTTATAACTGGGAACAAATGTAATACATTTCTTTTTTATCTGGCAGCATTTTCACACAAATCTTGATTTTGCAAAGTTCTGGCGCCACGACTCTTTCATTTATGTAGCTCCTTCTAACTCCTGACTATAAGGAATGCAGGTTAAATCAAAGAACCATATGCTTGACTTTGAACTTTAGCCTCAATCTTTAGCTATTCCCGTTTCAATCATTAACAGAAAACATTCAAACTATTAAAGAAAAACTTTCGAAGTATAAAGGATAAAGTGGGTAGATATAGGGAGAAAAAGTGCTCTTCAGTCTTGGTCTGTCTATCCCAAGCCTTGGGATAGACAGACCAACCCCTGGGATACATGTCCGCAGGCTGGGGATAAACTTTGTGTAACATAACTCCTGAATAGGGATTGTGCAGGCTGTGTTATTCATAATTGGAGGAAAAGAAGTTTCATTGCCTTCCCCGATAAATAGGGCGATACAGAAAAAAGGTGAAGGATGTGCAGGCTGACAGCAGAAAGATTATTTCAGAGAACATAGTTGCCGACAGGTCAAAGCTAAAGATTATTTGTGTATTTTTGCACCGAATTTATTTCGGTAGGATACCTTATGAGAGGCAATACCGGGGGAAAAAGCGCAAAGCAATGAATATAACTGAACTGCAACAATCTTATGCTTCCCATCCCAATGTAGAGGGGGTGTGCAGGCTTCTGAAAGATAACTCTGTCCGTCACCTATATTGCGGAGGTTTATATGCCTCTGCCGCTTCTTTGTTTTCGTCTGTATTGGTTCAGCGGGCTACTTGTCCGCTCGTTTTCATTCTGGGCGATATGGAGGAAGCCGGTTATTTCTATCATGATTTGACGCAGATATTGGGGACAGAGCAGGTATTGTTTTTTCCTTCTTCGTTCCGCCGCGCCATCAAGTACGGGCAGAAGGATGCGGCAAACGAAATACTCCGTACAGAAGTGCTGAGTCGCCTGCAAAAAGGAGAAGAGGGGCTTTGCGTGGTGACCTATCCGGATGCGCTGGCCGAAAAGGTGGTCTCTCGTAAGGAACTGGGAGAGAATACACTGAAACTGCATGCAGGCGAGAGGGTGGATATGAACTTCGTGACGGACGTATTGCGCAGCTACGGTTTCGAATATGTGGACTACGTCTACGAGCCGGGGCAGTATGCCGTTCGTGGCAGTATTATCGACGTCTTTTCCTTCTCTTCCGAATATCCCTTCCGTATAGACTTTTTCGGCGATGAGGTGGAAAGCGTCCGTACCTTCGAGGTGGAAACACAGCTCTCGAAGGAGAAGAAAGAAAGCATCGTGATAGTTCCCGACTTGAGCCATAGCCTGGAAAAAAAGGGAAGCGGCGGCATGGTGTCGTTCCTCGATTTCCTTCCGTCGGACAGCTTGCTTGCCATGCGCGATTTTCTCTGGCTACGCGAACGCATCCAGACCGTGCACGACGAATCGCTCACCCCACAGGCCATCGCCGCCCGTGAGTCGGAGGAGAATGGAGCCATCACGCTGGAAGGCAAGCTGATTGATGGTGGCGAGTTCACCCTGCGCGCCCTCGATTTCCGCCGGATGGAGTTCGGTAACAAGCCAACCGGAACGCCGGATGCTACCGTCTCGTTCCATACTACGGTACAGCCTATCTTCCATAAAAACTTCGACATGGTGGCGGAGAGTTTCCGCGAATACCTCTCCCGTCACTACACCATCTACATATGCAGCGACAGCCTGAAACAGACCGACCGCATCCGTGCCATCTTTGAGGACCGTGGAGACAACATATCCTTTACCGCCGTGGAACGGACACTGCACGAAGGCTTTGCCGACGACACTTTGCGTATCTGCGTCTTTACCGACCATCAGCTGTTCGACCGCTTTCACAAGTATAACTTGAAGAGCGACAAGGCACGCAGCGGCAAGGTGGCCTTGAGCCTGAAGGAGCTGAACCAATTCACCCCCGGCGACTATGTGGTGCATACCGACCACGGTGTGGGGCGTTTTGCCGGACTGGTACGTATCCCCAACGGTGATACCACGCAGGAGGTGATGAAGATTGTCTATCAGAACGAAGATGTGGTGTTTGTCTCCATCCACTCTCTGCACAAGGTTTCCAAGTACAAGGGAAAGGAGGGTGAAGCGCCTCGCCTCAACAAGCTCGGCACCGGAGCTTGGGAGAAGCTGAAAGACCGCACCAAGACGAAGATAAAGGATATTGCCCGCGACCTGATAAAACTCTACTCGCAACGCCGCGAGGAGAAGGGGTTTCAATACAGTCCCGACAGCTTCCTGCAACGGGAGTTGGAAGCCTCCTTCATCTATGAGGATACCCCCGACCAAAGCAAGGCTACTTCCGACGTGAAGGCCGACATGGAGAGTGCCCGTCCGATGGACCGCCTGGTGTGCGGTGACGTGGGCTTCGGCAAGACGGAGGTGGCTGTTCGTGCCGCTTTCAAGGCTGTGGCGGACAATAAGCAGGTGGCTGTACTGGTGCCCACTACCGTACTTGCCTATCAGCATTTCCAGACCTTCAAGGAGCGCTTGAAAGGCTTGCCTTGCCGGGTGGAGTATCTGAGTCGTGCCCGCACCGCTGCTCAGGCAAAGGCTGTAGTGAAAGGGCTTGCCGAAGGGGAAGTGAATATTCTTATCGGTACCCACCGTATCCTGGGAAAAGACGTTAAGTTCAAAGACCTTGGTTTGTTGATTATTGATGAGGAGCAGAAGTTCGGCGTCTCCGTCAAGGAGAAACTCCGCCAATTGAAGGTGAATGTGGATACGCTGACCATGACGGCTACACCCATTCCCCGTACCTTGCAGTTTTCGCTGATGGGTGCGCGCGACTTGAGCGTCATCCAGACACCGCCGCCTAACCGCTATCCCATCCAGACGGAAGTGCACACCTTCAACGAGGAAATCATTGCCGACGCCGTCAATTTTGAGATGAGCCGTAACGGGCAGGTATTCTTCGTGAATAACCGTATTTCCAATCTGTTTGAGTTGAAGGCCATGATAGAGCGGCACATTCCCGACTGCCGTGTCTGTATCGGACACGGACAGATGGAGCCTGCCGAACTGGAGAAGATAATCTTTGATTTCGTCAATTACGATTACGATGTGCTGCTTGCCACTACCATCATCGAAAGTGGCATCGACATACCCAATGCCAATACCATTATCATCAACCAGGCGCAGAACTTCGGCCTCAGTGACTTGCACCAGATGCGCGGACGTGTGGGGCGGAGCAATAAAAAAGCTTTCTGTTACCTGCTGGCACCGCCTTTGTCCTCCCTTACTCCCGAAGCAAAACGACGCCTGCAAGCCATCGAGAACTTCTCCGACCTGGGCAGTGGCATCCACATTGCCATGCAGGACCTTGACATCCGTGGCGCAGGCAATATGCTCGGTGCTGAACAGAGTGGTTTCATTGCTGACTTGGGCTACGAGACGTATCAAAAGATTCTCTCCGAAGCTGTGCACGAACTGAAGACCGACGAGTTTGCCGACCTTTATGCCGAAGAACTGAAAGCAGACGGAGGCGTCATCAGTGGAGAACAGTTTGTCGACGAATGCCAGGTGGAAAGCGACCTCGAACTTCTGTTGCCTGCCGATTACGTGACTGGCAGCAGCGAGCGTATGTTGCTCTATCGCGAGTTGGACGGATTGACACTCGACAAGGATGTGGATGCTTTCCGTTCCCGCCTCGAAGACCGCTTCGGCCCGATTCCTCCCGAAACGGAAGAACTGCTGCGCATCGTTCCCTTGCGACGCCTGGCTGCCCGCCTCGGCGTGGAGAAAGTCTTTCTGAAAGGTGGGCGCATGTCCCTGTTCTTCGTCTCCAATCCGGACAGCCCGTACTATCAGAGCCAGGCTTTCGGTAAGGTCATTGCCTACATGATGAAGTACACCCGGCGTTGTGACCTGCGCGAACAGAACAACAAACGGAGTATGTTGGTGAAGGATGTCAAGACGGTAGAAGAAGCTGTCTGTGTGTTGCAGGAGGTAGTGGCAATGCAGGTGGAAGAGTAAACTGTTGCCACTCCTGCCACTAACGTCCGAACTGCAAGGCGAATCCCAAATTGAAGAAAGTGATGTTGTTTTTGAACCAGCTATGGTCTACTCCGTCATCATACCCGTCTGTGTTATAAAGTCGTGCATCGGGGTTGGCAAACCAGTCTGCTGTCAGGAAATCACAGCGAATCATGCCCGAGAGTTTACGGCTGATGCGGAACTCATAGCCTGCTGCGAAAGTTATTCCACAATATCCTTTATGGAAAAGGTGTCCGTTCCGTTCACCGCGTTTATATGTCCGTTCCTGATAGTTCATATACCCGATGCCGAACGAGAGGAACAGTCCTTGATTCCCGTTGCTCCACAAGGGCCGGTATGTGATGTTGGGGCGTATGCAGTGCAGATGTGCCTTATCCGGCAGGCGTGCCATGCGTAGATAGTCATATTGAAGTCCTGCGGCAAATAGGGGCGTGATGTAGTAGCGGCCTTCTGTCATCAGGTCATATCCCACCCGGTTGCCATTCTTGCTGAAGAAGTCGTTACGGTTTCCCTCTACATGAGGTAAGGATACACCGCCACCGAAGATGATACTGTAATTTTGCGGCAGGCATTCGCTTTGTGCCAGCAGACCTGTCGCTCCAATGGGGAGTAGGGATAGGCAGAGGAGGAGGAATCGTTTCATGCAGTTGCTGTGAGTTTCTTGGAAATATCGTATTTTTATCGTTTCCCGTATAGCTTGTCTATCAAATCCGTCCGTCCTATCCGGCGCAGTTCGTTTATGATGTTCCTGCGCTCTTCGGGTTTGTACCAGAAGAAGAATTGGCGTTGAGCCAGTTTCTCGCGCTGCGTTTTGGCACTGAATACCGGTTCCAGCGTATAAGGATGGAAGCCCGTGTACCATGCTTCGGTGGCAACGGTCATGGGAGTAGGGGTAAAGTCTTGCACTTGTTCCAGATGGAAGTCCAGTCGCTTGGTGATGACGGCAAGTTCTGCCATATCTTCCTCCTTGCATCCGGGATGGCTGCTGATGAAATAAGGAATAAGCTGCTGGCGTAGTCCTTCTTCATGGTTAATCCTGTCGAATATCTTCTTGAACTCACCGAACTGGCTGAACGGAGGCTTGCGCATGATGTTGAGCACGCGGTCTGACGTATGCTCCGGTGCTACCTTCAGGCGACCGCTGACATGGCGGGCAATGAGCTCGCGGGTATATTCCTGCGTACTTTTGTTAGTGTTCGGGTCCTTGCTCTGGTGCAGCAGCAGGTCATAGCGTACACCGCTGCCAATGAAGGACTTCTTGATGCCGGGCAGGGCATCTACGGCATGATAGATGTCGAGCAGCGGACGGTGGTCCGTATTCAGGTTGGGGCATACCTTGGGGTAGATGCACGACGGGCGTTTGCATTTCCTGCAGACGGCCTCATCCCGTCCCTTCATGCGGTACATATTGGCCGACGGGCCTCCCAAATCGCTCAAATAACCCTTGAAGTCTGGCAGCTCCGTGATGGCTTTCACCTCTTTCAGAATGCTCTCCTTGCTGCGGCTTACGATGAATTTGCCCTGGTGTGCGGAGATGGTGCAGAAGGCACATCCTCCGAAACATCCGCGATGCAGGTTGACGGAGAACTTTATCATGTCGTATGCCGGAATACGTTTTCCCTTGTATTTGGGATGGGGCAGGCGCGTGTATGGCAAGTCGAAAGAACGGTCGAGTTCAGCTTCCGTCAAAGGGGGATAGGGAGGATTGACTACTACCGTCAGCTTGCCGCTCTTTTGCAAGATGCGGGATGCTGTATATTTGTTGCTTTCCTCCTCGATATGACGGAAGTTGGCAGCTTCTTTCTTTTTATCTTTCAGACATTCTTCATGGGAAAAGAGGGTGATATCCCCTTCTTGTACCACTACTTCCTTGTCAAGGTAAACCATTTGGGGAATATCGGCGATGAGCTTTTTGAAGCTTGGGGCGTCCATCTGTGTCTGTTGGCGTTTCAGCCTTTCCGCAAGTTCCACCACCGGTTTCTCTCCCATACCGTAGATGAGTGAGTCGGCTCCGCTGTCGAGGAGGATGCTGGGGCGTACACGGTCCTGCCAATAGTCATAGTGCGTCAGGCGGCGCATGCTTGCCTCGATGCCGCCCAGTACGACGGGGACATCGGGGAATAGCTTCTTTAATATCTGGGTATATACAATGGAAGGGTACTCCGGACGCATATCCGGACGTGCATCCGGGGTATAGGCGTCATCACTGCGCAAGCGTTTGTTGGCAGTATATTTGTTGACCATCGAATCCATACAGCCGGGACTGATGCCGAAGAACAGACGGGGACGTCCCAGTTTTTTGAAGTCGCGCAAGTCGTCGCGCCAGTTGGGTTGGGGGATGATGGCTACGCGCAATCCTTCTGCTTCGAGGATGCGGCCTATGACGGCGGCTCCAAAAGAAGGGTGATCCACGTAGGCGTCACCGCTGAAAAGTATTACATCCAATTCGTCCCAACCACGCAGTTCCACTTCTTTCTTGGTAGTAGGAAGCCAGTCTGTAAGGCGATATTCTTTCATTTGCACATTAAAAACTGTAATGTCATCCGTTCTCCGTCGTAAATCTCACGGAAGCCTATCTGCTGCTCGGAAAGATACTCTTTCATGTCATTGAAGGCAGCAGCGTCGTCCATGATGATTTCCAGCTTCTCGCCTTTTCCGGCCTCGCACATGGCCTTGATGGCAGGGATTAAAGGGCTGTAATGCTGTTGTCCGCAGGTGTCGATGGTTTTCATTTATTCTTCTTCTATGGTGTCTTGTTGGGAAAGCCATTGCAGATAGAGCTTGATGAGCTGTTGTAGTCCGAAGGCCTTCATGTTGTTGTGATAGATAACGTCGATACAGAGGTCGAGCAGGTCTTTGCTGTCTTCCTCTTGCGCGGCGATGAGGGAGCGGATGTTTAGTTTCAACTTGTCGAGCACGGTTTCGTCCACAATACCGTTGCTGTCGATGAGATGGCGGAAGAGGCCGTATTTCTCGATGGTGACAAGATTCTCTTCAGAAACTTCTAAACTACGGGTTCCGCTGGGGTTGGCTTGTATAGTGTACATGATGTTTAATGTTTAGTGGTTAATGTTTAATGATTAATGGAAGCAAAGATAGTTTTTTCACTACAGATTACACAGATTTTCACAGATTATTTATAGGGATTGCTATTTTGTCTGTGTTAATCTGTGTAATCTGTGGTGAGAAAGCGGAGTATGGATGCCATAATTACATTTCTGGATGTTTCTTCCCGGATGCTTTCAAAAGGGAATCCCATGACAAAAGTGCGATAATCACTGCCTTGATAGGCTACGGCGGCGGGTGTGTTGCTGATGGCATAGGTCATGACTGGAAAAGCGGGAGACATGGGCAGGATGCAATCAGGGGAAGTGACCGGATAGCTTTGCTCATTCGGCAGGCGGGGAAGGGTGAAGGTATGCCCCAGTCCCCGGACAGCGATTTTGTCCCCGTCTGTTTTCAGAGAGTTGCCATGCCGGTACTTCAAGATATTCTGAATAAATTCTTTATTGCCCTGCGAGCTGTCCATATCGCTGCCTACATAGGCACCGCTGACCAGGAGATGACCTCCCGACTGGCAATAGGAAGTCAGTATGCGCTGCATGGGCGAGGAGAATGTTTTGTAGTAGGTATTGCGTGCCGGATTGCTGGAATTGTCTTCTTTCTCAAGTCCGAGGATATAGTCCACTATCGGATAATCCTCTAATGAGAGGATGCCCTTTTCCACAGCCTCGTCGCTGCATGAGACGAAGCTGTAATTTCCGGCTGCCTGGATGGCTTTGCCATGTACGAAGGGGTAATCGAAAGTGTTTCCGATGATTTTCATGCCTTCGTATTCGTCACTGCTCTCTCCCAGACGTCGTCCTGCTTCCTTCCGGCTAAAATTCTGCTGGGCGCCGCAGAGGGAGATGTCATAGAGATAGGGTACGCCGGGATCTTGTGACAAGTCGAAGCCTGCCGCATCGGGGGTGTCTATAACGGCAGGCCCGCTGATGCGGTCGAATCCGTTGACGATAAGTATCTGTCCTTTTTCACGCTTTGCCTTGTAGGCGGCAAGAATTTCCGAAGGGAAGCTTTCGCCACCCCGGTTTACGGCGGTTACTTTAAAGGAATAGACGATGCCCGGTTCTATTTTTACGGTGTGGGATGAGGAGCTGACGCGTACGCCATTGTCAAATCCTCCACGACCGATACGTGTATATACAATGTATTCACGTGGTTTGGCAGTCGGCTCCAACGGGTCTTCCTCTCCTTGCCAGGAAAGCTCTAAAGTATTCTTCTTTTGACCGAAGCGGATGGCAAAGTGGCTGACGGGAAGGGGTTGGACAACGTAGTCTCTGCCGTGCTGGCTGCATATGTATTGCAGAATGGCTTTATAGAGCGCACGCCCGACGGTGAACTTGAAGTTAGGGTCATGTCCCAAGCGCATATCTGCGAAGTTCTGGTGCGACAACAGTTCTACGATGGTGGAAGGGACGGCGGGCAGGCGTGTTTCACTGTAGTTGCGGTTCCATAGGCTGCGGCGTGTCCAGTCTACGTTGAAGGTAGAGCGGATATCACGCTGCAACTGCGTTAGCAGAATGTCCGAAAGGTCACGGGAGGCATGGCGGTCTGTACCGGCATGCAGTCGGCCGTTGTTGAAGTTGGTGGTATAAATGCCGAGAGTGCCTATAATCTCATCTTCCTTACTGAAACCGGCATCGCTATGCAGGGCCATACTCATTTCAAAGGGGATGCCCAAACCTTCTTCCGTCGGGTTGAATAGTGATTTTCCTGCAAGGTAATTCACTGTACGGGAACGTACGTTGATGTCGTCGTTCATATCATTCTTTCCCTCATAGCCTCCATAGACGGGATAGGGCATGCCTGCCCATTGGGCAAAGTAGCGTGCGCCTTCCAGGTATCTGGGCAAGCCGCTGGTTTGTCCTCCGCGGGCAATGTTGCCCATGCCTCCTCCAAAGCGGACGGCATCGGCACAGACCACGCCTTTCTCTTTGCTTTCGTTGCTCAATACCACCATGCCATAGTCATTCCGGCCTTTGTCGAAAGTGAATGTGCCGAGGTACACCCATGTGCCGCCTCCTATTTGCTGGTTCACCTTGAACTCCGTGACGCCTCCATTGTGAAATACAAGATATTTGGCATCGCTTACGCTGCCCGGCAGTGTTTGGTAAGATACGTATACAGCATATTCTCCCGTTTCCGGAATATCGGGTACCCATTCGGCAAAAGCCTTGTCTTTCTTCTTTTCAGTTTTGGCAAAGCGTGCCGTGCCGGAGAGGAAAGGGTTTTCATTGTCCTGATAGATTCGTTTCCGTTGGGCAAATCCGGGTCGGGAGGTCTGTTCCCAACGTGCTTTCCGGCTTTTCACGTCCAGATAAAGGGAACCTTGTCCTCCATGTCCGCTCAGGCTACCGTCATTGTCTACGATGACTTCCTGCTTCTGCGTGTCCCTTTCGCGGGGAGTGAATACATTGGCTCCTGCATTCTCTAGCATGGGCAGGAGGTAGGGCAGGATGAAGGATTGGGTGAACTGGTCTTCTGTAGTGCAGAACAGCCTCGGGCGTTGCCATCCCCATTTGTCCTTGTCATTGATATAATATTTCCCGTGGCTTTGCCAAAGGGCGATGTGGCGTCCTTCCAGTCCGCGGGTGATGTCGTAGGGGCGCGAGGTACGGGTTACCCAGGGGGTACCTTTGTATTCCAGGTGGCTGAACAGACGTGCCTTGTCTTTCTTCCCTTTCCGGTAGAGGTTGGGGATAAGCTCTTCGATGCTCTTCCCGTCAGCAAAGACGGTGAGGTCGAAATAGTTCACCGGTCCTGGCAGGATTTGTCCCAGATGGCGGTAAATGGCATCAACGGTTTCAGGCCGTAGAGGCTGGTAGGCAAAGCGCTCGTTTGTATAGACAAGCAATTTCTTCTTCCGGAAGTCAATGCGGAAACTATCCAGCTTGCAGGTACCGATGTTGGCCGTATGGGTGGTGTATTCCCTAAAGAATGTCTGGAGGCGTTCTTCCACATTCTGCTCTAGTTCTTGTGCCGGAAGGAGGAATCCACACAAGAGCCATATGCCGGTTAGGATAAGTTTTTTCATACTGATGAAATATTGAAGTTGCCAATATCTGCTTTTACCAGACGGTGGTGCGTGCAAAAGTACATAAAAGAAAGCTTCACTGATGAGCGGGTTACTTTCTTTTTATTATTTTGCAGACATATAAGTAAGTCTTAAGAATTAAAAAGCATTAATCGGCAATCTTTTTCAGTTCTGTCAGTTCCGTAACTTTGTCCGGATAGAGGATGGCGTTGTGCGCAGCCATTTGAGCTGCTTTCTTATGGATTGGGTCTATTCCTTCGGGAGAATATGGGTTTTCTGTTACATTCCGATGGGTCAATGCCTCAAACCATGTGCAGGCAGCTGTATATCTGCCTATGGTTAAGTCAAGGTGGTATCCGTCCCTATTCATATGGTCGCCGATAAAGGAGGTACGTGCATTTTGTATGGCGGTTCCCGAAGGGATAATTTTCTTGATACCCACCAGGTTGGCGGCTTTCTTTACTGCATCCACAATGCTGGTGTACATTTTCATTTGGTTCTGGTCATAGTTTTTGAATCCGGTGTGGTTGGCATTGGTAGCATAAGCCCATGTCTGGTGCATCATTAATACGGTTTCCTTTCCAATTCGTTCCCTAATATAGTTAACCAATTCAGGTAGGGAAGCTTTGTAGCTGTCATAGATACCAGACAAAGGGCTGGCCTGCTGAACACTGATATAGTCCCATTTCTCATCGGCCAGTGCTTTCTCAATAGTCATTGACCGGGTTTCTGTTTTTTCCCCGTCTTTCTCTACTTTGCGATAGGCATAGGCCGGAGCGTTGTTGCGTATGTTTTGCACGTGCCGTTCCAGTGAACATCCTCCGATAAACATATTGCCGATAATCATGGTGATACCTTCAGCTTCTCCCAGTTCGTGCAAATATTGCTCTACTGCATCTTGTGAAAAGCTGTTGCCTATTGCCAATACTTTGATGGTGTCGTTATTGGCATGGCATCCATTTGCAAACAATGTAAATGGCGTGAGTAGGAATAAAATGACAAGGATGTTGATAGCATACTTTTTCATAATGGTGTTTGTTTTTAAGTTTTGTCGTTTCGATAAATAAGTAACAAAATTATTTGATTGTTTTTATATCTGCAAATATTCCTTGGGAATATAAGAAGGCTGAGACATGAAAAAATGAGATGCATTGCCGGAGCAATACATCTCATCCTATTGTTAATATTTTATCCGTTTATAGCGGAATGTATTCCACAAAGGCTTCCATCGCCTCATAGGAAGCAAGTCCGAGGCTGTCATACAAGGCAGCTGTTCCGCGGTTACGGTCCTCGCTGCGTTGCCAGAACAGACGTTCGTCATTGCCCAGGAACGGTGCGCTTTCCATCTGCGATTGATGCTTCAGGATAGAGTTACGCTTGGCACGCAGTTCTTCCGGGCTGATGGGAACAGCCATCTCGATGTTTTCGATTTCCCATTCGGCCCATGCACCGCGGTACATCCAGATGCGGCATTCCTTCAACCATTTGGCACCTTCTTCTTTTTCCAAGTCAATGGCGGCAAATACGGCGTCCGTACAAACACGGTGTGTGCCGTGCGGGTCGGCCAGGTCGCCGGCAACGAAAATCTGATGGGGTTTCACTTCACGCAATAGGTTGCGTACAATTTCCACGTCTGCTTCGCTGATAGGATTCTTCTGTATCTTGCCCGTTTCGTAGAATGGCAGGTCAAGGAAATGACAGTGATCCAGAGGGATATTATTGTATGTACATGCAGTGCGTGCCTCGCCACGGCGAATCAGTCCCTTGATGGTCAAGATGTCGCGTGTATCCATGTCACCGTCTTTCTTCTCCTTCAAGTATTTACGGATTTCAGTATATTTGTCATTGATGACCTGGTCTTCGCTGTTGTTGAAGATTTGGTTGAACCCGTTGATGAAGTGCAGGAAGCGGATAACTTCTTCATCGCCTACGGCAATGTTACCGGAAGTTTCGTAAGCCACATGCACGTCATGTTTCTGCTCTACCAGACGACGGATGGTGCCTCCCATGGAGATAACGTCATCATCGGGATGCGGAGAAAATACGACCACACGTTTTGGATAGGGCTTTGCACGCTCAGGACGATAGGTGTCGTCAGCATTCGGCTTGCCGCCCGGCCATCCGGTGATGGTATGTTGCAGGTCATTGAATATCTTGATGTTCACGTTATAGGCTGAGCCGAACAATGCCAGCAGTTCGCTCAGACCGTTTTCGTTGTAGTCCTTGTTGGTCAGTTTCAGAATGGGTTTTCCGGTGAGTTGGCACAACCAGACGATGGCACTGCGGATGAGCTTGTCGTTCCATTCGCAGGAGGTTACCAGCCAGGGGCGTTGGATACGCGTCAAATTGGCGGCGGCAGACAAGTCGATAGCTACATGTGCATTGTTGTGAGTCTGCAGATAAGATGCAGGGATAGTATCTGTTACCGGACCTTCAACGCATTCTTTCACCTTTTGCGCTTTCTCCTCACCCCATGCCAGCAGATATATTTTCTTTGCCGAGAGGATGGTGGCTACTCCCATGGTGATGGAGCTGATGGGGGTATTTTCAATGCTACCGAACATCTTGGAAGCTTCATTGCGGGAGTCGTTGTCCAGCAATATCAGACGAGTGGTAGAGTTCAGGCGTGAACCCGGTTCATTGAAACCTATATTACCTACACGGCCAATGCCCAGCAAAGCGATGTCTAAGCCACCGAAACTTTCAATGCGCTGCTCGTAAAGACGGCAATATTCAAAGATGGCGTCTTTGGCGATGGTGCTGTCGGGGGTGAAAACATTCTGTTTGTCAATGTCCACATGGTCTATCAGCATTTCCTTCAATGCGTTGAAGTTGCTGTTGATGGCATTGGGAGCTAATGGATAATATTCGTAGAGGTTGAATATGACTACGTTGCGGAAACTTAATCCCTCTTCCTGGTGCATACGTACCAAGTCTGCATATACATTGCGCGGAGAGTTACCGCCTGCCAGTGCCAAGACACAGAAACGTCCCGCCTTTTGCTTGTCACGGATTAACTGTGCAATGTCAAGGGCAATCTGGTTGGCGCCTTCTTCCGCAGACTCATAAATATCTGTCGGGATTTTTTCCAGTCGGGTCAATACCGACCGTTCAAATGCATTCTCAGGTCTATAGTACCTGGGGGAGACTCTGTTGAGAGTGATTTGAGAGCTTAGATTGGTTTTCATAAAATTTATTATTAATAAATGATTAAGTATTGAACTGTTCTTTCAATCAACAAATATACGAAAAACAATGTTCATCCGCATATTGCTGAAGATTAATTAAGAAATACTGGTCGTCCCATATCTCATATGGGTTTTGACGGTTGTACGGAAAGTGTCTTCGGTCATTCCATAAAGTCACGGCCAACCGCCACCGTGAGTATGGATTTTACGTTGGGTCAACATAGGATTTAGGGGTTAGAATTATTAAATTAATCATGTTGTCGCTTTGACATTGTTTCGAAGGACAAAAATAGGTACTTTTTGGAGAAGATGTACTCCTTCTTTTGGGTATTTTCATTAAATACTCTAAAAAAGAGGATTTGGTGCATTTTGTATAATGTCTCGTTCGTTTGGGGTATAAGTGAGGATAATCATATAAAAATAGACCATTCATCGCACTTTTTGTCGTTTGGGTTTGTTATATTTGTGTGTGTTTATAAACTCTAAAATATCAATGTATGAAAAGCTGGAAAGTAGAAGCAGCCATCATAGCCGTGGGGCTGCTTTTGTTGGGAATCATGGTAAAAGGCGGTATCAACAATTTTGTGAATAAGGACCGTGTGGTCAGTGTGAAAGGGCTGGCCGAAATGGAAGTGCCTGCCGACAAGGTAGTCTGGCCTCTTGTCTACAAAGACATAGGTAATGACCCTGCACTGCTTTATGCCAATATGGAGAAGAAAAACGCTGCCGTCGTGAGTTTCCTTGAAAACAACGGTATTGAGAAGGAGGAAATCAGTATTGCACCGCCCGAAGTGATTGACATGCAGGCCGAACGTTACGTTGACCGCAACGTGGCCTATCGTTATAATGCCACGTCTGTCATCACTGTCACTTCCAAGAATGTGGATAGGGTGCGTAAGCTCATGTCGGGGCAGGCTGAACTCTTGAAGCAGGGTATTGCCATCACGGGAGGGGATTATAAATATAATGTGTCTTATGAATTCACCGGTCTCAACGAAGTGAAGCCCAGAATGATAGAGGAGGCCACGAAGAACGCTCGTGCTGCAGCTGAGAAGTTTGCCAAGGATTCGGACAGTGAACTGGGGAAAATCCGCAATGCCTCGCAAGGGCAGTTCTCCATAAGTGACCGCGATGCCTATACTCCTTATATAAAAAGCGTACGTGTAGTGACTACTGTGAACTATTATTTGAAGAAATAACGAACTCGTCCGCATCTTTCCAAGCGGGAAACTTTAGCCTGAACTCCTGCAGGGAGGAAAGGTTGAGGGAGGCGGTGGCAATCGCCTCTTCGTTGTCGGGCACAGTGGCAAGCACTTCCCCCTTCGGAGAGTAGACCACACTGCCTCCGCTGTGTGGAATGTCTCTGCCGTCCTTGCCGATACGGTTGACACCGCAGACATAACTGATGTTTTCCAGCGCGCGCGCTTGCAGCAGGATGTCCCAGACTTTCCGGCGGGGAATGGGCCAGTTGGCGACGTAAATCAGGAGGTCGTATTCATTGCTCGTATTGCGGCTCCAGACCGGGAAACGAAGGTCATAGCATACAAGCAGCAGTATATTCCAGCCGCGATATCGGATGATGGGACGCCGGTTGCCGGGGGTGAAATGTTCTGTCTCGTGCCCCATCCGGAAGAGGTGGCGTTTGTCGTAATAGTAAGCATTGCCTTCGGGCGTAAGGAAGAATGCGCGGTTGTAGTAGGATGGCTTTCCGCCTTCCGAGGCTGTTTCGCAGGCAATATAGCTGCCGGCAAGAGCAAGCCGGTACTCTTCGGACCATTGGCGCAGTGTTGCGATGGTTTCTCCCGTTGTGGGTTCGGCCAAGCTGGCGGTGTCCATACTAAAGCCGGTGGAGAATGTTTCCGGTAAAACAACAATCTCCGTTGTTCCACGAAGAGTTTCTAACTTCTCGCGGAGACGACGGAGATTTTCTTGTTTATTTTCCCAGACGATGTCTGTTTGCAAGATGCTTATTCGCATGGCATTAATGCTTAATACCTGATTAGATATTTCCTAAATCAAAATTTTCGGGATTTTTTCCTTTAAAGTTCTTGAAGTACAGTTTTATCTCGCGCATATCCTTTTCGATGTCTCCGGTAGGCATGACAGCCTTGGTAGAGGAGATGGTCTTGGAAGGATAATCAATCCCGATAAGCATGATGGGCACTTGTGCTTTAAGTGCTATGTAATAAAAACCTTTCTTCCAGTTGGGATTGGCTTTACGGGTTCCTTCCGGTGTAATAGCCAGGTGGAAATGCTTGCTGTTTGCAAACTTTTCGGTCATTTGGTCCACTAAGGAAGATTTACGTCCCCGGTTCACCGGAATGCCGCCAACGGCTTTGAATATCAGTCCCAGAGGAAAAAAGAACCATTCCTTTTTCATCATGAAACTGGTCTTGCGGCCGATGGCACCATAAAACAATTTACCGATAAATAAGTCCCAATTGGAAGTATGGGGTGCCGCACAAATTACACATTTGTCGTAGTCGGGCACCGTCACGTTTGTCTTCCAGCCCAGCAGGCGATAATAAATGAAGCTATAAAAGGCTTTCTTCATCTTATTTCAGTTTGCCCATTGCGTCAATAATTTCGTCTACTTTTGCATTGAAGTCAGCACGAAGTTTTTTGTAGAAACCTTTTACATTTCCTGGCTCGGTGTGGCTGATGCGGCTTATGAATTCATCTTGCATTTTCAGAATTTCAGCCATCAGTTCATCGGCTTTTTGTTTGTCTGTTCCAGGCACATATAAGCTGTTTACAAGACACTCTGTGAACAATTCACCTGCAATATAGTTTATATTCTTCTTTAGTTCTTTTCTACTTGCCATAATCTTTACGTTTAAAATGAATAATCTGAATTATTTTCGGTAAAGATAATGTTTTTCTTTGTTAGTGTAGAGCAAAAAAGGGTTTTTATGTGTTTTTAATTTAGTAGTTTTGTGGAATTATTCCACAAACTGTGGACACATTCTACAGGGAAAAATGGAGGATGCCACCATGAATAAAGAACTGCCGTCTGCTTTTCTGCTTGATATATAGTTTGTTAGACGTAATGGATGAGATGGTGATAGATTGGCATCGGATTTGCTTTAATAGAAAGAAACAGGGTTAAATTTAATATACAAACAAGCATGAGACAGTTTTTTACGAGAAAAGAATTGAAACTAAAGAAGAAGAGGTTGCTGATGATGGTTGCCTGCATGGCGGTATTGTTGGCAGGTTACGTTATTCTGACTTGGCCTAAGAAGGTGGAATCGGAAGCTCCTACCGTGATTGTGGAATCTGCGGAAAAAGGAGATGTGGAGATATATGGCGAGTACGTGGGACGTATTCGCGCTCAGCAGTTTGTAGAGGTACGTGCGCGTGTGGAAGGGTATTTGGAGAATATGCTTTTCGCAGAAGGAACATATGTCACCAAGAACCAGGTACTTTTTGTGATAAACCAGGACCAGTATAGGGCAAAGGCTGACAAAGCTCGTGCACAGTTAAAGAAGGATGAAGCGCAGGCATTGAAGGCAAAGCGCGATTTGGAGCGTATCCGCCCCCTCTATGCGCAGAACGCTGCCAGCCAGCTGGATTTGGACAATGCCCAGGCTGCTTACGAGACTGCAGAAGCCTCAGTAGCGATGAGCCAGGCCGATTTGGACCAGGCTGAATTGGAATTGGGATATACGTTGGTCCGTTCTCCGCTATCGGGACATATCAGTGAAAGAAATGTGGATTTGGGAACATTGGTCGGACCGGGAGGCAAGTCCTTGCTGGCTACGGTTGTGAAAAGTGATACGGTTCTGGTAGATTTCAGCATGACGGCATTGGATTACCTGAAAAGCAAGGAACGGAATATCGATATAGGGCGTCAGGACTCTACACGTTCCTGGCAGCCGAACATTACGATTACTTTGGCGGATAATACCGTCTATCCTTATAAGGGCTATGTGGATTTTGCCGAACCTCAGGTGGACCCTCAGACCGGAACATTCTCCGTGCGTGCCGAAATGCCGAACCCTAACAAAGTGTTGTTACCGGGGCAGTTTACAAAGGTTAAGCTATTGCTGGATGTACGTGAGGGTGCTGTCGCCGTTCCTCAAAAGGCGGTTACCATTGAGAAAGGTGGTGCATATATTTTTGTGATGCGCCGGGACTCTACGGTTGAAAAGCGTTTCATTGAACTGGGACCTGAATTTGGCAACAATTGGGTGGTTGAGCGTGGTCTGGTTGCCGGAGAACAAATTGTGACTGAAGGTTTCCACAAGCTGACTCCGGGTATGAAAGTACGTGCCCAGGCTGCCGTTCCTAAAAAGGAGGAAGAGCAGACGAGTGATTCTCTGAACAAGCAGGTTGTTTCCGAAACGAAGCAGACTACTCCGGCTGAGAATAAATCAAAGGACAACAACCCTTCAAAGTAATGATGTTATGAAAGTAAGTTTCTTTATAGACCGCCCGGTATTCTCGGCGGTGATATCGATTGTGATTGTAATTGTCGGTATCATTGGCCTGACCATGCTGCCGGTAGACCAATATCCGCAGATAACGCCTCCCGTAGTGAAAATCAGCGCTTCCTATCCGGGAGCCAGTGCGCTGACTGTTTCGCAGGCGGTGGCAACCCCTATCGAGCAGGAGATAAACGGCACTCCCGGCATGTTGTACATGGAGTCCAACAGTTCCAATTCCGGTGGCTTTTCGGCTACGGTCACTTTCGACGTGTCTGCCGACCCGGATTTGGCTGCCGTAGAAATACAGAACCGTGTGAAACTGGCGGAGAACCGTTTGCCGGCCGAAGTGATTCAGAACGGTATTTCTGTGGAAAAGCAGGCTCCCAGCCAGTTGATGACCATCTGTCTGACTTCCAGTGACCCGAAGTTCGACGAAATTTATCTGAGTAACTTTGCCACTATCAATGTGCTCGACTTGTTGCGCCGTATCCCCGGTGTGGGACGTGTTTCCAACATCGGCAGCCGCTACTATGCCATGCAGATATGGGCGTTGCCCGACAAACTTGCCAACTTTGGCCTGACGGTGCAAGACTTGCAGAATGCCCTGAAGGACCAGAACCGTGAGTCTGCTGCGGGTGTTTTGGGGCAACAGCCGGTGAAGGGACTCGACATTACTATCCCTATCACTACCCAGGGACGTTTAAGTTCGGTAAAGCAGTTTGAGGACATTGTAGTCCGTGCCAATGCCAACGGTTCCATCATCCGTCTGCGCGATGTGGCGCGTGTTTCATTGGAAGCATCTTCCTATAGTACGGAAAGTGGAATCAACGGCGAGAATGCCGCCGTGCTCGGTATCTATATGCTTCCCGGGGCCAATGCCATGGAGGTTGCGAAGAGCGTAAAGGCTGCTATGGAGGAAATCAGTGCAAATTTCCCTGAAGGGATGAGCTATGAGATTCCCTTCGACATGACGACTTATATTTCCGAATCCATTCACGAAGTGTACAAGACGTTGTTCGAAGCGCTGATTCTGGTGGTGCTGGTCGTATTCCTTTCCTTGCAAAGCTGGCGTGCGACGGTGATACCGATTGTTGCGGTACCTATTTCCCTGATTGGTACCTTCGGTTTCATGCTTATTTTCGGCTTCTCTCTGAACATACTGACTTTGCTTGGATTGATTCTCGCCATCGGTATTGTGGTGGATGATGCCATTGTGGTGGTGGAGAATGTAGAACATCTTATGGAGACGGAGAAATTGAGCCCGTATGAAGCTACCAAAAAGGCGATGAACGGATTGGTAAGTGCCTTGATTGCCACATCATTGGTGCTCTGTGCCGTGTTTGTGCCGGTAAGTTTCTTGAGCGGAATCACCGGACAGTTATACCGTCAGTTTACCATTACTATCGCCGTTTCCGTATTGCTTTCTACGGTAGTGGCCCTGACGCTTAGTCCCGTCATGTGTTCGCTCATATTGAAGCCCGACAGTGGAAAGAAAAAGAACATAGTTTTCCGCAAAATCAATGAATGGCTGAACTTGGGCAATCACAAATACGTGGCTGTCATTAACCGGGTCATCAGGAATCCCCGCCGCTTGATGAGTGCGTTCGGCCTGGTACTGGTTGCCATTTTCATTATCCACCGGTTGGTGCCTACCAGTTTCCTGCCGGTAGAAGACCAGGGCTATTTTAAGATAGAGTTGGAGTTGCCGGAAGGTGCTACTTTGGAGCGAACCCGTGTGGTGACCGACCGTGCCGTGCAATACTTGGAGAAGAATCCCTATGTGGCCTATGTGCAGAACGTGACGGGTAGCAGCCCCCGTGTGGGTAGCAACCAGGCACGCAGTGAGCTGACGGTTATTCTGAAACCGTGGGAAGAGCGTAAGGGGATTTCCATCGATAAGATAATGGAGAATGTGGAGCAGGATTTGAAGGAATATCCCGAATGCAAGGTCTATCTTTCCACGCCTCCGGTCATTCCGGGATTGGGTACCTCGGGAGGTTTCGAAATGCAGCTTGAGGCGCGTGGAGAGGCGACGTTTGACAACTTGGTGCAGGCGGCAGATACGCTGATGTATTATGCCCAGAAGCATAAGGAGCTGACGGGGCTTTCATCATCCTTGCAGTCTGAAATACCGCAACTTTATTTTGATGTGGACCGTGATAAGGTGAAAATGCTGGGTGTGCCCCTGGCGGATGTATTCTCTACCATGAAGGCCTATACCGGTTCAGTATATGTGAATGACTTCAATATGTTCAACCGTATATATAAGGTGTATATCCAGGCCGAGGCTCCTTATCGTGAGCATAAGGACAATATCAACTTGTTCTTTGTAAAGACAAAGGACGGAGTGATGGTGCCGCTTACTTCCTTGGGAAATGCCTCTTATACCACCGGTCCGGGCAGTATCAAGCGTTTCAATATGTTTACCACTGCCGTCATCCGCGGTTCTGCGGCACAAGGCTACAGTTCCGGCCAGGCAATGGAGATTATGGAGCAGATTGCACGTGACCACTTGCCGGACAATATCGGTCTGGAGTGGCCTTTCCTATCAGGAAAAGAAGGCGGGAGGACAGACGGGTCTTGTGCTTACGCTGGTATTCCTTTTCGTATTCCTCTTTTTGGCTGCGCAATATGAAAGTTGGACGGTGCCTATCGCTGTATTGCTTTCACTGCCGGTTGCCGCTTTGGGTGCCTATCTGGGCGTTGTGATATGCGGATTGGAGAATGATATTTATTTCCAAATCGGCTTGGTGATGCTGGTGGGGCTTGCGGCAAAGAATGCCATTTTGATTGTGGAGTTTGCCAAGGTGCAGGTTGACAAGGGAGGAGACTTGATACAGTCTGCCATCCATGCTGCCCAACTCCGTTTCCGGCCTATCCTGATGACTTCCCTCGCCTTTGTATTGGGAATGCTTCCTATGGTGTTGGCAAGCGGACCGGGCTCGGCGAGCCGTCAGGCCATCGGTACGGGTGTTTTCTTCGGAATGATATTTGCCATTGTATTCGGTATTGTGCTTGTACCGTTCTTCTTTGTCCTGGTATACAAGACAAAAGCCAAAGTGCAGCATAAGATTAAGAAAGACTGATTTTAAAGACAACGTTTATGAAAAGAAAGAACATATATATTATTTTGTTGCTGAGTATGTTTGCCCTTACCTCATGCAAGGTGGGCAAGAGCTATGTGCGTCCGGAGATGGCATTGCCGGATAGCCTGGCACAGCAGCAGGATAGCATGAGCATAGCCGATGAACAGTGGCAGGCAGTTTATACGGACAGCACGCTGCGTGCTTTGATAGACCGTGCTCTGGAATATAACAAAGACATGCTGATTGCAGCTTCCCGTGTCAAGGAGATGGCTGCCCAAAAACGTATCAGTGTTGCCAACCTTCTGCCGCAGCTCACCGGAAAGGTGGAGGCTGAGCGCGAGGTGGAGAATTACGGTGGTCATAGCCGTGATGTAGGCAATACTTACGAAGCCAAGGCGTTGCTCTCTTGGGAACTGGACCTTTGGGGAAACTTGAGATGGAAGAAAGTGGCTGCTGTGGCCGAATATTTGCAAAGTGTGGAGGCGCAGCGTGCGTTGCGCATGACCATCGTTGCCGAAGTGGCGCAGGCTTATTATGAGCTGGTAGCCCTTGATACGGAACTGGAGATTGTGCGCCAGACACAAAAGGCGCGTGAAGAGGGAGTGCGCTTGGCGCGTATCCGTTTTGAAGGAGGGCTGACCTCGGAGACCTCTTATCAACAGGCTCAAGTGGAGTTGGCTCGTACGGCTACTCTTGTTCCGGATTTGGAACGCCGTATCTCTCTGAAAGAAAATGATATATCCTTCCTTGTGGGGGAATTTCCTACCCGTATCAAGCGTGTCAATTTTCTGCAGGAACTGGATGTGCCGGAGTCCTTACCGGTAGGTCTGCCTTCCGATTTGTTGGAACGTCGCCCCGATGTCCGTGTGGCAGAGCAGCAGTTGAGGGCTGAACATGCCAGAGTGAAAGTTGCTTATACCAATATGTTCCCCCGTTTGGCCCTGACCGGACAATTTGGATTGGAAAGTGATGTGTTATCCAATTTCCTGGAATCTCCCTATTCCTTATTGAATGGGGCAGTCTTGGCACCACTTTTCGGTTGGGGAAAGAACCGTGCTGCATTGAATGCACAGAAGGCTTCTTTTGAAGCCGAAGTGCATAGCTATGAAAAGACAGTGCTGAATGCTTTTAAGGAAGCGAAGAATGCCATTGTAGATTTCAATAAGATAAAGGAGGTCTACCAACTGCGTGCCAAACTTGAACGTTCTGCCAAGGGATATGTGGATTTGGCACAGTTGCAATACATCAACGGCGTCATCAATTATATGGATGTGCTCGATGCCCAGCGTGGTTATTTCGATGCCCAAATAGGGGTGAGCAATGCCATCCGCGACGAACTTATTGCCATGGTAAATGTCTATAAGGCATTGGGGGGTGGCTGGCAAACCGAATGACGTGTGATTAAAGAAGACAGCAAGGGCGTGTATGTACCGAAATATTTGATGGTATATACACGCCCTTGTTCTATAATTGGCTTATTTCATCTAGGATTCTGTATTTAGAGTCTCCTTGTTTTCTTTCTTTTCCTTTGCCTTTTCTACTTCAAGAGCTACGTTTACAGCATTCATGCCTTTAAGGCCACGTTCGAGGTCGAACGTCACAATATTGTTTTCTGCTATATCTGTCAGCACATTGTTAATGTGGAAAAAGTATTTTTCGACCCCGGATAAGTCCTTGATGAAGCCGAAGCCTTTCGATTCATTGAAAAACTCGATACGTCCTCTGCGGATGACCGGTTCTTCCTTGTCTTTTTGGGGAGTTGATATGACGATTTCTTCCAGCTTTATTTCTTCTTTGGGAGTGTTTTCTGCCGGAGGAGTAGAGGTTATCATGCCGTTTTCGTCAACATAGGCAATCATATCTTCAAAGCTATTGGCTTTGTTGGATAGTTTTTTTTCTTCTTTCTTTTTTTGTTTTTCAGCTCGTCGGGCGAGTCTTTTCTTTTCATTTTCACGCTTGTCTGCGGAGATGGATTTGGCCATGTATTTTTATTTATTGAGTTATAAAAAAAGCAGGGGGCATTGCTACAACACCTCCTGCTTTTGTCAGTAGTTAAGAATATTAATATCTTCTAGAGTTGTAACCGCCTCTTCTGTCGCGATTGCCGCCATTGGAAGGTCTTTCTTCGCGGGGGCGTGCCACGTTTACCGAGATTTGTTTGTGGTCAAATTCAGCACCGTTCAATTCGTCAATGGCTTTTTGGCCTGCTGCATCGTCCGGCATTTCTACGAAACCGAAACCTCTGGATCTTCTTGTTTCTCTGTCTGTAATGATTCTTGCAGAAGAAACTTCTCCGTACTCTGAAAATAAATCGTTTAAGTCAGCGTCTGTTGTGCTGAAATTTAAACCTGAAATGTAAATGTTCATTTGAAATTTTAATTAATTGTAATTATTAAATTGGAGTATGGAGAATAATTATGGAAGAGACCGCCTAATAATAGTTGTATATTAAAAGAAGAACAATGCGATAACGACTCGTAACTCAAACTTTGCGGCAAAGATAACACAATAAATCAGTTAATTGCTTTCTTCTCCTTTTTATTTTAGGATAAAAAACGATAAATGTCATTTTATACATTATTTCGGCCTCTCGTTTGCATATCTTACGAAAAAAAGCGAAATTTGCGACGCTTTTAAACGGAACTTTACTAACACCTTTAAATAATTAAGAGAAATGACTAAAAGTGCATTGCAAATTGCAAGGGCTGCCTATCAGCCCAAACTTCCGAAAGCGCTGAAAGGAACTGTTAAGGCTGCAGAAGGCGCAGCTACTCAGTCTGTTGCTGACCAGGAAGAAATCAAGAAATTGTTCCCCAATACGTACGGAATGCCTTTGATTAAGTTTGAAACTACCGATGAGGTGGTTAACTTCCCCGCAATGAACGTGGGTGTTATCCTTTCCGGTGGACAGGCTCCTGGCGGTCACAATGTGATTTCCGGTATTTTCGACGGTATCAAGAAGCTGAACAAAGACAGCAAATTGTATGGCTTTATTCTGGGTCCTGGCGGCTTGGTTGACCATAATTATATGGAACTGACTGCTGACATCATTGATGAATACCGCAATACGGGTGGTTTTGACATCATCGGTTCGGGCCGTACCAAGCTGGAAAAGGAAGAACAGTTTGAGAAAGGTTATGAAATCCTGAAAGAACTCGGCATCAAGGCATTGGTTATCATCGGTGGCGATGACTCCAACACTAATGCTTGCGTACTGGCTGAATACTATGCTGCCAAGAATTATGGCGTGCAGGTAATAGGTTGCCCCAAGACCATCGACGGTGACTTGAAGAATGATATGATTGAAACTTCTTTCGGTTTCGATACTGCTTGCAAGACTTACTCTGAAGTAATCGGCAACATCCAACGTGACTGTAACTCTGCTCGTAAATACTGGCACTTCATCAAGTTGATGGGACGTTCCGCTTCTCATATCGCTTTGGAATGTGCATTGCAGGTTCAACCCAATATGTGTATCATCTCTGAAGAGGTTGAAGCTAAGGATATGTCTTTGGACGACATCGTGACCAGCATTGCCAAGGTCGTTGCTGAACGTGCAGCCCAGGGTAACAACTTTGGTACGGTTCTTATCCCCGAAGGATTGGTTGAATTCATCCCGGCCATGAAGCGTCTGATTGCTGAGTTGAACGACTTCCTTGCTGCCAATGCAGAAGAGTTTGCTCAAATTAAGAAATCTCACCAACGCGATTATATCATCCGTAAACTCTCTCCGGAGAATGCGGCCATCTACGCAAGCTTGCCCGAAGGCGTGGCTCGCCAGTTGTCTCTGGACCGCGACCCGCACGGAAACGTACAGGTATCTCTGATTGAAACAGAAAAGTTGCTGTCCGAAATGGTTGGCACTAAGCTGGCTCAGTGGAAAGAAGAGGGCAAGTTCGTAGGCAAGTTTGCTGCACAGCACCACTTCTTCGGTTACGAAGGACGTTGCGCTGCTCCGTCTAACTTCGACGCTGACTACTGCTACTCTTTGGGTTATGCAGCATCTGCATTGATTGCTAACGGAAAGACCGGTTACATGTCTTCTGTACGCAACACTACTGCTCCTGCCGAAGAATGGATTGCAGGCGGTGTGCCCATCACTATGATGATGAACATGGAACGTCGCCACGGTGAAATGAAGCCGGTTATCCAGAAGGCTCTGGTGAAGCTGGACGGTGCTCCGTTCAAGGCATTCGCTGCTCAGCGTGACCGTTGGGCTATGGAAACAGACTACGTTTATCCAGGCCCTATCCAGTACTTCGGTCCGACAGAAGTTTGCGACCAGGCTACGAAGACTTTGCAGCTGGAGCAGGCTAAATAAGTTGATGCATCAACAAGTTGACAATAAAACGGAGGGGCGGTTCATTCCGCCCTTTCTTTTCCTTTGCTCATGGCAACCAAGACCTCCACAAATATCCGGCGTAAAACTACTGCCGCCCGTCGTTCTTCCTCTCCGCGGAGCAAGAAGAAAATGCAGCCGCGTACCATGCCCGTATGGTTGCGCAATCTTTTGGCGGTCTGTATCATTCTTGTTTTTTCTACCGGCTTTTACTGGTTTTTCATTCGTCCTTATGCTTATCGCTGGAAGCCTTGTTATGGTCAGAAAGGTTACGGTGTATGTATGCCTTGCAACTATGAGGTGCATGGCATAGACATATCCCACTATCAGGGAAAGATAGATTGGGAACTCCTGACACATAATAGAGAAGCCCAATTTCCCATTCACTTTATTTTTCTGAAAGCTACCGAAGGCGGCGATCATGGTGACGATACGTTTACGCAGAACTTCGGCCAGGCGCGTAAATACGGTTTTATCCGTGGTGCCTATCATTATTTTATCCCTAAGACCGATGCCCGCAAGCAAGCCGATTTCTTTATCCGTACCGTGCAGCTGGCAAAGGGAGACCTGCCTCCCGTACTTGATGTGGAGACTACCGGCAAGCAGTCACCGCAGGAACTTAAAACGGCAGTCAAGACTTGGCTGGATAGGGTAGAGGCGCATTACGGCGTAAAGCCTATTCTTTATACTTCCTATAAATTCAAGAAACGCTATCTCAGCGATTCCATTTTCAATGCTTATCCTTATTGGATAGCCCATTATTATGTAGATTCCGTGCGTTATGAGGGCAAGTGGCACTTTTGGCAGCACACGGATGTAGGCACTGTGCCCGGTATTGAAGAAGAGGTGGATTTGAACGTCTTTAATGGTACAATGGAGGAACTTTTGGAGCTTACGTTGAAAACTCCTTGTATAGAACGCTAAAGGTCAACTTTAGCTTCCTGATATTGACCTTTAGCTTTTTAGTATTGACCTTTATTATTTTTGGAATTTCACTGCTGCCCACCGGTTCTTCTCACGATGGTGGACAAAGTGCAGCCCGTTGCGTTCGGCTTCTTCGCGGATGACGGGAATGTCATCTATGTAGAAACCGCTCATCAACAATTCCGCTCCGGGATTCATGCGGGCTATGTAGTGCTTCATATCTGCCAGGAGGATATTGCGGTTGATGTTGGCGATAACCATATCAAAAGGACCTTTGCTTTCCAGAGAGGAGGCATCGCCTTGGGATACGGCAATATTGTCCACTCCATTCAATTCTATATTTTCGAGGGAGTTGCGCACACACCATTCATCTATGTCGATAGCTGTACAAGGGGAGGCTCCACGCATGCGTGCCAGTATGGCAAGGATGGAAGTCCCACAACCCATATCGAGCAATGCTTTGCCTTGCAGGTCACTATCCAGCAGTTCGCCTATGATGAGGCTTGTTGTCTCGTGGTGCCCTGTGCCGAATGCCATTTGCGGATTGATGACGATGTCATATTCTGCTTGTGGGACATCGTTGTGAAAAGTGCTGTGAATGACACAACGGTCTCCGATAACGATGGGCTGGAAGAAGTTCTTCTCCCATTCCTCGTTCCAGTCTTTGTCTTCGGCTTCTACGAAATTATATTCTATCTGTGTATCGGGCAGAGGGAAGTCTGCAAGTGCTTCTTTGAGTAGAGATTCGTTATACAGCTCTTTCTGTATATAGGCAGTGATACCGTCGGTCTGCTCAACAAAACTTTCAAAGCCAGCTTCACCCAAGACTCCGGAAAGTACATCGTTGACTATTTCTGTGCACGGAACAGTGCGGAATGTAAATTCTAAATATTTCATCGGAATATGATTGTTTGTTAAATGCAGAAGAAGATTTTAAAGAACAAATCTATTTCTGCGTATCTTTGTTTTCACACTGCAAAGGTAATGTAAACCGAGGGCAGAATAAAATGAACTTGTTCATTTTTTATGCGGAAGTGCCGCTTGCCTCGTCAAAAGGCGGGGTATTTAGGGAATTCCCTATAAATCTTTGGGGAAAATCTGCTGCATGGGATAAAATCCGGCGTTATCTTTGTGACGTGAAGAAATAGATAAACGTAAAATCCATAAACCAAACTAATATGAAAAAGATTGTTTTTTTATCGCTTTTTGCCTTGTGCCTCCCATGGACACTGGTGGCACAAAGTATAGATGACGACCTTTACTACATTCCTTCTAAGGATAAGAAGGAAAAGAATATTAACAAGAGAGATAATATATTTATGATTATTTTATCTTTTTGTGATGTTATAGCGGTTACTGTTTTATTTCTTTTATATGGACCTTATAATGGCTTTAGAGACTGGTTAGTTACTACAGCAATGGGGACAATGAATCATCAGTATTTGGCCACTACCTTTTATAATATGGATAGAATAGAAGAAATAATATAACCGCCGTTATGACTCCCGCGACAATGATTTCGTGATGGAGAACGATACCCTTTACATCAATGAAAAAGAAGATGACGGCCTGGACGGCGAATGGGTGAACGGTGAATTTGAAGGTTCGCAGGATGATTACGAGTATGCTACCCGTATCATCCGTTTCCGTAATCCCCGTTATGCCATCAGCATCAGCAGCCCGCTATATTGGGATGTGGTCTATGGCTTGAATTCCTGGGATTGGAACGTGTATACCGACGGATTATATGCATATGCTTT
>ENA-ORPF01000380-ORPF01000380.1-human-gut-metagenome-genome-assembly--contig:-NODE-380-length-46125-cov-4.749577_pt1 | contig 46125 bp, 38 predicted proteins | sample MGYA00242140_ERZ509070 | MGnify/ENA primary metagenome ERZ509070 (study PRJEB26280, sample SAMEA2338713) | human gut metagenome | biome: human gut; feature: human-associated habitat; material: faeces... | reverse complement strand
TCAATTAGGGTTTAAATAAATGTTTTTTACTGTCTACTTTTTATTGACAAGTTCAACAATAATCCTTGTTTTTTATATAATTATTTAACTCCCAATAATGTAAAAAAACTTACAATAATAGATATAAATAAATACAATATAATATTAACAAAAAATAATGCTAAAGAGAAAGTAAGTTCATGAAAAAAGCAAAAATAGGTAACTAAAAAAATAAAAGTTCTAATAATAAAAGTAAATATACATATTACAACCAATTTATTTAAAAAGTTCGTCTTACTAGACTCTCGCAAAATCAAAAATTCTAAAGAATGATCTTTATCACTCGTAAAAAATATATAAGTAATATAAACATGACAAGATATTTGGAATAACATCCATAATACCTTAATCCCATCAAAATAAGGAGGAATTCCAACTAATTTCGTAAAAGATGAAATATCCATAGGTAACATTACCATATATAAAAGAATCATAAAATACAAAAACAAATAAACAATAAAAAGAAATAAATATCGTTTTTTTATTAACTCCAACAACCTAAAAAAATTATACTTCACCTTTTTTTACTTCTCCCGCATCAAAATAATAAATAAAATCTGATAAATTGTCTAAATCTTCTTTTATATGAGTAGATATAATGATAAGTTTTCCTTTTTCCTTCTTTTTCTTTAAAATTTCACTTATTTTAGTAACAGTACTGGCCTCTATTCCATTAAATGGTTCATCCAAAATAATGATATCTGGATTTTCCATTAATACTTGGGCAATCCCTAATTTTTGCTTCATTCCTAATGAATATTCAGAATATTTTTTATCCTTTTCTTCATATAAATTAACATCGCTTAATGCTCTTTCTATTTCTGACTTGCCAATTTTGCTTTGAATCTTAGCTAACAGTTCTAGATTTTCATAACCAGTTAATTCAGGAAAAAAACTCGGTTTTTCAATCAACGCTCTCATATTCAGTAAATGTAAATTATCTTTATCATACACTTTATCATCAAATAAAATTTTTCCACTACTAGGTTTATAAAGGCCACATAAGATTTTTAGAAAGATACTTTTGCCAGCACCATTTCTACCACTTAATCCATAGATATAACCACTATCAAATGACATATTAACATCTTTTAAAACTAAATTATTTCGAAATTTTTTACTAATATTTTTAACTTCTATTTTCATAATTCCTCCTAATTATAAACCTCACATGAAATTATAAACTTCTCTTTGTTTCGATAAGCTAAATAAACTCCTAAAAAGGACAAAAGAAGAAAACTTATATTTACAACGAATAATGCCGGAATACCAAATAAATCATTAAAACCAAAAATATCCATAATATTAAATATCATACCAATTTCTGTATGAAATATTCTTTGCAAAATAAGCACTCTAACAACAGTCTCTAAAAATATTTCAAATGAAAAAAACGCAATATAAGATAAAATAATACATGGAATAAATTTTTTTTGGAATCTGGCAACGACTAAGGAAATGTTAACATAAATTGTCGATACAATTAATACATTTAATAAATAAAGAGTAAAAAATAAAATAGGATGATAAATAAGATTAGTACTCCAACCCAAATCATAAATCACCGAATATTCTGGAGTCAAAGAATAATTTATTAATAAAGGAATAATTAAAATAATAACAAGTACAGGTAATATCCAAAGATATTTATAAGCAATAAATAACATCTTTTTAATAAAACATCGATAACTTTCTCTTAAATTAGTATTTATAATGTATTTATTTCTTAACATTTTGCAAATTGGAATCATCGGTGGAATAATAACAATTAAAAATAAAAAATAAGCAAATGATTGTACATGCCAAACCAACACTTCTGAAAACTCTGAATAAAAATCTGGTTCAATTACTTTATTTGTAAGAATTTCATGGCAAAACTTTTTTTCATCTTCATCTGTAATCACCTTATTCTCACACTGCTCTTGAAGACTATTGGTAAGCTTAGTAATATCTTGATTATTTTGAATAACTTGATAATCTCCATAAAGAAAAATAAATCCAAATACTAATAAAATTACTATTACAACTATATTTTTCTTCAAAAAACTTTTCATAAAACACCTCATATATAAGTAAAGAGTTTATAGTATATTTACTTTAATAAGTCCAAGTAAATGACACAGTAGAAGGCACCCCTGTAAGCCCCACTCTCTTAATCAACAAATAATATCTTCCAGCAGCCATATCAGTATCCCCAGCAAAAGAACCTGTCTGATTCATTTTCAAACGCAATCTACCTTGAGTTTTTCCAGTCTCTTCATTGTGTAATTCAAAATCAAACTCACACTCAGGACATGGATCAGTAATTGGGGTATAAGCATTTCTAATTTTAATTTTCTGCCCATCCCAACTTGTTTTATTAATAGTTGTTGTTCTTGTCCATGATAAAGGACTAATATTATAATAAGTCATATCAATAGTTGCTGCATCTACAGAACAAGGAATAACTATAATTCCTAATGTAATCGCTAAAGTTAATGCAAATCTTTTAAATCTTTTCATAAAAATTCCTCCACACAATAATTTAAACTCCAATCTATAAACTCTTTACAATTACATTATACAAATATATAAAATTTATTTTTTAAAATTCCGTAAATAATGCTTCTAGGTGCCACGAATGATATATTAATTGCTTATCATTCATGAAATAAACTAAAATATTTATGCATTTTTTAATATAAATAACTCTACTAAAAAGTTACCATCTACATCAGTAGTTTTAATCTTTAAATCCATATCACTAAGACTTCTTAAAATATCTCTTAATTCTTGTAAACTATAATACCTGGTTAATTCTCTAGTCTTTTGAATACGATAAGGCTTTTCGCCTAACTTGTCCGCAATCTCCTGGTTAGATCTTGTTGTAGACTCCAATACTTTTACCTGATACATAATCAGAAACTGACTAGCAAGTAACCCAATCAAAGGTAAAGCTTCAATAGAATACTCCTCTAACTCATGATATTTTTTCAATGCTTCTTTCTTATTCTTAGATGCTAAAACCCTAACAAACTCAAATGTTAAATCTTTAGAATCTCCTAACTTTCGAATAACCAAATCAGAAACATCTTTTAAAGATATTTTCTTAGTATCAATACAATACATTTTTAATTTCATACACTCTTGATGAAGTCTTCCAATATCTTCTAAACAATCGCTAACCAATTGCCTAACAACACCATTTTCTAAAGTATAACCAGTTAGTTCTTGTTTTACAAAATCAGTAGCATTCACACTAATATTAACAACTTCTAATTCTTTCTTTAAATTCTTTGTTATCTTCTTAGTATTATTTAACTTATTAGCCGTAACAAAAACCAAAATGGTCTCTAATGGATGTTTAAAATACTGAAATAAATGATCAATATCTTTTTCCGTTGTATCACTACTTAAATTTTCAATATGAGAAATAACGATTACTTTCTTTTCAGAAAACAAACCATAAGTATCTAAATCTTCTAATGCAACACCCAAGTTTTCTTCATCCATATCATAAGTATGATAAGGACAATCCAAGAAATTATTTTTCTTCATAATCTCTTGGATTTTTAATGAAATTAAATAATCATCTTCACTCTCTAATAAATAATTATTTTTCATCTCTTAACACTTTCTCAATATGAGTATAAATCTTTGGTAAAGCATCTTTAGTCTTTCCACCACCCTGAGCAAATGTTGGACTACCTCCACCATTACCATTAGAAGAAACAGCAGCATCTTTAACAATAAGACCACTATTAGCATGACAGCTACTACGAGATAAGAAATTAATACTACCATCATCCTTAATATTAGCAAAGAACACAAAGCCAGTACCCATCTCTTCAATCATGGCATCCGCAACACGCTTAAGTAAATTAACATCTTTATTCTCAACAGTCATAAGAAGACCGAATGTTCCATTATAGTCTTTAATATGTTCACGATAAACATCCAAGTTAGATAATACTTGTTTTTCTCGTAATTGTTGGAATTTCTTTTCCAAATCTCTAACTTCTTGTTGTACATACTGTAATTCATTACGATTAAAAATAATGTCTTTATAAGAAACAGGTTTTGGATGTTCAATATCAACATCAAAATTCAATTGAATACCTACTTCTTTTGCTTCATCTAAAATACCTTTAGCCTTCATTAATAACTTAATAGTCTCATCATTATAAGGTTTAATAATATTATATAAAGTATCTTCAATCTTACCACCAGTAGCAGCTTCAATACGGTAAAGATTGCTTCCCTTAGACTCATAAGAATAAATTGCAAAATGTCCAATATCTCTTGTATTAGCAGCATGAGTACCACCACACAATTCAATACTCTTTCCAATTTTAACAACTCTTACGACATCCCCATATTTTTCATTAAATAGTGCTATTGCTCCAATCTGTTTTGCTTTATCAATTGGCATAATCTCTGTAGAAATAATAATATGTTTATCAATCATATCATTAACAAAATTTTCAACTTCAATAATCTTATCGTCTGTCATCTTACCAGAATAAGTAAAGTCAAAACGAAGTTTATCTCCATCTACATAACTACCAGCCTGTCTAATTTGTCCTGAAATACATTGTTGTAAAGCATACTGTAACATATGAACACTAGAATGATTACATTCAATTCTCTTACGACGATCTTTATCTAGAATAATTTCACACTCATCATTAGCAGAAATATATCCATCTAATAGTTTAACTTTATGAATATGTTGACCATTAGGAGCTTTAAATGCATCTAATAAACGAGCTTTAAAGTTCTTACCAATAATCATACCAGTATCACTAACTTGGCCTCCACTTTCTGCATAGCAACAAGTTCTCTTCAAAGCAATATAACAATCATGATCAACACGATCAACAATACTATCTTTAGAAAAGATTGCTAAAACATTTGTTTTTAAACGATAAATACCATAGACAAATTGACTTTCTTCTTTAAAATCTAATAACACTTTCTTTTGACTTGCCATAGCAGATTTATTCTTAGCATTCTTCTTAGCCAAGTTCTTTTGAGCAGCCATATACTTATCAAATTCTTCTTTAGAAACTGTATAACCAAGTTCAGTCAAATATTCCTCTGTAAGTTCAAAAGGAAAACCATAAGTATCATATAATTTAAAGGCATCTTCTCCACTTATTGTACCATCCATAGACTCATCTACTAATTCTTTAAGGCGTCTCTCTCCAGCTTCCAAAGTCTTTAAGAATAACTTTTCTTCTTCCATAACAAGAGTCTCTACAGTAGCACGTTTATCGATTAAATATGGATAAGCATCCCTCATAGTCTCAACAACAACAGAAACTAACTTATAAAGGAATGGACCTTCTAACCCAATATTTTTTCCATAACGAACACTACGACGAAGTAATCTACGTAAAACATATCCACGTCCATTATTATCAAAGAAAGCACCATCTGCTAATGCAAAAGTAATAGCTCGAATATGATCAGCAATTATTTTAAATTCTTTTTGACCAGTATAACTAAATCCAACTAATTGCTCTATCTTTCCAATGATTGGAGTAAATAAATCAGTCTCAAAGTTACTATCCACATTCTGGAAGATGCAACACCATCTCTCAAGACCAGCACCAGTATCAATATTCTTACTTGGTAACTCTTTATAATCCTCTCTTTTCACTCCAGGCTTTGCATTAAATTGACTAAATACATTGTTCCAAATTTCAACAAATCTTTCTTGTTCTTCATCTTTCTTAAATTTTTCTAAAGCATCATGATTAGGATCATATTTTTCTCCTCTATCAAAGAAAATCTCTGAATCGGGTCCACAAGGACCTTCACCAATTTCCCAGAAATTTTCTTCTAAAGGAACCAAATGACTTTCATCAAGTCCCATTTCAATCCATTTATCACGTGCTTCATGATCTTCTGGATAATAGGTAACATAGATTAAATCTTTAGGAATTTGAAACCATTCATCACCTGTTAATAATTCATAAGCAAACTCAATAGCTTCTTTTTTAAAATAATCACCAACAGAAAAATTACCCATCATTTCAAAGAAAGTCTGATGACGCTTAGTAAGTCCAACATTTTCAATATCATTTGTTCTAAGACATTTTTGAATATTAACAATTCTTCTACATTCAGGTACTTCTCTTCCATCAAAATATTTTTTTAGTGGAGTAACTCCTGCATTAATCCATAATAAACTATCATCATTAACAGGAACTAATGATGCACTTTCTACTTTCTTATGTCCATGGCTTTCAAAAAATCGAAACCACATATTACGTATTTCTACGTGACTCATATACTTCATACTTACTTCTCTCCTTCATGTTTTTTAATGTCTTCCAGTATTTCTAACAATCTATTTTCATAGTCCTCTAAACTACCATTATTAAATAAATAGTAATCTGCATAAGCAATAGGACCACCCTTAGCTAAGTTTTCAATCTCAGTAATATCACGATAACAGATATCTTCTCTTGTAAAAGGTCTTTCTGACCTAGTAGCAACTCTTTCATAACGTAAAGACTTATCGACAACAATACAAACTAGCTTTAAGTTAGGAAATCTATCAATTAAATATTTGTATTCATACCAAGAATAAAGACCATCTAACACAACATTTTGTGTCTGAATTGCTTCTTTAATTTCTGGTTCTAAGAATTTAGCGTAGCATTCAGGCCCATGATCTCGTCTTAGTTTTTCTCGAAATTCTTTTTCGCTTTTTCCATCAGGAGTTCTCTCGATACCAGCTTCAGCCATCAATTTATAGGTAATACCACCAAAATATAACTTTTTCCAACCTTCTTTTTCTAAATAGTCTGTAGCAATACTCTTACCACTACCACTCATACCTACAATAGCAATTAATTCTTTCATAATACTTCACCCTCCTTAGCTTCTTCAAGTCCCATAATTTTATCAGCCTCAGAAAACAAGCGTTCTTTGGAAGTATTACGAACAATATAATCATAATCTTTATATTCTTCCATTTCCGTCTCTGTAACATGCTTCTTTTCTTCTTCAGATAATTTATTATCAAAGTTCTCACGAATAACATGAATAATTTTAATATCTGGAAATCTTCTCTTCAACTCTTCAAATTCAAATAAAAGTCTACCATCTGCAATAATAAAGACATCAAAGAAATTTTTTAAAATATCAATATCTTCACAAAGACGATCAAGCAAAAAATATTTCTTACCTAACTTTTTTTGGATAATCTCAATACCCATTTCTTGCAAAAACTCACGAGGTTTATTGGCCATATCACCATTCCAACTAAAATAGTTTTTGGCATATTCATATAAAGGGGTTGTAATATGTAAAATACAAGCATTATGACCAGCAAAATCATATTGTGTTTTCATATACCTTCCCATTAAATCCTTACCAGAACCCGCCTTACCAGCTAATAAATATATTTTCATAAGTCCTCCTCAATACAAATAAAAGACCTAGCTAGGAGTGCAATAGCACGGTACCATCCTAAACTTGGTCTTAATTCTAATAACGGTATTACCGATAAAGCTCATAAAGGAGCTTCTTAAAGACCGATTAAATCGTTTTCACCAACCACGACTTCTCTAACTAATCCAATTCTTTAATACTTATCTTTACTCTACGCTTTATTATCTATATGAATTTCTTCTCTAGTAACCTTACCAACAACATCAACTTTCTCATTGATAAAAGTAAGAATAATCTTTAAAGCAGCAATTACTGGAGTTGCAACAATCATTCCTATAATACCAAAGAAATGTTGAAAAATCAATAGGCCCAACATAATTGTTACTGGATGTAACTTCATAGTATGTCCCATAATTAAAGGTTGATAGAAATTATTTTCTAATAATTGAACAACAACAATAGAAATAACACAACATATACCAACAAAAGGATCCATCATAAATCCAACAATCAATACTGGAATTGCTCCAATATATGGTCCAAAATATGGAATAATGTCGGTTAAAGCACAGAAAAGTGCAAACACTAGTGGAGCTTGTATACCACTCAAAGTAAGTCCTACTGCCTGTGTAATAAACACAAGAGTCATAATTAATAAAACTCCCTGAACATAACTACGTAAAGATTCATTTAGACGAACAACTAATTCTGTAGCTCCTACTCTCCAACTCTTAGGAAGAAAAGAAACAAAAGAACGATTCAACTTATCAAAATCAAATAACATATAAAAACCAATCATAAGTCCCAAGAAGAAAGAAATTCCACCACTAATAATAGAAGAAGCAAAACTAATTGCCATATCTGGAATCTTAGTAGATAAACTCATTCCAAAAGACTCAACACTATGATAAAAATGATCTTTTAAACCAGTAAAATCATAATTAAAAGTTTTCGTTAAATCTAAAACAAGATCATTAAAGAAATGTTTAGCATCATTAACAAGATCTGGTATATTACCAATAAAATCCTTAACTTGACTACCCATAGCAGGAATCACTAATGCCACAATTAAAAATAGTAAAGTAATAAACAAAATATATACTAAAATACAAGCTAAAATTCTAGGCATTTTTTTACCTTGCAACCATTTGACAAGTGGGTCTAGTAACCAAGCAATTATTAATCCAATAAAGATTGGTGAAATAACAGCCAAAAACTCTCCAATAAATTTTAATGCATGCCACTCTTTTACAAGATAAGTACCAAGTAAAACCAAGGCAATAATCGTCATAACATAAAAGATACGTACAATTTTTTTACCAGTATACAAAATATCATTTAAACTATTAAAATCTACTTCTTTATCTTTTCTTTTTCGAAACAGCATGTAATCATCTCCCACTATACTCTACTCTTATATCATTATACCATATTATACCAAAAATAAAATGAAAAAAAGAAAGAATTTTGTTATAATAAAACTGGTGACATTATGTATACAATAAATAAGAATATAAAAAACGAAATTATAATAAAGAACTCTAGATTTATCACTCTTTTAATAAGAGTAAAAGAAAAAGAAGAAATAGAAATAATCCTACAAAAAGTAAAAGAAGAATACCCCAAAGCAACACACTATTGCTACGCATATAAAATAGGAGAAAATATCAAAAAATCTTCTGACGACGGTGAACCTGGAGGAACCGCTGGAATGCCAATGTTGAATATATTAGATAAAGAAAATATCACTAACATACTAGCCATCACAATTCGTTACTTTGGAGGAATAAAACTAGGAGCAGGTGGCCTAGTAAGAGCCTATGCAAAATCAGTAAGAGAAACCCTAGAAAAAGTAGAATATCTAGAACTAATAAAAGGAATCAAATGTGAGATAACATTTCCATATAATAAAGAAAAAGAAATTACAAAAGAAGTTCCCGAAGAAAATATTTTAAAAAGAACATATCTAGAACAAATAATTTATCAAGTAATATTACCAAAAGATTCAAAATTGTTAAATAACAAAAATACAAAACAATTAGAAGAAACATACATAGAAAAAAGCATCTCACAATAGAGATGCTTTTATCATAATTTATGACCACGTATGATATGACCATCACGTACTAAATCAGAACTTGAATATGCTTGACTAGTATCAGCCCAATGAACATCGCCTTCCTCAATACCTCTGACATAGTAAACTTGAGTCACATCTTCCAATTCCCTAGCGTAATCATCTTCATAACGATGAATAGCCCTCCTAGTAACAAAATCATAAACATCTTCATCTTCTGGTAATGACTCATCAGATAAAATTCCATATGACTTCGCATAATCAACAAAACTTACCAAAAAATCATTTTCAGTATCCAACTCATCCATAACCACGTCATAAGCATCTAAGATAGAATCCCTATCATCATGAGATAAATCAGCATATAAATCAGAAAGATAACGACGTTTATCAAAAGAAATTCTTTCTTTTAATTTTTCTACCAATCCTCGATCAAAATCAGGAGATTTTTTTCCGTAGCAATCTATTCCATCTAAATCATAAGGTTGATGAGTAAGAAAATGAAAACCATTAACATCAAAGCCATTTTCATCTACCCTCCTACGTTTACCGTTATAGAAACCATTAGCCGAAAATCCTCTTTCATCCAACCTATCAATATTCAATCCATTTGGATCATATTTACTATCTGTTTTTACAAACTGATCACCAATTTTTTCGTAATAATACCCATCAATATCAAACTGATTTCCATTAAGATTAGTTCCTGTAGTTTTATGAATACCGCGATAATCAAAACCATGAGAATCATAAAGACTAAGTTCCAAATTTTTCTTATGATAAAAATGCAAATAATCAAAGCCATGCTCATCAACAATATGGCCAGTACTCTTAAATACATGATCATGATTCCAACCTTCTGGATTATATTTTTGTCCAGTAGATATGAAAGTTCCATTTTCATCCTCTGTATACCAATAACCATCTCGATCAAAATGCTCTAAGTCAATAGTCGTACCGGTTTCATTATGAATACCATGACAATCAAAGCCATGAGAATCATAACGTGACTTATGCCTATCAAGAAGACAATATCCAAAAGCATCAAAACCATAACAATCCCGTTTCACATAATGTCCAAAATCATCAAACCTTCTTTTATCAATCGTCCAACCATCTGGATTAAAATACTGCCCTGTATTAATATCTGTACCATCATCAAATTGCTTATGCCAAAATCCATCAATATCAAAACCCTGAGGATCTAACGGACCATTAGTAAGTTTATGAATACCACGATAATCAAAGCCATGGATATCAAAAGTTTGATAAGTATTGTTTTTAGAATAATATACAGTTCCACCCTGAAAATCTATAAAACCATCTTTATCAGTTGGAACAGTAGGTCTATGATATCGTTTTTTCTCATCAAAGCCATGATCATCAACATAATCCAAAAAAGGCTTTCCCATAGCCGTATGACGAACCGTCATATGATTAATATTCCAACCCTGCCTATTAAATTTTGAATAAGAGACTTCTTGATAATTACCATCATAATCCTTATCGTGCCAAAAACCTTCACGATCAAATCCACGCTCATCATATAATGTCCCTGTTAGATAATGTGTACCATCAAAATAGAATCCATGAGAATCATATACTTGTCCACGATTAATAAGTTCCCCTGTAGACTCATCTTTAATAAATAATTCTCCCTTTCTATTATATCCACGTTCATCTAACTTACTATCAGTTTTAATACGACCATTTTCCGTCTTCTTCCAATAGAACCCATCTTTGTCAAAATACCAAAGATTATAAGGCATATGAGTATCTTTATGAATACCTTCTTTGTTAAAGCCTAATCTGTCATATCCATCAATATCATATCCCTCTGAATCATATTTAGTAGATGTAAGAGTATACTCTCCACTAGCATAATCGTATTTATGATAAAAACCATAACTATCAAAATGTCTAGGATCAATAATATCATTTGTATCTTTATGAATTCTATGAATATCAAAACCATGAGGATCATACTTTGTATGAGTAAATCTATGAATATGATGACAATCAAAACCATCCCTATTATAAAAAGTATTCGTATAAAAATGAATACCAGAAGAATCAAACAAATCTTCATTTAATCCACGATAATCATAACCTGCTTCTGAATAATGTGTACCAGTCCAAATATTAAGATAATGATAAGGTTGAGACCCAAGAACAATAAATCCATCCTGATTAACAAAAGTATAGTCATCATCATTCTCTAAAATACCACAATTACGTAAATGACTTACCGCTTCTTTATAAGAATCTAAATTATTAAAATACTTATTACCACGTGCAAACAAAGACCGAGCAAAGTAGAATTCTGGGCCTAATAAATAATCTTGATCAATTCCATACTTATTTAACTCATACATGATATCTTCCTGAATAGTGATATCTAATGGTCTCAAAAACTCCCCTAACTTCATATCATCGCGAATTGTTTTAGGACCCAATTCAATCTGATATTCAGAAAGATAATCTAAAACACGAAAAACATTATCCAAACGATTACGATCCGATAATTTTTCAATACCAGCAACCTTTTGAATATCATGACAAATATCTAAGAAGCTTTGTTGTACAGCAGTAGCCGAAAAAATATTAACTCTTCCCAACTCCTCCTGTACTTCTCGAGAAACTTTTTGAAATTCGAAATTCCATAAATCAATTTCTTTACCCATACGCATAATCTCAGAAACTTCGTATGCTTCTTCGGCATTAAATCGAAAATCACTCAAATCTTTGCCTAAAAACTTTTGATATTTTAATTGTAGCCTGCGTAAAGTAAGTGCTTTTCTTTGTTCACTTCTGTTTATACTATCCGTCTGTGGTATATAACCATGTTTTTGAATATAAAACATCATGTCCTTCATTTTTTCTAAATCAGAAGAAACAGAAGTTCTATTAACAATACGGTCAAAATCCATATTAAAATAATTATTATATTTATCAAAAACAACTGGCACATCCTCTGGACGCACTACTTCTCCAGGTACTAAAGAATAAATAACTCTTCCAAGATGTTGCTGGGCTAAAATAGGATGATTAGAATCAATCTGACGATAGTTAAAGCTACCCTTCAATCTTTCTAAATGAACACCTTCATTTAACATATCAATAGCAGCTAAAATCTTAATATGAGAACTGTCATCAGACTCAAATCTTTGCATTGCTGCAGCATTCTCTTTATTACCTTTTGCACTATAAATATATTCAACATGAGGATCAGAATCAATAAGATGCAAAGTCTTTTTAAACTCCTCAATCTGTTCTTGAATATATTCCTCTGTAGAAATATCTAAAGACAGTGGCTTTCTAGGTAAAAACAAAATATATCTTCCTGATGCATCACGAATATATTGTTGATAAATATGATCTTCTCCAACTATTTTAGCATCACGAATAACTTCTTGTAATTGTCCAAGTTTATCATTCAACGTTCTTCGTAAAGCAGAGTCACGCATTTTACTCAATGTCTTTAACGTATCCTGATAAGTTCTAGAATTTTCTAAATAATAATCAAAGGAAACAATATTAGGACAAATTACATACCCTTCTTGAATAGCCTCAACAATATTCATATTACTAGCTAAATACAATTTGTGATTTAACTCTTCCTGCGTATAATCATCTAGTAAATCAGCCATTGCCCTCATCATATCTCCCGAATATGGATCATTAGGCCGTACATCATCACGAACAGGAGTAGCGGTAATACCCAACACCTTAGAATTAGGATTTCTAGAAAATAAAGATTTAATAGCCGGGTTCCAAGAATCAGCACCAACATGATGAAGTTCATCCAAAATAATAAAATCAGCATCATATTTCTTTAATTTTTCTTCATCATCTTTATCTAACCCTTGATAACAATATAATTCAAGATGAGGAAAATAGCTTTTAACAACTTCATCTTGTTGTTGACTAGTAAGATTAGTAGGATCAACCCCTGCAACATATTTAACAATATGACGTTTAAATTGATTTAAAATCTCTCTTCTAGGAGCAATATAAACAATATTAGAATCTTTTCTTTCTAACATTTCAGCCATTGCAATAAAAGACTTACCTCCACCAGTAGGTAATACAACCCCAGCAAATCTTCTACCATCATTATAAATTCTATCAACATCATTTTTAATACGTAATTGATAATCTCTTAAATTTAAATTGGTACCAGAAATAAAATTTTCTGTATCATAAATACCAAAATATCGATTAAGAGTATATGGATTAATCGTTTTATTTAACTTGTCAAGATTATCAAGCAAAAAAGAATCTAAATCATCTAAATCACATAAATCACGAAAAGAATATCCTTTATAACTGCTTTCAATCATAAAGTTAATAATATAATTAGAAATATCAGTATGGCTAAGATTCAATTTTAAAAAACTATCATATAATCTAGAAATATTAACACTAGCTAAATCTTCTACTAACTTTTCTCTTTCCTCATCAATAAAATCTTCTCTAAAAACAGCATTACGGTAAATACTAGAATAATCCAAGCTATCAACGATAGACTGTGCATAATAACGATTACGATTCATCACTTTTCTCTCTTTTTGCAAAAGAGAGAATACAGCATCACGAATAGATAGTCCGCTATTATTGACAATCTCTTCCAAATCATTGTAACCAAGTCTTTGAATTAAAGCTAAAAATCGAAGCTGTTCATTTTGGGAATAAGAAGCTCCAGAAAGTCCAACATTGACAGACTCGCTAATCTTAAATCCTCCACTATTATTACGACATATAATTTTATTATTAACGGAAAAAGTTTCATTACAAACAGCATCGTTAAAAATAGAACTAGAACTAATAGCTTCTAAAACATTAGCATATTCATAAGCTTCTTTTCTAGCAAGAGCTAAATAATAACTAAACTCTACAGCTTCTTTAGCTTTATTGTAAGAGATGCTGCCACCAGTCATATCATAAATATCATGAACAGAAAGCAAAGCCTCATCTAAACTCTTTCTTTCCAAAATAGTAGTATCACTCGTATTTAAATGACAATCAATAGAATATTGTCCATTTGTAAGAACTATTTTTCCGTCTACATCACGTAAATCAAAATGATGATTAATAAAATATAATAAATTTTTTTCTAATTCTTCCACACCTTGACTAGGATGTAACTCTTTCAATTGTTGTACAACACCAACAAGCCCCATCATAGGTCTAGAAAGAAAAACAGTTCCCTCTTTATCTACATCAATATCTTGATAATGAATCACTTCCATAGAAGAAAAAGCATTACCAACAGTTGCCAATAAAGATCTATTATCAGAAGTAGAATCTAAAATACTAGGTAAATCTCCACTCAACTCCAAAACTGTTGCTTCTGCAACAATTCTATTATATTCCAACTGTTGTTTAGGAGAAAAATACTGCTTATTTTGGAATCGAGAAGAAATGTCTTTCGTATTTGATAAATCTTTTTGATACTGATTTACAAGTTGAACAATACGATTATAATCCTGTTCTCTAGAAATACGTTCTAATAAAGAAGTAACCTCATCACTAAGATTTCCTTGTGAAATTACACTATCAATCTTCTTTTTTATTTCTTCTAACATATACTGACCAGCAGGATAAATAGAAGAAGAACCATTTTTAGGAACTTTAACAACCGCATATTCATCAAAATAGCCATTACCATAATCTAAAGAAACATTAGCATTAGAAGATAAAGAAATGCAATTCGTCTCTTTTGAATAATGCATCTTAATATGATTCCAAACTTCTTCTAAAGAAATTTCACTATCTTCAGAATACCGACTACTATCGTTATCCTCTACCCATCTTTCACGATCAGTACGAATTCTAGCTATTTTACCTGAAGAAATTGTTTTACCACTAATCACATCATTATGATCTGCTCTATTTAAAGCACGAAAAACATAATAATATTGTTCATCTTCCAAAACATTAAAATGTTCTAAAGAAAAGACACTAGTATCCACACTACCACAACCTTTACTCTATTTAAATCCTACCGCTTTCTTTTAGCTTCTTATATTGAATAAGTTTTCTATAATAGCATCCGGGACAAACCGCCTCATAACAAACATCATTTCCTTTTAATAATTGATTACCAGAAAAAGTAGTTTTACCATTCTCTTTACGAATACTAAACAATGCTTCCTTACCACACTCACAATAAGTAGGAATCTTTAACAAAACAGGAGCAATTTCTAATAATCTTCTAGCACCAGCAAAACCACTAGTACGAAAATCTGTTCTTAAACCAAAACATAATATTGCAATATTTAAATTAATAGAAACTTGTAATAACTGATCAATTTGTAATTCATTTAATAAATGAGCATCATCTATTACCAATAAATGAATATTTGTAAACTGTTTCTTCATCGTAAGATAAATATTTTCTTCTCTACCAATCAAATAATCATATTTAGAAATATCTTCTTGATGTGTAACAACAGGAGCCATAACCATCATGGATAGATGATGCTTCTTAAATTTTTCTTTCAAAAGAAAGGCATGCTCACTTTTATAAGCATGGACGGTACTATACCAAAAAGCTAATCGACTCATACTTAAAGAGCACGCCTCTTATAATATACATATCCAAAAATACTACAACCAGTCATTACAATAATAGTTCCTAAAAACCAATACAAAAGTGCATTATCAGAAGTATTAGGGACTTCTACAATAGGAGTATCAAACATAGTAACCACCTGAACATCACTAATCTCTTCAACTTTAAAAGAAAGAACAGAATTATTTAATTGATAACCACTTGGTGCCTTAACTTCACTTAAAGTATAATTACCAGGAGCAAGTTTTTCAATTCTTGTTGCACTTTCTTTACTATCCCATTCTTGAATAACATCTCCTTTTTCATTTCTAAGAATAAAGTGTGCACCCTCTAACTGATCTCCACCAATCATCTCTTTCTTATAAAAATCTACTTTTGTATAATCATTCGCAAAATAAACCGCATCAGCTATCATAGTATCAGAAATAGTGAAAGAATATGGATTAGAATTTAAAACCATACCATCAGGTACTTTTACTTGTTTTAACACATAATTTCCATTATCTAAAACATCCGTTGTAAATACTTCTTTTGTAATAGTATAGGTATCAACAACCTCTCCATTTTCATTTAACAATTGAAATTTATATCCAGAAACACCGTCAGTATCAATCGATAATTTCTTATCTTTAACAGAAATAGATACAAAATCACTCTTTAAAGAAATATTCTTTGTCTTTCCTTCTTCATCAAGTTCAAAAGTAACCTTTGAACCACTAGTAATATAGCCACTTGGAGCAGCAAGTTCTTCCAAAATATAAACTCCTGATTTTAATCCACGAAATACGGAAGCTTTAGAATCACTAACAAAAGTAATAGGATCCATTCCTCCATCTTGGCGTGATAATTGTAATGTTGCTCCAGCTACATAATTACCTGTCGTAGCATCAACCTTACCAAGTTTAACAGTTGTCTGTTTATTCTTAAATGAAACAGTAACCGTAGGATGTTCTTCATCTAAAGTAAAGCTCTCTAAATCATTATTTAAAATATAACCATCCGGAGACTTGGTTTCACGTACATAATAATTACCTTCAACTAAGTCATCAAAAGTTTGATAATCACTTGTTGTAGTCCAAGTCTTAATAACTTCATAATTAGAATTTAACAACTCTAAAGTAGCACCAGAAACGAGTTGTTTAGAATCAGAATCAACTTTAGCAATCTTTACAGAAAGTTTCTGATTTTTCATCGTATACGTTGCTGTTGTAGTATCATCATTAACAACAACTTTCTGACGAGTTGTATTACGTACATAACCTCTTGGTGCTTCCACTTCTTCAAAATAATACGTTCCGTTCTTTAAACCGCTAATAGTATGTAAACTATTATCACTAGTCCATTCTTCAATAACATCATCAGAAGAATCAACCAAACGTAATTTAGCACCAGAAACATAATTGTCACTATCTGCATCAACTTTAGCAAAAGAAATACCATTCTTAACATTTTTAAAACTAATTGCTAAATTCTTTGTATTTTCATCAACAGTAAATGTTTGAACTTCACTACTCAATTGATATCCATTAGGCGCTTCTAACTCTTTAATAGTATAAGTACCAGCCGCTAACTTCTCAATAACCGTTGGAGTTGTCTTAGAAGTAAATTCTTGTACTTTTTTACCAGATTGATCATAAATAGCAAGCTTAGCACCAGCCACCAACTGTCCTTGTTCATTTACTTTAGAAATAGTAACTTGACTTTTTGTATTTGGAAAACTAACCGTAATTTTTTTATTCATCGTATTAGAAATGGTAAATGGTTTAGGATTAGTATTTAACGTATAACCACTTGGAGCACTAACTTCTTCTACCTGATAATTACCTGCAGGAAGCCCTGTCAAAGAATGAGCACTCGTTGTAGTAGTCCATTGGTCAACAGTAGAACTCGTATCTGTATTAACAACCTTTAAAACGGCACCAGCAATTGGGGTCTTACCATCTTCTTCGGTTTTTAATATTTCAACTTCATTCTTCGTATCTTCCATATTCAAAGAAACATCATCAGAATCCTCAGTAATAGAAAATTTAACTGGTGTAGTATCCAAATAATAACCACTTGGAGCACTAACTTCTACAGCTTGATAATCACCAATACCAAGTCCAGGAATAGTTGTATAACCATTACCAGAAGTAAAACGATAAACTTCTCTTCCCTCATCATCTAAAATTTTAATAACAGCACCAGCAACTGGTTGTTTTGTCTGTTTATCTATTTTTTGAATTCTAACAGTAACAGAAGTATTAGACAATTTAACCGTTTGATTTAAACTATCAGTATCCAAATAAACAGTCTTAGAACCTTCTGCTAATAAATATCCATTAGGTGCTTTTGTTTCAACTACTTGATATTGTCCGGGTAGCAAATGATCAACCATTACAGCTTCACCAGAAGTAGTAATGGTTTTAACAACTTCATTGGTTGCAACACGACGAACTTCAACCTCTGCACCAGAAAGGAAAGCTCCACTTTTTGAATCCACTTTTTCAATACGAATATTCCCCTCAGGAAGATTTACCGTTGTAGAGGCATTGACTTGTTTAGGAACAACCGTAAATACGCCAGCTAACCCTTTCTGCATGTCAGCATTTTCTTGATTAGCAGCTACATAAGAATACGCAATATAATCATTATAATCAATGGTAACATCAACCTTTAAATCAAGATCATTAGATTTAATGTCCTCTAAAGGAAGACGAATTTTAAACTTTTGATTTTGTTGCAACTTTCCTGTAACAACAGCACCACTTTCATTAATAATTTGAGCTCCACTCATATCTAAAGCCACTTGATAAGAAGTAAATTCAACATTTGCACTAACAGAAATATAACCTGTCTCTAAATATTTTCCAGTACCGTCTAATGAAAAACTACTAGTAGATACAGAAAATTTTGGCTCTATATGTTGATAGTTTGTATGAGCATTAACTGCTCCATCTACTAATGGTTGAATAACAGAAGTATAATATTCAGAATTTTTAATAGCCGTCTTCTGAGTAGCAGTAAAAACACCATTTTGGCTATCTGAAACACCTGCAACACGATCTTGATAAAGCCAAACAGCAACCTGTGTTAAATAAAAATCTTTATCAGAATCTCCTGTCAAATTTTTTTCAGGATATCCATTACGAGCCAAGTAAGCATATCCAGCATCTAATTGCCCACCTTTTTTAATGGTAACACCATCCAGCCACTCTTTTTCTTTTTCCAGACAATACATCTGATATGTTTTTCCACCAGAATCAGTCGCAAGAAAAGGGCCAGTCAAATTAATACCTGAAATCAAACTAATCCCTATTAAATCAGGATCAGACAAATCACCCATTTTAGAAGTTAAAGTATCAGGCATAGAATTAACAGACGAGTAACTAATACCCATAACGCCACCAACCACAAAAGAAAATACAACCAATAAAATAGCGGAAACACTTAAAATTTTACTAGATTTTTTCTCGTGTTTCCACCAATTATAAAACTTCTGCAACATGAATCTCACCTTACCTTGATTACTTAAAGTATAGCACAAAGCCTAATACAAGTCTAGGAGAAACACTAAAAATTACCAACAACCATTCTCAATCTTTTTATCACTTTCTTTTCAATACGAGAAATATATGACTGAGAAATTCCAAGCTTCTCCGCCACCTCCTTTTGTGTTAATTCATCGTTTCCTAAAAGACCATATCGCAAAACAATAATATCTCTATCTCTAGGCTTTAATTTCATAACCTCTTCAAGCATAATCTTTTTATCATTTTCCTTTTCAATTTCCTTACTAACTAAATCCGGATCTGTTCCTAAAACATCCTCCAAATGAAGCTCATTCCCCTCACCATCTAATGACAAACTAGCATCAATACTTACTTCCGTTTTAACCTTCTTATTTTTTCTTAAATGCATCAATATCTCATTATCAATACACCTAGAAGCATAAGTAGCCAGTTTGATATTCTTACCGCTCTGAAAAGTTTGAATTCCTTTAATCAAGCCAATCGTACCAATACTAACCAAATCTTCTAAATCAACACCAGTATTTTCATATTTTTTAGCTAAAAAAACAACCAATCGTAAATTATGCTCAACTAATTTATCTTTTGCATCCATATCCCCTAACCGCATCTTTTCTACATAATACTCTTCTTCCTCTTTTGATAAAGGTTCGGGAAGCATATCCGTCGCCCCAACATAAAAAACACTATAAACTCTAGAAAATAAACTGCGTAACCATTCAATAATTTTTCTCATAATTCCTCCTTAAAACAATTAGGTAAAATACAATCGACTCCCCCTAAAGAAAAAGGTTGTTTACTAAACCCAATTAAACACTTAGAAAACAAAACATCATCTACAATGACTCGATCCACCTTACAACAAGAAATAATTCCCTCTACATTTAACGCTTTATAAGGAACATAAAAATATTCATCTTTAGGAATAGAAATATTAGAATTAACCAAAATAACATCTTTTCCAGTACAAGGATCTTTTAATTGATTACCAGTATCTAAAAGTCCCTTTAAATGATAAACTTTTTGATTACAATATATTTCTACCGAATGAATACTAGATAATTTAACTTTATTCTTTTTATTTTCATTTACATAAAACCATAGAAAAACAGGAGATAATATCAAAATAGCAACTAAATTAATTCCTAAACCATTTTGAAAAAACAATACCCCGTTATTTTCATAACTAAGCCCAATATCAAACAAATATAAAAAACCGCCTAAAATCATGCTAATAAGGTAAAAATATAAAAAATCAGTAAAAAAATTCCTCCTTCCAAAAGTAATAAGTATAATAAATACACTAATAACAACTTTAACAATAAAAAGTTCAAATGAAGAAAGGGATAGAAACAAAAGAAAAATAGAAGCACTTGCAAATAAACTACCTAATAAAAGTCTCCATATAGAACAAACTTCTTTTACCACCAGTTTAGTTGCAAATAAGATAATAAAATCAAAGAAAAAGTTAATGAAAAAGACTAAGTCCAAATAAACTTTCATTTCTATCACCAAGTAAAGTATAAAAAAAAGAAATGACAAAACTTGTCATTTCTTAAGAAAATACTAAATTTTTTTCTTATGAATAAATATTTTAATAATATAACTCAAGAAAATACACATTAAAATTACAAAAGCCCATTGCAAAATAGTATTTACAAGTCCATCACAATATTTATCGATAATAGCAGAAATACTTGCTGGAATATATTTTCCAATTAAGGCACTGACATCAGGTAATCCAATATTGTTTTTTATAAACGTTAAAATTCTAAGTAACATATCAACAATTGCCATAAAGAAAACAAAAGATGAAAAACGTTTAAAAAACATAATAACAACAACCATCAATATAATTAATACAACAACATCAATATACATAAAAATCTCCTAACTTAAATATGGGTTATGACTACACTCATAATCAAGTGTAGTAATATCATCATGTCCAGGATATAAAGTAATATCTCTAGGATATGTTTTTATCTTTTCAAGAGAACTTTTCATATCATCTTCACTTCCACCAGGTAAGTCGCATCTACCAACAGATTCACGGAATACAAAATCTCCCACAAACATAGCTTTATCTTCTGGAAAATAAAAACTAACAGAATCTTTAGAATGCCCAGGTGTATATAAAACCTGAAAAGAAAAATCACCAATTTGATATTCTTTTTCCTCTACACTACTCTTTTTAAAAATCTTAACACTTCTCTTTGTCAAAAAATTTCTAAGAGCACCAATATGATCAAAATGCGAATGTGTAAGCAACACACCTAACACTTTCGCATCTCCAACCACATCTTTTATCTTATGGTAGTCATCCCCTGGATCTACTACCAAACAAGTATTATTTTTCTTTAATACATAACAGTTTTCATCAAGCAATCCTGTTACAATTTTGTCAATTTCCATTCTCATCACCTATTCTAATATAACACAAGATTTATGCTTCTTCAATAGTACGATTAATATAGGCATAATGATAATGATTATCCAGTTTAAAAGTATAAACATATACTCCACTTTGTAATTGATCGGTATCAATTCCTTGAGCACTATAATAACGAACTTGCTCTCTTAATGTAATCGTATCACCTTGTACAGAAGCCGAGATTAATTCTTTATCTACCTCATAAGTAGTAGTTGGAATCTGTCCACAATACCCTTGAACATATTCTCCACGATCTGCAATATATTGATATCCTCCCAAACAACTACCACCTAAAACAATATTTTGATTAGGAAGTTCAACACTTTCTCCAAACAATTTCTTTACTTCACGTTCCAATGTCTCCTCTTTAAAAGCCAAAGGTGTAAAATTAGAAGCACTAGAACAAGTAAAGTTTGACATTGAACTTTCATTAAACATATTACAATTTGATTCATAAAAATCAGAATGTGGAATTTGTCGAAAAGCCAAATACAATTTTAATTTATCATCAAAAGTGTTGTAAGCAACATCTTCTCGAATATTGGTTTTGACCTTATCATACAACTCTTTCACAATGGAAGAGTTAATATCTAATTCTCGTAAAGTATTGTCACTAGCAACCAAAGGACTACATTCTCCTCTTTCCATATCGCCACGATAATCTAAATAAATATATACTCCCATTCCAATAACAAGTAAAAACAAAAGTAATATAAGCCCTTTATGTGATTTTCTTTTTGGTTGCTCAACAACTGACGGAGTATCATCAACAACAGGTGGTGGAGGCGCTGTTACCTCGTCTTTGACTTCTATCCTAGGTTTTACAACTGTTGGATTAATCAAAGGTGCACTAGTATCAACAGATGCATTAGAAATCACCTCTGATGTCTGATTAACACGGCCTTTATCAGTACTAGATGCATCAATTGGCTGATTGCTAACAGGTGCAATCACAATACCAGGACTTCCAGCTAACATTTGCTCTTGGGGTTGTTGTGTAGTTGCCGCTGTTGATGCGGCAACCGGAGTAACATTAGAAGCAACAGCTCCCGTAGTAGAATTAGGAGAAACACTAGCAGTAGGTGTTGTCTGAACCTGACCAGCAACAGGTACTGAAGTATTTGTAGTAGATGTAACCCCTTTTTGTTCTTGATTCATAATTATCTCTCCTTCTTTGGAACATGTAATTTTTTATGTCCTACATGTTGTGTAGATTTTATATGATTACCTATAATATCAGAAACATCTAAAATAGTAATAAATGCACTTTCATCCATCTCTTCTGCAATATGACGAAGTTCATATATTTCAATTCTAGTAAGAACACAATACATAACTTCTTTTTCTCCACTAATTAAACCTTTACCACGAATAGTAGTAACAGTACGCCCAAGTCTTCGATAAATTTCCTTAGCCATATCTGTACCTTTCTCAGTAACAATCAATGCTGCCTTCAATTGTTCAAATCCCTCTGAAACAAAATCAATCACTTTAAAAGTAATAAAATAAGTAAGCAAAGAATACATAGCACGATCAAGTCCAAAAATAAGACCAGCAACACCATAAATAACTAAATTAAAAAGTAACACCACTTGTCCAACAGACAACGAAGTACGCTTACTAATAACTAAAGCAACCGATTCAGTACCGTCAACACATCCCCCAGAATGAATAACAACACCAACTCCAATGCCAAGTAAAATACCTCCAAAAACAGTCGCTAATAACATCTGTTCTGTAAGAGGCTCAAAATATTGGAATACATTCAAGGCAAATGAAAATAGTAACATACTATAAACAGCTCGAAATAAAAAACCACGACCAATATTTTTATATCCTACATATACAAAAGGTATATTTAAAATTAAAACCAATAAACTGACAGGCAAACTAGTCAATTTAGATACAATAATAGAAATACCTGTAACTCCCCCATCTAAAATAGTATTAGGAATTAAAAAAGTTTCCAAAGCAAATGCTGCTAAAATGGAACCAAAAGTAAGCATAACATAAGATAAAATTCTTCTAGTTTTTTGAGCTTTCACTTTTAACACTACCACCACTCCCTATCATAAATATTATATAATGAAATTAAAAATACGACAAGGACAAAATAAAAAAAGTAGAATTACTCTACTTCTTCAAATTGAGAATTGTACAAGTTAGCATAGAATCCATTTTTCTTTAGTAATTCTTCATGTGTACCTTGTTCTACAATATCTCCTTCATTCATAACTAAAATTAAATCTGCATTTTTAATAGTACTCAAACGGTGAGCAATGATAAAACTGGTTCTACCTTCCATTAATTTATCCATAGCCTTTTGAATTAATTCTTCTGTACGTGTATCTACACTACTTGTAGCCTCATCCAAAATCAATATCTTTGGATCTGCTAAAATAACACGAGCAATGGTAAGTAATTGTTTTTGACCACCACTAATATTATCAGCTTCTTCATTTAATACCATATTATATCCATCCGGCAATGTCTTAATAAAATGATCAACACTAGCAGTATGACAAGCAGCCTTTACTTCACTATCAGTAGCATCTAATTTACCATATTTAATATTATCTTTAATCGTACCATTAAATAACCAAGTATCTTGTAATACCATACCAAACATACGACGAATATCACTACGATTAAACTTAGTCATATCCTTACCATCAATTAAAATACGACCACTATTCAAATCATAAAAACGCATTAATAATTTAACAATTGTAGTTTTACCAGCACCGGTAGGACCAACAATCGCAATCTTTTGACCATCCTTAACTTTGGCACAAAAATCATGAATAATAATTTTATTTTTATTATATCCAAAACATACATGATCAAACTCAATATTACCATGTAATCCTTCTACTGGTAAAGCATCTGGTATCTCTTGAACTTCCTCTTTTAACTCTAAGAAATCAAATACCCTTTCACTAGCTGCAACAGCAGATTGAACAGTATTCATAACTTGAGATAATTGATTAATCTGTTGTGTAAAGTTACGAACATATTGTGTAAATGATAAAATATCTCCTACTTCAATACGTTCTAAGATAACCATATATCCACCTAAAATAGAAATAACAACATAGCCTAAATTACCAATAAATTGCATAATTGGATGCATTGCAGTAGATAAGAATTGACTCTTCCAAGCACTACGATACAAGGTTTGATTAATATGGTCAAATTTTTCAATAGCTTTTTCTTCTCCATTAAAAGCTTTAACAATATCATGACCACCGTAAATTTCTTCAACATGACCATTGATATGTCCTAAATAATCCTGTTGCATAGTAAAATACTTTTGGCTTCGTTTAACAACGACTCTAAGAACCAACATACAAACAGGTATAATAAGTACAGCAGCAACTGTCATAGGAATATTAATAGAAATCATCATAATAAAGATACCAATAATCGTTGCTATACTCGTAATAATGGTAGTAATAGATTGATTCAAAGACTGAGATAAAGTATCGATATCGTTAGTTATAATAGACAAAACTTCACCATGTGTCTTAGTATCAAAGTATTTCATAGGTAATTTATTAATCTTTTTACTCAAAGCATTACGCAAACGATAAGAGATATCATTAGAAACACCTGCCATAATAACACCTTGAATACCAGAGAATAAACCACTCATAATATATAATCCAACCAAAATAATAACGGTATGATTAATAGCATCAAAATCAATACCACCCGTATTAGAAATTTTTCTCATTAATCCGTTAAAGATTTCAGTTGTAATATTTCCTAATATTTTAGGTCCAACAATAGTTAAAACAGTAGATCCAATAGCAAAAACAATAACGAAAAACATAGCTATTTTATAATTTTTTAAGTAAGATAAAAGTTTTTTCAGTGTTTTTCCAAAATCTTTTGCTCTCTCTGGAGCACCCTGTCCACCTGGACCACCATGACCGACTCTAGGCATTTTCCAACTCCTCCTTACTTAACTGAGATAAAGCAATTTCCTTGTATACAGAACAATTTTCTAACAAATCTTTATGTTTACCAATACCGACAACACGTCCTTCATCTAAAACAACAATCTTATCAGCATTCATAATAGTAGAAATTCTTTGTGCAACAATTAAAACTGTCTTGTTCTTTGTAATCTTTGCAAGTTCTCCACGTAGTTTAGCATCTGTTTTAAAATCAAGGGCAGAAAAACTATCATCAAAAACATAAATATCTGGATCTTTAGCAATTGCTCTAGCAATAGATAAACGTTGTTTTTGACCACCAGATACATTAGTACCACCCTGACTAATATCGTAGTCAACACCACCTTTAAGTTTAGAAACAAACTCAGTAGCTTGAGCAATATCCAAAGCTTTATTTACATCTTCATCGGTAATATTTTCATTTCCATATTTAATATTATCTTTAATAGTTCCAGTAAATAAAACACCTTTTTGAGGAACAAATCCAATCTTATCACGTAATTTTTTCAAATCAACATCTTTAATATTAACGCCATCAACTAACAATTCCCCATCTGTAACATCATAAAATCTTGGAATTAAGTTAATCAAAGTAGACTTACCACTACCAGTAGAACCAATAAATGCTGTAGTTTCTCCAGGATTAGCAACTAAATCAATATCTGTAATAACATCATAATCAGCATCTGGATAACGGAAACTTACATTTTTAAACTCTACTCTACCACACATTTCAGGATTAAATTCAACCAAGTGATCACTATTATAAATAGTATCTGGTGTGTCAATAACTTCCATAATACGTTTAGCAGAAACATTAGCACGTGGCAACATAATAGACATCATAGAAATCATTAAGAAAGCCATAATAATTTGCATTGTATATTGAATATAAGCCATGATATCTCCAACTTGCATAACACCACTATCGACACCCTTAGCACCTTGATATACGATAATTAAACATACAAAGTTCATAACAAGCATCATAATTGGCATCATAAAACTCATTGCACGGTTAATAAATAAATTTACTTTTGTTAGACGTTTATTAGCTTCTTCAAATCTTTCCTCTTCATGCTTTTCATTAGAAAATGCTCGAATAACAGGAAGACCAGATAAAATTTCACGAGTAACTAAATTCAACTTATCAATTAATTTTTGAACACGATTAAACTTAGGCATAGCAATTGCAAACAAAGTAATAACAACTGCTAAAATAGCAACAACTGCAACACCAATAATATAAGTCATATCAGCATTCGTATGCATTGCTTTAATAACTCCACCAATACCAATAATTGGTGCATAGAAAACAACTCTTAATAAGAATACAACAACCATTTGAACTTGTTGTACATCATTAGTAGTTCTAGTAATCAAAGAAGATTGACCATAGGTCTTAATCTCATTCTTAGAAAAACCAACAACCTTAGTAAATACTTTATGACGTAATGTTTTAGCAAGTTTAGCAGCCATACGAGAACCAATAAATACAATCAAAATTCCAACTGCCATAGCTCCAAGAGCAATGCCTAACATAATAATACCAACTTTAACGATATACATAGTCTGAATAGCATCAGTATCTACACCAATACGTTGATATTCAGTCTTAACAAAACTAACTGCAGCTTGATCAATAATAGAATCTGGAATATCTTTAATTTTTTTATTGATTTCATCAAGCATCTTTTCACGTTGCACATCACTCATCATAGTAAGTGCTTGTTCTAAAGTAACACCTTCAGGCAAATCAAAAGAAACTGTACTATCATCAGACTTTTGATCTTGTTCTGCATAGCTCAATATCATCATAGGACGAGCCATAATAGAACTAACTTTATCAATATTACTATCTTCTTTTAACTCATAAATATTTTCACCCTTATAAGTATCCGATTTTTCATATTGATTTAAAATAAACTTACGATCTTTAGAATCCATAAATAACGTAAGTGTATCTAAAGTATTTTCTCCAATCTGTTCAATTGCAGCATTTTCAATACCACCCTGTTGTACTCCAACATTAACAATTTTAGAAGTATAATCAGGCAATGTTAAATCTAAATAAGCTTGACAAAAAAGTAATAAAATAACTGCTAAAACAGAAAAGATAGAACTCTTTAAATACTTAAAAACCTTTAACATACTCTCTCCTCCTTATAAATTCCATAACACAATATGTCAACCTTATGCCTATATTGTTCACGTACTGCCTTTTCATACTGATGTTTTACAGCTTCTGTAATCCCTATTAATAGATTATGCATAAATAAATGAAAAACAAACTCCAAATCATCATCTTTTAATTGACCAGATGCAATAGATGGTTTTACATACAAAAAGAATGCATGTCCTGGTCTAGTAAATCTTTCTCGACAAATAGTAAAATACAGAAAAATATTCTTTAAAAACAAAGACAAATCATTCTTTTGAATTTTATCCGTAAAAACATCATACAACTTCAAAAAAGCATCACGAATATCTCCCTTACAAGAATCAAAAACATTCTTAGTAAGGAAAAAAACTTTTTGTTTTTTTAGCTCCAAAAGATAGCCAAACAAATCATTCTTATCAGTAAAATAAGTATAAAAACTACCTCTAGAAATATGAGCATTTAAAATAATCTGATTAATAGAAACCTCAGTATAAGGAACTTGGTAAAATTCCTTTACCGCAGCATCAAGTAAAGCTTTTTGTTTGCTACTAGGCAAATTCATAAATGTTTTACTAGGCATAGTGTCGCCCCCCTCTTATATCATATGACAGGGTGTCATACATTTAACCATTATAGGCAAAAAATGACAGGGTGTCAATAATTTTCACAATTTTTTCACTTTTCTAAATACACACAAAAAAAGGATTAAAAATTAATCCTTTTTACTCTTTTTCTTTGCATTACGAAAGCCAAAGAAATATACAAGAAAAGCAATAAATAAAATAATAAGTAATATTAATACAATATGTGAATATTGATCCATAATACCTAATATACTTTCCCAATTTTCTCCAACTTTATTTCCAACTATCAATAAAACACTATTCCAAATAGCAGATCCAACTGTAGTATAAAGTAAAAACTTACCCATAGCCATTTCACTCATACCAGCTGGAATAGAAATCAAACTTCTAACAACTGGAATAAAACGGCAAAAGAAAACTGTCTTATTACCTTTTGTATCAAACCAATGATCAGCCTTTTCAATATCACTAGCTTTTAATCGTAAGATTTTCCCAATTTTTCCAGAAACTATCTTTTTTAATCTTTCTTTATTTAAAATCTTACCTACATAATATAACACAATTGCTCCTACTACCGAACCTAAAGTAGAAAAAACAATCATAAGAAAAATATTAAGTTTTGTATAAGTAGTCATAAAACCACCGAATAACAAAACTACTTCTGATGGGATTGGTGGAAAAACATTTTCAATAAAAATTAAAAAGAAAATTCCAAAATACCCAAATTGATTCATAATTGAAATAATAAACTCTTGCATATATCCTCCAAAATAATTAGTCTAACCCATTATAGCATATTTCTTTTCTTTAACCAACATGCAATTAGAAAAGATACTAAAAAAGAAATAATACAAACCACTAAAAAGGAATAATCACTTTGTCCAATAATTCCTAATGGAACATTCATTCCCAAGAAAGAAGAAATCATTGTAGGAATAGAAAATACAATAGTAATACCCGCTAAAAACTTCATAATAACATTCAAATTATTAGAAATAATAGAACCATAAGTATCCATCGTAGAATCCAAAATATCACGATAAACAATAGAAGTTTCAATACATTGCTTGTTCTCAATAACGGCATCACTCAACAATATCTTATCCTCATCATACATCGTAAGTATCTCCTCATCATGAAGGCGCTCCAAAACATGTCCATTAGCTTGTAAAGAAGTAAGAAAATACACCAAAGTCTTTTGCATATTTAAAAAATTAATTAAAACACGGTTATTCGTAGAATAATAAGTATTCTTTTCCATTTTCTGTATATCCTCATCCATCAACCCTAAAGTAGACATATAAACTTCAGAAGATTTTAAAAATATTTGAATTAAAAATCTACTCTTCTTATAAGTAAAAAAAGTTTCAACTTCTCCTTTAGCAAATTCATCCATAAAAGCATGTCTCTGTAAAGACACTGTAACAACATGTAAATTATCACAAATAATAATTCCTAAAGGACAAGTAATATATTTATTCTTAATACTCTTATCTTTCATATAAGGAACATCTAAAACAATCAACGTCGCTCCAGGAACTTGTTTAATACGAGGAAGTTCCTTATCAACTAAAACCTGAGAAATAAGACCACTAGGAATATTTAACTTAGTAGAAACATCATGAATCTCTTTTTCAGTAGGATCAATTAAACGTATCCAAGTATTCTCTTCCATTTCCTTTACAGTTAAAACATTAGTATCATCCAATTCATTTTTATAAATCTTCATCATAACAAACACCCTCTTATTCTACTCTATATTTAACTATAATATGGAATAGAATAGAAGTCAATAAACTAGAATAAAAAAACAATCCAAAAAGGATTGATAAAAAACTCATAAATGAGTAATAAACAACTGGTACCATGTACGGGGTTCGAACCCGTGTATACCGCCTTGAGAGGGCGGCGTGTTAAACCACTTCACCAACATGGCATCTCCGTGAACAGTATAAGTTTATCATATATAAAGAAAAAAGACAATAAAAAAAAGAGATTTTTATCTCTTTTGAACATTACCAAATGATAAAACGTTGGAAGTATGCTCTGAACTATTATTTAAGGAATCTATAAATCTTTGATCTAAAACATGGTCTTGAGTCTCAGCAGTAAACCGATTATATAATACAAGTAAGTCATCAAAATTATCCCCATTACCATAATAAACTTGGTTGGCAACCACTTGACTAATATAAGGATTTAATAAACAATCTGAAACATCTAAAGAAACCAGTGCTGGTCGATACGATTCTAGCAATCTTGGCTTTGAGACAATATCTTTTCCTGAAAAAGGAGAAGAAAAACGACATTTTTGTTCTTTCATATGAAATGCCATCATAGAAGAAACTAAATAAGAAACTTCTTCAATATTATCAGCATTCATTTCTAAATATGGGCCAGATAAAAATAAATCTCCAGCACCATTAAACATATCTAAATGGAAAGAATAAAAGTCCCCTCTTTCATCATGTTCTAGATTAACACTAGTAGCCATAGATAAAGAATAACGATTCCCTTTTGAACTTGAGCATATTCGATTCATTACATCATAAGCATCATGATATTGGGCAAGCCAATCATCACAATAATCGACTAATGTTTTTTCTTGTAACAAAGCAGAATCACTTTGTTTTTGCATAATTTCACTCTCCCGATTGCATATTATAACACATTTCCCCAAAAAAACAACAAAAAAATGTAATATTTTGTAAAGTATAAAAAATAGATAATTGCATAAAAAAAATACGTGATAAAATAAGATTGGAGGGATAATAAATGAAAGATTATTTTGGATATAAAAACAAAGTATGTGTTGTTACAGGAGCAGCATCCGGAATAGGAAAAGCAACTGCTGAATTACTTGTAGAATTAGAAGCAGAAGTATACGCCCTAGATATTACAAAAATAGAAATACCTGGAGTAAAAAAATTTATTGAAACTGATTTAAGCAGTAAAGAATCAATTGATACAGCCATGGAAGAAATTCCTGGACATATCGATTCCTTCTTTGGTGTTGCTGGTTTATCTGGAGCTAAAACTAATTATTATAAAACATTTACAGTAAACTATATTGCTAATAAATATATTACAGAAGAATATTTAAAAAACAGAATGTCCTATGGAGGAACAATTTCCTACGTAACTTCAACTGGTGGTCTATACTGGGATAAATATGCAAATGAATTTGAAAAATTTACCAATGCAACTACCTGGGAAGAAATGGAAAAAGCATTACACGAACAAGCCAAGGAGGACACATTAGGAATGATGGCCTACCCTCTTTCAAAAAGAGCACTTAATTATTACATGGCCAAACTTGCAATTGAATTAGGACCAAAAAAAATAAGAGTCAATGCTCTACTACCTGGTAGTACAGATACTGGTATGAAAAAAGAATTCGAAGTAGAAGCTGGTGGTATGGATGCTTTAGTATCAGAAACAGGAACAGCAAAACGTCTAGCAACGCCAAAAGAAATGGCCGAGCCATTAATATTCTTAAATAGTGAAATGGCAAGTTTCATTACTGGATTACCACTAATCGTAGATGCCGGAGCAAATGCTATGGTACGTTTAAAAATGAAAAAAGATAGAATGAATATGCCAGTTGGCCTAAAAATATTTAATTTAGGATTTATTCAAAAACAATTAGCCAAACAACTAGAACCCCTTAACAATACAGAAAATAAAACATCAGATACAAAGAAAGAAGAAAACAAACAAGAAGAAACTGAAAACAAACAAGAAGAAACTGAAAACAAAAAAGCAGAAGAACAAAAAGATTCCGATGACAAACCAGAATTATTATAAAAGAAAAAAATTAGATAGAAATATCTAATTTTTTATTTTCCTAACATATTAAGTAAATTAATCTTAAACATATCTTTCTCAGGATGAGCTTTAGAAATCATAACACCTTTATAAGTAGATAACTCTGCACGATGTCCCTCATCTAAAATACCTTCAGGTGTAATATTAGTTAAAAGAATAATATGCTTTTCTAAATAAACCGTGTAATGTAACATAATTTCACCATGAACTTTAGCAAATAAATCATCAGTAGGCAATTTCAACTCATAAGAAACAGTATGACTCTTTTCATCTCTAGAAACTTCTTTTCCTAAGAAATTACCCTTTCTTAATTCAGGATAATAAGAAAAAGTCAATTTCTTATAAGCAAGCATATTGTATTTACGCACAGAACGTTCTTTTTTTCTAAAATCATTTTCATCCAAATACTCAAATATAAAACTATCTTTATCCATATATATTCAACCTCCCTGATACATAAGTATTGCTTCAGTTAGAACCCCTCTATCCTTGAAGTAAACATATTATATCATAGAAGTTTAAAAATGTCAAATTTAAATAAAAAATAAGGAGAAAATCTCCTTATTTTGTGTAAACAAACACTTCTTCTTCCGTTTGCGTAGGATTATTAGCCATATCTTCAACTATGGCATCAGCAATCTCTTCATTAGTTGAAACTGAACTACTTGCTGTGGTAGAAGATTGTGTAGTAGTTTGAGCTGGTGCTGAATAAGTCTCTTGTGGAGTCTCAGCAACAGGCTCTTCTGATTCCACAATAGTAACTCCAGAAGGTGTTTGTGTAACAGTAGGCTCTGTAGTTGATGGTGTTGTAGTAGAAGAACTTCCACCAGTAGTAGTACCAGATGATGTAGAACCATTATATTCAGGTTCATTATTATCTAAATCTTGTCCACTTTGGTTAGGATCTGGTAAATCTTGATTAGCACCAGTTCCATCTTGTGTAATATCTTCAACACTATCATCTAAGTTACCCTGATTATCAGAATGTTGGTCATCAAAATCAACATCATGATCACCAAAATCATCTTCATTAACAGATGTATCATTATCTGGATTATTATCACTATTATTTTGATCTATTTGGTCATTAGCATGATCAATATCCTCTTGCATATCTTGATCATCTTTTTCAATCTCATCACGAATTTCTTCAGCCTCTTTATCAGCCTGATCTTGTAATTCTTGACGATTTTGTTCAGCTTCTGCTTCTCCTTGTTCTTTTTGAGCTTGATTCCATTGATCAAATTGATTATTAATAGCCTCTTCTTGTCTTCTAACTTCTTCTTCACCAACAGCTGCTACTGCTTCTTCTCTAGTACCATATCCTTCAGAATGTTCAGTACTATAAGTAGTAGAAGATGTCGTATAAGTGTCAACAACTTTTGAAGAAACGGTTTGACTAATACTTCCACCCATTACAAACTCACCAGCTGCATCAAGATTAAAGTGACCATTTACCCATTTTTGGAATAAATCATATTGACTTAAGTCACGTTCTTTATCACTAGAGAAATAATGATCAGCTTTCTTTAACTCTTCAATCTTGGCATTAGCAAATTGCTCATATGTTGGTAAAGTTTCATCTTCATCCACACATAAAGTGATTTTTTCAGCTCTATCAAAAGAACCTTGAGCAAATTCACATAAACCTAAATCATTAAAGTAAGCAATAGCTTGATCTGATAATGTATGATCAATTTCTAAGTTTTGGAACATCATTTCAGCAGCTGCTACCATAGGAGTAACAGATAATTTATAAGCTTCAATATCATCACGAGATTCAGCATGAGAGATTCCAACTTCTCTTACTTCAGAACTAATTGGATAATCTTTATACAATTCTTGATAAAAAGCATTTACTGCATTAATTTGATCTTGTCCAGTAGTCTCCTTACATCTTAAGAATAAATCATTATATTTATTATAAAAATCTTTACCCTCTTGTGTATTTAATAATTGATCTAAATTAACAGGCATATCTCTTGATTCTAATACAAAAGCGCCCATTAACTGTAAAGTAGCTTCTTTATAAGCAGATGTAAAATCAGCAGAATTTACTTCATATCCATTAAAGATAGCTCTAATATCTTCTTTACTAAACTCATTATAAGCTAAATTAATAGCAGATACTTCTTCCCAACTAAGAGCAGCACGTACATCTGGATGACTAGACTCTAAATAATAATCTGCAAATGTACCATTAAAGTAATCTAAATAGTTACCAATTTTAGACATTTCTTGTTGTTGAATTTCAGAATGACTAACTTCAACCAATTGATCAAAAGATAAACCATCTAAAATATCATTTGTAATCTTACCAGATAAAAGCATCTCTTTAACTTCTTCTAAAGAATATTCTCCATTTTGAATTCTTTGAACTAATTCTTCATCAGTAAGGCCATTTACATCTTCATCAGTTGCAGTTTGAGAAGCTGTAGTAGCTTCAGTATTAGGATTAGAAACGTTAGGTGCAGAACAACTCACAAGTCCAAGAGCAACTAAACATGCTGTTGCCGCAGCCCCTATTCTTGCAAATAATCCTTTTTTAGAACCCTTCTTCTTTTTCTTACTAGCTTTAAAAAACTTACTAGTTTTTGTAGTTTTACCAGTAGAAGCTTTACTAGTCTTAGATTTTTTCTTCTTAGAAGTACTAGTTTTAGGCATAGAAACAGTTTTTTCTACACTATCAGGATAAAAAGCATCTTTTACTGTACTAGAAGCCTTTTCTTTCACCTTGTCAGCTTTACCAGTAAAGAAATTTTTGATTTTATAACTAAGTTTCTTTTCTTTTGGCTTATTAAGAAATTTCTTAGTAGCCCAACCAGCTAATCCAACAAAAGGAGTAGCTAAAAGTCCTAATAAACCTTTTCTTTTTTTAGGTTCATCATATTCATCATCTTCATCATAATCATCTTCATCATCCTCATCTTCTTCTTTGCCAGGAATAATAGGCTTAGGAGGGATGACAGTAGAATCCTCTTTATCATCTTCATCATCTGTATCTTTAGAAGAACTGTCTTCTTCATCATCAGAATCATCAGAAGTTGAATCTTCATCAGAAGTTGAAGAAGTAGCAGTATCTTCCTCACCAGTTGAAGAAGTTGTATCTTCGTCTGAAGAACTATCACCAGAAACTTCTTCAGGTTTAGGAATAAAAGTAGATGGATCAAATGCCTTCGCATCTTTTTCCGTAACTAACTCGGCTTTAGTTTTAGGTACCATCATACCAGGATGATATCCAGGAATAGTCTTATAATAAGTATAATTTTTTGTTAAATCACTAGTATCTGTATTTACAACTTTAATACCAGCTATATCAGCAATTGCCTTTGCTCCATCAACAGTTTCAATTCTAGCAGTACCATCATCATAAAAGACAATAGCCTGATTCCAGTTAGTTTTTGTACTTCCAACAACATCAGTTACTTGAAAGCTAACAATATTTACAACCTTTTTAGTATTCATCGGTTAACCCCCTTACTTAATAGGCTTTTTAGCCCCGGTATAATACCAACCATTATTTAATAAATCTTTATCGTTATATTTACTCCATTTAACTTGTGTCTTACCTGTATTAGTTACAGTTCTAGTTTTGGTACTTTGATAACATACAGTACCATATAAAGGTTCTCTTCTTGTAGCAACTTCTGAAACAGTAATATAATCATAGATTGGAATTGTCTTAGTAACGACATTTCCACATGAAACCTGAACAGAACTTGAGCCAGATGAAGAAGTACTACTAGAAGAACCAGCTGGAACAGTAGTTGTACTTGTTGTAGTAGAAAGTCCACTTCCACCACCCTTATAAACATAAGAATCATAATAATAATCAGGTAATGATGTACAAGTTTCTTCACAATAACTATAATTAGCACCTACAAACTTATATTGGGTAGTAGCGGTATCTCTTGGCGGATTCTTATAACTTGCTCTACCATTATATACCCAGCCACCACCACTAGCTTGACCTGTTGTTGTAATAACATTTTGAACAACGTTATAAGTCGTAGTTGTTGTAGTAGCATATGTTTTATCAGAAATAATATAATAATTAAAGTTAGAACAAGATTTTTGTTGATAAGAACCTGTCTTCGTTAATACTTGTCTTTGTTTTTCATATTTTTTCAAATATGTACCAATTTGTTCTTTACGATCAAATCTCTGTACTTTCTTAACACAAGAAGGATCATTACTATTACAATTATACTCTGGAGTAGCACAACTTGTTTTAGTCCAATCAGACCAGTCTGACCATTTAGAGAAAGTAGCAGTTGGATTTTTTTGATATTCATATAAATATCCTTTTACTTTTTCTGGAACTTCAACCGGAGTATCAGGCTCTTCTGTATCATCAGGATTTGGTAATTCCTCATCAGGTTCATCTGGAGTATCAGGAGTTACACTAGGATTTTCTGTATTATTATCATTATCCCCATCTACATAAACAGTGTTATCAACACCATCTTTAATAGGAACTTCACTGGATGGTTTAGAGCCCTGATTATTTACACTAGTTTCCTTCTTCTCACAAATTGCACCATCACAATAGGTATAGCAACCTAAATGTACTAAAATATAATCTTCTTTTTCACTATCTTTTAAATTAACTTTTAATAGATATTCATTATCAAGTTTTGTAATTTTAACATAACTTTCATCGACATCACAAGCTTTATTATTCTTATCAATCAATGCAACGATTAATTTCTTACCAATCATATCGCTAAGAGTCATTGTATCAGACTCTCCAACTTCTTGTGGAAGTCTTTCATCTGTATAATAAGAAATAGCCGCTTCTTTCATACGCTCCAAATTGTCTGCAAAAATCTGTGAAGTAAGTGGTGATAAATCCACTTGAGCTTCTTCAGCATTTGTAATAACACCAGGAGCAATGAACTTAGGTAAAAGCCATGCAACTAAAAAAGCAAAGACACATACTAAAAGCAACTTTAGTAAAAAGTCCTTGATACCAAACCCCTTTGATTCATATTGTTCATTATACATAATGGACCTTCCCCCTCCATCTAATACATCGTGCCTATATACTAGCACCGAAACATAAAAAAGTCAAGTTAAAGCCTATCCTTCACACATACAATAGTTTGACCTGGATTAAATATATCAATCTTACTTTCTTCAACGTATGGATTTCTTTTTAGTACCATCTGTGTTGTCTTTCTTAAAATACCTGTTCCAATGCCATGTATGATAATAGCTTTCTTTGACTTCATAATATAACAATCTCTAATAAAATCATTAATCATAATTCTTGCATAATCTCGATCAAAGCCATGCAAATCTAACATTGGATATTGATTATATAAGTTCATCATAATCCAACACTTCTTTTAACTCTGGAATAGAAATTCTAGCCCCTACTCTAGTAATAGAAATAGCAGAAGTAATTGAAGCATAATGAATGGCACTTCTCAAAGAATAACCATTCCCTATAAAATATGTAAATGCCCCATGAAAAATGTCTCCAGCTCCTGTAGAATCAACGGCTTGAACTTTTACCGTAGGCAAGATTTCATAATCATCTAACTTAGTAAAACTGCCTTTATCTTCAAGAGTAATAATAATATTAGTCTGAAAATATTCCTTTAATTTGTCATAACAATAAATTAAACTATCACGATCAGAAACATCAATTTTACGATTACTAAACTCCTCAGCAAAAGTTTTAGAACAGACAACATAAGTCACTAACTTACCAAGTCTCTTAGTATCCTCCGTAAGTCTACCAGCATCAATAACACTAATTGCATTAGGATTTGCTCTAAGAACTGCTTCTGCTGTTTCTGGATGTTCTCCATCTACTAAAATCAAATCAGCATGAATATTACCATCATGATTTAATTTTCGAATTGCCTCTCCTTTAGAAGTAATAATAGTTCTACTTCCCTTAGAACGATTTGCAATAATATAACTACTCGGAGTCATATAATAATCATGAACTTCAATACAGCTTACATCTGCTCCAACATTGCGAAATTCATGAATAATCTGTTCTCCATAATAATCATTACCAACAGCACTCATAATAGTGGTATCCATCCCCCATTTAGCAAGCAAATAAGCACCATTAGAAGCAGGACCTCCACCACATTCTATATGCTCTGAAATACGATACTTTAAATTCTCAGTTGGATAAAAATCCATTGGTAATGTTGTATCATAAGTAGAATGTCCCACACAAACTACTTTCATTAAAATCACCTCATTATTCTAATAATATTATACCAAAAACTATAACAGTTGTAAAAAGAAATTAAGGTTTTCTACAATAAGTAAGAACCATATTTTGTCCATCTAATTTTGTTACTCCGTCAAAAAGAGAATACTGATAACCACCAATATCTTTAAATAAAGGAATCATGTAATTCTCAGCTATTAACTTTTGACTAACATCATCAGACGATACAGAAAATAAAGACTGTAAAAAATCAGGTGGTAAAGTACAATCATCATCCTCTAAATCAAAATCATTTTCTTTTTTCTCAATACCAAGTGCATCACAAAAAGCATCTGTATCAAATGCATAACCATAACCAACTTGTAACCTACCATCTTTATGAAGTAACGAATTCATATCACGCTTTACAAAAGAATCAATTTTATCTACACTATCAAGTCCAGGAATAAATGAATAATAATCTAAAATATTATCAAACAATACCAAATCATACTCACCCTCAAAACTTTTTGGAACATCAGACAAAGAAACGGTATAACAAGAGATAATATCAGGATTTTCTCTTAAAATTTTCTGTATTTGTTCATAGCTTTCTCTATCATAAAGAGAAGAAGCATTCCTTAAAAAATCTAAAGATAAATTATGATCAAGTCGAAATAATTTACTAATCAGAATATCACTACTATCGAAAGAAGTAAAAATTGGTCCAAAAACCTTCTTAACTTCATCTGACAAAAATGGTTCCAATTTCTGATATAAAAGATTATCTAATAACATATTATTTTCATAATCATCCCACTCATCAGAAGAAGTAAAAAACTGTATAAACTCATCATAAGAAAGTACAATAATTGCCGTTTTCATATATAAAAAATAGAGTCTTTGTAATTCATTAATATCAAATAAATCTACATGACTAGCTCCATGTAATAAAGCTTCATATCCATGTGCACCAGTACCACAGACAGACAATACTCTATGATAACCATAAAATAAATCTAATGTCTTTTTTACATTAGAAGTCGTACCAATATAAATAGGACTATAAGTAGAAAATAAATCTCTATCAAATGGAAAAGATTCTGTTTTTGCTAATCGCATAGCCTCTACCGCTGTTTTATCTACATTCACAAAATCACCTCTAGACTATTTATTTTACTGAATATTAAATTAATAGTCAAAAAAACTTGCCAAATGACAAGTTTATTTTTGTTTATTCACTTTCGTTACAACACCATCATTAAATTTATAAATAACATCACAAAGCATATGGATATCTTCTTTAATATGAGTAGCCAAAATAATAATTTTACCTTTCTTTTTTTCTTCTAATAAAATTTTTCTTATCTTTTTTACACTATCCTCATCCAACCCATTAAATGCTTCATCAAAAACCATGATTTTAGGATCTTCCATTAATACTTGAGCAATTCCTAACTTTTGTTTCATACCTAAAGAATATTGATGATATTTTTTATTTGCAACTTTTTCTGTAGTAGCTATTCCCTTTAGATTAGGAATACTAACATTAGCCATTGAATATTGAGCTGCAGAAACTGAACATGTACAAAAAGCGGCAGTAATTATAAAAGCAATTAATGTTCCCTTTAAATATTTCATAAAATCACTTCTCACCAAAGTTCCTTGTTTCATCTTCAGTCTACTATAATAATTATAACACCACACAAAAATTCCCTGAAATGGTAATAATTTCCACCTCAATGGTAAATATACAAAAAAATACATTATTTTTAAACCATTGAAGTCACCAAAAATAATCATTCAAAGAAAAGAAATGTATTTCTACATTTCTATTTATTGTTAATTGCAGCTTGTGCAGCAGCAAGTCTAGCTCCAGGAACTCTAAATGGAGAACAAGAAACATATTTAAGACCAACTCTATGACAGAAATCAATCGTTTGGGGATCCCCACCATGTTCACCACAAATACCAAGTTCAATATCAGGTCTTGTTTCTCTACCAAGTTTTGCAGCCATATCAATAAGTTTACCGACGCCTTTTTGATCAACAGTTGCAAAAGGATCTTGATCCAAAATTCCCTTTTGATAGTAATCATTTAAAAACTTAGAAGCATCATCTCTAGAGAAACCAAATGTCATTTGTGTCAAATCATTAGTACCAAAACTGAAGAATTCAGCTTCTTTAGCAATCTCATCAGCAAGTAAAGCAGCTCTAGGAATTTCAATCATAGTACCAACTTTATAATCAACACTAACTCCAGCTTTATCCATAACGTCTTTAGCTGTTTCAACAACAATCTTTTTAACATATTGTAATTCTTTTAAAATACCAACAAGCGGAATCATAATTTCAGGATGAACATCGATTCCTTCTTTCTTAACATTAATAGCAGCCTCAATTACTGCTCTAGTTTGCATCTTAGCAATCTCCGGATAAGTAATAGCTAAACGACATCCACGATGACCCATCATAGGATTAAATTCTTTTAATGAATCAACTCGATTCTTCAAGGCTTCATAAGTAATTCCTAAACTTTCAGCAAGAGGTCTCATCTCTTCTTCTGTCTTAGGTAAAAATTCATGTAGAGGTGGATCTAAGAAACGAATAATAACGCATTTACCATCCATAGCTTTAAATAACTCTTCAAAGTCCCCTCTTTGATAAGGTAAAATTGCTTCTAGTGCTTTCTCACGACTTTCTACATCAGTAGCAGTAATCATCTTACGGAAATTAAAGATTCTCTCTTCATCAAAGAACATATGCTCTGTACGACATAGCCCAATACCTTCAGCGCCAAATTTTTTAGCTTGTAAAGCATCTCTTGGAGTATCGGCATTGGTACGAACTTCAAGTTTACGATACTCATCTGCCCATTCCATGAAAGTTTCGAAATTACCTGTAATACTAGCATCTACTGTCTTAATTTCTTCAGCATAAACATTACCAGTACTACCATCTAAACTAATATAGTCTCCTTCTTTTAAAATACGTCCATCTTTTAATGTTAAAGTTTTCTTTTCTTCGTCAATAACCAAATCACCACAGCCAGATACACAACAAGTTCCCATACCACGAGCAACAACTGCTGCATGAGAAGTCATTCCTCCACGAAGTGTTAAAACACCACGAGCAAGATTCATTCCTTCAATATCTTCTGGAGAAGTTTCTAATCGAACCAAGATAATATCTTTTACTCCATCTTTATGCATACGAACAACATCATCTGCAGTGAATGCAATATGACCACAAGCAGCACCAGGTGATGCAGCAAGTCCACTGGCAACAACAGTAGCAGCCTTTAGACTATCTTCATCAAACATTGGGTGAAGTAATTGATCAAGTTGTTTAGGATCAACTTTTAACAAAGCTTCTTCCTTCGTAATCATACCTTCATTTACCATATCAACAGCAATCTTTAATGCTGCAGTTGCTGTACGTTTACCATTTCTAGTTTGAAGCATAAATAATTTCCCATCTTCAATAGTAAACTCCATATCTTGCATATCTTTATAATGATTTTCAAGAATTTTACAAATCTTACTAAATTCTTCATAACACTCTGGCATTACTTCTTTTAATGTATCAATAGATTGAGGCGTTCTAATACCAGCAACAACATCTTCACCTTGAGCATTCATTAAATATTCACCAAATAAGTGATTTTCACCAGTAGCTGGATTTCTAGTAAAAGCAACACCAGTACCTGAAGTCTCTCCTCTATTACCATAAACCATCTCTTGAACATTAACAGCAGTACCCCAACTACTTGGAATATCATTAAGTCTACGATAAGTAATAGCTCTATCATTCATCCAGCTTCTAAATACCGCTTCTACTGCAGCCATTAATTGTTCTTTAGGGTCTTGTGGAAATTCAACTCCAGCATGTTTTTTATATTCGCTTTTATAAATCCGAACAACTTCTTCCAAATCTTCAGCGGTAAGTTCAGTATCTAACTTAACTCCTTTTTCTTCTTTAATATCATCAAATTTTCTTTCAAAAGAAGATTTTGGGAATCCCATAACAACATCTGCAAACATTTGAATAAAACGACGATATGAATCATAAACAAAACGTTTATTATTTGTAACTTCACTAAATCCTTCTGCAACCTCATCATTCATTCCCAAATTCAAGATGGTATCCATCATACCAGGCATACTAGCACGAGCACCACTTCGAACAGAAACAAGCAATGGATTTTTTTTATCACCCAAAGTTTTACCAGTAATTTTTTCAAGTTCATGAATCTTCTCATCAATCTGAGACAAAATTTCATCAGTCAACTTACGATCATGATCATAATAACTAGTACAAGCTTCAGTAGTAACCGTAAATCCTCTAGGTACCGGTAACCCGATATTAGTCATTTCTGCTAAGTTAGCACCCTTTCCACCTAATAGATTTCTCATATCTTTACTGCCTTCAGTAAATAAATAGACGTATTTCATTTATTGCCTCCTATTCTCTTCTATTTACACCCTAAGTATAACACAGAAAAAGAAAAAAGAAACTAATTTTTGTCAGTGAAAAAAGAAAAAGAGTTATTGGACACCTCTTCTTCCCTAAAAACAACAAATATATATCGTAATAAATTCTACCTTAGTCCAAGATTCCTATTATCACCAACTACCTCTTTCCTATCAGCATCTAACAAATCAGAAACTGACTCCATACCCAAAACCACTTTCCCACTAACAGTTTTCAAACTTTTAAAATCATCGAGACTTGATAAACAATCAAAATAAGCATCTCCATCTATATCCCTTAAATTATCTAATCCTTCGGCACTAGTTAAAAAAAGGAAAGCATCAATTGACACTTCCCTAAATGAATATTAAATAGAAATATTAATTTTAAGCATACACATAAAATGTATGATTATCTACTCCTACCACGTTCATCCTTTTGATTATCTTCCTGATAAAAAGCACCAACAAATTGACGACCAAATTTTTCAGGATTAACTCTTGCTTCACTATTAGAATAATAGCTAGAATCCGTAATAGTATCATGAGGATCATATATTACTTGACCTTGGTGTAATCCAACAGCAGAAAACTCCTTATCCAATGCTTTTTGCAAATCAATATGATATACATCAATACTTCCATTTGCTGTTTGTTGTTGTCCAGGCGTAATAGCTTCACTCCATAATTGTTCATCCTTGGCCCAGGCAGGCGTATTATTTGTATAAGTCCAATTAGGACCAGCTTTTGCTCCAACATAAACATGAACATCTTCTGGTTTACTTCCCTCACGATATAATGCTTCTACTGCCATCATTGGGAGTTTTTTATCAATCATTTCTCCTCCACAATGAGCAACTGTTGTAATACCACGGGTCTTATCTTCAGCAATAACAACAGGACAGTCAGCAACAGGATGTCCTAATGCAACACCAGGTAAATTTTCTCTAATTTTTAAAATATCTTCTGGAATATCGGTCCATCCATTAGGATTAGCTTCCACATAATCTCTAGTAATTTCAAATACTGAACCATCTAAGTTTTTTTGATCAGCCATAAACATCTTACGCCCATCAAAGCCATAATATTCTCCTACTTGTTGACGATGTGCAGCAAACACACGTCTCTTATCATCTGGAGTCAAAGTATAGTTAGTCAACTCTTCTAAAGTTAACATATCATGAATTTGCATAAGCATCCTTTTATCACTATTGGTTAAATTAGATAAACGAACAGTACCAGTATTCATCGTACCATAAAGATTTCTGGTATCTACAAAAGTTAAATGAATTCCATTTGCCATAATAATATCCCACCTCGATAAACAAGCACATTATAACACAAATGAACAAAAATGTCAAATTGGCACTTGTCTATAGCATTTCTAAATATCTCTTGCAAATCATCCAAACTCACCCAATACTACCAACGCCTCATAAGTTTCCATCATTTTTTCCTTCACAATCTAAATAACTCATATACATAATAATATATAATAACATACGAAAAAAGAGTTATTTGACAAACTCTTTTAACTCTTCTTCTTCCATATAACCAACATGTTTATTCACTTCTTTTCCTTTAGAAAAAATCATAACCGTAGGTATAGACATAATACCATAACGTCTTGCAACATCTTCTACCTCATCTACATTAACTTTATAAGTATCTAACTTTAATTCATCACTAACTTTTTCTAAAATAGGACTCAACAACTTACAAGGTCCACACCATTCAGCATAAAAATCAACAATAACTTTATCTTTTTTTATTATTTCATCAAATTCTTTTTCGCTTTTTATATAATTCATGATTCATCATCCTTTCTTAAACAATATTAGTATAACACATATCAAAATAAATCACTATTCATATTTTTCAATCACTTTTTCCAAACCAGTGATGCCATCTAATTTATCTAGTACAATCAATTCTCTTGCAGTTTTAGGACTAACAATTTTATATTTTAATAACACATCCATAGTTTTAACATTAGCTTCATTTTTACTAATTTCTCCTTTTGATAAATCTTCTCCTAAAGTATAAACTTCATTAATGGATGTACTAATATTTTCAGCACTACCAGCAAGAATTGGAGTATCATATACAATATAATTAGCAAATTTACTTTCTAAGAAGAAATCTGTATTCTTAAGAGGAATTAACAAAGCAAGTAACACAACAAATACCATAACATAACCTGTAATAAGTGCCACAACCGCTCCAATTAATTTAGAAGGAAGCCACAATATAACAGTCATATGAACAAGTTTTTGTACAACACCAGAAATCTTTAACACAATCATATAAACACTAAATAACAAACTATAAATAATTAAAAATGCTAGTAACTGATAAAGTAAAATATTTAAAACCGTAACTCCTTCAAAATTACCAGCAAAATTAAAGAACGGTAACCATTTACATAAAACATTTCCAATGACACCTTTTAAAGAAAATGCAACAACAAAAACTATAATAATTCCAACCAAAGAAACAATCTCTTTTATAGCCCCTCTTTTAAATCCGATAATAGCACTCATAGCTAACACTAAAACAATGATAATGTCTAACAAACTCATATCATCAACTCCTTACTATTTTATTATAAACGTTTTTTTACTTTTATGCTATAATATTTTTGAGGTGAAACCATGAATATCGTTATTAAAGTAAATGAAGAAACAAAGCAAAAAATGATTGAATACTATAAAGATAAAGTAAGAGATAAAAAAATACCATACGCTATTTTTCAAGCTCAAGAAGAAGATACAGTCATTACTTTATATGAATCAGGAAAAGCCATGTTTCAAGGAACCAGTGCCGATGTCGATGCTGCTATGTGGGGAACAGTTTTAGATAATACCAAAGAAAAACAAGAAGAGCAGAAGAAAAAAGATTTAAAATATCACAATTGC
>ENA-ORPF01000358-ORPF01000358.1-human-gut-metagenome-genome-assembly--contig:-NODE-358-length-47311-cov-12.348379_pt1 | contig 47311 bp, 38 predicted proteins | sample MGYA00242140_ERZ509070 | MGnify/ENA primary metagenome ERZ509070 (study PRJEB26280, sample SAMEA2338713) | human gut metagenome | biome: human gut; feature: human-associated habitat; material: faeces... | reverse complement strand
TTATTGACAAACTTTTCAAAGAACTCATTTTATTTACTGCCAGAGCCGCTTAGGCGTGGCGAATTTTTAACGAATTATTGTAAACTAATTCTGTTATGTTTTTTTTGTTTTAGTGATAGCTAATTGAACTATAGGTATTTATCTTTGAAGATTTAGTAACTGGAGTAATGCATGACGAAAACAGGCTTCTTGTGTGTAATATCTTTTCTTTTTCGATAAGATGTATTAATCACGTCTCTTGCATTATACGTTCGATCAGGCTGAATCGTGCGGTCGTTGCGGCCTGATCGTGCGGTCGTTTGGGCCGAATCGTGCGGTCGTTTCCGGAGGCTATATATACAAAAACGGCTGAAGATTATTGCCGTGCCAGAGGCATACGGAATTATCTTCAGCCGTAACAGTCCGGAAAGCTTGTTTAGTCGAACAGACTTCTGAACTTCTTGAATATTTTTTCTTTCAGGCTCATGTTAGGCTTGAAACTTTCAGATTCCTGCCATTTTTCCAAAGCCTGTCTTTCTTCTTTGGTCAGAGTTTCGGGAATGTAAATGCTGATATGAACCAGCAAGTCGCCCGTTCCGGTTGTATAGCCGTAGCTGTTGATGGAAGGAAGTCCTTTGCCGCGCAGACGAAGCACTTTGCCCGGCTGTGTACCCGGTTCGATCTTGATTTTCGCTTTTCCGTCGATGGTCGGGATTTCCACTGTTCCTCCAAGGGCTGCGGTCGGAACGCTCAGCAGCAGGTTGTAGATCAGGTCGCTTTCGTCGCGCACCAGTTCCGGATGCTTTTCCTCTTCGATGAGTACCAGCAGATCGCCTGCCACACCGTTGTGCTTACCGGCATTACCCTTGCCGTTGATAGTCACCTGCATGCCTTCAGCCACACCTGCCGGAATCTTTACCGTTACGACTTCTTCACCATATACGATACCTTCGCCGCCGCAGGCAGAACATTTGTTCTTGATGATTTTACCTTCGCCACCACACTGGGGACATACGGTCTGAGTCTGCATCATGCCGAAGATACTTTGCTGGGTGCGGGTTACGCTTCCCGTACCGTGACAGGTCGGACAGGTTTCTACGCCTCCGTCGCCTTCAGCTCCTGTTCCGTGGCAGTGACTGCACTGCACGTATTTCTTAAGTTTGAATTTCTTTTCTACACCGGTAGAGATTTCCTTCAGGTTCAGTTTTACCTTTACCCGCAGGTCGGAGCCGCGGAACTTGCGCTGACGGGGCTGGCCACCGCCGCCTCCAAAGCCTCCGAATCCGCTGTGGCCTCCGAAGATGTCGCCGAACATGGAGAAGATATCGTCCATAGACATGCCTTGTCCTCCGAATCCTCCAAATCCGCCGGCTCCGGCTGCTCCGTCCACTCCGGCATGTCCGAACTGATCGTAACGGGCACGCTTGTCCGGATTGCTCAGCACTTCATAAGCTTCGGCTGCTTCCTTGAACTTCTCTTCCGCTTCCTTATCGCCCGGATTCTTGTCCGGGTGATATTGGATGGCTTTCTTTCGGTATGCTTTCTTGATCTCATCGGCTGAGGCAGACTTTTCTACCCCAAGCACTTCGTAGTAATCTCTCTTTGCCATGATCTTCTTATTGTGCTACTACTACTTTTGCGTGACGGATCACTTTGTCATTCAGTTTGTAACCGGTCTGTACACAATCAAGTACCTTTCCTTTCTGGTCTTCGCTCGGAGCGGGTACCAGGGCTACGGCTTCGTGATAGTCCGTATCGAAAACTTCACCTACGGGTTCCATCTTTTGCAGACCTTCCTGTGAGAGTCCTTTCAGGAATTTCTGATAGATCAGGTCGATGCCTTCATACATAGCTTTTACGTCGTCAGCCTTTTGCATGTTCTGCAAAGCTCTTTCCAGGTCGTCCAGAATAGGCAGGATGGCACTGATGGCCTTTTCACCACCGTTCTTGATCAGTTCAGCCTTTTCTTTCAAGGTACGTTTACGGTAGTTGTCAAATTCAGCAGACAGACGAAGATACTTGTCTTTCTGTTCTTCAATGGTTGCTTTGGCAGCTTCCAGTTCCTGCATCACCGGATCTGCAACCTCCTGCTGTTCTTCTGCAGCTTCCGCAGCAGCTTGCTGTTCCGCGTTTTCGGTCACAGTTTCTTCCTGTTTTGCCATTTCTTCTTCCACGTTATGGTTTTCTTGTGTACTCATATCTTAATTATGTTTTTATTAGCTGATAAATGTTTATTCTTTCTCCTACAAATTTCGTGCCTGATAGGAGTTAATATGGAAAACGGCTGCAAAAATACGAAATATTTGTCACACTGACATTATTTTTTCATGCTTTGTCGTCTTGTCAGCCTGTGTTCAGGCTTCTTTTCCAGGCATGAATGTCGGCTTTTGAGGTGTATCTCGTTTTTTTGTATTATCTTTGCAGACGTTGTTAATCAGAGATAATATTAATATAAGGTATATAGATAATGATTACAGTTTCGAATGTAGCCGTTCAGTTTGGTAAAAGAGTGTTGTACAACGATGTGAACATGAAGTTCACCAACGGAAATATTTATGGAGTGATCGGTGCCAATGGTGCTGGTAAGTCTACGTTTCTGAAAGTTATTTCAGGTGAACTGGATCCTACCAAGGGAAGCGTAACCCTGGGACCGGGCGAGCGTTTGTCCGTGTTGAGTCAGGACCACTTTAAGTTTGATGCCCATACGGTGCTTGACACCGTGCTGATGGGACACACGGTTCTCTGGGATATCATGAAACAGCGTGATGCGCTTTATGCGAAGGAAGATTTTACGGATGAAGACGGTATCAAAGCTGCAGAGCTGGAAGAGAAATTTGCAGAGCTGGAAGGCTGGAATGCCGAAAGCGATGCAGCCATTCTGCTGAGCGGACTGGGCATCAAGGAAGACAAGCACGGCATGCTGATGGGAGACCTCAGCGGTAAGGAAAAGGTGCGTGTGATGCTGGCACAGGCCTTGTTTGGAAATCCGGACAATCTGTTGCTCGACGAGCCGACCAATGACCTGGATATGGATACTGTGACCTGGCTTGAGGAATACCTTTCTAATTTTGAACATACCGTGCTGGTGGTAAGTCACGACCGTCACTTCCTCGACTCGGTTTGTACCCATACCGTAGATATTGACTTTGGCAAGGTGAACCTCTTTGCCGGTAACTATAGCTTCTGGTATGAGTCCAGTCAGCTTGCTCTGCGTCAGCAGCAGAACCAGAAGGCCAAGGCCGAAGAAAAACGGAAGGAACTGGAAGAGTTTATCCGCCGTTTCTCAGCCAATGTGGCTAAGTCCAAGCAGACTACCAGCCGCAAGAAGATGCTGGAAAAACTGAATGTGGACGAAATCAAACCTTCTTCACGCAAATATCCGGGTATCATCTTCACCATGGACCGTGAACCGGGTAACCAGATTCTGGAAGTATCGGGACTGCGTGCCGAAACAGAAGAAGGAACAGTGCTCTTCAACGATGTGAACTTCAACGTTGAAAAGGGAGACAAGATCGTGTTCCTGAGCCGTGACCCGCGTGCCATGACAGCTTTGTTTGAAATCATCAACGGTCATCGCAAGGCACAGGCAGGACATTACAACTGGGGTGTGACGATTACTACAGCTTATCTGCCGCTGGACAATACGGATTATTTCAACTGTGACCTGAATCTGGTAGACTGGCTGAGCCAGTATGGTCAGGGCAATGAAGTCGAGATGAAGGGCTTCCTCGGCCGTATGCTGTTCTCCGGTGAAGAGGTGATGAAGAAAGTAAGCGTGTTGTCGGGAGGTGAAAAGATGCGTTGTATGATTGCCCGCATGCAGTTGCGCAATGCCAACTGTCTGATTCTGGATACACCGACCAACCATCTGGACCTGGAATCTATTCAGGCGTTCAATAATAACCTGAAGACGTACAAGGGAAATGTGCTTTTTGCTTCGCATGACCATGAGTTCATTGAAACTGTGGCAAACCGTATCATCGAACTGACTCCGAACGGTATCATTGACAAGATGATGGAGTATGATGAATACATTACCTCAGATCATATCAAGGAAATGCGTGCGCGCATGTACGGAGACAAATAAGAATGAAAAGAGGAAATTCCGGTCGGCATACTGCCTGAATCTGCAGAGTGATCCGGAATTTCCTTTTTTCTAAAATTATACTACTATGGGGAATACTTTGAATCCTGTTGCTAAGAAGCAAATTGTGTGGCTGGATGTTGTCCGCCTGCTGGCTATGTTTACGGTTGTATGCTGTCATTCGACCGATCCTTTCAATTTTTATCCGGGCGAACCGCCTGCCAATATCAGTGAGATCAAGTTCTGGGGAGCTGCTTACGGATCTGTTCTTCGTCCGTGCGTTCCGCTTTTTGTAATGATTACGGGAGCTTTGCTGTTGCCGGTCAAAGGTGATACGGGAGCTTTCTACAAAAAACGTATCAGCCGGGTATTCTGGCCGTTTCTGATCTGGTCAGTCATCTATAATCTGTTTCCCTGGATCACCGGTCTGCTGGGATGCAGGCCCGAACTGATTCTGGATTTCTTCCCATACTCCGGAGAGGAAGCTGCCCGTCAGTCTCTGTCGGTATCGATGGACTATATATCCCGTATACCGTTGAACTTTTCGTTGCTGGATGTTCACATGTGGTACATTTATCTGTTGATCGGAATGTATCTTTATATGCCTGTCTTCTCTGCGTGGGTGGAGAAAGCCTCCGAAAAGGCAAAGCTGTGGTTCCTGGCAGCCTGGGGAGTGACGCTGTTTATTCCTTACTACCGGGAATTTGTGAATCCTTATCTGTGGGGATCCTGTTCGTGGAATGAATTTTATATGCTTTATAACTTTGCCGGTTTTAATGGTTATCTTTTGCTGGGCCATTATCTCCGTCACCATGACTTTAGTCTGGCCAGGACCCTTGGCTGGGGAATTCCTTCTTTTGTAATAGGTTTCCTGATTACTTTTCTGGGATTCCGTCACATCACATCATTACCGGAATATACCGAAGAACAGCTTGAGATGTTTTTCTATTACTGTTCTCCCAATGTGGTTATGATGACAGTGCCCTGCTTCCTGATAGCCAAGAAGGTGAATGTGCGGAATGAACGTTTGCGGCAGACACTTGCCAATCTGACGGTATGCGGTTTCGGGGTGTATATGATCCATTACTTTTTCACCGGGCCGTGTGTCCTGCTGGCCCGTATGTGTCACATACCGGTAGCGGTTCAGATTCCGGTTGCTGCCCTGATAGCCTTTGGGGCTTCATGGGGACTGGTCAATCTGCTTCGCAGGCTGACAGGAAAGTATGCTAAATATCTGGTGGGGTGACATTCTCCTGAAATCGCAGATCGGAGTTTGATGCAGTAAGTAATCTGTTTTATTGTTAAGCCCTCTCAAAATAACTTTGAGGGGGCTTTGCTTTTTAAATAATGTATATTCGATCAGCTTCAACTCTTTTGTAATCGGTTGGTATATGGGTATGAAGGTTTAGTGGTCTATTGGAAAAAGCGATTAATGCTCCTGGAATTGAAAGAGATTAAATTTTTAGTTCCTGTAAAATTTTACAGAAATGTTGTCTTGAACAAATTAATTAATTTTATATCTTTGCTTCCGTTGTGTTTTATATATTTTTTTACTATGTAACTCTTATAATAGGATTATTTTTCAAAAATCGGATTTTATGAAGTCTTATGAGATTTTATTTGCAGGAAAGATGCATTTATATTGAACTCATAGATAAAGCTAAATAAAAAATGAAATGGCTGCTTAAAGTGTTGTAACATGGATAATATGGTACCTAAAAATATATTGCTTCGCTTGTCAAATGATGATGAAAAGGCTTTCGAATTTATATATTGGAAATACAATGCCCATGTCTACAATTTTGCAAATTCGTTGTTGTACTCGCCTAAAATAGCTCAGGATATAACTCAGAATGTATTCTTGAAAATATGGGAAAAGCGTCACGAAATAAATCCGGAGCAGAATTTTAATGCCTATCTCTTCACGATAGCCCGAAACATGGTCTATAAGGAAACTGAGCAGAAACTGTTGTCTGAACAATCACTCAGGCAACTGCAGGAAGAGGAGGATGTTCTCGATATGAGTACCATACAGACATTGGATTATCATTTTACAGAAGAACTTTGTCGCAGTCTTGTAGAGGAATTGCCTCCTGCACGTCGGGAGATCTTTAAATTAAGCCGGTTTGAGAGGTTGTCAAACAAAGAAATAGCTTTGCGTTTGTCTATTTCAGAAAGAACCGTTGAAACTCAATTGTATAGAGCTACTTGTTTTTTGAAGCGGAAACTTCTTTCAGATGAAGGATTAGGACTTTTAATCTTACTATTTATCATTCAAAGTAATTAAGCATGCTTGGTTGAGCATGCTTTTTAATTATTAATTAACGTTAAATACTTATTTTCTTTTAATAGCTTGTAAGTGATTTGAAGCTTTAAAGGATATACAATACAGAAGGAGGATAAAATGGACTATATTGAATTGTTGGAAAAATATATGCAGGGGCTGACAACTCCTGAAGAAGAAAAGGCATTGCTTGATTGGATACAGCATGATGGTGATGCTCGCAGTACTATTTCTGCGTTCTATGAAAAGCGATGGAAAGAAACACCGGATACCGGTGTCTCTGCCGAATTGCAATATAAGATGTTGATGAATATAAAACAGAATATTTGTCAGCATGAAACAGAAAATCAATCGGCTGCAGGTAGAAAGATTGTATGGATGAATGTAATGAAGTATGCAGCTGCGATATTGGTTACAATGGTCGTTTCTGTATTTTCTGCTTATTATTTTTATTCCTCCGAAAGTGATGTGAAAAACTTTGTAGTTTATGCAGATAAAGGACAGCGGAGTAATCTGGTATTGCCGGATGGTACAAAAGTATGGCTGAATTCAGATTCAAAGCTGGAATATGATAATACTTACGGTGTAAAAGAACGTAAGATAAGATTGACAGGTGAAGCGTATTTTGAGGTTGCCAAGGATAAGGAACACCGTTTTCTGGTAAGTACCGGACTTATGGATGTTGAGGCGCTAGGTACTGCCTTTAATGTACAGTCTTATCCGAACGAAGATGAAATAACTACAACTTTGCTGGAAGGAAAGGTGAAAATTTCCACTTCCGAACAAGAGGCTATTCTGTTGCCCAATCAACAAGCCTGTTTTGGCAAAAGCAGTAATGGACTGAGTGTGATTGAAGTGGAAAATGCAAAATACTCCAATAGCTGGACAAAAGGTGAATTTGCTTTTAATGGAGCAACCCTGGAAGAAATAGCAAAGGAGCTGAGCCGTATGTACAATATGGAAATAAAGTTTGATTCTGACGAAATTAAAGAATATAATTTTTCGGGAGTCATTAAAAATAATAGTCTTACAAATGTGCTGGAGATTATTAGCCTGACTTCTCCGGTAGTTTATGAGGTAGTAAATGATTCAATAATACTAGATAAACAAAAATGATTTAAATTATTAATCTTATTGAGAAATGAAAGCACAGGAAGGACCTTAAAAAGAATGAGGATGTATCCGTTCTGACACATCCTCATCGTAAGTAAAGAGATTTAGTAAAATCAGATAAATAAAAGATTGGATTACTTGGCGGTTTCTTTTCTTTTATATAAACTGATTTTGCTTGTAAAATTACGTATAACTAATGAAAACACATTCAAAAAGCATGAAAAATGTAAGTAATTTCAAGCATTATTTATCAAAGTCTTGCTTATTGAGCATTATGCTTGCTGCAAGCCTTAATTCTTACTCACAAATAACGCTAAACGTAAACGGCAGTTCTGTTAAATCTGTGATTCATCAGATTGAGAATCAGTCAGAGTATCGTTTCTTTTATGACAATAATTTGTCTGGACTGTCTAAGAAAGTTAATATCAATGTGAAAGACCAGCCGATTGATGAGGTACTGAATACAATTTGTAGTCAGGCTGGTATAGCTTATACAATAAAGGGTGATAAGCAGGTTGTTATCCATTCTGATAAAGCAGATGTTGCCCAGCAGTCTGTTACAAAGAAAATTACAGGTATTGTAAGTGATGAGCAGGGAATGCCTATTATCGGAGCGAATATCAGAGTCAAGGGTACAACCGTAGGAACAATTACGGATCTGGATGGTAAGTTTGCATTGGATGTCAATTCAGATGTTTCGATTCTGGAGATTTCCTATATTGGTTATAAAACTCAAAATGTCTCATTTAAAGGTAAAACTGATATCGCGGTAGTTCTGAAGGAAGATTCTGAAATTCTTGATGAAGTCGTTGTTGTCGGATATGGTTCTACAACCAAAAGAGCGATGGTCGCATCTGTTTCTTCTGTTAAGACTGAAGAAATAGGAGATTTGCCTGTTTCCAATATTACCCAGGGTATGGCTGGTAGAGCTGCCGGTCTGATTGTTCAGGGTGCAGGTGGTGGTATTGACAAGACACCTACTATCAGTATTCGTGGTGGAGGAACTCCTCTGGTCGTTATTGATGGTGTTATCAGAAATTATGATGACTTTGTACTCTTGTCTCCTGATGATATTGAAGCTTTGTCTGTTTTGAAGGATGCGTCGGCAACTGCAGTGTATGGTTCGCGTGCAGCAGATGGTATTATTCAGGTTACGACCAAAAAGGGTAAGGAAGGCAAACCACGTATTGATTATTCATTCAACTATAGTATAGCGCAACCGGCCAACTGGGCTGAACCTTTGGATTCATGGACTCGTGCTGAATATGCCAATATCGCCAAACGCAATGACGGGCTTCCTGATGCGTTTAGTGAAGACCGCATTCAAAAGATGAAAGACGGATCGGATCCTATTCAGAATAATAATACGAACTGGAGAGACTTGGTTTTGCGCGAATTTGCTCCGCAGTCCAAACATCAGGTAACAATGACTGGCGGTACAGATATTAATAACTATTATATGAGTCTTGGTCATATAAATCAGGGATCATTGTATGAAAACAACAGTTATAATATGCAGCGTACCAATTTCCGCCTCAGTCAGAGTTCTTTAATAAAGACTATCGGTCTGAAAGTAACTACGACTCTGGATGGATATATCAAGAAAACAACGCATCCGTATACTTCCACCAGCGATGGTCCTTATTATGTTTTCAGTCATATTCAAAATAAATCACCTCTGATCCCTGGTGTCAATAAGTATGGCTTACCCTATAATGTAAATGATAACCCTGTTGCAGAAATTGCAGATGATGCAGGATATAATAATGAAGACAGAAAACTGATTAATGGTAATTTGCAATTTGAATGGGCTGTACCCTGGGTTGACAGATTGAAATTGCGTGCTGCAGGAAACTACAGATATGCAATGGTAGCTAATAAAAAGTGGAGAAAAGATTCTGCAAAATATAATTATGATTCAGAAGAGCCGATATATAGTGCAAAACCATTATTCTATAATTCAACGAATTATGGACATACATATACACTTCAGTTCTTTGCTAACTATGACAAGACATTCGGTAAACATTCTATCTCGTTGTTAGGAGGTTATGAAGCAACTTATGGCTTTGCAAGTACATACTGGGTTCAACGTGAAAACTATGATTTCCCGATAGATCAGATTAATCCGGGTCCGGAAAGTTCACAGAAAAACGGTGGTAGTGAAGGTGAAAACGGGCGTGCAGGCTTTATCGGACAAATAAAGTATAATTACAATAATAAATACTTTGTTGAAGGAAGTATCCGTTATGACGGTTCTGATAATTTCCCGAAAAACCGCCGCTGGGGTGTTTTTTACTCTGGTTCGGTAGGATGGAGCATTGCTGACGAAGCTTTCATGGAAGATTTGGTTGAGAAAGATGTTTTCAACCAGTTGAAGTTGCGTGCATCTTATGGACAGGTTGGTCTGGATAACTGGGAAAGTGATACTGATGTTTTTCATATTGGACGATTTGAATATATGAGTTCTTACAACTTGAACAATCAGGCCTGGGTCTTAAACGGTGCTTATGTACCTGGTTTTTCAGAAGGAGATATTCCTTCCTCTGATATATCATGGTTTACAACAGATCAGTTTGATATGGGTATTGATTTCTCTTCTTTAAAAAATAGATTATATGGTTCTATCGACTATTTCTATTACAAGACAAAAGGATTCTTATATGCTCCTAATCAAATTGATGTAGGTTATACAGCACCGCTGGGTATGTCCTTGCCGAGAGTTTCAACAAATGGTGAACATAGAAGAGCCGGTTTTGACTTTACTTTGGGCTGGAGAGATAATATTGGTAAATTCTCTTATGACATCTCTGCTAACTTTACTAAGTTTGATCAGTTGTGGGCAAACAATCCGTCTGAATCAGTAAGTGATTTGATGAATCCCTACAAACGTGCTACTCAGCAAACCGGATATTATGGAAACTTATATGAATGTTTAGGTTTCTATAAAGATGCACAGGATGTTTATAACAGCGTCAAGCGTTTAGGCTCTTATGATCTGACTGCTGGAGACTTGAAATATTCGGACTTCAATGGTGATGGTAAGATTGACGACTCAGATATGGTACGTACTGGAAAAAGCAGTTTCCCGAGAGGTAACTATGGTATTAATATTAAATTACAGTACGAAGGATTCTTCCTATCAGCTTTGTTCCAGGGAGCTACCAGATTTGATATGTATTTGACCGGTACAGCTCAGATGAATGGTGGTCAAGCAGGTGAATTACCTGTTATTTATGATTATCATACCGACTTCTGGACACCGGATAATACGGATGCAAAATATCCCCGTTTGATGTCAAGCGCAGGTCTTAATGGAAACAATAATTATGTTTCAAGTAGTTTCTGGCTGATAAACGGTGCTTACCTTCGTATGAAAGATTTTTCATTTGGATATGACTTTAAACACTCGTTGTTGAAGGATGTAAATTGGTTGTCGAAAGCATCATTGGCCATTTCCGGTCAGAACTTATTTACTATATCTGAGGCGACAAAATATGGTCTTGACCCGGAAAATGCATCTGTTGAGCATTACGGATATCCCAATGAGAGAATTTTTGCAGTTAGTTTGAATTTAGGATTTTAAAGCGTAATATAATGAAAAACAATATATATACAGGTCTTTTTTGCATGGGCATTGCTTTTTCTGGAGTATTGTCATCATGTGATGTAATGGATACAAAGCCATTCGAAAGCTATAGTGAAGATTTGGTATGGGGAAGCTATGAAACGGCTGAGGCTTTTGTTATACAGACATATAATAACACCATAGCAAATTTTTCCGGAAATTCTGCTGCCTGGGAAGTATTGACTCCTAATGGTGCATATTGTGATCAGGTTGGTAACTCTATAAATACTGTAGCTACTGAAACAGGTATTGATGCGTATTCAGATTATGGCTTTGGACGTTTTGGTGAGCAACGTAGCTGTAATATGATTCTGGAGAAAGTTGCAAGCTCCAATTTATCTGAAGAGCAGAAAAAGCAGTTGATAGCTGAAGGTCATTTCTTGAGAGGAGTATTATATTTCGATATGACCCGAAAGATGGGACGCTTTGTGCCTATTACACGAGTTCTTTCTGTGGATGATACGGAAGCTTTTCAGACTCCATTGACTGAGAGTGTCGATAAGAGTTATGAATTGGTTCTGGATGATTTGAATAAAGCTGTTGAGGGATTGCCGGAAACTTCTGAAAGTGGACGTGCCAATAAATATGTAGCTTTAGCCTTGAGAAGCCGTGCTGCTTTGCAAGCTTATGCTTATACAAAAAACGAGCAGTATTTGGATTTGGCTATTTCTTCTGCCAATGATGTCATTAATTCAGGAAAATATACTCTGACTGAGAATTATGGAGGAATGTTTAATGATGAGTCTCCAGAGGATCCTGAAATAATTATGGGACGTTATTATCTGGATAAAGATGCTACAGTGGGAAGTTTTAATGAGATGATAAATGTTATGCCTAATCTTCCTATTGATGAACTTCAAAAGGGTAGTGCCGATGGAACTACTACTTTTGATGAAAAGAAAACATTTGACGGATGGGGATCATATTGGCCGACTCAGGATCTTGTTGATCAGTATCTGGTCATTGATGAAAAAACAGGGGAAGCAAAGTCGTGGTATGAATCTTCTCAGATACTTGACAACGTAGATTTTCTCAGTACTTCAGGATTGAGCGAGGGTTCAATAGAAACTTTTACTCGATTTGACGGTGAAAAAAGACATATACCTACAGCCGTAGACCTTATAACAGGCCGTGAAGATTATCCGCTGTTTACGTATAATCTGAAAGTTAAAGATGGATGTACACGCGATATCAGTGATCTGATGTATTCTAACCGTGATAAACGAATGGATGCTACAATTGTTCGTGACAAGACGGAATGGCAGAAAGAATATATAGAGACAAATATGGGAGGTAGTGCATCTCAGGGTATACGTTCTAAGGAAGATGGTGGCTGGTATACGACAACGACTGGTTATTACTGGCGTAAGTATACCGTATTGGTTGATCCGAGAGTTTATGTTTCTAACAAGATTAATTTCCATTATGTGATAGCTCGTTTGGGTGAAATGTATATGAATCTTGCAGAAGCATATTTGCTGAAAGGGGATGTAGCCAATGCCGTTACAGCATTGAATGCAACACGTGTTAAGCATGGAGGCCTTCCTGCTTCTCAGGCATCCACACTTGAAGAAGCCTGGAAAGACTATATTCGTGAAAGACGTGTTGAAATGGCTTATGAAGAGGCTGATATCTATTTCAGTTATTTGAGATGGGGTAAATATGGTTCTTACAGTAATTATGGACGTAATGCTGGAGATGTCATTAAAGATCTGAATGCCCCTGTTTATAAGATTTCAATATCAAGTGATAGAAAATCTGCCTGCATTGGTCAGTTGACATTGCTTAATAGCTGGAACCGTAAGTTTACAACAAAACGCTATTTGTTCCCTATACCGCAAGGACAAATTGACACGCGTACAGCAGCGGGAATTATTGATAAACAAAATGAAGGATGGTAATTAAATTTTTATTTATGAAAAAGATATTATATTGTTTGACTTTAGTTTTTTCGGCTTTACTGTTTTCGTCATGTTTAAAAGGTGGTCTTGAAGATCTGCCAGAGTATGAAGATGCAGAAATTACTTCTGTCAGCGCAGTGCGTTATCGGTATATGACAGATGAAAAGTCACCAGCTTCCGGTGAATATCTGGTGAAAGAAGTTGATTTGACTTTTGATGCAGATATTGATAGTGAATCTGGCAGTGTAAAGATAAAAGTTTCAGTCCCAAGTGAATTCCCCGCAGGAGAACTGGGCAATCTGTCAACCTCTAACCTGGTTGTAGCGGTTTCTATTTCTACTGCAGCTCGTATGAGCCCTGTTGGAGATTCTTCTCAATTAGGTGTACCTGCAGATTGGAGTAAGTTAAATCGTTATGTAGTTCAGGCTGCAAATGGAAATAAAAAGGATTGGACTATAGAAATTGTTGAATTTAACAAATAAATGGGATTTTGATCTAAAGCAGCCTGGATATTTAATTTCCCGGCTGCTTTTTTAATGCTGATACGTATGAATAGATGGCTTGTTTTGTTTTGTCTTATCAATATATTTACGGCTACAGCCCGAAAGACTGATGAGGCTTTTCGTGTGCTCCAGCGTGTAAGTAAGCAGTCTTCTGTTCCGGTGAAGCTGGAATTGAAGAAAGGAGCCGGAAACATGTATTATGAATATTCCGTAAAGGATGGAGTTTTGCATTTGAAAGGATCAGACAATGTATCTCTTTGCCGGGGATTCTATGATTATGTCAAGACTCACCGCCTGGGCATGTATACCTGGAGCGGCAATAATATCCGTCTTCCGGAAGAATTGCCTGCTGCTTCTTCCGTCAGGGTAGAGTCTCCTTTCCGGAATCATTATTATTTTAATGTCTGTACTTATGGCTACACGATGCCTTATTGGGATTGGGCACGCTGGGAACAGGAAATCGACTGGATGGCTCTTCATGGCATCAATATGCCGCTGGCCCTGGTTGGTTATGAAGCCATTCTTGCCCGTGTCTGGCAAAAGATGGGACTGACGGAAGAGGAGATAAACAGTTATTTTGTCGGTCCGGCACATCTGCCCTGGATGCGTATGGGGAATGTGAGCGGGATAGACGGCCCTTTGAATCCGGACTGGCATGCCGGTCAGCTGGCTCTTCAGCATAAGATCCTCGACCGGATGCGTGCTTTGGGCATGAAGCCGATTTGTCCGGGCTTCCCCGGTTTCATACCGGAAGCATTCAAGCGGATCTATCCGGATCTTCATATTGTTGAAACCCATTGGGGAGGTGCGTTCCATAATTGGATGATTTCTCCCACAGAGCCTTTGTTCGCAAAGATTTCTGAGGCGTTCATCAAGGAATGGGAGAAAGAGTTCGGTAAATGTGACTATTACCTGGTAGACAGTTTCAATGAGATGGACATACCTTTCCCGGAGAAGGGAAATCCTGCCCGCTATGAAATGGCGGCTTCTTATGGTGAGAAGGTTTATAGTTCCATAAAGCGTGCCAATAAGGATGCCGTGTGGGTCATGCAGGGCTGGATGTTCGGCTACCAGCGTCATATCTGGGACTACGAGACTCTGGGTGCCCTTGTGTCCCGGGTTCCCGATGATAAGATGCTGCTTCTGGACCTGGCCGTTGATTATAACAAGCATTTCTGGCATTCAGAAGTGAACTGGGAATATTACAAGGGATTCTACAACAAACAGTGGGTCTACAGTGTGATTCCCAATATGGGAGGAAAGACGGGAATGACGGGTGTTCTTGATTTCTATGCCAACGGTCATCTGGAAGCACTTTCTTCCTCCAACCGGGGAAATCTGGTAGCTCACGGACTGGCTCCCGAAGGAATCGAGAATAACGAAGTGCTTTATGAACTGGTGACTGATGCGGGCTGGAGTGACCACCGTATGGATGTACGTGACTGGTTGAAGCAGTACAGCATCAACCGTTACGGCAAGGCTCCGGCTCAGTTGATGAAAGCCTGGGATTATCTCCTGAAGTCTGTATATGGAACGTTTACGGATCATCCCCGTTTCAACTGGCAGTTCCGTCCGGGAACGGTGAAGAACGGATCCATCTATATGAATGAGGACTACTTCCGGGGACTGGAAGCATTTCTATCAGCATCCGAAGAACTGAAGGACAGTCCTTATTATCTCACGGATCTTTGTGAAATGACGGCCCATTATCTTGGTGGTAAGGCAGAAATACTGACCAGACAGATTGATCAGGAATATTTGTTGGGAGATACGCTTCAGGCACATTTCCTTCAGAGCCGGTTTGAAACCTTCATGCTGGGGATGGACCGTATCTTATCCCAGCATCCAACTCTTCGTCTGGACCGTTGGTTATCTTTTGCTTTCGCTTCCGGCAAGACTGCATCTCAAAGCAACCAGTATGAAACAAATGCCCGTCGTATTGTTACGATTTGGCAACAACTATTCTTTCTGAATACAAGTCATTATCTATCAGTCAATTGTGATAGTCTATTTTGAAGATAGGTAATGGATTTGTAACGTGCTAACTTCTGTATTCTTCATCGCTTTGAAGTGGTGATAATTAGCTATGACAAAAATAGCAAAAGTTTATCTTTCATCCAAACTTTTGAGGACTTTATTGATTGGCTTCAACTCTTTTTCTTATATAATTTGTCTGTTTCCTGTATGAAAAGCCAAAAAGAACCAACAAACATACTAATAGAATAACATCCTGATACTGAACTAAGAAAATAATTTTATATGATAAGGTTTTGTAAAGTAAAGCAATTAGTGAAAGTGTAAATACACTAATATATGAACGAAAAATATTATTCTCCATACTTAATGTTGCTATCTTACTATCTTTCTTTTCTGCTATTACAAAGCTTTTATAAGGTGCGAATGTTATAAAATGGATTTTTTTGCAAATCCATTCTATAACCAAAGAGCTAAAACGATTATTTACCATTCCGATAAAATAGAAAACAATACCCGTAAGATACCAATTATCAAAAGATATTATATCATATCCACTATGCTTTAATATGAGACATAGGACTGTACCGGGAAGTATATTAGTAAGAAAATTATATTGAGAAAGTTTATCTACTAAAAGTTTTAGAGCTTCCATTAGCATATAATTTTGTGATTTGATGACGCTTTATCTGCCCATATTGTATAACCAGTACTTTCTGAAGCAATATATATGTTACCGTTACTTCTTGTTGTTAGCACTTTCCCTGAATATATGTGTTTATCGTTTAATGATTTGTACCGACATCCATTAGAGTGCGACGAATATTGAGTTGAAACATCCGTTCCGTCTTTATTTGCTTCTGTATCTTTACTATGGATTACGACATCAACATTGCCAATGGCGTCAAATAATGCAGTTGGGAAACCTGATTTATGGCCATGATGGGGTGCGACTAAAACATTAACACCGTTATTTTTTATTTCGGAAATAAAATCTTTCTCATGCTCAATCAAATAATCCCAACCAGCTTTTTCCAAATCGCCACAGAATAGAATACCCAACCCACCTTCTTTAAGATAGCGTAATATACTCGAATTATTACGCTCTTTATTTTTCAAGTTTATATTAGATTGGCATACTTGAACTGGTATTTTAGTGGTAATATTAGCATTGAAGCCCCAGTTAATATATTCTGGATTATTTCCTCTGTAAGGCTTATCCAATTCTCTAACATAATCGCTATTAACTGTATTTCCATCAGAAAAACTTTCATACTCATTCTTATATAGTAAATAAGGTGTCAGCTCGTTTTTTATACGAATAGCATTTCGTACATGGTCATCGTCGGGATGCGTTATGTGTAATAATGCAATAGGATACGATTTCATTTGTTGTGTAACATAATCCCTTGCACCTAACCATTCCTTATAGCTTTTAAAAGTTTCTACTGGGTTTATTTTATCTGCATGACATCCACAGTCAATCATCATTGTATATCCACTTGACGCTGTAACAATGGCACACGCAGCATTACCCACATCACAAATTATAATTTTCATTGCATCTACTATTTAAGCCCAATTATATGAAATGCTATTACAACATCTATGCCTATTCCTATTTTATTATGAAACGGAAATGCAATTATGACAAAATGACTGATGACGTTATACGATATGTCTATTAAAACTAATCTTTTTATTGATTGAATGTTCCTCCCGACACATCGAAGAACCTTTCAAAAAAGGCTTTTAGCTTGGCAATGACGCTTTTCTTCTTCTTTCCCCTGTCATTCTCCTTATTCTTTGAAAACAACGGGATGGGCGGCAGGATTCGGGTAATGGCGGTGCCTGTTTCCTCTATCTCTCCGTTCTTGAAAGATTGTGAAACGAACTCGTAGGTTTCTTTCGGCTTCAGGTTTTCTTCGCTGATTATCTTGTCCAACTGTTCCTTCTCCTGCTGTTTGACGAATTTATGCCAGTCGTCGTTTACGTCCTTTTCGGGTGTAAGTTGGTCGATGAAGTCCTCTATCAGGTCTTTCTTGTTACGCAAGTCGGGACTTGAATTGATAGCTTTCTGTATTGACAACCTTATTTCCTTGTCCTTTGTGTGGTCGCCGTGCATTTGCGCTATCAGGTAGAGGATGTAGTCTATGTTTATCTCCACCTGTTTGATAAGTTCCATCTCAAAAACGATGTCATCGTTTACGTTCACAATATCGCCTTCTTTCTGTCTGCGGTACTTGTCGTAAAGGTCGATGTAAAGGCTGTGGTAGTCCTGCACGTCACGTGGCGAAAGTATTTCCATGCCTGCGAATTGGTCAAAGGTAGTAAGCAGGTTTGTGGCTTTGAGGATAGAGCCATACAGATGGATAAACTTCTTTTCCGCATCCTCGCCGATGATGCGTTGCCCAATGGGATAATCCTCCAATAGCTTTTCCACCAAGTCCTTATAGCCCGGATTTTCCTTGCCCTTGTCATCTTTGTAGCCATAGTAATACTCGTCAAAGGTTTTCAGCAGAACGATGCCTCCGGCTTCCTTGTCGCCGAAGAGGGCGATACTTTCATTGGTGGCTTGCTCCAAGTTGCGGAAACAGACGATGTTGCCGAATGTCTTGATGGAGTTGAGTATGCGGTTGGTGCGTGAGTAAGCTTGCAGCAGTCCGTGCATCCGCAGGTTCTTGTCCACCCAAAGTGTGTTCAAGGTTGTTGCGTCAAATCCAGTCAGAAACATATTTACCACTATGAGCAGGTCTATTTCCCTGTTCTTCATCCTTAGCGACACGTCCTTGTAATAGTTCTGAAAACGGTCGGCACTGGTGTCGTAATTGGTCTTGAATAGGACGTTATATTCCTCTATTGCCGATTCAAGGAAGTCGCGCGAACTTTTGTCCAACCCGTCGGTGTTCTCCGAATTCTCGTCATCGGGCAGTCCCGTGCCGTCCTCGGCTTCGTTTGCGCCATAACTGAAGATGGTCGCCACACGCAGTTGCTTGTCGGGTGATAGTTTTGCCATTTGCCGCTTGAACTCCAAATAATACAGCTTGGCGGTATCTATGGATGATACGGCGAAAATAGAATTGAACCCTGTCATCCGTGTCTTCTGTTTCTTCTCCTCCGCTGCCTCCCTGTTCTTTGCCGTTGCCATTTCAGCAATGTTCACCAGCTTGTTGAACATGAACGAGCGGGCGTTACGCTTCGTCTTTTGGTCGAAGTGTTCCAATATGTAGCTCACGATGCGGCTGATGCGTTTAGGTGATGCCAACGCACGCTCACGGTCTATGTTGCGCACCTGCTCGTCCTTGATGTCCTCCTGCTCGTGCATGGTACTGACGTAATCCACGCGGAACGGCAACACGTTGCCGTCGGCAATGGCATCCACGATGGTGTAGATGTGCAGTTGCTTGCCGAAAGCCTGTTCCGTGGTTTTCAGATTGAACTTGCCGCCTGCCCCTGCGTTTACCGAGAATATGGGCGTGCCCGTAAAGCCGAAAAGATGGTAACGCTTGAATTTCTTGATGATGGCGGTGTGCATATCCCCGAACTGGCTGCGGTGGCACTCGTCAAAGATGAACACGATGTGCTTGCCATAGACCTCGTGCGTGCGGTTCTTACTGATAAATACAGACAGCTTCTGTATGGTGGTGATGATGATGCGTGCCTGCGGGTCTTCCAACTGGCGTTTCAGTACGGCGGTGCTGGTGTTGCTGTTTGCCGCCCCTTTCTCGAAGCGGTCGTATTCTTTCATGGTCTGGTAGTCCAAGTCTTTGCGGTCCACCACAAACAGCACTTTGTCAATGTCCTCCATGCGGCTTGCCAAGCGTGCCGTCTTAAACGAGGTGAGCGTCTTGCCGCTGCCCGTGGTGTGCCACACGTATCCGCCGCCCTCTATCGTGCCGTATTTCTTGTAGTTGGTGGAGATGCGGATTTGTTGCAGTATGCTTTCCGTTGCGGCTATCTGGTAAGGACGCATCACGAGCAATAGTTTTTCCGATGTCAGCACGCAATATTTTGTCAGGATGTTGAGCAGCGTGTGCTTGGCAAAAAATGTGGCGGTGAAATCCACGAGGTCGGTGATTACCTTGTTGTCCCTCGATGCCCAAAAGCTCGTAAACTCGAAGCTGTTGCTGGTCTGTTGTTTCCCTTGCTTGTGTCTCCGTTTGCTTGCCTCGGCTATGTGCGAGGCACGGGTGGTGTTGCTGTAATACTTCGTCTGCGTGCCATTGCTGATAACGAACAATTGCACGTACTCAAACAGTCCGCTTCCTGCCCAGAAGCTCTCGCGGTTGTAGCGGTTGATTTGGTTGAACGCTTCCTTGATGTCCACGCCCCGGCGTTTCAACTCCACGTGGACGAGCGGCAGACCGTTCACGAGGATGGTCACGTCGTAGCGGTTTTCCCTCACACCACCCTCCGGCGTATATTGGTTGATTACCTGTAACGAATTGTTGTGAATGTTGTCCTTGTCTATCAGGTAAATGTTCTTCACTGTGCCGTCATCGCGCGTCAACAGCTGGATGTAGTCCTCTTGTATGATGGCGGTCTTTTCCACGATGCCATAGTTGCGGTTGGCTATCTTGTCGGCAAAGAACGATTGCCACTCCGTATCGGTAAACTTATAGTCGTTCAGTCGTTCAAGCTGGCGGCAAAGGTTGTCTATTAGTTCCTTTTCCGTCTTGATGGGCAGATACTCGTAACCTTGTTTTTCAAGCTGGGTGATAAAGTCACGCTCCATCTCCGCCTCGCTTTGGTATTGCGTTGATTTGCGGTAAACAGGCTCAAAGTCTGAAACCACCGTGCTTTGCGGATTCTCCGCTACCATCTTGTATTGCTCTGACATACGACTCAATTAATTTTGTTTTATTGCCTTGATTACGGCTACTGCCGGTGACTGTTTGCCTCCCAATCCAAAGTCTTGGGCTTCTGTTGTAGTATGGCAACAACCTTCTGTGTAAAACTTGTACAGTTTGTGCAAATCAAGTTTTTCCTTTTTCGCTGCATTCTCTTTCTTCCTTCGGTCTTTCCTTAGAAAAGGCAATTTGTCATCTTCTATTGGATGTAATTGATACCTATTTCCCTCTATACTGAGTATTTCTTCTGGAAGTTTGAAAACCTGTTCTTTAAACTCTTCAAAGTTCATTGCCATGTCAGTTTGATTGTATGCGATTAAAAGTAAGTAATTTATTCCTGTAATATTCGTATTGCTCCTGTACGGCGGCAATCTCTGCTGGAAGCCCTTGTGAGAGGTCGTTAACCAATGTCTCAAATTTGTCGAGGATACCGACGATGCGTTGTTGTTCTGATAAAACTGGAATAGGAACAAGTATTTTCTCAACTTGATTGCTCATCAGTTTAGGATTACCCATGCCGGAATAAACATATTCTTTGGCTTTTAATGAAAGCCAATAATACAAGAAATCCATTGTTACTAAATCTGACTTCATACTGATTATTCCACAAACATTGGTAATACTAAATTTTCCTTTCCTCTTAAATATAGTCCCTGCATAAGCTCCGTCCGTAGTCCATGTTAAATAAGTGCCATCGAAATCATACGTGCTAATACGTCCTAATTCACCATTATTTATGGTTTGAGAAGAATAAACAGGGTAAATTCCTTGATTATCTCGCAGGTATTCTTTTGAATAGACTTTTCCTCGTTGTAGATTACATATCTCGCTCATTTTCATCCAAGTTACGCTTTGCGTACCCCCCCCTATTTTAGTAAACGTTAACAGTTTGTTCCTGTAATATTCGTATTGTTCTTGCCGCGCTTGCAGCTCCGCTTGCAGCTCCGCTTGCAGCGAAGCTGTAAGCTCTGTGAAGTGGTCAAGAATACGGACTATCTCCTCTTGGATGGGGAGAGGTGGGATGGGCATTATGAGATTTTTCACTTTATCACGATTTAACCCCGGTATGCCAGCACCATGTTTTGCTTGCATCAATACCTGTTCTGAATTTTTCAATAAGAAATACAAATATCTATTGTTTAGAATGTCATTATCAGGTTTTACAACAAAACAATGTGCACCTGCCCAAAATTTACAGTCCATCCAGTTAACATAACCAGCAGAAGCTCCACCTTGAGATATGGTAATAGTATCTTTTTCTTCATTGTATTTTTCAGAAAAGCCAGATGGATTTATCCCACCATTTAACACAGGATATGTTCCAACTTCTGACATATCTCTTTTATTAAATTGGATTCCTGTGTAAATCTCAATACATTCTCCCAATGATAAATACCTTACACCATTTGGACATAGCGCCTGCAACATTTGTTCTATCTTGTTCATGCCACGTCCTCCTGCTCTAAGTCCGCAATAATCTTGTCTATCTCTGCACGTAATTCATTCTCGTGCGCCACAATGCGACGGATGCGTTCATTCAGTTCCTTGATGTCGGTCTGCGGACGGGTGTCCTCTGCCTCCACATAGCTGCTGACGGAAAGGTTGTAATCATTCTCGGCAATGGCGGCATTATCAACAAGGGCAGAGAAATGTGGCACGAGCCGATGGTCGGTGTATTCGTCCACAATGTGTGCAATGTTATCGGGCGATAGCTTGTTCTTGTTGCCCTCATGCACAAATTCCGCCGAAGCATCTATGAATAGCGTCTTGTTCTCGCGCTTGTTCTTCCTGAGCACGATGATGCAGGTGGCAATGGTCACACCGAAGAAAAGATTTTGCGGCAACTGGATAACCGTATCCACATAGTTGTTGTCCACAAGGTATTTGCGGATTTTCTGTTCAGCTCCACTACGGTAGAGTACACCGGGAAACTCGACTATCGCCGCCGTGCCGTCGGTTGACAACCAAGAAAGCATGTGCATGGTGAAAGCAAGGTCGGACTTGGTCTTAGGCGCAAGCACTCCGGCAGGGGCAAAGCGTGGGTCGTTAATCAACGTGGGGTTGGCATCGCCTTCCCACTTTGTGCTGTAAGGCGGATTGCTGACGATGGCATCGAATGGCTCATCGTCCCAATGATAAGGTGCAGTAAGCGTATCGCCGCAGTGGATGTCAAACTTGTTGTAGTTGATGTCGTGCAGGAACATGTTGATGCGGCAAAGGTTGTAGGTTGTGATGTTGATTTCCTGCCCGAAGAAACCGACACGAATGTTCTCTTTGCCCAACAGCTTGGCAAACTGCAACAGCAGAGAACCCGAACCACAGGCAGGGTCGTACACCTTGCGCACCTCCGTCTTGCCTACGGTAACGATGCGTGCCAAGAGGTTGCTGACCTCTTGCGGCGTGAAAAATTCGCCGCCCGACTTACCTGCGTTGCTTGCGTACATCGTCATCAGGAATTCGTAAGCGTCACCGAACACGTCAATCTGGTTGTCGGCATAGTCGCCTTTCAGGTCAAGACTGCCTATCTTGTCGAGGATTTTGCAAAGCGTCTCGTTGCGCTTCACCACCGTTGTGCCCAACTTGTTGCTGTTCACGTCAATGTCGTCAAACAATCCTTTCAGGTCGTCCTCGCTCTCCGTGCCTTTGGCGGACGATTCGATGTTGGTGAACACCTGTTGTAGTGTTTCGTTCAGATTGGCATCGTTCTTTGCGTTCTTCCTTACGTTGCAAAACAGTTCGGACGGCAGAATAAAGAATCCTTTTTCCACAACGAGCTGTTCCCTTGCACTCTCCGCTTCCTCGTCAGGAAAGGTGGCATAGTCGAAACCGTCATACCCGGCAGCACGCTGCAAGTTGTTGATGTAGTTGGTGATATTCTCCGAAATAAAACGGTAGAACAACATGCCAAGCACGTATTGCTTGAAGTCCCATCCGTCCACGCTGTTGCGTAAGTCCTCCGCCACAGCCCATATCGTTTTATGCAGCTCCTGCCGCTGTTGATTGCTTGTTGCCATTGTCTTTCTGTTTTATAATTCAAAAAAATCTCCTAACGAACAGGACTTCAGAAGAATGCCTCTCTTCGTAAGAGATAATAGTTGCTTTGCAAAGGTACGCATAATATTGAAATTAAACGAAAATATGCAATGTTATTCCACTGTGTAAAGGGAAAATTTAGTGCTATTGTTTGGCAAATAGTAAAAAGTAGCTTCTGTCTTTCAGTTCTTTAGTTTAAGCCATTATCTCTTACGAAAAGATTTGTGCATTTGCAAAACAGACTTTGTGGCATCCGGCAACCTATAAGGATTTCAGGATAAGGCTATTTGCCCTGTCAATTACACTCGTGTCAAGCGAAGCAAGATAAATGCGTGTGGTTTCCTCCGAATCATGCCCCATGCCTTCGCTGATAACCGAAATGGGAATGTTTTTACTCTTGGCAATGCTTGCCCAACCGTGCCTCGCACAATACATGGTCAATGGAATCGGCAAGTCCGCCAAACGGGCTACCTCTTTCAAAGCAGTGTTTACGCGAAAAATGGCATTGCGATATTGCTTCCGTTCATCGGTTAATGGGTCAGTGATAATCGGCAGCATATATTGCGTGGCGGAACGGCCTGCATATTTGGTCACGATTTCCTCCATGCACTTTTCCCACTTGATTGCCAATTGTTGTCCCGTCTTTTTCCTACGGTATGTCAGGATGCCGTTCTTCAAGTCCGACTTTTTCAGATAAGCCATGTCGATAAATGACATGCCACGGGTGTAAAACGAAAAAAGGAACATATCCCTTGCATAGTCCAGATGCGGTTTCAGTGTCAGGTCAAGTTCCTTGATACGCTTGACGGCTTTCAACGGCACGGCACGTTTCACGGTTTTGTCTATCCCGGTATAGACGTGTTTGAACGGATGTTTCTGTTCAGTCAGTTCCTTTTCCACGGCACGGTTATAGACGGCACGGAGTATGCGCATATAGAACGAGGTCGTATTGGGGCAGTTGCCGTTGGCTTTCAGCCATGCCTCATAAAGCATCATCGTGTCGCTATCTATCTCGCACAAGAGAATATCCTGACCGTCACGGAACTTCATGAAACTGGCAAGCGTGGCGGCGTATGTTTCCGACGTGCGGATTCTGTTTAGCCTTCTTAACTGGCCAATGACGCCTTGCATGAAAGGGAACAGGGATTGTCCGTCCGCTTGCTTGTTGAATTTCACGAGAATGTCATCCACCGTGTAACCTTTGTTCCCTTTTTCAAGCAATGTGATGATTGCCGTCAGGCGTTTTACATCCCATTCTATCCGGCTTGCGACCGATTGCAGGTAGTTTTTCCGTTCGATGTTTGTCAAAACAGGAACGGCAATTGCCGATGTTCTGCCGTTCCATTCGCTTTCAAATATCCGGCAATCCGTCTTGACTTGGCGGACCGCGCGGTTGTGTATCACCTGATAGTAGATGCTGCCCTCCTTGCCGTTTACGGAAGAAGGACGGTATTTCACTTTTACCGATGCCATTCACCTTACTTTTGGTTATTGTTATTCTTCGTTTGTTTCACTTTCAGCCTCTCCTGCATCAGACTGTCGGACAAGGTCTTTAACCCTTTGTCGTAGCCGTCAGCCTCCTGCCGTACCCATTCGATGGCCTCCTCGTTGCGGTGGATGTCGAACACGTCGTTCAACCAAAGGATATTTTTTGCGTTGCATCCTCCCCATGAGCGGATGACACGGAACTTCAATGCATCGTCCGCATATTGGCGTTTAGCTTTCCAAAGTTCGATATTGCCCCAGATGGAGAGGCTACATGCGATACCCATACCGACCAAGAGAGAAAACACCTTGTTTGACTTGATTTCAAAGATGTGGCGGTGGATATGTTCCTGAGGCTCATCTTCCCGTTCTTCCGAACTTCGGGTAAGCGATTCTTTCAAGTTCCGCAGCAGATGCAAAATTCGGTTCGATGCGTAAACTTCAGCTTCGGCAAACTTGGTCAGCATGGCTTTGGTCTGTTCCTGATGCTCCTTGGCTGAATTTTCAAACAACTCCTTTATGGGTTCCAAGTTTACCGTCGGTGATTGTCCGCTTGATGGGTTGTCCACTGCTTTTGGAGTGTTCCCCAACTTTCCGTTAATGCCCTTGAGATTGTTCTTGATGTCCTCAAAGAGCGCATATACTTCGTTATTATCCATGTTTAGAATCTTATTTTACGTTGTTTCTTTTTCTTGCTTCTGCGTTTTAACTGTTCCTTGAAGCGGTTTTCTTCCGTTTGGTTGTCAGTGGCATTTGGCATAAACAGACCAATAGAACCGCTGTACAAATCGTCACTGCCCCTTGATTCCGATTGAAATGCTGGCAATACCCTATGATGTAAAGGCGGTTGCATATCCATTCGCTCGGTACGCCTATTCCGTTCCAATACATCATCTATCTTGGAATAACTGAACCATCTGTCAATCTTGGAACCACTGAACGAGTAGCTGTTCTTGGAGAATATTACACCCTGCACCTCGTCCGACTTCCCCTTGTATTTGAACCGCATTTCCACGCCTTGTTTTTTCAGATTAGCAATGAGCATGTTCCAGTTCCCGCACTTTGCAACCTCCGATTTAAGGATGGAGTAAAGCTCGTACTTGGTCTTGTCCGGCTCTTTCAACCTGTGCCGTTTCACTTGTTCCTTGCCGCTGGCGAAATAAAGGTTGTACTTCTTCGTCAGCTCCTTGCAGATGCGTGTGCTGCGTATCCGCTCGTTGCGGTCGCTGATAGTCCTGCCGTCATTGGCAATTCGGTTGAATGCTATATGCACGTGCGGATGTTCCTTGTCGAAGTGGCGCACGATGAGAACTTGTGTATCGGTTATCCCCATTTGTTCCAAGTATTCCAACGCTATCCCTGCCATTGCGCGGTCAGTCAGACGATGCTCATCCTCCTTATGGAAAGCCAACGAGATGTGTCCGACAGGTTTCGTTACCTTCGGATTCATCTTCGATTGGGCCTCGAAGCTCATGGCTATCGTGTCCTTGTTCTCAGCGAACAAGCCGTCACAGACAAGGATTTTAGCGTCCTTTTCCTTGTCAAGGATGTAGTTTACCACACCCTTAAAACTGCTTCCCTTGACAATTTTAGCTATCATATCCGGCTGTCATAAGAGGATTAAATTCAGTAGCTCCTCAATGCGTGCCACGAGTATGCGGCACTCCATCCTCACCGTGACGAAGCCCGCAGCGTTCGCCTTGTGCGCAAGCTGGTTCAGGTTGTTCGCCATGCCGCAGAGCTTGCGGACATAGCCTGTATGCTCCGGCGTGAGCCGTTCCTTCACCTGCCCATCCCTCATGCAACGGCGCAGGAACTCCCCGGCGGATATGCCCGCATTCCGTGCCTTGCCTTTCAGCGTGTAGTAGTCCGATGTCGCCATCTTCACCGTGAGGCGGTATTTCAGCTTGTCTGCCGCTCCCTTCTTGGGACGACCTCCCTTGTTCCTTCTGTCAAATATCCGTTTCTGTTCCATTGTTTTTAATTGATTTCTACTGATTAAAATGTGATTACCTGTTAGACCAACGGGATGTAGCTTCCACGGAGTTTCGGAGTGGGAGCAGGCAGTTTCGGTATGTCCGAAACACAAACTTGCTCCCCTCAAAACTTCGTTGGATTGGTTCAGGGTAACTCTGAATTGCGCCCCGTCAATCCGCTTCTTAATTCTCAGAGTTTACGCCATGCCTCGATGTCCTCCCCGTAGGTGGCAAGGTGCTGCCGGGCGATGTTTTCCACCAGTCCCGACATGCTCATCCGTCGCTCGCCGAACATGCGGACAATGCGGTCGAGGGCATCGCGCGTGCTGCGGCTGAGGAACACGGGCTTGCGGTCTTCAATGGACGGTACGCGGAGAAATTCTTCCTTGTACTCCTCCAACGATGCCCGACGTTGCTTGCCGCTAATGCGGCGTACCACCTGCGGAGTTTCATCTGCCTGTTCCTGCACGGCTTCACCTGCCTTTTTCAATATAACCTCACTTGCCTTTTCCTGCTGTTCTTGCGTGTCGGCAGGCAATGGTTCCGGCTTCAATGTTTCCTTACTTGGCTTGTTGCCTAAAAAGTCTTGCAATGCTGCATCCATATTTTGGCTGCTTAAATTCTTTTTCATACTTGTTTGAATTAAATGTTTAACAATGTTGGCCGATGTGCGCACATTAGACCGATTATCGGTTGCAAAGGAAACGGCTATAAAACAGACAGTCAAAGGATTGGACTAAATGAGGCAACAATGTATGGTTTTGCACTTTACGCACTGCCCGGACGGTTTATGATGCGTTGATTTGCCATTGTCAAGTGGATGTCAGCTGTAAAATTTAAGGACTTAAAATTACCGAATTGGATATAGATAAGGAGGTTATCAATAAGGCTCACAAGAAAAACTCATTTGGACGGGTTTTAGAAGCTGAAGAACGCCAGAGGCTACCAGACCGACGCCAAATGCTGCCACGCAAGCGTGAAGTGATTGGATTATGCCGGGTTTCGCTTTCCTTTGCATTGCGGACGCTTGGAACAGCCGTCACGAGGCAGTGGGTAACGCCACTCCCTGCCACAAGCTGCCACCAAACTGCAAAGCCATTGTCTTATACAAACAACGGCTTTACTTTGCAGGCAAAAAGAAGAACAAACAGTAAATATAATGAGTATGGAAGTAGTAATCATTTCAAAAAGCAAGTATGAGGAAATGGTCGGCAAGCTCAATCGCCTGTCTGACCGGGTGAATGAAATCCTCCGCAAAAGGGAAGGAAAACGGCTCAGCCATTGGATGGACAACCAAGAAGTCTGCCAACAGTTACGCATCAGTCCGCGAACTTTGCAGACGCTCCGCGACAACGGTACGCTGGCTTACTCGCAGATAGGGCACAAGATTTTCTACAAGCCGGAGGATGTGCAGCGCATCGTCCGGCTCGTGGAGGACAAACGTAAGGATGCAGCCTATCGTGGCTGTAGCATCTAATCAGGCAATAAAATGTACAACCACTAAATCCACTGTAATTCATGAATGACTTGATTCTTGCCGACCGTGAACTGGAGGTCGGCTTCATCGGGCAACTGGATGCTTTGCTCGAAGGCATCGAAAGAATGGATGCGGGGTATAAGGCTTCGCTAAGTAACGAACAGTTCCTGACGGACAAGGAAGTGTCGGCATGGCTCAAGGTGAGCCGACGTACCTTGCAGGACTACCGCAACAACGGGATGGTATCCTACTACCAGTTGGGCGGCAAAATCCTGTACAAGGAATCCGACATCGAAAAGCTGCTGATGAGCGGCTATCAGAATGCCTACCGCTTGGAAACGTAAAACAGAACGTGCAAAAACAAAGAAAGCCGATTGGTCGGACAACTAACTTGTCGCCAACGGCTTTCTTTGCGTAATGTTATATCCTGACCGCTAACACATACACCGTGGATTGGCTACGGACAGCGAAAAGAACAAATTTACAGGCTTTTCACGGCTTACGGTGTACAACTTTTCAATGACGAACTTTCGGAAAGCCATTGCCTCCCGGCTTCGCAACCTGAAAGCCACGGCAATCACCATCTCAAGGCTGTACACGTCATAGCAAATCCTACCGTCCTGTCTGACGTGCCGCACCGTTTCCTCTTCCGACAATTCATTGTTTTTGTAAATGGCAGCAATAGCCTTGCGGATATAGCAGCCGAACACGTTGAACGCATCGCACATCTCCTGCTGCGTCATCCATACGGGGGCGGTCGGCATCGTGACTGCCCCATTTTCAGTGATTGTGATTATTCCCCTGTCCATAATGTATGTTTTTGATGTTTTCCTTATCCTTGTTCCATTCCGGCATACGGAACCTGTTGCCTATGCGCTGTGTCAGTTTCTTCATGTCCTCGTCCACTTTCTGACGGGTCAGCCGGGCGTAGATTTGTGTGGTGCTCATGCTCTTGTGTCCCATCATTTGGCATACGGTTTCCAGCGGAACTCCCTGAGAAAGAGTAATCAGGGTCCCGAAATTATGCCTTGCCATATGGTAGGTAAGCCGATGTTCTATACCGCATACTTTGGCAAGTTTAGGCATGTTGTTGGTCAGGGCGGAACGGCATGGCATATTGAAAAGTTTGTCACTTTTCCGTTCGCACTCGTATTTTTTCATGATATTCCGTGGAACATCAAGGAGAAGTATGCTGCACTCGTTTTTTGTCTTTTGGCGTTTGAATTTTATCCAAAGATTTCCTTGGCCATCCCTACTTAGGTTGGAAACATCCAGATTGCACATATCCGCATATGCGATGCCAGTGAACGTGCTAAAGACAAACAGGTCGCGGACAAAACACAGGAACTTTTCTCGAATAGGCGTGTTCATTAGCCTCTGCAACTCGTCCGTTGTCAGATGGCGGTGCTTCCTCAACGCCTTTTCAGGCGAGAATGATGCGAACGGATTGTATTGGATTGTACCTTGTGCCATTGCCGTCCTTGTCATTGTTTTCAACATGATGATGTGGTTTTCTATGGTCATGCCTGAAAATCCTTTTTCCACACGCAAGTAATTGTCATACTTTTCTATGAACACATAATCCAATTGTTTGAGAGGGATGTCCTCAATGCCATAATGTTCACGGATAAAATTCTGAAGATTGCAATAAGATGTCTTATGACTTCTTAGAGTGCTTGGCGCACGGTTGATACCCACACGTTTGGCAAAGTCTTCCATATACTCACGATACAGCTCCAACAACTTCCGCTTGGGCTGCCCGATGCCGTTCACGGCGTTCTTGACAAGTTCTGCTGTGATATACCCCTGTTCGTCAAGAATTTCTTTGTAATAACGGCGTATGTCCTCTTCAATCTTGTCTATCTTGGCATTGGTTTCTTTGGCGGTGCGGCTTTTGCCTGTCAGACGGTATGCCTTGGCATCCCACAAATCAGGTCGTACATCCATTTTCGTTGAAAACTGTGCGACCTCGGTGTTGATGGAAATCCTGCCCATGAGCGGACACAAGCCGTTTTTCTTCACCTTTTGTCGGTTGATATAAAACAATACGGCGAAAGTATTGTAAGTGGTCTTTCTCTCCTGTCTCATGGTTTCATCCTTTTGGTACGTTTGATTTTGGGTGTTGAAATAACAACTTCCGCCCTTTTATTGTCTGTCAACTCGAACTTGTTACCGATACGTTCTTGCAACCTGCCCATATCCTCGCTTACCTTGTCATTGGTAAGATGCGCATAAATTTGTGTAGCCCTCCAGTCGCGATGCCCCATCAATTCGCGTACCGTATCAAGCGGAACTCCCTGAGAAAGAGTGATTACCGAGGCATAGGTATGTCTTGCCTGATGAAAGGTCACCCGGCGTTCGATTCCGCATATTGACGCTATCTTTTTCAAATTGATGTTCGTCTTGCTGCAACTGAGCATCGGGAAAAGTCTGCCATTAGGAGCTATGCCACGGTACTTGTCAATAAGTTCCAATGGCAAATCCAACAATGGGATATGGAAAGGCGTTCCTGTCTTTCTACGCGCACTATGAATCCACCAAACACCGTCCTCCGCTTTCAAAAGGTTCTTTCGGGTCAGATTACGTATGTCGCTGAAGGCGATTCCGGTGAATGCGGAAAAGAGAAATACATCACGCACAAGATTGAGGTTAGGTTTAGGCAATGGAGTGTTCATCATCTGTTCCAGTTCCTTTTCAGAAAGGAACTTTGGAACAATCTTCGGATAATCAAACGTATAACCGTTAAAAGGGTCTTTACGCAAAAGTCCGTCATTGAGTGCCGACTTGATGACGCTACGCAAGCGTCCGATAATGTTGTTCACTGTCCCCAGTGCCATTTTTAGGTCTGCACGGAGATATAGGTCAAAAGAGGAAATGAAGGACGGAGTAAGAGCTTGGAACGGAATATCCTTTATATGATATTTCTGCCTGAGAAAATCTTTCAAGTGATTCAATGCCACACCATACCGTTTATAAGTTTCCATTTTTCGGTTTGTGCCGACTTTCTCGTAAAACCGTTCATTACATTTGTCATAAAACGATACAAGGGTTTCCTGCTCGGATGAGATGCCCTGAAAGGCATTTTTCACTTCCAACGCTGATACGGTTTCCTTTTTCGCCAACAAATCCTTGTAAGCGGAATGGATGTCCAGTGAAATCCTGTCAAGCTCCTTATTGGTGGCTGCGGCTGGCTTGCTTTTGCCTACAGCCCTTCCTGACTTGATATTCCACAGAGCGGAAATGACATATACTTTAGTGCTGAACTGCACCATTGACTTGCCGATACGGATTCGTCCCAAGATAGGCACCGTCCCATCGGCTCTTTCCTCGTTCTTTTTGAGGTAAAACGTTACTTTTAATTCTTCCATAAACAGCTCTATTTTTTGTTCGCAAAATTACAGCCAATAGAGCTAATCATCCGTTTGCAGAATGGTGCGGACGAGTGCAAGAAAATCCATTGAGAAACTATTTTAACCCATTATGGAAAAGAAAGCCTCACAAGAAGGTTAAACCGTTGTCTTACAGCTCTGCTGAAAGGATTTTGGAGAGGTTTCTTTCGCCATAAACAGGTAATGCATTCGTAACGGGAAGCTTGCATATATCCGCTGCATCTTGCTTTTTTGCCATTTGGCAGCGATAAGAAGAAAATGGAAGTTTACACGTGTGATTCAGAGAGTTACGTTATTTGTCGCAATCTTGCTTTTTTGATGCTCGATTTGGGGACCTCCCGTGGACGATTATTCGGCAAGGATTTGGAGTGGTCTGGTCGGTAGCTATTATCTTGGCCGGTGGAAAGAATATTATAAAGGCCGTGATAGCGGCAAATCGGCAGATTTATCTTCATGGGAACGTAAATGGGTTGAAGAGAATCGTGTTTATAAGAAGTGGAATTCAGATTTTGATCTTATAGATTTTTCTCGTAAAATGATAGGCTTGTCTCAGGATATTTCTTCTGCAGATTTGCTTTTGAACCGTCCTGCTATGATCGGTACCTGGAGTTTAGCCAGAAATTCTTCTAAAGATTTATTGTTTAATATACCAGCCCGTATGCTTGTTGGGTTGAATGGTGTTTCATTGGAATGCCTGAAAGGTAAAGGAGATATAGAAGTTACCGGATTGGTTCTTGAGGCTGATGGTAAAGTTATATATTCTTCTTCAGATCGTGTTTTATCAGACGAGGGTATTCTGAACTTAAAGCTTGAAATTCCTGCTAATGTTACAGCAAATAACGGATGTGTATTGAAGTTAAAGATAAAATCCTCAACAGATAGTGCTGCCGGTATCGTTATTTGTGTCAATAAAAAACAGAGTTAGTTTATAATTCATGGAATGATGCGTATGATAGTAGTAACTTTGTAATTGTAGTGTTTATGTGTAGACTGTATTTTTCTTTAATATGTTTATTATTGATTACTTCTTCAACCTTTGCATCTTTATCTGTTGATACTGTTGTAAAGAGAATCAGGATCAATCGTGAACTGCTAAATATTGGCATTATTTCTGATGCACAATTTCCGGAGAATGATGAAAATTTATCAGTCGGTCATTGGGGGGGTGTAATGAATGGTCCTAAACATGTACATAGAGCTCTGAATTATTTTAAGAAGATGTCTGTAGATATGATCATAATGAACGGGGATATGGTTAATTCTCCTTCAGGCGGCAATGCATATAATACATATAATATGTTGCTGGATGATGTATATGGCAAAGAGCGTACTGGGATGCCTTTATTAATATACCCGATGGGGAATCATGAATTTTATAGCAGCAATGCAGAAAATTTGTATAAAGATAATGTAGAGCTTCCTCTAAACAGTCATTATGTCGTAAACGGCATACACTTTATCGGGGTATCCTGTTCGGATGGTAATGGCGGATACACTGAAGATAGGCTCGAATATTTAAGACATCATCTTGAAATTGCTTATCATGAAAATAAAACTAATCCTATAATTGTGATAAGTCATATGCCTTTTAAGGTTGACAACTTCTTTGGTGGCCAATGGGAGTCTCCTCAGGCGAAAGAGTTTTATCAGATTTTGTCAGCCTATCCTCAAGTCGTATATCTTTGCGGACATAGTCATTATCCGTTATTTGATGATTTATCAGTAATTCAAAAGGATTTTACAATAATCAATACAGGTAGTACATCGTATTTTGATCTTGACTGGAATACATTGAAGAATAAAAATATGTTGGATAAAGATCTTCCTAATGAATATGAGAATCCTCAATTGATCGGCATTTTTAAACAAGCGGATATAGATGGTAGAGATGAAGTAAACCAGGGATGGATTATGGATCTTAATTCAAGGACTGGAAACATAAATCTAAGACGAATGAATTATGATCTGTCACGTCAATTTGGGTATAATATAGTTTTGCAGGATTTGTACAGGAGAAATTTCACATATACAGAAGCGCAAATGAGAGCTAATGCAAAATCTCCTTATTTTAAAAAAGGTTCTCATATTAATTGTTTTGTCTGTGATGATGGAGTTGTAGATATTTGTTTTAATTCTGCTTCTCCCGATGTATTAACGAAGCATTATATGATGATAATAACAGATCCTGATGGAAACCAGAAAAAAATTCGTTTCCTTGCAAAGGGATATTATCAAGGTTTTGACTTGCCATATATGGAACATGTTCGTTATTACGGAAGTAAGAAAAAGGGCAAATATCAGGTGAAAATAAAGGCTGTCAGTTGTTTGGGTAAAGAAAGTTCCTTTTTGCAGTCTGATTATATGTTTTAGCTTTAGGAAAAGTTTTTTTGTCTGAAAGTGCTAATATAATCAATATTAATGCTATTTTTACTAGTTAAAAGGGAACATGGATTTTAGCTGAAAATATAACACTATGGCAAAAGGATTTCATTTCTTCTCGGTGCCAGTCAGGTCTGCACTGAGAAATTTCTCTCTGGCGAGTATTTTGCTGGCTTGTTTGTTGGGAAGTATTTGTAAAGCGGAGGCCCGTGAGGTAACTCCATTCAATAACGGATGGGAGTTTAAGAAAGGGCCTTTTCCAACCGATGCGATGCAGACTGCTGCCAGATGGAATGCAGATTGGGAACAGGTGAATGTGCCTCATACCTGGAATGCGGATGATATGCAGAAGAAAACCAACAGCTTTTATGCTGGGGTAGCTTATTATCGGAAGCACTATGTTTTTCCTGAATCACTGGAAGGAAAGCGTCTTTTTCTACGCTTTGAGGGTGTAGGAGCATGTGCCGAAGTTTATGTCAATGGTTATCTGGTTGGAACACATAAAGGAGCTTATTCTGCATTTGTCTGCGAAATTGGTTCGCAAGTCAGGCTGGGAGAAGAGAATGAAATTGTTGTCAAGGCTGATAATGCTGCACGTCCGGATGTGATTCCGGTCAATCATGCTCTTTTTGGCGTCTATGGCGGAATTTACCGTCCCGTATGGCTGATAGTGACTGAACCCTGCAATATTGTAGTAAACGACTGTGCCTCTCCGGGTGTATACATAACTCAGAAGAACGTATCGAAACAGTCTGCTGATGTTTCTGTCAGGGTGAAACTTGATAATGCAACATTGGCTCCGGCTGCTCTTGAACTGGAAAATGCGATTTATACCCGTGAGGGCAAGTTGGTTAAAGTTCATCGGCAGTCTTTTGAGTTGACTCCTCAGGGAGTACAAAACTATGTTTCTGATTTTAAAATCAGTCATCCTCATCTTTGGCAGGGGCGCGAAGATCCTTATTTATATAAGGTCGTTTCTCGTCTGAAACAGGACGGACAGGTAATTGATGAAGTGATACAGCCACTCGGCTTGCGTAAATATGAGGCTGTGGCTGGAAAAGGTTTCTTCCTGAATGGTAAAAAATATCCGATGTATGGAGTTACCCGTCATCAGGACTGGTGGGGGATGGGCAGTGCACTGACTAACAGGGAACATGATTTTGATCTGGAGCAGATTATGGAAGTTGGGGCAACGACCGTGCGTTTTGCTCATTACCAGCAGTCGGATTATATTTATTCACGTTGTGATACGTTGGGACTTATTATCTGGGCTGAGATTCCTTTTGTGAACCGTGTGACAGGGCAGGAGTGGGATAATGTTCATCAGCAAATGCGCGAGCTGATACGTCAGAGTTTCAATCATCCTTCTATTTATGTGTGGGGAATTCATAACGAGGTGTATCATCCGCATGGTTATACGGCTGCTCTTACTCAGTCTGTTCACGATCTCTGCAAACTGGAAGATCCTGATCGTTATACGGTGGCTGTCAATGGTTATGGCCATGCAGAACATCCGGTTAACGGGAATACCGATATACAGGGAATGAACCGTTATTTCGGATGGTATGAGAAAAAGATACAGGATATCAAACCCTGGATTGAAAAGATGGAAAAAGAATATCCCTGGCAACGGCTGATGCTGACAGAATATGGGGCTGATGCGAACATTGAGCATCAGACAGAATTACTGGGAGATGCCTTGAACTGGGGCAGTGATTTTTATCCGGAAACTTTCCAGACAAAGACACATGAGTATCAGTGGGGAGTAATTTCTCAGCATCCTTATATTCTTGCTTCTTATTTATGGAATATGTTTGACTTTGCAGTTCCTCAATGGAAGCGTGGAGGTGTAGATGCGCGGAACATGAAAGGGTTGATAACTTTTGATCGTAAAATACGTAAGGATGCTTTCTATTGGTATAAGGCAAACTGGAGTAAGGAGCCGGTGCTTTATCTGACGCAACGCCGTAATACGGAACGTGAACGCCGGGAAACTTCTGTCACTGTCTATTCCAATCTTGGGACACCCCGCGTTTTCCTGAATGGCCGGGAACTGGATGGCGTTCGTAAGGGATATACCGATGTGCATTACATTTTTGATCAGGTAACGCTTGCCGAAGGACGAAATGTACTTAGAGCTGTTATCGTGTCCGATGGTAAGGAATATACCGATGAGATTGTGTGGAACTACAACGGTGAGCATGTCCGGCAGGCCGATGCTTACGAACATAAGAAAGAACATGCCGGCTGGTGATAACCATAGCCGGCATGTCTTTTATGATTATTCTTCACCATTCAGTTGCATTTGGCCGAACGACAGAGGGAGCAGATCTTTGACTCCCTGTAGCTCGTAGACTCCTGTGCGGCCGCACAACAGGATTCGCATGGGCTTGCCATAGCGTTGTTCCGTTTCCAGCAAGACTTGCCGGCAGGCTCCGCAGGGAGAAATGGGCTGTTCCAGAAAGCCAGCTTCATTGCGTGCTGCAATAGCCAGGGTAAGTATGGGTTGGTCGGGATATTGTGAATTGGCATAGAATACTGTGGTTCTTTCTGCACAGGTGCCGGAAGGATAGGCTGCATTTTCCTGATTACTTCCGGTAACGATTGTTCCGTTTTCCAGCAATGCGGCAGCTCCTACTGCAAAATGGGAGTAGGGGGAGTAACTTCTGCTGGTTGCTTCCCGGGCGGCATCCGTCAGGCGACGGTCTGTTTCATTCAGTTCCCCGTAGTTCAGGGAACGGACATGAATTTCTAGTTTAATTTCTTTCATGGCAGTTAGATTAGGGATAAATGATCGTGGAACAAATATAGCTTTTTCTTTGGAAACCGGAAAATAAATAGCAGGATTACCGGCAGAAAGTAGCTTCCACACCCACTTCCTTACAATCTGCTCCCATCGGTGGATTTTGTTTGTCAAGGGTGATACGTGCCTCACTGACAGCAGGGAAATCGTTCAGTAAACGGGAGGCGATACGCCGGATAACGTGTTCCAGAAGCAGAGAAGGAATATTCATTTCTTCCTTGACAGCCTTGAATACTTCAGCATAGTTGACTGTTCCTTCCAGACAGTCATTTTCTGCAGCATGCGAGAAGTCTGTTTTCAGACGAAGGTTGAGGGTATACTCAGCGCCTATGCGGTTTTCCTGTGGAAGGACACCGTGATAAGCATATAGTTTCAGTCCATTCAAATGGATGTACATGTCTTGAGCTTTCATACGCAGTTTATCAGATAAAAAATAGAGGGCGCAAAGATGCATTATTTTTCCCGGAATAATACCGGAAGCAATACGCCTTTGCGCCCCGATTGGTTATATTTCTCAGGCCTGCTTTTTATCCGCAGCGGGAAGATCCGCAAGTCTTGCAGATCAGACAGCCTTCCTGGTAAACCAGAGTTTCATGACCGCAGTTAGGACATTTCACTCCCTTGGCTTCAGTTCCGTCTTGTACATATTTTTTCAGGGCGCGTTCTACACCATTCTTCCAGGTATTGATGTTTTCGCTGTCCAACTGGAGTGAGCCTACAAGTTTGATGACCTGTTCGATCGGCATACGCCAGCGCAATACACCGGAGATCAGTTTTGCGTAGTTCCAGTATTCTTTGTTGAACTTTTCGGACAAGCCTTCGATGGTCATCTTGTAGCCGCGTTTGTTCTCGAACTGGAAGTCATAACGCTTCACTCCGTCTTCATCGTAATTCTTGATGATACGACCGCTGGTTACAGATTTAGGCAGAACGATACCTTCCTCATCATCCTGAAGACCGGTAAAGATTTCGTAGGGACGTCCGTCGAGCAGTCCTACAAATGCTACCCATTTCTCTTTGTTGTTCTGGAAACGTACTACATCAGCTTCCAGTACTTTCGGACGTACTTCTACAACCTGAGGCGGTTTGCAGTGGCATTCTTCCTCTTCTTTCTTTTTGTCTTTTTTAGTAGAGATCAGTACACCTGCACGTGAACCGTCACGGTAAACTGTACATCCTTTGCAGCCGGATCGCCATGCTTCTACGTAGAGGCGGTTCACCAGTTCTTCATCAACACTGTTCGGCAGATTGATTGTAACACTGATGGAATGGTCTACCCATTTCTGGATACGTCCTTGCATTTTGACTTTCATCAGCCAGTCTACATCGTTTGATGTAGCTTTATAATAAGGAGATTTTGCAACCAGATCATCAATCTCTTCTTGTGTATAATGCTTGTTCGGATCGTATCCATTGACTTCCATCCAGGTCAGGAACTTGTGATGGAACACTACATATTCTTCAAATGCATCTCCTGTTTCGTCTATAAAGTCTACACGTACATTGGCATCATTCGGGTTGACTTTACGACGACGCATGTATACCGGCATGAAAACAGGTTCGATACCTGAAGTTGTTTGAGTCATCAGACTGGTGGTTCCGGTGGGAGCAATGGTCAGACAGGCAATGTTGCGTCGTCCGTAGCGTATCATATCTTCATACAAAGCAGGATCTGCATCCTTGATACGGTTGATGAACGGATTGTTCTTTTCGCGTTCTGCATCGTAAATTTCGAATGCACCACGTTCCTTGGCCATGTTTACAGATGAGCGGTAAGCTTCAAGTGCAACAGTCTTATGTACCTGTTCTGAGAATTCAGTTGCTTCTTCTGTACCATAGCGCAATCCCATAGCTGCCAGCATATCACCTTCGGCTGTAATACCTACACCTGTACGTCTTCCCAGTCCGGATTTGCGGTATATCTTTTCCCACAGGTGACGTTCTGCACCTTTGACTTCTTCACTTTCCGGATCGGCATCAATTTTTTCCATGATGCGTTCGATCTTTTCCAGCTCCAGATCAATGATGTCGTCCATGATTCGCTGAGCCAGGGCTATGTGTTTCTTGAACAGGTCAAAGTCGAATCGGGCTTCCGGAGTGAACGGATTGATTACATATGAATACAGGTTGATGGCCAGCAGACGGCAAGAGTCGTAAGGGCACAAGGGGATTTCACCGCAGGGGTTGGTAGAAACCGTACGGAATCCTAAATCAGCATAGCAGTCAGGAACAGATTCACGGATGATTGTATCCCAGAACAGAACACCCGGTTCTGCCGATTTCCATGCATTGTGCACAATCTTTTTCCACAAGGCAGAAGCATTGATCTGCTTGGATACCATCGGATGATCTGAATCAATCGGGAATTGTTGGGTGTACATCCGGCCTTCTACGGCAGCTTGCATGAATTCGTCATCCAGTTTCACGGAAACATTAGCTCCGGTCACTTTGCCTTCCGTCATCTTGGCATCAATGAATGCTTCTGAGTCAGGATGCTTGATGGATACACTCAGCATCAGGGCGCCGCGGCGGCCATCCTGTGCTACTTCACGGGTAGAATTGGAATAACGTTCCATGAACGGAACCAGTCCGGTAGAAGTCAATGCAGAGTTCTTTACCGGTGAACCTTTCGGTCGGATGTGTGACAAATCATGTCCGACACCTCCACGCCGTTTCATCAGCTGTACCTGTTCTTCATCAATACGGATAATGGCACCGTATGAGTCTGCAGCTCCTTCCAGACCAATAACGAAACAGTTAGACAGTGATGCGACCTGATAGTCGTTACCGATACCAGTCATCGGGCTTCCTTGCGGAACGATGTACTTGAAATGGTCGAGCAGGGCAAAAAGTTCTTGTGCACTGAGTGCGTTCGGATACTTAGCCTCGATGCGGGCCACTTCATTGGCGATACGCCAATGCATGTCCTCCGGAGACTTTTCGTAGATGTTACCGAACGAGTCTTTCACAGCATATTTATTTACCCAGACACGTGCGGCAAGTTCATCGCCTTTAAAATACTGCAATGAAGCGTTATAGGCTTCATCGTAGCTGTACGTTTTCTTTTCCACTTTTGTATATGAATGAGTTGTTATCAATTTAAAAAGGTCTTGCCTGTAGAAATTTTGCTCTTCTTAAATCATAACGGCTGCAAAGCTAGAGATGTTTTTTTGATTTGCCAAATAAAACTTTGAGAAGTTATTAACAATCGGTGAAGTTTTCCAAAACGAAAAACTAATAATTTGTATATTAGTAAAATAACTAAAATAGGAATAGCTGAAAATTTTCCAAAAAGGAAACTTCTTCTCAGAGGTGATATAGAGCTTGTTTCCTTGCCTGGAGGGTATTACAGCGTAGAAAACCTTTGTCTGGAGGGGATTGAAAAGGGTGAGAAGAGTATATGTCTCTAATAGAATTTTCTTATATTTGTAAAATAAAACAAGATAATATGGATTCAATCAGAAACAGACGTACGATTCGTAAGTACAAGCAGCAGGATATTCCTGCGGAGCTGTTAAACGGGCTGCTGGAAGAAGCTTTTCGGGCTTCCACAATGGGAAATATGCAGCTTTACAGTGTAGTGGTAACCCGGGATGCAGAGCGTAAGGCTCTTCTTGCACCGGCTCATTTTAATCAGCCTATGGTGACTTCTGCACCGGTGGTTCTGACATTTTGTGCAGATTTCAACCGTTTCAGCAAATGGTGTCGTCAGCGCAAGGCAGAACCGGGATATGACAATTTGATTTCTTTTATTAATGCCGCTTCTGATACCTTGCTGGCTGTTCAGAACTTCTGTACGCTGGCGGAAGATCGTGGTCTCGGTATCTGTTATTTGGGAACAACTGTATATAATCCGGATCAGATTATAGATATTCTTCATTTGCCGGAACTGGTCGTGCCTGTGGCCACGATTACGGTAGGATATCCGGATGAATGCCCTGCTCAGCCGGACCGCTTGCCGTTAAGCGGAATTATACATGAAGAAGAATATCACGATTACACTCCGGAAGCAATTGATGCCATCTATGCGATGAAGGAATCATTGCCGGAAAACAAACATTTTGTAGAAATCAATCATACGGAAACGCTGGCTCAGATCTTTACGAATATCCGTTATAAGAAATCGGATAATGAATTTATGTCTGAAGGACTGAAGCGTACACTCAAGCGTCAGGGGTTTAATAAATAAGATTTCATTGGAATCAGATACAAAGAAAGCGGACCGGGCAATCAGTTTTAACTTTTGTCCGGTCCGCTTCTTCTTTTATTTCAGTTTTAATCCAACTTCTATTTCTTCAATTTCTGCTTTAAATTCTTTATCCACTTCCAACTGATCTTTTACAGTCTTGCAGGCATGCAATACGGTTGCATGATCCTTGTTTCCAATCAGCTGACCGATTTTGGAGGAAGATGTTTCTGTATGTTTCTTTGCCAGATACATGGCAACCTGACGTACTTGTACAACTTCGCGTTTACGGGTTTTTGTATGGATAGCTGAGGTGTCAATCTTGTAGTGAGCACAAACCTTTTCGATGATATCATCGATGGTTACAGCCTTAACTTCAGCGCAGCGTACAGCTTTACGGACAATACGTTGAGCCAAATCCAGGTTGATTTCTCGTTTTAACAAGATAGATTGTGCCAGCAGTGAGTTGACAATACCTTCCAGTTCACGCACGCTTTCGTTGACGTTTTCCGCAATATAGCAGATCACTGATTCTGGAATGGTCAGTCCATCCCGGCGGATCTTGTTGCGCAGAATGTTCTTGCGCAGTTCGATATCCGGTTTTTCCAGTTCAGCCACCAATCCCCATTTGAAGCGTGTCAGCAGTCGGTCTTCCATCCCTTGCAGCATAACGGGAGCACGGTCGGAAGTCAATATCAGTTGCTTGCCGTTCTGATGCAGATGGTTGAATATGTGGAAGAATGTGTTCTGCGTTTTGGTAACACCCGCAAATTCCTGAATATCATCAATGATCAGGACGTCAATCGTCTGATAGAAACTGATAAAATCATTGAAATGATTTGTTCGTACTGAGTCAGTATACTGTACCTGAAACAGATGTGCTGAAACATACAACACACGTTTCTCAGGATAAAGTTCTTTGATACGGGTACCAATCGCATTGATCAGGTGTGTTTTTCCCACACCAGACGGACCATACATGAAGAGCGGGTTGAAAGTACGCGCCGGATTCTGGGCTACAGTTTCAGCCACGGTTCTTGAGAATTCGTTGCTGGTACCTTTGATGAAGTTTTCAAAATTGTAATTCGGGTTCAGATGCGGATCCAGATCTTGAGGAGCCGCAGCTTGCAATGGGTTGGGCGCCTTGTTGGCATTGTGTACAGGCGCTTGAGGAGGCAAAGCAGATGAACGCTTTGTCCCTTCCATATTGACGGTTATGTGGTTTGTCTTGTCGGTAAGAATAGAATACATCAACTCCGTACCTTCACCTATTTCTTTATAGATGGCGGCACGCAGCAATCCCACATACTTTTCTTCCAGATATTCATAGAAGAAAGGACTGGGGACGCCAATCGTCAATGCCTTATTCTCGTATTTCAAAGGTACGATAGGCTCAAACCAGGTCTCAAAAGCTCTTGCATTGTTGATGTTGTCTTTAATGAAGTTCAGACAACGGTTCCACAACACAATTGCTTGATTATTTTCAATCATACGTGCGTTATTATTTAATAAAGCGAAATTTCTACGTTTGCAAATTTCGGAATGAAATTTCAGAAAAACAAATCCCTTTTTGCTTGCTTTTTCTGAATGTATTATAAATGTTTGGTTTTTAAAATGTTACAAATGTGTTAAAGACTCTTTTTGTGAGTTGGCTATTGCTTTTTTGAAACTTATTGTTTCTCAAATGGTTATCCTTTTGTTTCTTTTTAGGGAAGAAGTCTGATAAAGTTGGCTTATCTTCTTATTATCAGCTTATTATAATGACTATGATAGAAGATAAGCCAATTTGTTGCTATTTAGATAAATTCTATATAATGTATTTCTTACTTGTCTTTCTTGCCAAAAAGAGAGAAGTGTACGTAGCGTTTGGGATGTTCCTGCAAGTCCTTAAGTAGACTGGCCGCGTTGGCTGAAGTTGCGTTCAGATTGTTGTACAGTTCAGGATCATTCAGCAACAGTCCGAGTGAATTGTCCTTGCGGTTCAGCTTGTCGGTCAACAGGCGTACATTTTGCAGGGTTGAATCGATTTTTGTAAAGGTTGCTGCATAGTCTACATTCTTCAGATTGCCGCTGATCACCTTCAGGTCTTCAGTGATTGCCGTAACGTTTCCAGTCAGCTGTGGAATATCGTTGCTCATCAGAGTGTGTAGCTGGCGGCTGGTTGCGTTCAGAGAAGCTGTCAGCTGTTCTGCGTTATGCAGAGTTTTGGCTAAAGCCGGATCTGCCAGCAACGTGTTCAATGAACTCAGGATAGAGTCCATCTTAGGCATCATTTGTGTTAGTTTGGGGAGCAGGTCCTTTTCTGCAGCTCCCATGATTCCTTCATTGGCTTCTCCCACCAGCGTGTCTCCCGGATTGTAGTATTCCTGACCTTCGTGGTTGAGCAGCATATTCATTTTGACGGTTCCCAGCATTTCAGTTACCAGTTCTGCACGGCTTCCTTTCGGAATGCGCATTGCCTGATCCATTTCAATACCCACAACGACGTGGCCGGGCTTCTGGTAGTTATATTGTATGTCACGCACAAGTCCTACTTTCAAGCCGTTGGCAAATACCGGGCTTGAGGTAGCCAGTCCGTTGATGTTGGTGAATTCCACATAATAATAGCTTTCCGGCTTGAACATATTAACACCTTTCAGGTAGTTGATTCCGAAAAAGAGGATAAGCAGCGAGGCTATTCCGGCTAAACCTATTTTTACTTCTTTCTTCATGTCTTGATTATCTGTTTTGTTTAAACTCTTTAATTGCTTGGTTAATATTCATTTTTTTTCCGTTCTTGAAAGCAATGATAAATGCATCTTTGAACTTGGCATCCACCTTGGTCCGTTTTAGTCGGAGGATATGGTTGTAGTCCGTGTCTTCTCCGTATGTATATTTAACGATACCGTTTTCCTTATAATGGTTTACGGGTGAAAGTCCTTTGAATTGTCGGCTTCTGGCTGGAAGAACGCGGTCGGAAGTCAGAATCTGTATTTTGAATACAGGCTTTTCTGTGCGGTTGTTCCGGCTGGAGGCTTTGGTTGCCGGGGTAGAAGTCTCAACAGGAGCAGCGGCACTTTCGACTGTCTCAACAGGAGGGAGAGACTCTTCTGTCAGGTCCGCAGTGAGAACATCTGACGCTGATTCTGTTGCAGGCTCATCTTCAGCCGGGAAAGACTGGCTGAGAGGCTTTCCGGCATTGAATCCCTGTTCCTGTTTGTATCGCAGGAATGCCTGGTAGATGCTTTTTGCCAGAGTGGATGTTCCGTTGGATGACAGCAGGTATGCTTCTTCTGTCGGGTTGGAAATATATCCCAGTTCAACGAGTACGCTGGGCATAGAAGTTGCCCTCAATACCAGAAATCCGGCCTGATGTACTCCTTTGTCAACCCGTTTGCTGGCCCGGAACTGCTTCTGGATGAGCTGAGCGAAGTTGACACTTTGTTTCATATTCTTGTCCTGAAGAAGCTCAAAGATAATGTAGCTTTCTGACGAATTGGGATTAAATCCTGCATATTGCTGCTTGTAGTCGTCCTCAATCAGGATCACCGAGTTTTCTTTCTTGGCTACTTCCAGATTTTCTTCTGTACGGTGCAAACCTAATGTGTAGGTTTCTGCTCCGAATACCTGACTTTTTCTGGAAGCCACGGAGTTGGTATGGATGGAAATAAACAAGTCTGCTTTGGCGTTGTTGGCTATTTCGGCACGGCGGTGCAGGGGGACAAAAACATCGTTTTTGCGTGTATAGACCACCCGTGTATCACTACAGTTGTCCTGTATCATCCGTCCCAGTTTCAGGGCTACATTGAGATTGATATTCTTTTCCCGTCCTTTCCGGCCAATTGCTCCAGGGTCATTCCCCCCGTGTCCGGCGTCAATGACAACGGTAAAAGTTTTGCCGTTCTCAGCCAACAAATGGATTGGGAATAAACAAGCCATCAGGCAGAACCCAATGATATATAGTATGTTAAATTTAGATGTCCGCATAATTTATTTACGGCTACAAAGTTAATAGTTTTTTGTTTATCTCAGCTTGTCGTATATTAATAAATGTGTATTTCGGGAAATAACGCCCATAAAAACAGCGAAAAAAGCAAGCGGTTTGTCTGATTTTGCCTATCTTTGTCAGAATCGTTGTTGAATAATTAAATTGATATAGAATATGACACTGATTGATGGAAAGGCTATTTCGGAGCAGGTAAAGCAGGAAATAGCAGCCGAAGTGGCTGAAATAGTGGCTCGGGGCGGCAAGCGTCCTCATCTGGCTGCTATTCTGGTAGGCCATGACGGAGGAAGTGAAACTTATGTGGCAGCCAAGGTAAAGGCATGTGAAGTATGCGGATTCAAGTCAAGCCTGATTCGCTTTGAAACCGATGTGGCGGAAGAGGAACTTTTGGCAAAGGTACGCGAGCTGAATGAAGATCCCGATGTGGACGGATTTATTGTGCAGCTTCCCTTGCCGAAACACATTTCCGAGCAGAAAGTGATTGAAACCATTGACTACCGGAAGGATGTGGACGGATTTCATCCGATCAATGTCGGCCGTCTGTCGATCGGGCTTCCCTGTTATGTATCGGCAACTCCCAATGGCATTCTGGAATTGCTGAAACGTTATCATATCGAAACGCAGGGCAAGAAATGTGTGATCCTGGGCCGTAGCAACATTGTTGGCAAACCGATGGCAATGCTGATGATGCAGAAAGCATATCCGGGTGATGCAACGGTGACCGTCTGTCATAGCCGGAGCCGTAATCTGGTGGAAGAATGTCGGGAAGCTGATATTCTGATTGCAGCTATGGGGCAGCCCAACTTCGTGACGGCTGATATGGTAAAGGAAGGAGCCGTTGTGATTGATGTCGGTACGACCCGTGTACCGGATGCAAGCCGCAAGTCCGGTTTCAAGCTGACCGGAGATGTCCGTTTTGATGAAGTGGCCCCGAAGTGTTCATTCATTACGCCTGTACCCGGAGGAGTAGGACCGATGACGATTGTGTCGTTGATGAAGAATACCTTGCTGGCCGGAAAGAAGGCTATTTACCAATAATTGGAAGGTGAACAGATTCCGAATATACAAACTCCTGTTGCCGATGGTCATCTGGCTATCGGCAGCGGGAGTTTTTGCTAAGGGGGCTGACTCTCTGTCTTTACTTTTTATAGGTGACCTGATGCAGCATCAGGCACAGCTTGATGCTGCGCGTATGCCGGACGGAAGTTATGATTATACAGACTGCTTCCGTTGGGTGAGTCCGGAATTTGCAAAGGCAGATCTGGTGATTGGTAACCTGGAAGTACCTTTGGGAGGAAAACCTTATACGGGATATCCTGCATTCAGTGCTCCTGATTCTTATTTGAAATCACTTCGGCAGGCTGGGGTAGATGTGTTGCTTACAGCCAACAATCACTGTCTGGATCGGGGGAAGATGGGACTGGAGCGTACCATCTGTCTGCTGGATTCTTTTCGGGTACCTCATGTCGGGACTTATCGTACCCGGCAGGAACGGCTGGATTTTTATCCGTTGCTGGTGGAGCGAAAAGGATTTCGCGTAGTCTTTCTGAATTACACGTATGGTACAAACGGTTTGCGTCCGGTAACGCCTAATGTGGTCAATTATATAGATCGCGACCAGATGAGACGGGATATTCTGAAAGCCCGTCTGATGAAGCCTGATGTATTGATTGCCTGTATGCACTGGGGAGTGGAATATCAGTCTCTTCCCCGTTCGGAAGAATGTGCGTTGGCCGATTGGCTGCTGAAGATGGGAGTGGATCATGTAATAGGAGCGCATCCACACGTGATACAGCCTGTTGAAGTTCGGAAGGACTCTCTTTCTCCGGCACGTCACCTGGTAGCCTATTCATTGGGAAACTTTGTTTCTAATATGAGTGCTCCTCAGACAGACGGAGGGATGGCTGTAAAATTATTGCTTCGTCGGGTGGAAGGCAAAACCCGTCTGGTCGATTGTGCCTATGCTTTGGTCTGGACTTCCCGTCCGGTATTGAGTGGGAAAAAGAATTTTCAGGTATATCCGGCCGGAATGGATGAAAACAAAATGCATATGTCTGAGAAACAGCGCATGAAGGCATATCTGGAAGGAGCCCGTAAGCTGCTGAGAAAGCATGGTAAAGGAATTCGTGAATATTTTTTTGAATAAAAAGAGGCAAAATGTTTGCAGATTCAAAATAAATCTCTACCTTTGCAATCGCTTTTGGAAAGGTAATCAACATGGTGACTATAGTTCAGTTGGTTAGAGCGTCAGATTGTGGTTCTGAATGTCGTGGGTTCGAGTC
>ENA-ORPF01000355-ORPF01000355.1-human-gut-metagenome-genome-assembly--contig:-NODE-355-length-47440-cov-10.978896_pt1 | contig 47440 bp, 41 predicted proteins | sample MGYA00242140_ERZ509070 | MGnify/ENA primary metagenome ERZ509070 (study PRJEB26280, sample SAMEA2338713) | human gut metagenome | biome: human gut; feature: human-associated habitat; material: faeces... | reverse complement strand
TTTTTATTTGGCACCTATTGTATAATGCGGATTTTGGTATTTATGCGGTGTTGCCATAAATAACGGACGTATCCCACATATGGCCTTGCTCAGGCATATACAACATAAATATCTCTCCTTCTAAGTGTTTATCTTGCAAGTTGATTTATGAATTTACAAAGTCTTATTCGTTTCCTGTGATTATCTTGCACAGATCTATACGCCTATCCCTTACAAAAACAGGAATAAAGTCAATCGGGGCTGGTGTATCCACAAGATATGTACCTCCCGAATAACGCTTTCCGGTATGAACGTCGATCCAGTCGTTCCCTTGCGGAAGATAAACATCACGGCAACGAAGCTCATAATCTGAAACAGGGCAAACCAGAATATCCGGTCCGCACATGAATTCATCCTCAATCGAAATTACATTTGGATCTTGCTGATAATCGAAGACCAGCGGTCGCATGGGAGGAATTCCCCGCTCCGAAGCAAGCTTCATCTGTTCCATGATATATGGACGCAGGCGTTCACGAGCATGCATCACATTGCTGATATGCGTGTAGGAATCATTTCCCAAGTTCCAAGCTTCATTATTGTCGCGCCTTCCGTGTGTCCGGAACACCGGCAAGTACATTGCATATTGGTACCAACGGATCATCAGCTCGCTGAAGCGTGGGCTTGTATTATCATCTGTAATGAATCCGCCTATGTCACATGTCCACCAAACAAGGCCACTCATCATCACATTGAGGCCGACACGGATATATTCCTTCAGATGCGCAAAGGACGAATAAATATCATGGGGAGCAATACAAGCGCCATATCGTTGACTTCCTGCCCAGCCATTTCTGCAGATTGTAACGACCTCGTTCTCACCTGCGCTGATCAGTCCCTGATAGATATTGCGTTGATGGCTCGTAACAAAGTAGGAATGCGCCTCCTTTGCAGGGCCAATGTAGAAATGCGCTTTGTCGTAATCATTAATCAGATGGAATTCATCGCAAGGGTCAAGCCAGAATGTATGGATGCCCAGATTAAAGTAATTCTTTTTCCACTGTGCCCACAAATATTCTGCCGCTTCCGGATTGGTAGGGTCATACTGATATTTGGGTCCGTAGAATTCAACCATATCGTGCTTTCCATCCACGGAACCGGTAAACAAGCCCTTTTCTTTCATCGGCAGGTAATTATCGCTCTGTTCATCCACCAGTGTCCAAGGTGAGATCATGACCCGCACACCCATTTGGTCCAGTTCCCGGATCATTTCCTCCGGGTCCGGCCAGTAAACAGGGTCCAGTTTCCAGTCACCGACGTGCTTCCAGTGCATGTAATCTATGACTATCACTGACAGGGGCAAGCCCAGCTCCCGATACTTACGTGCGGTTGTCAGGATTTCCTCCTGAGACGTATAGCGAAGCTTACACTGCCAGAATCCGGATGCTCAATAGGGAAACACTGGTGCATGACCGGTTGCGTCCGCATAGCGTTCCAGCAGGTCCGCATAGGAGAAACCCGCCACCACAAGAAAATCCAGTCTGCTGCAACCGTAAGATACCCAACGGGTCATGTTTTTTCCAAATTCCACCCTGCCCAGTGACGGATTGTTCCACAAAAAGCCATATCCACGGCTGGAAACCACAAAGGGAACCACCGCCTTCACATGGCGCTGATACAAGTCAATGACACTGTCTTTCAGGTCCACATGTCCAGTAGAATTTTCACCCATTCCAAAGAAATGCTCGTCATCATATGCGCACAAATGCAGTTCACTTTCAAACAGCCCATCGGTAGTCGGTTTAAAAACATGGGTACCGGGGTTATGAGCCCAAACCACATAATCATGCTCTTCAAAAAGAAGTTCTTCATCCGATTCCTGATGGCGGTAGAACGCCATGTGACCAGATTGGGTATAGATATCTGATAACGTAACCGATATTTTTCCGTTTCGAAGTGTTACCGTATTTCCCTCTTCGCTGTAAATACCATCAGTTTCCAGGGGAATATCCAGCGCCCAGTCCGAGGTTTTTTTACCGCCCTCCGGCGTTATAGTTACGCGCAGACCGTCCCGTCCCCATGGGCGGATTTGTGTAACACAGCCATCGTCCCATAGGGTCAATGTGTTGTTCCTATAGCTGACTCTTTCAAGCAGTTCTTTCATGTAAACTCCCCCCAATCCCAGTATTCAAAAAGCGCGGCAGAACGACGCTTCCTCTCGAAACGTGGCTCTGCCGCGAAACTTTAAATAGAACCCGTATCGAATTCTTTTCCTGCTTATTAAGTTAATTCCTGATTCTCCGGGCTGCTCTCAAATTTCCGGAATACACGTCCGCACAATTTTGCGCTCCAGTATACCGGAAGAACTATGCCAAAAAGCATATCGAACACAATCAGATAAGGATTCACCACAAGCAGAACAAAGGGGAACAGCCCACACAATACCAGCAGAAATGTGGTGGGAAGGTGTCCGATTGCAAGCAGCAAACCATTCAAAATCGTTCCCAAAACATGGTTTGAGAAACCAGCCTGAAGGGGTAACGCCCAAACCAGTGCAATCATGCCCAGGGTCATCCCCGTAAGTACCAAGATGCTTGCCGTATTGCTCCACTGGCGCGGCGAAAAGGAAAGCGCTAGGAATAGCAGGACTGGAACTATCAGCAGTAGCGTAAAAATCAGTGTTGCCTCTTTGAAGTTCTCCCTAAAAGCTTTCCAGTAGGCCGCTGTTACCTTTACATCCTCTTTTTTCAGGATTCTCACAACGCGGAAAGCTGCCGTAATTGCCGCGCCTGCTGTAACCACGGGCAAGGAAAAAAGCAAAACCAACAGGTTCAAATGCAGAAAATTCAATGCCTTTTGAATGGTTTGCATGTACGGTCCATCATATGCAAAGATACCCTTCATTCCATCCCCCTCCGATCAATCAGCCGTGCAAAGTTCTCAATAAAGCGGCACCGGTTGCTGACCGGCATGTAACCTGCCGATGTTATCCAGAATCGTCTGCACATGTTTGGATTTGGTCAGGAAATGGGATGCCCCGTTAATTCTCAGATACACCTGAAGGGGCGGACCTTCCAGCAGCTCAACCGTGTCGGTATCTTGACGATCCTTATAAATGAATCTGATTATCAGTTTCGGCGCTGCATCCTCCGGAACAAGTTCTGTATATTCCTCTGCGGGAATTCCAATTAAACACTGATAAAAAGCTTTAAACTGCTCCACGTCAAGTTCCTGCGTTTCATCAAGCAGAACTTTCTCTATTGTCCTCTCCGAAGATTCCAGCGTATAGGTGTGGCACTGGTCTGCGTAAGACACTTCCACTGCCGCAACCGTATAAATATTGGGCAACAGCAAAAATCTTGTAATCACGTCTGCATACTGCCACTTCAACCAGCTCACCGCATCCGCTGCAGCTTTGTAAACAACCGGTTTTTCTTTGTTGTACAAATAGACATATCCATCAGCAGGTTCCGATGCAGACAGCATACACTCCTGCAAAGCCCCATCGGTTTCTTTCCAGCAATAGGTAACCGTGGAATAGGGATCCAGCAGACCGAATTCCGCCAGATCCGCTTCTGACGGCTCATAGCAGACTACCACATCGGCATCCAACTGCATAAGATCAGCCATTCCATCACTGATGTTCTCATAATTCGCATCGTAATTATTTTTGGAAAGCACTTTCAAATCTCTTATCGATGCTTCCTTTTCTGCTGTTTCCGGTATGCCCAGGACAATGTTTTCCTGTCTTACGCGTCCGCCCAATACAATGGAAGACGGCACAAAATCACCGGAAACCGAAATATCAACAACAGTCTTGTCAACAAAATCAAGCAGGTCCTTCCGTGCATCTGAAATGCCATAGGCAAGGTATACTCTGTTCTGATTCTCTACCGAAACATATCTGCCATAGCTTCCGGGTGCCTGGGTGCCTACATAAATGCGGTATTCCCCGTCTGTTACTTTCACCTGAATCACCGTATCTGGATCATCCAAGCCATATTGTTCAAAGCCCTGATCCGTACCGGAAATCTCATATCCTTCCACGTTTACAATCGTATTGAAAATGCGTTTCGCCAATGCCGCGTCAGCATACAGGCTCTCGATTCCCGGAACTTCTACGTTGCCCCGGTTCAAAGACAGTTGATAGCTGCCCTGGGAACCGGAAACTTCGATTGTCTCAATACCGGCAATCTGACTTTCGTCTAAAAGGCGGATTAACTCCCGTTCTTTCTGCATTGTCGTTTCTGTTGCAGTCTCTTTTGTATCCCCCATGAGGAAAAAGACCGCGCCCGCCAGAATCAGCACAGCGGATAGAATACAACACAACGTTACAATCGATCGTTTCATACGATTTACTCCCTATTTTATAGGTGACGGCGTTTAAACCAGACGAACATACCCGCTGCCAATGTTACAAGCGGCAGTACTGCCGTAAACAGCAGCGCATATTCCGTATACTGCTCCTGCGTAAGCCCCAGGGCAGGATTTTTTAATTCCACCGACGGCACAGTCACAGTGTCCTTCCGGTCTGTCAGGTTTCCGAAAAGAGCCATAATATATTGTTTATTAGAAGTGGATCCGCTTCCTAATGCCTGTGTGTCAAAAGACGAAGCAGATGCAAACACCAGAATCCGACTTTCCATGCGCGTTGTGCCGCTATATGCAGAATAAGTGCTTCTGATCAGCGCGGGCCAGACTTTCACAGAATCCCATTCCTGTTTTACTTCAGAATCGCCATTAACCGGCATTGCATAGGCACTTTCCCCGTATTTTAAGAGAACATCCGTTTCATACACACTTTGGGACTCAAAACGTGTCCAAATGTTTCTGCCCAGGATGCTCATATAGGGTGCTGCGGTGGTCAGTTTGTCTTTAAACTCATTGGTTGCATAATCTACAAGACAAATATAGGGAAGATTATTTGTGAATCTAGAGGGTTCACTCTCCACCACAATATCCCGTCCGATTGCGATGCCCCACTGTGCAAGATAAGCCTCCAGGTTCGGCAGACTATCTGCGGAAGGATGGGGAGCAAAAATCAGCGTTCTTCCATATTCGCCATTGTTCATCAGATAATCATCCAGTTTTTTCAGCAGGTTTTCATCGAGATCTCTGCGGGGTGCAAGCAAACATACAATTTTCGCATCGGAATCCAACTCCTCTGTCAGAAGATTCGTTTCCTCAACGATGTATCCTGCCGAGGTCAGAAGATTCGTAAATGCATTGGTATACATCTCGTCCTGACCTGTTAACAATACAATTTTTTCCTCTACTTTCGTTGTCACACGCAGAATTGCAGATGTCATCTCCTGTTCCGCGCATGAAGACTTAATATACTGTTCGCCCGTACTTTGTGAAGCTACGACGGTAAACAACGAAGCCAGGGAAGTCTTAGCCTGCTTTTCTCCACAGGTTACCAGAATGTCCAACTCTTTCAAAGCCAGATCCGGATATTGCGCCACAAATCCTGGGTTCACAACCGGATCAAGGTATTGCACTTCAATTTTAGACGAGTGCTTGGGATACTGGTCGATTATTTCCTTTGCCTGCAAATAATACCCGCCGGCATTTTCCAGAAGCATCTTATCCACCAGCACCGTAATTGTAACTGGATCCTCAACTGTGCGCAGGTACTCCACAGACTGCTTCGAGATCCCATATGCCTTCTCGCTGCTCAGGTCCATAGACAGGGGCATACGCTGGGATGCCAGTTGCACGAAAACGTTCAGCAGCACAATTACCAGCAGGAAAGACACCGTTATTACCGTTGCAAGACTACCGTATTTAATTTTCCGAAGTGTTGAAAGTTTAAATTTCATACGAAACCTCCATTATCTCCACCTGCGGCGTTCAAAAGTCCGGATTGTAGCAAACACAAACAATGCTGCCACGCTCACGAAAAATACGGCATCTTCCAGGCTGATAATACCTTTCGTAAATCTGAAGTAATGGCTGCGGAAAGAAATCGTATTAAGCAAATTCCGCAGCATTCCGCTCTGCAGCATGGAGGCTGCTGCATCTGCCATGATCAGCAGCAAGCCTGCTGAAATTGCACCAACGGCTGCCACAACCTGATTCTCTGTTACAGAGGATATGTACATACCAATTGCAGTCAGGGATGCTCCCAGAAGCAGCAGTCCGACCATATATCCAATAATCACAGACCAGTTAGCAACACCAAGGTAGGCAAAGAATAGTCCGTATAAAAGCGCCACGGATAAACCTGTGGCAAAAATCGAGAGTGCTGCCAGAAATTTTCCCAGAGCCAACCCCAAAAGACTGACCGGCGCGGTCAGTGCTAACTGATCGGTTTTGTTCTTTCGTTCCTCGCTGAGCAAACGCATGGTCAGTAGCGGAATCAGAAAGACGCAGATTGTGAACATACTGGAAAAAACCTCTGTCAGATCCGATGTGTTCTCATACAGGCAGCATCTGCTGAAATAGAATCCGCTGAAAAAGAAGAAAACTGCCAAGAAAATATAGCCGACAGGAGTCGTAAAATAGCTGCGCATTTCTCTGCGGTAAATCGCTCCCATATTTATGCCTCCTTCTTTTCCTGTGCAGTTAATTTCAGGAACAGATCCTCCAGATTGCCCATATGTCTGCTCAGCTCCATAATGGGCCAGTGTCGCTCTGCCATGAGATTAAACAGCGGTATTCTCACATCTTCTCCCTCTGCCTGTTCAATCAGGAAACCGTACACACTGTCTTCTTTCAAGCCAGTGCATTCTACACTGACCACACCCTCCAGCGATTCCAGTTCGCATTTCAGGGTCTGCTCCGGCGCCGCAATAGCAACGCGCAGCATACGGGTTCCATCCATCTCCTTCATCAATGTATCCGGTTCGCCGTCTGCAACCAGTTCGCCCTGATTAATGACGATAATCCGCTTACAGATCGACTGAACTTCCGGGAGAATATGCGTCGACAGAATGATTGTTTGCTTTTTGCCCAGCTGTGCAATCAGATCGCGGATTTCAACGATCTGCTTGGGATCAAGACCCACCATGGGTTCATCCAGAATCAGCAATGGCGGATATCCCAGCAACGCCTGTGCAATACCTACGCGCTGCTGGTATCCTTTGGACAAATTCTTGATCAAACGAGACCGGACATGTTCGATTCCTACAAGGGAGCAAACTTCTTTCAGATGTTCTTTCCGCGGAAGAGATGCTTTTTTTAGGTCAAACACAAAGTTCAAATACTCTTCCACGCTCATATCCTGATACAGCGGCGGTTTCTCCGGCAAGTATCCGATTTTTTTCTTTGCCAGTAGCGGTTCTTCCAGAACGTTGATTCCATCGACGAGGATTTCACCTTCCGATGATGCCAGATATCCGGTAATCATATTCATGGTTGTACTTTTTCCTGCACCGTTTGGCCCCAAAAAGCCCAAAATCTCTCCTTTACCTACAGAAAAGCTGATTCCTTTTACCGCTCTTTTGTTGCCGTAGTTTTTTGACAGATTACGTACTTCCAGCATTTTCATTCTCCTTACCTATGTTTACCGTTTATCACCGCCACCCGATTTTGTCGTCAATTAGAGATCTTGTACGAAGAATCAGGTACTGTTAGTTCGTAGCTCCGTATCCAACGAATCTCCCTATCGCAGAATACACCTGCAGTGTTTCCGGAATTAAAGCTGTCTGTTCTTGCACAAAGGGTGTAACGATCGTTCAGGAACACCTCAACAATATCATCGTCATATATTGCATGAATAGTAGCTGTAGATGACCATACATCATCATGCAGTTCCAGGGAAGAGAAACAAAAACTTATATTTCCGTCTTCTCTCACTACACGCATCTGTTTCGTGGCACGATCCAGCACAACAGCGATACCCTTTGCCCGATCCAAAATCAGACCGGCCTTTTCGGATTTCTCCAAATCGAGGCATGTGCGAATACCGAAATCTTTTTTCACATCAACAAAAATGCTTCTGCCAAAGGGCTGCACATATTCATTATAAAAGATTTCATGGCTTTTTTCATTCTTTTTAATGCTCTTTGCATATTCCGGATCCAGTCGACATCCCAATTCTCCATTCGGAAGCTGGTAGACTTCGTGAGGCAGATTCAGGTGACCGCCCCATTCTTGACCATCATAGTTCATGGGAATCCAACCGAATTTATAGAACCGGTCGCCGAAGGATGCAACCTGTGCCGCAGAAAGGTCTTCTCCGTCCAGACGATACTCCTTCTTGTGGGCAAAATTATCCTGGTCAATGGGTGTGTTTTCATTACCGATCCAGTAAGACAGGGGTCCAACCCAATGCACCGTCTGTCTTGCCAGACTTGTCAGCAGATACCATCTGGAGCCAATCTTAAGCATCTGATTGCACTCAGGCTCCGGAGACTTCATGAGATTTTTTCCCTTGTTATTTAAGGGAAACAACACCTTCTGGGGAACCTGCTCTTCTCCCTCAAGGGGGATCACGCCACTGATACCGACAGCACAGTCAAGGCCTCTTCCCTCTTTCCAATGCTCGTTCGTAAAATACGCCAACATGGTACTGCGTACGCCCCCGAGATCATCATCATAAAAGAGGGCGTAGTCTCTTGATCCAGCAGGAAATAGTGCTCGATCAAGAGACAGCGTAAACTTGTCTGTTTTTTCCCAATGCAGCAGATCTGTGCTTTCCACGCAGCTTCCTTCGCCTACCTTGGTAATGAAGGTTTCACCAACTTTTACGATGTTCACAACAGGGACATTGAGTTCTGTTTCCGTGTAATCACAGTAATTATCCGTAACAGCCACGACGGAATTACCGCAAACCACCTTTGTGGGATCTTCAAAACAGGCGTCGCATCTGGTAATTCCGTTGGGTTTTAAATAAAACAAATAGAGTTTATTATCATAGTAGTACGGATGGACATCTCCTACGTACCAATCTTCCGATTTATAGTGAAGCATAACTTCTCCCCATTATTCGCAACATATTCAAGGCCTACAACTTTACTCTTTAACTGCGCCAACCGTCATACCCTTAACCAAGTACTGCTGCATGAACGGATAAATGATCAGAATTGGCAGCATTGCAATCACAATCGCAGCAGAGCGGATATTCTGTCCGAATGTGATCATGGTCTTGTTACCGATCTGAGCTGCAGCGGAAATACTCATGACAATATCATTCAAGACCGGCTGAAGTACCTGTTTCTCAGACTCGTTAATAAACAGCACAGCGTCAAAGAAGGAATTCCACTTTGCAACTAACTGCAGCAGTGTAATGGTCGCAAAACCAGGTTTAGAAATCGGAATATAAATTCTCCAGAAGGTTACAAACTCTCCCGCACCATCCAGTTTTGCCGATTCCCAGAGGGATCTCGGAACACTCATAAAATAGTTTCTCATCACAATAATGGAAAAACCACTGACCAGGCCACTGACAATCAGAGCAGAAAGTTTGTTGATCAGGTTCAGATTCCGGTAAAGGACGAAAGTGGGGATCATTGTTGCCTGACCCGGCATCAGCATGGAAGCCATAATGATCATCAGTGCAGTCTGCTTAAACGGATAGTTCGGTTTTGAAAGGGCGTAACCAGCCATCGTGCAGATGAACACATGCAGCACGGTGCCTGCAACTGTGACATACACGTTATTCAGGAATGCTCTTCCCAATCCACCCTTTTTCCAAACCTCTTCGTAGGCTTTCAGTGTGGGATTATTGGTCCAGAAGCGAATCTTGACCGACAGGTTTTCAATTTCCGGGGATATGGAGCTTAGAAATGTTTGCCACAACACATAGATAATACTCGTTACATACAAGGCAAAGAACACACCGATGAAGATGTCGAACATAACTGTGGCAGGTGTGGTTTTTGTTAATGAATATCTCTTTTTACGATTTAACATCACTTACCTCCTATTCCTCAGAACCGTAGTTCGTCAACTTCTTCGTCACCAGGGTAAAGGTCAATGCGATCACCATCAGCGTAACCGATGCCGCAGCTCCGGTACCCAGCCGGAGTTTGCCCAGACTGGTTCTATAGACATAGGTCATGATGACATCCGTATTCGGTTGTGTAATACGATTTCCCAAAACATAAATCGGATCAAACAACTGGAACATACCTGTTACGTTCAGCATCACCATAGTCAGAATCGTATTTTTCAGATTCGGGATCGTAACATACCAGATTTGCTCAAATCTGCCCGCGCCATCGAGTATTGCAGCCTCGTACTGATCCTGCGAAATGCCCACCAACGCAGCCAGGTAAATGACAACACCATAACCGGTTATTTTCCATTGGTTAATAAAAATAATCAGACCGCGCGCAATGCCAATCTCGCTAAAGAAATTAATTGCTTCATGTCCCATACTCTTCAGAACCTGATTCACAGGACCAACTGTCGGAGACAGCAAAAAAACAAAGGAACTACCAACCACAACCCAAGAAAGCAGGTTCGGCAGATAAATAACAGTCTGAATAAACTTCTTCATAGTTGTACGGCGAACTTCGTTGAGCAAAATTGCCACTGCCAGCGACAAAAATACGCCGTAAAAACAATTCCAGAATGCAAAAATAAATGTATTTTTCAGTGCAGACCAAAATGCAGGGTCTGCAAAAACCTTCTCGTAGTTTGCCACTCCATTAAAGGTACTGGCTCCGGTGATCCTCACATCATTGAATGACATGATCACACCGCTAAAAATCGGATAAAAGCTGAAGATCAGAATATATGCTATTGCCGGAAACAGCATAACATAATTTGCAATATTTTGCTTTATTCTTTTGCTTTTCAATCGATAATTATGATACCGCAAACCGCATTCTCCTCTCGGTTTATATATTCAAAAATCATGCATATTTTCATATTTCCTACAACAGCCGCAATTGTTTTCGTAAACAGTATACCATAAGTAAAATGAGGCGCCATATATTGAACACAAGTTTCACACATATGACGCCTCAAAACTACCTAGTCAGAGCAATATCAGATTTCTTGGATTACTGATCGATCAGACCTGCGCTCAGCAGCTGAGTGCGCAGCTCAGTCTCAAAATCTTCGACGGACATCTGACCGCAGATGACCTGGGTTGCCAGAGGCAGAGCAATTTCTTCTGCGTCGCCGGCGCCGCTCAGAACAGCGGGGAATGCCCAGCTATCATAGAAAATCTCATAACCTTCGATGGTTTCATCGGTAGCTGCAGGAACCTCACCAGTTTCCAGCCATACCTTATTCAGGCAGCCCCAGGTATCGTAACCGGCAGAGTGCAGCTGAGTAGCCAGGATCTCTACCTCGCCGTTTTCAAGAACATTGTAGTTCTCGCCCTCAGTCCAGGTCCAGTCCTTGGTGCCTTCGGTGGTATTCAGCCATTCGATGAATGCCCAAGCTGCATCGGGATTTGCGGAAGATGCAACCAGGTTGTCCATAATGATGGTGTTGCCGCAGTTAACGGGATCCACACCTTCCAGAGCCTGGGGAATAGCAATGGGAACCATGTTGACCAGCGCACCAGTCTGCTCTGCTGCCTGGTTGTATCCCCGGTTGCTGCCGGGCCAATCCAGGAACACGCCAACCAGACCGCTGGTGACCTTGTTGTAAATCTCGGTACCGTTCTCGTTTGCAAATTCGGGATCCAGCAGACCTTCCTTGTACATATCCTGCATCCACTGCAGGCCAGCCAGACCTTCCTCGGTCAGCCAGGGATGGTAACGCTTACCGGAATCATCTTCCTGGATGAAGGGACCTTCAATACCCCACATGCCCAGGAAGGTAGCGATGTGGTCAGAGTTGGGGAACTGGTGTGCGATGGGAATGGTCGCACCATTGCCGCCCAGATCAGCCTTCTTGAACTCACGCAGAACTGCAGTCAGCTCTTCAGTGGTCTTGGGAACTTCCAGACCCAGCTTATCCAACCATGCCTGGTTGATGGTGTAGATGTAGCCCTGAACGGGGCGGGTAGGAACACCGTACCACAGGCCGTCTTCTGCATAGACCATGCTGTCCATGTACTGCCAGCCATTCCAGTTCTCTTCGGAGAAAACTTCGCTGTCCCTGATGTAATCATTGACGGGCAGCAGGGCACCTGCGTCACACAGAATGCTCATATCTGCGGGGGTGGACTTACCGGTAACATCGATCTGCTGACCACCTGCTACCATAACTGCCATCTTGGTGATACGCTCATCCCACGGCACAACAATGATATCCAGAGTCATACCAGTGTCTTCTTCCAGACGAGCGGACAGGATTTCCTCTTTACCTTCATCTACCCAGCCGGCAAAGCTAAACAGAACGATTTTTTCACCAGCGAAAGGCTTGTCGTTGGCAGGCTCCTCCTTCGGAGTGTCCGCTACAACTTCATTGCTGGGGGTGTTGCTCTGTGCGGGTTCTGTTGCAGGAGCTGCCTGATTGCCGGCACAACCAGCAAGGACAGATGCACACATAACCAGTACGAGCAGCATGGCTAAGACGCGCTTTGACATTTTCATTTTGAGTCCTCCTATTTTTATTATTATTCTGTGAATTAACACATTCACATTAAAAGGGATTACAGGGAGCCATCTCCCATGTCTGCACATTCAGGCTGCATCCAGCATCCTTACGATGCAGGAACACCTTCGTGCCATCGTGCGCAGGATAAATGCGGCGGCCAATTGCTGCGCGGTCATTAGCATAGATCTCAACAACCGTCTTGTCAACAAAGACCGTCAGGGTCAACTTCTCATCTTCCGGAAGCGCAACGGGCATTCTTTCAACAGCTGCCCATCCGCGGGCACTTCCCTTTGTGGAATCCATGACCAGTTCGCTAGTCTCGGTATCAAAATAAATACGGGTATATTCTTCACCGTTTTCGCTGCAGCGGATCCGCAGTTCAAAGTTTCCACGTACATCCGGTGCGATCTCATTCAGCTTCAGTTCAAAAGAGGAACCATTGATCACCGGAAGCTCCTTAACTTCTGCTTCCGCTACATCCACCGCAAAGGACTGCGGGTTGATACGCAGACGCTCATATTCCTTTATAGGTGCCATCCGCAGGGTGTCGTCGCCCTGCGCATACCAGAGTTCACGGGCCATTGAGAAAACACCGCTCCAGCCGCGCGCTTCTCCATTATCAGGATTGTCCCGAAGCCATACCCACATAATCTGTCTGCCATCGGGTGCAATGAGTGCTTCCGGCGCAAAATAAGCGGAATCCACTACGGACATACGGCCGTGCTTTTCGGGAATGAAACGGTTCTGATCCTTCACATATTCACCGGTGTAATACTGGCATCCACGGTTATGGGCGATGAACAGCTGCAGATACTTGCCGCTGTCTGCACCGCCGCCCTGTGCGGACGGAAGCGGCAGGAAGCTGGGACACATGCAGTCTTCAGAATCTGCGGTATGCAGACATTTTTCACGGTCATAGAATCTGCCTTCATAATTCCAACTTCTCAGATCATCGGAGGAAAAGAGGTCAGCCCAGTCGCCGCGGAGGTCTTCCGGAGGATTCTCACCTCTGGAATAACGGTCCAGTACAATCAGGTTGCCGGTCTGCATGTAATACTTTCCGTCTTTCTTCCAGATATTACTGGGGTCGGCAGCACCGACAATATGCTCACAACCGTCTTTGCCCTTTACCGTGGCAACACCCATTCCGACATTACATGTAACAGCAAACTCAGGCAAAACATACCAATCCTCGTAGGGTTCACCGTCACTTACTGCAATCCTAATGCCACCATAGGATGTTTCATCTGCAACAAAATCCCAAAAAGAGATGTAGCACTTTCCGTCATCATCAAGAAATGCACCTCCGCTATAACAACCACGGCCATGCACACCTGCTATGATACAATCTGGATGATGTCTCCAATGGAGCAGATCAACACTGGAAACATGACCCCAGCAGAAGCCCTTTTCTTCATGACGATACAAATACATCATGTGGTATCTGCCGTTTGCATAGAAGCAGCCATTGGGATCACCAGGGTCGCCAATCCCCTCCGGATCGCAGAAATGGTAACCGGGTCTATCTTTATCCTTCAGTAGGATTTCGCGGAAGTCTTTGATCAAAGGGGCTTTCAAATACAGCTGCTTATTTTCATCCATCAAAATACACCACCTATATTTATTTTGTGCAATCGTTTGCGCAATTGGGTAAAAATAAAACAAATGTGCCATTTCCCAATGTTGACAATCCCAAAAAAACTGATATATTATGTCATAGGTAATAATTGGTTGGTTACATTTGTGCAATCGTTTGCACTAATTATAAATAATAATTTCTTGATTGTCAATACGTCACCCCGTTTCCCTCGCACTGAAATATACGCGCATATTTTGTTGAAAATGCACAACTCATCATACCTGTGGCAATTCACACTACAGAAAGAAGGGGGCGTTCATTATCGTCACTTTGAAGGATGTTGCAAAGGCATGTGGCGTTTCTGTTTCTACAGTATCCCGCGCTTTCGATGAAAGCAGCAGAATCAGCCAACCTGTACGTCAAAAAATTCTCTCACGCGCCGCTGAACTTGGTTACACCCCCAACCTGCTCGCACGCAGTCTTAAGAGCAATCGCAGTATGACGATTGCGTTAATCATCCCCTCTATCGAAAATCGCTTCTATATCGACGTCCTACAACATCTCGAACTTGTCCTGCATCAGTATGGATACCGGTTGCTCGTCACATTTGTACATGAAGGCGTTACGACTGAACGGGAGTGCCTTGAAATGGCAGCGTCTGCACAGGTAGATGGTATTATCGTTCTCCCGCAAGATTCAACAAACAAACAATATCTAAATTCCCTTGCTGAACAGATGCGGGTCATTCAACTGTTTAATGCGCCGTATTCTCATATGGATAGTGTTATCATGGATGACGAGAAAGGTGCGGAAATTGGAACAAATTATCTTCTGCAGCACGGGCATAGGCGAATCCTCTATGTCGGTGGTGAAGATCGAATCGCTGGTTTCTGGCGAGCTATTGATAATGCGGGCATTCCCCACAGTGAAGTTATGACACTAACCGGACCGGTATCTGTCGATTTGATATGTGATGCAATTAAAACCTTCCATCCCACAGCTATTTTCTCAATTGCATCCACTAGTGAAACAGCCTGGTCCGCAATTCAGAAACTCAATTTATCTATTCCTAAAGATATCAGTCTGATTGCTTACGACGATACCCGGTGGGTCGGATTAGCCGGTTTAACCGCCATTGCACATGATCTGAAAGATATCTCCACCGCTACTGTTTCTCAGTTAGTGCACCGCTTAACGAACAATGACAATCAGCCCGTTAAGCATCTTGTTTTGGATCCCTTCCTCATTGATCGTAACTCTGTTCGTTCCTTGACCACTGATTTGTAAATTCAAAAGGATACCAGGAACTATACGACTATTTCCAGTCGATACCCCTATGATTATAAAGTGTTTGGGGATGAGAAATTACATGCTGTTTCGTAGTAAATTATTTGACCACTGGGACACGTGGATGTATTATCATGAAGGCAGATATTACTTGTATTATCTGATTAATAACGGAATCGGTCGTACAAACTGGGACGGATTTGGTGTGGCCGTGTCCGAAGATGGTGTTCACTACGAAGATCAAGGTCGTGTACTGATTCAATCAGAGAAAAATACATGTTTCCTTGGTACTGGAGCAGTTTGGAAATCTCCCGATTTTGAAGAAAGTCATAAGTTTATTTGTAATTATTCAGAACACCGGCAAACAGAAAAGGGCGAACAGCAGACTATATTTTTCGCTACTTCAACAGACCTCGTTCATTGGAACAAGCTAGGAGAAGACAATGCATTTTCCGTAGATGAACGTTATTATGTTGATGCCGGTGCCAACTGTCGTTGGGACTGCATTTATCCACTGGAAAAAGAAAACGTCGGTTATTACGGATATTTTACGCAAATCCCCTTGATTATGTTGGTGTCGGTATCGGCGAGAGCGATGACGGTATTCACTGGCGCGCCCTTCCTCCTGTCCAGGTCAGTCTGGAACCGCATTACAAAGGAAAATTGGAGATTGAGGCAGGTGCCATTGCCTGCCATAACGGCATCTATTATTTGATGACCGGCAGCTATTACAAGGGAATGGCTCTGTGTACATCTAACAGTCCTTTAGGTCCTTTCTCGCTCATGAAGAAGAACTGGTACCTATTGCCTCGTACATTCACACAGGATGGTGAAAGTGGCCAGCTGCATGCATATTTCCCCCGTTTTTTCTCAGATGGCAACAATCTATTTGTAAATTTCCACGTTCTGCTGAGAGAAAAGGACAAAAACAGTATGGACCGCACCTACATGGCGCCCCTGAAAAAGGTTCTGTTTGATGAAGAGGGAATTCTTCGTCTGCATTGGTGGGAAGGAAATGATATTTTGCTCGGAGAAATTTCCAGCGAACTGGAGGATGCGTGGATGAGTGATGTTTCCTACCGGTGCGGTGACGAGGTTCTGTTCCATTTGGAGGGCGAAAAGACTTTCCTTCTTCGTCTTGACCGGAACGGAAAGTTCCTTTTGTGGGATGCTGAGGGAATTGAATTGAAAGTTGACCGTTCCATGTCGTTGGCTGAAACCTGTTCACTTCGTGTACTTGTCAGAGGTTCTATATCGGAAATGTATGTCGACGGGGAGTATCTCTGTTCTTACACCGCAAAGGGTCAGATTCTTTCTGTATTCACCGACGGACACGATGCCGTGCAGCGAAAGCTTCTTTTACCCTAAGTGCATGCTTTCTTTCCGTTCCTTACAATCGCCTCCCGGTGGCAAAGAGAATCTACCAGCATGCCTTTCTTTCATATTATAAATGCCAGGAGTATTTTCAACTCCTGGCATTTGTTGACTATTTTGCAACGCGCCCCTTCGGTTATGAAACTAAATTCTTCAGTATGTTCTTCTGTTCCTGTTTCACCTGGTTGTCCCACCATTTGAGAAAGTCATCGGTGCGGACGCGGTACTGGCCGCCCAGCTTTGCAGCCGGAAGTTGGTCGTTCTTCAGCATCCGATCCACCACGAAGCGGGACACCTTCAGAATCTCCATCAGGTCAGTCACAGTCAGAAACGCACCGTGCTGGGAGTAGATCCCCACGGGCGTAATCTTATCATTGGCCATTTATGCCATCCCCCTTTCCCTTACGGGCTTATTCATAAGCAATATCCTCCATCCTTGTAAATTTGGTGTGATACATCATGCATCTCTCCGGCGCTGCCACACGATCTCATAGCCAAGAACCTCTGCCAGCTGCAGTACTTCCTTGTACCGCAGTGTCTGCTTGTCCAGCTTGTTGGAGAAGTTGGAGTCACTGTCACTCCAGCCATATTCAGTGGAACAGGCTTCCACGGCTTCCTTCTGGGTGTAGCCCGCAGCAATGATATGGGACTGAATGTCGCACTTCACTTTATTCACGTTCTTTTTCATTTTATTGCCTCCTGTATGTTCTTCTCTTTTTCGTAAATTGGGTTGCTTGCCCGATGTATTTCTCATGGGCAGTAAAATACGCTCAGTTTTTCTGAAACGAAGTCCTGATCGCAAACGAGACCTTCGTTTTTACTCTTTGGTGAACGGATGCTATAGACGATGAAATCGTTCACCGCAAACTGCGACGGATTTGCTGTTATCACCATCATTCTTCGGTAAACTTCACCACTGCAAAATGGATTTCTTCACCGTTTGCAAAAGCCTTGCATTATGTATCTCCCAAAAGCCGCTTTGACTTCTTCAGATTATCCACCTTGTTCTGTTTCCGGATATTTTGACTATCAATCCGGATCGGGGTGCATCGCTCCAGTACGCGGTCGTAGATTCTCTCCCTGGCAAGATCTTCCGGATTCCGCATCTGCTCCGGTGTCAAATTGGTGGTGACGATCATAGGCAGCTGGCTGCGGTAGCGGCTGTCGATAACGCTGAATACCTGCTCCCTGGCAAACTCCGAATTACGCTCTACACCCAGGTCGTCGATGATCAGCAGCGGGAAGGAATTGAAGCTGTCAATATAGGCGTTCCGGTCACCAACGCACATATCGGTCAGCTTGTTCAGAAGCCTTGCAAAGTTGGTCATCATCACCGGTACACCTTGATCGAGTAGAGCATTGGCGATGCATCCCGCGATAAAGCTCTTGCCGGTTCCCACGGGCCCCCACAGAAGTAGGCCCATGGAGTCTTTTTTGAATTCATCCCAATGCCGAACAAATTGTTAAAGGAATTGCTCAGGTAGTGTCAGAGAACTATGCAGCAGGAGGTTTGGTCTACAACTTGCTGCATAACGAGAATAAAAGCGGTGACGATATTCGAATGTCAAGAACAGGAACCGTATCCAGATAATGCTTTGCGGCAGCCATCTTCAGCATACTGCCAATGACGATCTTGGATTTCTCCATAACGCTCTTGGAGTATCCCTCTTTGCCCAGATCAAAGACCAATTGCTGAACCAGATCGCTATCGATGTCCCGGAGCATTACGTGACCCAGTTTGTCACAAACACGACCCACATTCAGTTCCAATGTTCTATATGCGGTGGGTTTCATGTCCTCCTTTGCTTTTTCACGAAGGAAAATCTCAGAGAACGCCCGCAAGGATACACCGGTCTCCAGAAGAGACTTCAGCTTGTTGGCGTCCGCGTTCACTTCCCGGAGGAATGCCTTGGCTTCTTTTTCTGTTTTGAAGAACCGAGACTTCTGTTTTCCTGCATTATCCGTCACAGATGCCCGCCAGGGTGACTTTCTTCCCGAAACATAGGTGATCTGTCCGCTTCCTTTCTTTCTGCGGTCCATAGCATCGCCTCCTTTACCTGTTTAATCACATTTTACTGCATTCACTGTACAATAAACAGGACTTAATGTCAAGGATTTGGTCATGCTATTGTCATGCTAACTGTCTGGAAAACATGACAAAATGCTCGAAAATTCTGGAAATTCATTCAATGGCAAAATAGAAAAAACTGTTGCAAATACTACACTTTTTCCGATTCGGTGAATATATAGAAGAACCCGCTTTTATGTTTCCCAAGCTGTGAAGGCGGGTTCGACTCCCGTATCCTGCTCCAAAATAGCAGCACGCCCTGCCTTGATTGGCAGGGCGTGCTGCTTTATTTATTGTACATAGCTTGCAGAACTCCGACACGCTTAGGGCAACGCCGCAATGGGGACACGGATTCCTTTCCTTATTGAAAGGAATCGAGCTTCCGGATTGTGACATATCCTCTCGCGAAGAAGATACTGTCAAATTACAGAGAAATTGAGTGCCTTGTGTGAAAGGGTGGGGAATATTGCTTGTTCCAGGGCATTGACAAATTCGGTAGAACGCACTATAATTATTTTAAAAGATATCACTGCTTTGGTAAAACTGCTCATTCCCGGCTTTCCCTTTCGCAGTTTTCAGTAGCTGACACTGCGGGTGAGCCTTTTCTCTTCTCTAAATCCGGGCATTTCCGATACGTCCTCCAGAATCTCCTGCGCAGAAGCGCACGGATGGCGGGAATGCTTCGTCTTATTTCCGGAGGTGGGAAATAATTAACAAAAATAAAGCTGAAAATTCGTTAATTCTGACACACAATATTCGACGATCAATGGTTGCATTTACGTGTTAAACGTGATATCATCTGTATTAAGAGGTTGGAAACGATTCCAATTCCCGTATATCACCGGGAATCAGGTCTTTTAGCTACATTGTGGGAATGACGGGCAGGAAAATGACCGCTGCTTTTTTCTGCTTTCAGCCGTAAGCGCAGATTGGAGGGAAGTCGGATGACGGATAAGGAACTGAGACGGTTAAGCCGGGGCGAGCTGCTGGAAATGCTGATTGCGCAGACGGAAGAAAACCGTCAATTGAAAATCAGGCTGGAGCGTGCGGAGGCGCAGCTCCGGGATCGCAGAATAGCGGTTGAAAAAGCCGGTTCCCTTGCGGAGGCAGCGCTGCAGCTGAACCGTGTATTTGAGGCCGCGGACAAAGCCGCGCAGCAATATCTGGAAAACGTGCGTCTTATGTCGGAAAAGGGAAGCGGAGAGTTATGAATTCGAAATCGTGGAAATCTCCCGAGCCCCCGACTCTGGAACAGCTGGAGGCGGAGCTTGGCAGAGAAAAATACAAACGGCGGTATAAACGCGTTCTTCGCAGCACCGTCTATACGCTTGTGGTTGTTGCGGCTGTAGCCGTGCTGGTTGCTACCATCTGGATGCCCGTGCTGCAGATCTACGGGTCTTCCATGACGCCCACGCTGAAGGAGGGGGATATTGTCCTCTCCGTCAAGGGCTCAGGCTTTGAACCCGGCGACCTGGTGGCGTTCTACCTGGGAAACAAGATTCTGGTGAAGCGCTGTATTGCCGGCCCCGGCCAATGGGTGGATATCGACGAAAACGGAAATGTATCCGTGGACGGAAGGCTGCTGGAGGAACCGTACCTGACGGAAAAAGCGCTTGGAGAATGTGACATTGCGCTGCCTTATCAGGTGCCGGATAACCGTTACTTCTGTGTGGGCGATCACCGTTCCACCTCGGTGGATTCCCGCAGTACCGCGGTCGGCTGCATTTCCGATGAGCAAATCGTCGGAAGGATCGTATTCCGGGTCTGGCCTCTGCCGGACTTCGGCGCGTTGAGATAGGAAGGATGGTGAAGGGATATATGAAGTATGATGTTCTGCGGGGTGCGGAAAAATACACGAAGGTGCATAAGAGGAAGCGCCTCCGGCATCGGGTAGTGACCGTGCTTGCCGGTGTGGTGGTATTCTGTACCACCTATGCGCTGATTCTGCCGGCTATCACACTGGAAAAGCAATGTGACATCCCGGAGCACACCCACACGGACGCCTGCTATGCGCAGGTGACGTCGGTTGAGAAAAGGGTTCCCGTGTGCAGCGCGGAGACGCTGGAAATTTACCGGCACACGGCGGACTGCTATGATGCCGACGGAAATCCGACGTGCGGGTATGCCGATTTTGTGGTTCACAGCCATGATTCCCGCTGCTATGACGAAACCGGGAATCTCTGGTGTCCGCTTCCCGAGATTGAGGCACACCGGCACACTGCCGACTGCTATGCCCTGCCGGAAGAACATACCCACGCGGAGGGCTGCTATACGTCGGTGCGGGGCGATCTGGTCTGCGGGGAGCATGTCCATACGGATGCCTGCTACACCGAGACCGCCGTGCTTGCCTGCGGCCTGGAAGAATCCGAGGAACACCGGCATGACGAGAACTGCTATAAGACGTCCCGGGAACTGACCTGCGGAATCGACAGCGACCATAGTCATACCGATGCCTGCTATGAATGGGAGCAGGTTCTGAGCTGCGACCTGCCCACGGATTCGGCGGAAGACGCTCAGCCGGTGCTGGTCTGCACGAAACCGGAGATCGTCCTCCACCGTCACACGCCCGACTGCTTTGACGCTGACGGCAATCTGATATGCGGACAGACCCAGGTTCTGGAGCACCGCCACTCCGACGCCTGCTTTGAGACGGTGGCGGAGCCGGTGGACACCGGAACGCTGACCTGCACCGATACGGCGCACGTGCATACCGCCCGGTGCTACGGCACCTGGGAGCTGGTCTGCGGACAGGAAGAACACACCCACAGCGAAGCTTGCAAGCCGGAAGAAACGGTATTCTGCGGTAAGGACGCCCATACCCACGGGGAAGCCTGCCGGGACGAAAACGGGGAGCTGGTCTGCGGGACGGAGGAGCACACCCACAGTCTTGCCTGTTACGCAGACCCCGGCGCGGACGTGGAGACGGCGGAGCTATGGGAGCAGACCTTTGCGGGGGTGACGCTGACCGGGAATTGGCGGCAGGATACCCTTGCCATCGCCGAAACCCAGCTGGGCTATACCGAGAGTACGAAAAACTACGTTGTCGCGGAGGACGGCGAAACGGTTAAGGGCTACACCCGCTATGGCGCGTGGTGCGGGGAGCCTTACGGCGACTGGAACGTCATGTTCCTGACCTTCTGCCTGCATTACGCCGGGGTGGAGGGCGTCGACAGAGACTGCGGCGACTGGGTCACGTCCTGGGCGGACGCCTTTGAACCGGCACAGTCCCACACCCCGGCGGTTGGAGATCTGGTGCTCTTTGACCGGGACGGGGACAGCACGGCCGACCGGGCGGGTCTGGTGGCGCAGATCACGGATTCCGGCTTCGCCGCCATGGAAGGCGACGCGGAGGACGCGGTGCGTCTGCTGACCTATGGGGCGGACGACCCCGGGATCCTGGGCTATATCAACCTGCCGGAGGGGCCGAAGGAATTTACCCTGACGGCGCAGACCGAAAACGGCATCACCGTGACCATCACCGGCGAGAGTGCCTCCCTGCCCTATCCGGCAAGGGAAATCACGGTAACGGTGACCGAGGTGACGGACGGGGAGCGTCGGGCGATTCGCGATCAGATTTTGAGCGAAGAACAGGCCGAACCGGAGCGGAGCTACCTGCTGGACATCACCCTGTGGCACGGAGAGGAAGAGATCGAGCCAACCGGCTCCGTGACCGTGACCTTCAGCGGCATTGACACGGAGGGGCTTTACCCCAAGGTCTACCACATTGATACGAATGCCCAGACCGCCACGGACATGGAAACGAAAACCGGAGAAAACGGCGACGTGACGGTAGACACGGATCACTTCTCTCTCTATGATTTACGGCTTCTGACCTTCCAAGATCTGTCCGGCTATGTCGGGGATAAGTTCTCCGAGGGCGGCAACTTTAAGCTGACCGGCGATGCCTGGACGGCGGATAACGGCAGTAGCGCGAATTTGAGCATTTCGAAGGACACTACCATCGATTTGAACGGGCATACCCTGACGATCAGCAAGGCCAATCAGTACTTTGATGTGCACGAGGGTGCGAAGCTCACCATTATGGACTCGTCCGACAGTATTCAGGATACCGAATCTACGGTCACTGGAAACGTGTGCGGCAATAAGGCGACACTGGAAAATGATACCCTGACGTATTACATCACAGAATCCACGGCCAATGGCACCGGCACCACGGAAACACTGGTAAAGCATACCGTCCCCCTCACCGGCGCAGGAAAGATTCTGGGTCAGGCGGCTTCTGAACAGGTGATTCTGGTCAAGGGTGCATTGGAACTACAGAGCGGTGTACTCCAAAACACCGGCGGCAAACATATATTCACCGTGGACCGCGGAACGCTGGACATAAATGGCGGCTATATTGTGGGCGGCGGCAGTGACGGCACGCCCGGCGGCGGTATTTACGTTGACAACGGAACGGTGAATATCCAGGGCGGTGTCATTGCGGCCAACCGTGGCAGTTCCGGCGGCGGTATCTTCTTTCAAAACGGAACGCTGAACATCTCCGGCGGTGCAGTGACGGGCAACTGGGTCAACAGTGGCCATGACAACGGCGGCGGTATCTACGTCAACAGCGGAACGCTGAATCTGTCCGGCGAGGGCTATGTGACCAACAACTATAAGGCATGCGACTGCAACGACTGCCAGAACGATGTCAACAACACCCACGGCGGCGGCGGCATCGCTCTGGCGAACGGTTCCGTTATGAACATGACCGGCGGCTATGTCACCGGCAACTATTCCGGTCTGGCAGGCGGCGGCATTTACGCGGGCTTCTTTGGCCACAATGTCGGCTTTACCATGAGCGGCGGAACCATTGCCGGCAACTGCGCCGAACTGGGCGAGGGCGGCGGTCTTCGTATCGCCGGCGGCACCAACGGCGTGATTCAGGCAACGAACAAGGTATACATTACCAATAACATAACGAATTCCAACAATGACTGGGGCGGCGGCGGCATTTTCGTTCAGGAAAAAGGCAACCTGTCGATCGTCAACTCCCTGATCACAAACAACAGTGCGGGCGGCTTTGGCGGCGGCGTGGGCGCCTGTCCTACGGGTGAAACCCTGATCGTCAATCAAGACGGAGCGGCCATTTACGGGAACACGGCTTCCGGCACAAATATGTCCGGCGGCGGCAACAACAAAACCTATGATTCCACTTTGGCGCAAACGAGCGAGGTCTTTACGCGAAACGGCTACGCGGATTACTTCTGTGTCCGCGCAAGAGACGGCGCAAACGGCCCGACTTCCCTTGTCACCGGTCTGATGGCGGGCGGCGGCGCGGCGAACTGGACGGGAAGCTGCGACGAGCAGCCCGTCAGTATCGGCCCGAGCGGCTACGCGGCCGCGAAATATCTGTTCGGATTGGATGCGCACCCGGATGGTGCCGCCAAGAGTCAGGCAGTCAATGCCGCGAAGGTCATTATCACCGGCAACCATTCCAATATCCATGGCGGCGGTATTATGACCAACGGCGGTCTGATTCTGGGTGACCCGGGTGGAAAGGTTGTAACGGCCACGCCGGAGCTGGACATTACCGGTACCAAGGCTCTGCTCAAGGACGGCGTAAAGCAGAACGAGGGACTGAACTTCCAGTTTAAGTTAACGGACAGTGAGGGGAAGGAAGTCGGAACGGCAACATCCGATGCTGCTACCGGACAATTTTCGATTTCGCCCGACGTGCAGTATTCCCAGACCGGAACCCATACCTACACGCTCAGCGAGGTCAAGGGCGATCGAGCCGGTGTCACCTATGATACGAATGTACATACGATTCAGGTGACAGTTTCGGAGAAAACCGTTTCCCTTTTGGGTGTGGACTTCAAAAGCTACTATGTGTCCTCCGTTACGTTGGACGGCAGTGAAAGCGGCGGTTCCTCCGGCTCTGGCTCCGGGGGAGATTCCCAGACGGGTATCTTCAAGGTTCGCTATCAGAACACAAATAACTGGGCCAACGTGAACGTGTACGTTTGGGATGCTGCTGAAAAGAAAATAGTCGGTGACTGGCCCGGTAAACCCATGACAATGGATACGGATGGCACGTACTATTACGACCTTCCTGTTACCGGAACGGGTAATTACAATTATATTTTCAACAATAAAATTGGCGATTCTGGTACGCAAACAAAGGACATTACAAATGTCCCCTATGCACCGGGAAAAGAAGCGGTGTTCAGTGCTTATGGTGATGTAGTATCAAACACCGCCGCCCCCGGCTCCACGGGGACTGGGGACGTTAGCCTGGGGGCCAATGCGGATGGGTCTTACACCCTGACCATCCCGGGAGACGCCTTTACCAACACCATGACGACCCAGCTGAATCTGCAAATCACGAAGACGGACAGCGTGAACGCTGAGAAGCTGCTGGGAGGCGCAGAGTTCACCCTGCAAAAACCGGGGACAGAGAACTCTATGGAGGTCACCACCAATCAAGACGGCATTGCGCTCTTTTCCGGCATCCAGCGCAATACCACCTACGATCTGTATGAGACACAGGCGCCGTCAGGTTACATGACGGCAGGGCCCTGGATTCTGGAGGTCAGGGACGAAGACGCGACGCTTTACCCGGCCACGGAGAACCCGGACGGAACGCTGGTAAAATCCGGGGAAACCGGAACGACCCTGGACGTCAGCGGCACCGACCCGAAGGTGCTGTCGGTGACCGTCCGCGACATCTCCTGGGGCTACGAGCTTCCCGACACCGGCGGAGCCGGAACAACCTCTTATACCGCAGGCGGCCTGGCGCTGATCTTCGGCGCGGCGACCCTGTTGTATAGCCATTGCAGGCGTCGAAAGGAGGATGAGGCATCTTCCTGATACGCGGAAAGCCACCATTCCAATTCAAAATTATGATGAAAGAAGGAGCACAAAAAATGAAATGCACAAGAAAACTCGCCAGTCTCCTGCTGGCACTGGTCATGGTCTTCGCCCTGGCCACCACAGCCTTTGCCCAAGATGTAACGGTTACGGGTGGCACAGGCTCCATTACCATTTCCAACGCCGCAAAGGGCGAAACCTACACCATCTACAAACTGTTTGACGCGACCGTGAACGCGGACGGCAGCAGTATCGCTTACACCGGCACAATTCCCGAAAGCCTCAAGGCCTATTTCAGTGAGGATACTAATGACTATATCAGCGCTACTCCGGAGGCCAAAGACGGGGAGAATATGAGTGAGGGGCTGAAAACTGCCCTGAAAGCTTGGACGGCAACTGCAACAGCCGCTGCAACGGCCGAAAGTGACGGCTCAGCCCTGAACTTTAAAGAACTAGCTTATGGCTATTATGTTGTGACTACTACTCAGGGTGACCAGGTTATCAGCGTTGATTCAACAATGCCAAATGTTACCATTGTTGACAAGAATAGTTCTACACCTAAAGACTTGAGTAAAACTGCCTCTAGTAATGATGTCTCCATTGGCGACACGGTCACCTATACCGTTAGTTTCAAGACCTCCAATTATTATGGCGCTGGTACGGAAGCAAAGGAAATCGTTTCCTATACCATCGAGGATACCCTGCCCGAGTTCCTGTCCAATGTGACTGTCACCAGCATCATTGTAGACAATGATGGCAACAACGCAACCGCCGGTGACCAGTTTGGTGTCACTGCCCAGTTTGCTAATAAGAAGATCGTCATTGACTGGTATGACGAGGTCAATAACAAGTTCCTGTATGACAATGGTGCTACCGTCACCATCACCTACACCGCTGTTGTAACTGACAAGGCCGCCATTGATGGCAATGGCAACACCAACAAGGTCACTGTAACGTGGACGACTAAGGGCGGCGATGAGCCTGGTCCCGACAAGGTAGAAACTGATGAAACCATCTTCACCTATGCCATTGCGTTGAAGAAGGTCAACAATAAGGGCAATGCCCTGCCCGGCGCTGTGTTCGAGTTCCCGTTCTATGTGAAGTCTACTGCTGACGCCAACGGCGCTTACATCTATGCCGGTACCACCGCTGGCGCAGGTCTTACGAACCAGATCACTACACCTGACAGCGGCGTGATCGTTGTGAAGGGTGTTAAATCCGGTAGCTATGAAATTACGGAGGTCACAGCTCCTGCCGGCTATAACAAGCTGACTGCCCCTGTCACTGTCCAAGCTGTGAAGACCAGTAGCACCTCCACGCATACCACCGTGTATCTGGACAAAGACGGCAATGTCGTTGATGTGAGTGCTAAAGAAATTGAGGTTAAGGTCGATATTGATACCATCGCCGCAACCGCCGTTGTTGTTGTCAACAAGGCCGGTACCGAGCTGCCCTCCACCGGTGGTATGGGTACTACCGTCTTCTATGTACTGGGCGCTGTCCTGGTGATGGGCGCGGTCGTCCTTCTGGTCACCAAGAAGCGCATGAGCGATGCCAATCGTTAATTCCTGAGAGTACACACCCTGTAATTCCGCTTTCTATACCTAAGTCCTGTGCCGGGGAGCGCCCCTCCCCGGCACACAGCCACAAGGAGAACCCTGTATGCGAAAACATCTGTCCACCATTGTTCTGGTGCTCCTATTGCTCATAGGGCTGTCCCTGTTGCTGTACCCCACCGTCAGCGACTACTGGAACTCCTTCCACCAGACCCGCGCCATCGCCACCTACGCCGAAAACGTGGCCGCTCTCGACAACGCCAGCTATGACGCCATCTGGGATGCCGCCCGGCAGTATAACCGGAACCTGTGTAGTCGCAGCAACAGCTTCCTCCTCTCCGAGGAGCAGAAGGCCGAATACGAAAGCCTGCTGGACATATCCGGTCAGGGGGTCATGGGCTATATCGAGATTCCCGAAATTGACGTGAGCCTGCCCATCTACCACGGAACGGAGGATCCCGTCCTACAGGTGGCCGTGGGCCATCTGGAATGGACCAGCCTGCCGGTAGGCGGGGAGAGCACCCACTGCGTCCTCTCCGGTCACCGGGGTTTGCCCAGCGCCAAGCTGTTCACCGACCTGGACAAGCTCCGGGAGGGGGATACCTTCCTCCTGCGGGTGCTGGATGAGATCCTGACCTATGAGGTGGATCAGATCCTCATCGTGGAGCCGCAGGATACCGCCGCGCTGGAAATCGCGGAGGGGGAGGACTACTGCACCCTGGTGACCTGCACCCCCTACGGCATCAATACCCACCGGCTGCTGGTTCGCGGACACCGCATCGACAATATCGAGGAAGTCAAAACCGTGCGGGTCACCGCCGACGCCGTCCAGTTAGAGCCAATGCTGGTGGCGCCTGTCGTGGCGATCCCCATGCTGCTGATTCTGTTGATCCTTCTGCTGCTGCCCAGGCGCAGAAAGAAATAGGAGGTTTTTTCATGAGAAAGCATGTTATTTCCGGCCTGCTGGCGCTGCTTTTCCTGCTTGCTCTGCCCCTGTCCGCCGCCGCCCACGCGGTTCCGGATGAGAGCCGGAACGGCCATTGCAGCATCACCGTCTCCATGACCTACAAGGGAAAAGCCGTCCGCGGCGGCACGCTTGCCCTGTACAAGGTGGGCGACGTGGCGGAGGACGACGGCAACTACAGCTTCGTCCCCGTGGAAGAAATTCAGGCGGACATTCCCGAATTCGGCGACATCGAGTCCCCGGATCTGGCGGGGCGGCTGGCGGAGCTGAAAGGGAAGCTGACTCCCGTCACCTCCGATCCCGTGACCGTCGATAGAGACGGCAACGCGACCTTTTCCGACCTGACCTTCGGCCTGTATCTGGTGGTGCAGAAAACCGCCGCTCCCGGCTACGGGAAAACCGCTCCCTTCCTGGTGAGCGTGCCTTACCTCTACGCTGATGAATATCAATACGACGTGACCAGCCAGCCCAAGACCGATCTGGAGCGGGAGGTCAAGCCCACTGCGCCTCCCTCCCCCGGCGGCGGGAAGAAGCTTCCCCAGACCGGGCAACTGTGGTGGCCGGTGCCGGTGCTGGCCTGTGCGGGGCTTGGCTGCATCGCCGTGGGTCTGTTCCGCCGCCGGGAGGCCAGGGATGAAGGCTAACCGGGGAACCGTCTGGATCAATGCGGGGCTGCTGCTGATTGCGGCGGCCCTGTTCCTTTCGGCTTACAATGAACGGGAGTCCCACGAAGCACGGGACTCCGCCCGGCAGGTCATTGCCCAGCTGTGCGACGCGCTCCCCACGGAAGCGGGCGATGACGAAGCCGAACCCACGACCCTTCCGGAATCCCTGCCGGATGTCCAGCGGGAGATGCCGGTGAAGACCATCAACGGCCGGGACTACATCGGCGTGCTGAGCATTCCGTCGCTGGAGCTGGAGCTGCCGGTGATCAGCCAGTGGGACTATCCCGCATTGAAGGTTGCCCCCTGCCGGTATTCAGGCTCCTTGTATCAGGACAACCTGATCATCTGCGCCCACAACTATGCGTCCCATTTCGGAAAGCTGAAGGAGCTCCAACCCGGGGACACCGTCCTGTTTACGGATATGGATGAGCATGTGGTGACCTTCCAGGTGGTGGAGCGGGAGACGCTGAACCCCATGGACACGGAGGGGATGGAAGCAGGGGACTGGGATCTGACACTGTTTACCTGCACCATCGGCGGACAGACCCGTGTGACGATCCGGCTTGAACGGGTGGAAGTATTCCGGAATCCCGAACAGGAAGACACCGTCCAATCCGAAAAATAAACGCACAATCCGGCAAGAGACGGAGGTAGGAACCGTGAAAAGGGTGTTTGCATGGCTGACCGTCTGCCTGCTGGCCGGGTGCCTGGCCGGATGCGGCGGGGAGAACCGGGTCGTCACTTCGGACACGCTGTATGTTCCGAGGATTGAGGGCATGACCGAAGCCTTTATTCTGGGCATGGACGCCTCCATCGTGCCGTCGCTGGAGGCGGGCGGCGTCCGGTACTATGACTTTGACGGTAAGGAGAAGGACGTTTTTGAGATCCTTTCCGAAAACGGGATCAACTACATCCGGGTTCGGGTGTGGGTGGATCCCTACGACAGCTCCGGCCGGGGCTACGGCGGCGGAAACTGCGACATCGGCACCGCCCTCGCCATCGGCAAGCGAACCACCCGGTACGGCATGAAGCTTCTTGTCGATTTCCACTATTCCGATTTCTGGGCCGATCCCGGTAAGCAGATGGTTCCCAAAGCGTGGGGCGGTATGGAAATCGACGAAAAGGCCGATGCCCTGAACCGCTACACCACGGACTGCCTTCAGCAGCTGAAGGACGCCAAGGTGGACGTAGGCATGGTGCAGCTGGGCAATGAGACCAACGGCAGTCTCTGCGGGGAAACCGCCTGGGGGAACATCTGCTATCTGATGGAGGCCGGCTCCCGAGCCGTCCGGGCAATTTTCCCGGAGGCACTGGTGGCCGTTCACTTCACGAATCCGGAGAACGCCGACGCCATGCGCTTCTACGCGAAAACGCTGGACGATTTCCGACTGGATTACGATGTATTCGCCACCTCCTACTACCCTTACTGGCATGGGACGCTGGAGAATCTCGCCGCCGTGCTCTCTCAGGTTGCCGAAGCCTACGGCAAGAAGGTCATGGTAGCGGAAACCTCCTACGCCTACACCCCGGAGAATACGGATTTCTTTGGCAATACCATCGGCGAGGGCGGCAGCTATGCCAAACCCTATCCCCTTACCGTACAGGGACAGGCCGATGCCGTGGCGGATGTTGTCCGTACAATGGCAGAGGACACGACAAACGGCATCGGTGTCTTCTACTGGGAGGGCGCATGGATCAGCGCCGGAGGCGGCAGCCGGGCGGAAAACAGCCGGAAATGGGAGCAGTACGGCTCCGGCTGGGCCAGCTCCTACGCCGCCTCCTACGACCCGGAGGACGCGGGCAAATACTACGGCGGCAGCGCCGTGGACAATCAGGCGTTTTTTGACAGCACGGGGCGCGCGCTGGAATCCCTGAAGGTATTCTCCCTCCTCCGGACGGGAACCCGCTGATACTAGTTTTCAATAAAACGGTTAAAAACCGTTTTATTCGGCTGCTGTTTCAGCAGCCAGCGGCGTAGCCGCAAAAAACGTAAGTCCATACATTTCTCGCCGCCACCGGCGGCCTGCGAAGAATTCGCAGGATAAAATGGTGTTAACCATTTTATCGAGAAATAGTATGAGACCCATACCCGACGCAGTGCTGAATGCTGATACGATTTTCGGATGAAAAGTTCAAAGGCGGGATCACACATGAAAAAAATTCTTCTTCGCGCCGCGGCGCTTCTGCTGGCCTTGGTGCTGGCAGGGTGCGGCACGGCCTCTCCGGCGGAGACCGTGCCCACGGAGGCCGACAAAACGGACGACAACTACCGGGTGTTCTATGAGATTTTTGTCGGCTCCTTTGCCGACTCCGACGGGGATGGAACGGGAGACCTGAACGGGATTCTCCGGCACCTGGACTATCTGAACGACGGGAATCTCCTGTCGGATACCAGTCTCGGGGTACAGGGGCTGTGGCTGACGCCGATTTTCGCCAGCCCCTCTTATCACAAATACGACGCAACGGATTACTACCGGATCGACTCGGACTTCGGCACCGAGGACGATCTCCGGGCGCTTCTCGACGCCTGCCATGCCCGGAACGTGAAGGTGATTCTCGATCTTGTCATCAACCACACTGCCCGGAACCACGAATGGTTTCAGTCCTTCTGCCAGTCCCACGCCGACGCCAATCCCGACGATCCCTACTACGATTACTACAGCTGGTACACCGGCGAGACGCTTCCGGCCGGGATCACCTGCGAAAAGATTCCCGGAACGGCGGACGAATATTACGAGTGCAACTTCTCCCCGGACATGCCGGAGCTGAACTATGACAATCCCGCCGTCCGGGAGGAAATGCTGAACGTGGCAAAGTACTATCTGGAGCTGGGCGTGGACGGATTCCGCTTTGACGCCGTCAAGTATCTTTACTATGGAGAAACCGGCCGAAGCGTGGCGTTCTGGAAGTGGTACACCGACCAGCTCCGAGCCGTGAAGCCGGAGGTCTATCTTGTGGGCGAGTGCTGGTCCGGCGAGTCGGAGATCCTTGCCTACTATCCGGCCATGAACTGCTTCAATTTCTCCGCCGCCCAGGCCGAGGGCGTTATTGCCTCCGCTGCCAAGGATCAGGACATCAACCGGTTCACGGGCTACATGTGCGCTTTTCAGGACAAGATTTCTCAGGCGAACCCCGACGGCATGATGGTCTGCTTCCTTTCCAACCACGACATGGATCGCTCTGCCGGGTATCTGATGCTGGCGAACCACTTTCCCCAGATGGCCGCCAATCTCTATCTGCTGTGCAGCGGCTCGCCGTTCCTGTACTACGGTGAGGAGATCGGCATGAAGGGCGTCCGAGGTTCCGCCAATACCGATGCCAACCGGCGGCTTGCCATGCTCTGGGGAGACGACAGCAGTCCCCGGGATCCGGAGGGCAGCACCTATCCCTCTTCCAAGCAGACCAACGGAACCGTAGAGTCTCAGCTGGCACAGGAGGGGAGCCTGCTGCGCTACTACTGCCGCCTGATCTCTCTGAGAAACCGCTACCCGGCAATTCCCCGGGGCACCTATACACAGGTGAATCTTGGCAGCGCCAAGTGCGGCGGCTTTCTCGTGGAATACGAGGGAAGCACCCTGTGTATTCTTCACAACATCAGCACGGACATTCCCTTTACGGTAGATCTTGCCGATACGGACATTCCCTGCCGCTCCATTCTGGAGGTCATCGGCATGGGCGAAGCGTCTCTGGAAGGCACCGTCCTGAGCCTTGCCCCCCAGACCTCCCTGATCCTCGGCTCCGCCGCTCCCTAACCGCCATCGCCATCCAAAACCGCTCCGGATACCATCGTCACCGCAAATCTCCCCCGGCAGTACCGAAAAAAATCGGTACAGCCGGGGGAGATTAAACATGTATTCTTTTCCCGCGCTCGCGGGGCTTCCTGGTATGCAAACGCATAGCAAAATGGATAACGTGCCATTTTCCAGCCCCTGCGGGGGCAACCGTAAAGGATGCACAAAACCTTCATGCACCGACTTTTGCGCAGTTTTGGGGTGCGGTGCTTACCCGTGAAGCCTTATCCGTAGATCAGATTCCGCTCGGTTTCGGGATCGAACAGGTGCATGACTTCGCCGGGGAAGCTCACATGGATCTTCGCACCATTGACCAGCTCCGCCCGCTCCTGTCTGCGCAGGCCGAGGGTGGGTACCCGAACCACCAGCTGGGCGCCGTCCTCCGTCTCCGCGTGAATGTGCAGCTCGCTGCCCATCATTTCATTTACGATAATGGTACAGGGAATCGCATGGGGGCCCGGCTGGGACAGGGTGATGTGCTCCGGACGGACGCCCAGAACCACACTGCGGCTGTCCACCGCCTTTGCCGCCAGATTTTCACCGGTCTCACCGTCCACCTCAATCCGGCTTCCGATAGGCGTCACATAGTACTTGCCGTTCTCCCGCACCAGCTCCGTGCGGAAGGTGTTCATCTGGGGCGCGCCGATGAAGCCCGCCACGAACAGATTCACGGGATGCTCAAATACCTCCGTGGGGGTGCCGACCTGCTGGATGAAGCCGTCCTTCATGATGACGATCCGGTCGCCGAGCGTCATGGCCTCGGTCTGGTCATGGGTTACATAGATAAAGGTCGTGTCGATCTTTTTCCGCAGGAGAATGATTTCGGCACGCATCTGATTGCGGAGCTTGGCGTCCAGGTTGGACAGCGGCTCATCCATCAGAAACACCTTGGAATCCCGAACCATGGCACGACCGATGGCCACACGCTGCCGCTGGCCGCCGGACAGCGCCCGGGGCTTCCGGGTCAGATATTCGGTAATGCCCAGCACCTTCGCCGCTTCCGTGACGCGCCTGAACACCTCATCGTTGGGGACCTTCTTCAAACGAAGACTGAAGGCCATGTTCTCAAACACCGTCAGGTGGGGGTACAGGGCGTAGTTCTGGAACACCATGGCGATGTCCCGATCCTTGGGCTGGAGGTCGTTGACCACCACACCGTCGATCTCCACGGTACCCTCGGAGATCTCCTCCAGACCCGCGATCATCCGCAGGGTCGTGGATTTGCCGCAGCCGGAGGGGCCGACGAAGACCACAAATTCCTTATCCTTGATGTCCAGGTTGAAATCGTGAACGGCCACGACCTTCTTGTCGTAGACCTTCTTGACGTTGGTTAATTTTACAGATGCCATAGCTTTCCTCTCTCCTTATCCTTTCACGGCGCCGCCGGTGACGCCTTCCACATAGTACCTCTGCAGGAGCATGAACAGGATGGTGACGGGAAGTGCCACCACCACGCCGCCTGCGCAGAACATGGTATAGTTGGTGGCAATCAGGGTCTTCGAGGAGATCCAGTATTGCAGACCCACCGCCACATTCATGCCCACCTCCGTATTGTGGGAGATATACTTGGCAAACATGAAGTCGCCCCACGGAGCCATGAACGCAGTGAGAACGGTATAAATGACAATGGGCTTGGACAGAGGCATGATCACCTTGTAGAACACCTGAAAGCGGGAAGCGCCGTCCACCCGAGCCGCTTCGTCCAAGCTCTTGGGGATGGTGTCGAAGAAGCCCTTGGACACATAGTATCCCATGCCGGAGCTGGCGCAGTAGACGAGAATCAGTCCCGGCACGGAGTTGGCTCCCGTCAGCCCCATGCCGCTGAGAACCTTATACAGCACGATCATGGTGACGAAGCCCGGGAACATGCCCAGAACCAGGCAGGTGTTCATCAGCAGCTTTCTGCCCTTGAAGCGAAGCCGGGAGAGAACATAGCTGACGCTCAGCACCATAAGGGTTTGCAGCACCGCCGTAGCCAGGGCGGTGATCAGCGTATTGCGGAACCAAATGGGGAAGCTCGTTTTGGTCCACAGATTGATGTAGTTGTCAAAGCCCCACTGCTTGGGGATGATGTAGCCCACACGTCCGGTGGATTCAGTCCGGAAGGACTCCAGCAAGATGCATGCAAAGGGCGTTAGCCAGATAATGGACATGAGGACAAGGATCACATAGAGCACAGTATTGGAAACGGTACTTTTCGTCCGGATTCCCATGTGAGATCGATTCCTGCTCATTACGAATAATCCTCCTCATTTCTGGTAGACGGGATCACGTTGTAGACGATCAGGGAAAGAACCGCGACAACAACGAAGATCATGATGGCAATCACGGCGGCCAGCTTATAGTTGCTGGTGGCGCCGGTGGTAATGTTGAACAGCCAGGTGATCAGAAGATCCGTAGTTGTGGCACTGCCGCCGCTGGTTACAAGATCCGGACTTGCCGGGCGGCCGCTGGTCAGCAGATAGATTACGTTGAAGTTGTTGATATTGCCGATGAACTGGGTCAGCAGGTAGGGACCCGTGACGAAGAGCATGTACGGAAGCGTGATCTTCATATACTGCTGCCAGACACTGGCACCGTCAATTTTGGACGACTCGTACAGATCCTGCGGAATATTCATCAGAATGCCGGTGCTCACCAGCATCAGATAGGGGATACCGACCCAGATGTTGATTACGATGACGAGAATTCGGGCGGAGGTGGTATTCTCCCAGAAGCGGATGGCCTGATCGATAAAGCCCAGCTTCAGGAGCATGGCATTCACAACGCCGTTGGTATCGAAGAGCTTGGAGACATACAGCAGGGAAATGAACTGAGGCACCGCGATGGTCAGAACCAGAATGCCGCGCCAGAGCTTTTTGAAATGGATTCCCTTTTTGTTGATGAGGATCGCCACCAGCATTCCCAGAAAATAATTGGTGAATGTGGCAAAGAACGCCCACATCAGCGTCCACGAAAGGATTTCGCCGAAGGTGTAGCTGAGGTTCGCGTCCGCACTGCTGGAGCTGATCAGCTCGTTGAAATTGCTCAGCCCCACCCATGTAAAGAGGTTGCTGTAGCCGTCGTGAGCGCCGTCATAGTTGGTGAAGGCAACGAGGATCATGAACAGAATCGGGATTATCGTGAAGACAAGGATGCCCGTGATGGGCAGTGCCAGCAGCGTCTTATGGAACTGATCGTCCAGCACGGAACGAAGGTCGTCCTTTCCGCTTTTGAGCTTCTTGCCCGTGGCAAGGATCTCCTCCGAGATCCGGTTCTGCTTCACGTTCAGCCGCCATGTGTAGACAAAAGCAATGATGAAGAGAATGGTCAGGAGGCCGTACAGCAGAATTTTAAAAGAGTCGTCGCCGTTGACCCGGACGTAGGTGTCCAGCACCTCGTTGTATACCTCTCCGGGGGGCACATCGCCCAGCGTGCGGAACTTGCCCAGCCAGTAGCTGCCGGTTGTGACCATATAAACGATGAACACAGATTCAAAGACAAGGAACAGCAGTCCCCGCAGCACCTGACCCCGGGCAATATTGCCGAAGCCCATCACAAGGTAGGATACCTTTGTTTTCCAGCTGCCCCTTGTAAAGGTGGTGGCGCAATCCGTCAACTCGTTTCGGATGCTCCTGAAAGCGCCTGCGATCCCGTTTCCGACGGCTTTGACCAAAGAGGCCAGCCAGCCGGGGATGCCGAGAACGAACAGGACAATGTTGTACCACAGACGCTGAAACGTGTTCAGCCTGAGGTATTCCAAATCCGTCAGTTTCTTCATGATCAATCGGGATAAACCTGCGTTTATCCGCCTGCCTCCATTCTTTTTGGATTTGGCTGTCTCCGGGAACCGTTTTTCGCTTTGGCGGGAAATGCTGCCCGCCCAAAAGCCGGTTGCGGAGGCGACCATTTGTTTCCGGTGTTCCGCCCAAAAAGGAAGCCGGCGGTGCCGGGGCTCTTCCTTCTTCGGCGGGACACCGGGCCGGAACAGGGAGCACGCTCCGAATCCCGTCGGGACTCGGAAGGCAGCGGCAGAGGGACCGCAAAAGAGCCGCTCGGGCAAACCCGAGCGGCTCCCCCTCTCAGAACTCTATGTCACTGCGTTTGTGGATGGAAGCCTGCCTTATTCGGCGGGAACCAGCTCCACGGTGCCTTCTTCGCCGTTGAGGGTCAAACGGACTCTGTAGGTACCGGCGGTCTCGACCACAAAGTTATTGCCGTCGGTGCCGTAGGCAACGTCCCAGGCCTTGCCTTGACGAACCTTGAACTCAACGCCGGCATCCATCTGGTAGGCCTCATCGGTCAGCCAGCTGCCGTCGTCCTGCTTGGTCATGGGAAGATCCACGGACCAGCCGTCGCCGTTGATGGAGCCGATGACCGTAAAGGCCTCCCGCTCCTCGGCGGACATGGAGAACAGACCCTTAATGGAGGTCTCATAGCTCTCCAGCGCGGCCTTCAGCTCTTCGTCGGTGGTAGCCTCCTTGGCAGCGGTGGCATAAACCTTGGCGATATCCCACCAGGAGCCGTCAATCTGTCCCTGAGGCGTAGCATAGGCACTCTGAGCAGCCAGAGCGGCCAGAGCAGGATCACTGGCAACCTTTTCGGACTGCTGGGCAGCCTTGTTGGAGGGACCCCAGCCCACGGCGTCGAACCGGGCAAGCTGGCACTTCTCGTTGGTCAGGTACAGGGCAAGCTTCTGCAGAACGGCGGTCTTCACGGGATCGGTCTGGGGCTTGACACCCACCAGCTTGTTGCCGGAGAAGGAGCCAAGGTGGTAAGAGTTGCCGTCCACGGTGAAGCTGGGCAGATCGGTGCAGGCGTAGTTGTCGCCCAGAGCGGCCTTGGCGGCGCTGGTGCCCCAGGTGCCGACGATGACGACGGCGGCGGGGATGGCGGCGGAGAAGTCATCGGCAGAGCTGGAGCACTTGTAAGCGGTGGAGTTCAGCAGCTTCTTCATACCCTTCAGGGCGATAACGCCGTTGTCGGAATTGAAGTCGTCGTCAACGCTCTCGAAGCTCTTGCCGTCGGCGGACATGGTCCAGTTGGAGTGGCAGCCGGTAGCGAAGAAGAAGGCGGCATTGTACCACGCGGAGGTCTCAAGCTCCATGGAGAAGCCGCGGCCGGCGGCCTCGCAGTCGGCAATGATGTCTTCCAGGCTGTCCACGTGCTCAGCGGGAATCACGCTGCTGTCGTAAATCATGAAGTAGCCGTTATCGGAGGTCATGGGATAGCACCACATATCGGAGCCAACGGTGGCGGCCGCAACGGCGCCGCTGTCGTTCAGCTCGGTGACTTCCGCGGCAGCCTTGGTGCCCAGCTTGGTCAGGGCGCCGGCCTGCACCAGACGAGCCAGCTGATCCTGCGCGAAGCAGAACAGGTCGGCGCCGTCCTCGACGGAGGTGATCATCTGGGTGGCGGAGTCGAGCTCGGTGACGCCCTCAATGGTGGCGTTGATGACGATGCCGGGGTTCTCTTCCATAAAGTCCTTGATCTGCTGCTCGGTCAGTTCCTTTACACCGGCCATCTCGGAGACCCAGACGGTGATGTCATAGGTGCCGTCCAGAGAATCGGCCGCGGCAGCGGCGGTGGGGTTGGCGGCGGTGGGGTTGGCAGCGGCGGCGGTGCCGGCGGGGGTTGTGTTGCTGTTACCGCAGCCGGCAAACAGGCCAAGAACCATGCCGACAGTCAGAAGCAGCGCGAGAATCTTCTTCATTTTACATTTCCTCCTTGATATTATAAATTCGCTGGCTGATCCCGCAGACCGGAAAGCGCTTTCCATAGGACGAACGGAACGGGAGAATACCCGGGTATGTTACCGTGTCCTCCAATTGGAATCGTTTCCAGAAAGCCGGAAAAAAACGGGGGGAGTGCTTAGAGGATTATTTTCTTCACACTTCCCTTTAAAAAAATACTCGATTTTTCGTAACAAGTCAACTGCGCAGTGTGCATAAAAAGTTGCATCAGAAATTGTTGAAACTGCCAATGTCCTGGGGAAATGCCGCCGGCAACGCCCTCCCATGCGCTTCCCGGCTTGATTTCTTTCCGGTTTTCTCTTGATTCCCCCGCCGTTTTTTTCTATAATACATTTGCCGCTTTCCGATTCTCCCCGTACCGGAAGCGGAAAGACTACCCGCGGCGGAAGTCCGCGGTATTTCCACAGGAAACCATCCGAAGTCTTCCCGTGCCCGCCATCCGCCCCTGTCTCGGCAGTTTCCGGTATTGGTCGGATGATCCATACAAAAACAAAAAACGGAGGAATTGTTATGTCTGCATCCTGGCTTCGTGACGCCGTATTTTATGAAATATATCCGCAGAGCTTCCGGGACTCCAACGGAGACGGCATCGGCGACCTTCCCGGCATCACCGAAAAGCTGCCCTACGTGAAGAGTCTCGGCTGCAACGCCCTGTGGATCAATCCCTGCTTTGACTCTCCCTTCAAGGATGCGGGCTACGACGTCCGGGACTATAAGAAGATTGCGCCCCGCTACGGCACCAACGAGGATATGGCGCAGCTGTGCCGCCGCGCCCACGCGCTGGGGATCCGGGTTCTGCTGGATCTGGTTCCCGGCCACACCAGTGAAGAACACGAATGGTTCCGCAAGAGCGGCGAGGCCGAGCCAAACGAATATTCCGGCCGGTACATCTGGACGGATCATGCCTTTGCCGGGGGCGACGGTATGCCCTTCATCGGCGGCGAATACCCTCGCAGCGCCACCTATATCATCAACTTCTTCAAATGTCAGCCCGCCCTGAACTACGGCTACCGGGAACGCCGGGAACGCTGGCAGCAGAGCATCACCAGTCCTGACGCCCTTGCAACCCGGGAGGCCATGAAGGATGTGATCCGGTTCTGGCTGGATCTGGGCTGCGACGGCTTCCGGGTGGATATGGCGGAGTCTCTCGTGAAGAATGACGGCACGGAAAAGCTTGCCACCATGGAGGTCTGGCGGGACATTCTGGGCGCCATTCACAAGGAATATCCGGATGCTGCCTTCGTTTCCGAGTGGAATCATCCGGACAAGGCTCTGCGCTGCGGCTTTGACATGGACTTTTATCTCAACTGGGACGGCAACGGCTACAGCACCATGATGCGGGACTACACCCTCCGGGACGGCTGCGGCAGCTACATCGGCAATACCGGCTTCTTCTCCCGGGATTCCGGCACCGACGTGAGCCGGTTCCTTGCGGACTACCTACCCCAATATCACGACAGCCGCGACCACGGCCTCTGGTGCTTCATTACCTGCAATCACGATACCCCCCGTCCCGCCGCGGGGCTGACAGACGCGGAACGGCGGCTGGCCTTTGCGTGGATCTTCACGATGCCCGGCGCTCCCTTCCTGTACTACGGCGATGAGCTGGGCATGGACTATCGGGTCATCCCCACCAAGGAGGGCGGCTACCACCGCACCGGTTCCCGGACGCCCATGCAGTGGGATGCAGGCCCCAACCTCGGATTCTCCGATGGCGCGGCAGAGGATTTGTACCTGCCCGTGGAAGCCGACGCGCGGCACACCGTGCAGGCGCAGGAGCCTGGCGAGAATTCCATGCTCTCCCATGTCAAGCGGCTGATTGCCCTGCGTCACGCCGAGCCGGAGCTTCAGAACTACAGCCCGTTTGCCGTCTATGCTGCCCGCGGCCGCCTGTTTGCCTACAAGCGGGGGAGTCTGCTGGTCGCCATGAACCCCGGCAGCGGTGAGGAGACCTGTCAGCTGGACGGAGCCTATATCCCCCTCTTCACCGTCGGAACCCCCGCCATGGAGGGAGATACGCTGCATTTGCCTGCCCAGAGCTTTATCGTGCTGAAGCCCAAGGAGAAAGCCGCCCCTGCTCACGCTTAGGAAGCCTCTGATACCAGGGAAGTTCTGAATAAATCGGCTGTTGCCGGAGCGCGGGCAGGGTCTGGCTGAAAACCGTCATCATGCCAAAACAGCGAGGAATTTCTGCCTGCTGTGCACCATTTTTCCTTGCAATACACAAAGTATTCCCGCGAAAAAATGGCTTCATCAGACGGAAAATCCCTCGCTGTTGGTCATATCCCCGGTTTTCAGATAGATCCTAGCCGGTTCGCCCGACAACTGCGTTTTTTTGACGTCCCTTGGGGCGCTTACATTGCTGCGCTTTTTCTGCCTCAGGGCTGCCTCCGGACCCATAATGATGTTTTACGGTACCCCTCTTTTACCCCGCCGCGTCCAGCATATTCTCGATAAAAATCCCATACCCCGTAGTCGGATCGTTCACCAGCACATGGGTCACGGCGCCTACCAGCTTACCGTCCTGAATAATCGGACTTCCGCTCATGCCCTGCACAATGCCCCCTGTGGCTTCCAGCAGCGTTTCGTCCGTCACCTTCAGCAGCAGATTTCGCCCGTCTGTCCTGTCTTTTGGATAAATTTTCAGAATTTCCACAGAATACTCCCGTGGCGTATCGCCGCTGACTGTGGACAAAATGGCGGCTTCGCCGGTGTGGATGTCTTCTTCGGAGGCGGTGGGCAGCGGTTCGCCTTTCCAGCCCCGCTTCGTCACGCCGAAGACGCCCTGGGGCGTGTTCCGCAGAAGTTCCCCGATGACGGTATCCGTGTTCGCCGTGCCTTTCAGCTGCCCCGGTTCCCCGCACTTGCCCTTTTTTACGGTGAGAACCGCGGCGTCATAGGCATCGCCGCTTTTCATGCGCAGAAGATTCCCTTTTGTGTTGCTGACGCCGTGACCCAGCGCGCCGAACCTGTGGGTATCCGGGTCATAAAAGGTGATGGTGCCGATTCCGGCGATGCCCTGCCGCAGATAGACCCCAAGCCGCGGCCCGGAGTCGCTCTGCCGGGTGGGAATGGTCACGGTGCAGCGGCGGTTCCCCCGGCGGACGATCAGCTCGGCGTCGCCGTCGCAGCCCTCAAGCGCCCGGCGGACATCCTCGGTGCAATCAATGGTGGTCGTGTCGATCTGGACGATCTCGTCACCGATCTTCAGTCCGGCGGTTCTGGCCTCGGCGCCCAGAACGTCGTCAAAGGCAGCAACCGTGACCGTATTGTCGCTGAGCTGCAAGCCCACGATCTTCCCCACGGGGATCAGCAATTCTGCTGCCCGGGCGTTTATAGGAAGCAGCGTCATCGCGACAGCAAAAATCGTCAGAAATTTCCCGATTCGTTTCATTTATTCAGCCCTCCTCATGTTCGTGCCTGCCTTTTTAATATGACCCGGCCAAAGAAACATAACCGCTGTAAATGTCGAAAAATGAGGAACAGAATGGGGACTTTGGCGTTTTTTGACTTGATTGCGATTTTTTATTTTGCCTATTGACAAAGTAGGTTGGTGATGCTATATTACCCATAGACTTACTAGGTAAATACCTCGGGAGGAATTAACAATATGCAAGTTTATGCTGATAACGCGGCAACAACGGCCATGAGCCGGACGGCTATCGACGCCATGCTGCCCTATCTCGACAATATCTACGGCAACCCCTCCAGCCTGCACTCCGTGGGTCAGAGGGCAAAGGAAGCTCTGGACGCCGCCCGTGAGACGGTCGCCCAGTGCTTAGGCTGCGAGCCACGGGAGATCATCTTCACCTCCGGCGGCAGCGAGGCCGACAATCAGGCCATCATCTCCGCCGCCCGCTACGGCGAGAAGAAGGGCAAAAAGCACATCATCACCACCGCTTTTGAGCATCACGCCGTGCTGCACACCCTGGCGAAGCTGGAAAAAGAGGGCTTTGAAGTTACCTATCTGGACGTCCGGAAGGGACACAACGTCACCGCTCAGCAGGTGAAGGACGCCATCCGTCCCGACACCTGTCTGGTCACCACCATGTACGCCAACAACGAGATCGGCTCCATCCTGCCCATCGCGGAGATCGGCGCCGTCTGTAAAGAAGCGGGCGTGCCCTTCCACACCGACGCCGTTCAGGCCGTCGGCCACCTGCACATCAACGTCAAGGAGCAGAACATCGATATGCTCAGCCTGTCCGGCCACAAGTTCCACGGCCCCAAAGGCGTGGGCGCGCTGTACGTCCGCCGGGGCTTCCCCCTGGTAAGCATCATCGAGGGCGGCGCGCAGGAGCGGGGTAAGCGCGCGGGTACGGAGAACATCCCCGGTATCTGCGGCATGGCGGCTGCATTGAAGGAAGCCTGCGACCACATGGACGAGAACATGCCCAGAGTCGCCGCCATGCGGGACCGGCTGATCGAGGGGCTGAGCAAAATTCCCCACAGCGCCCTGAACGGCGACCCCGTGAACCGTCTGCCCGGCAACGTCAGCTTCTGCTTTGAGGGCATCGAGGGCGAAAGCCTGCTGCTGCTTCTGGATATGAAGGGCGTGTGCGCTTCCTCCGGCTCCGCCTGCACCTCCGGCAGTCTGGACCCCAGCCACGTGCTGCTGGCCATCGGCCGGGTACACGACGTTGCCCACGGTTCTCTGCGGCTGTCTCTCAGCGAGTATAACACCGACGAGGAGATCGACCACATTCTGAAGGTCGTCCCCGAGGTCGTTCAGTATCTGCGGAACATGAGCCCCGTGTGGCGGGATCTGCAGACCGGCAAACGGCAGTATATCCTGTAACCGCCCCCCGGCAAAAAGTTGATAAGGAGAATGAAATTATGGCACTGTACAGTGAAAAAGTTATGGATCATTTTCAGCATCCCAGAAACGTTGGCGTGATCGAGGACGCCAACGGCGTCGGCGAGGTCGGCAACGCCAAGTGCGGCGATATCATGAAGATTTACCTGAAAATCGAGGACGACATCATCAAGGACGTGAAGTTCGAGACCTTTGGCTGCGGCAGCGCCATCGCCTCTTCCTCCATGGCCACCGAAATGATCAAGGGCAAATCCATCCACGAGGCCATGGCGCTGACCAACAAGGCCGTGGCGGAGGCGCTGGACGGTCTGCCCGCCCACAAGCTCCACTGCTCCGTCCTGGCAGAGGAAGCCATCAAGAAGGCACTCCAGGACTATTTCGACCGCAAAGGCATTCCCTACGACGAGAAGGATTTCCCCGCCTGCGAACACTGCGCCCACTGCGAGAGCGTATGATCGTATCCACAAAGGGGCGTTATGCTCTGCGGGTGATGGTCTGTTTCGCCCAGCGGGGCGGGAACGAGTACATTCCCCTGAAGGAGATCGCGGAGTCCGAGGGCATTTCCCAGAAATATCTGGAATCCATTATGACGACCCTGTCCAAAGCAGGGTTTGTGGACGCCGTTCACGGCAAGGGCGGCGGCTACCGCCTGAACCGTCCCCCGGAGGAATACACCATCGGCAGCATTCTCAAGCTGACGGAAGGGAGCTTAAGCGCGGTGTCCTGCACCTCCATGGGCGCGTCGGCCTGCTCCCGGACGGAGTGCTGTCAGGCCAAGCCCATGTGGGACAAGCTGGACAGGATGATCGACGGGTTCTTTGAGGGGATCACCCTTGCAGACCTGCTTCACGACAGCGTAACGGCATAAAAGAAACCGGCATGACGAAAATCATGCCGGTTTTTGCTGTAAAATAGCCGTTTACATCTGGAAAATGTTTCCGAGAACCGCACCGTTATTTTCCGGTTCCCGGGGGCGGAGGGAATCGTAGGCCAGCGCGTAGGTGACCTCCACCCGGTTGCGCAGGAAATAGAAAATGACAAAGGTCACTGCCAGATACACGCCGAAGAACAGGAAATAGGCGACCGTGTCGGAGAAAGGCAGGGTAATCCCCAGATCAGGCAGGAGCTGGTCGCCGTAGTTGACCGCAATGGACACCAGCATGGCGGCGTAGTACCACCACATACTCAAATCCAGCCGGAACAGATTCCAACGGTTGCCCTTCGTCATCACCCGGCTGTCCCGCAGAGCTGCCAGCGCGCCGGTGGCGGGGCGGTCGATGATGAGATAATCCGCCATGCGGTACCGGTAAAACACCGGCGCGGCAAGGACGGGGAACAGAACGCCGAAAATCACCATGACAGGCGCGGTGGCATCCATAAGCTGCGCGTAGGTGGCGTCGTCCAGCAGAATGCCGGAGGTGCCTGCGTTTTTGACAAGGGGCATCAGAATGTCCACCGCCGAATTGGAGAGGGGCGTCATCATGTAGATCGCGATAGCGACGTACATACTTGCCATGGCCACGCCGCCGAAGATCAGCCCCTTCAGCAGCGTACAGCGCAGCAGCACCCAGAACCGGTCAAAGCCCAGGCGCATCCCGTTGGGGGAAGCGTACTGTCCCCGGGCAATGCGGAGCATCGTGGACAGATAGCCCAGCTCCAAGCACATGAGAAAAACCGCCTGCACGATGGGCAGCAGCATTTGGACAGTGGTCAGGGCGGAACGGATGCTCATGCTTCCAAGGCCGCCGGTCTTGGCGATCTGCTGACTCAGAATGTAACTGACAACAGTCGCCACCGCCGACACGGCAATGGTAATCAGGGAAAAATACAAAATAATTTTCTGTCCTTCCCGGGCGTTGGCGAGCCGCCCGGCGGAAAAATCCTTCAGCTGGCGGGTGTTTCGGATATCCATGAATACGTCTCCGTTTCAAAACTGGCTTTAGCATCAGTTGACAACATGGTTTTCCCAGCCCCAAACGGCGTCCGGCTGTGTTATCCTCGCCCGCCTGCCTCGTCTGCCTTGCCAGCCTCCGTTTATGCTCCGGGAAAACTCGAAGACCCGTCGGGCGCTCTGGCGCGTCGATGGCAAGGCAGAGGACGCAGGCTTGCCGGCGCAAGTCAAGGACGATAACGCAGCCAGCGGCGTGCCAGAGCGTCCGATGGGCATGTGTCCCCTTGTCAGCTGATGCTATGATTGTTATAAACGAAATTCGGGAAAATAGCAAATGAAATTTTTGTAACAGTGGAAAAACGGGGAAAGGTATGGTATAATCCGTTCAACCACAGGAAAGAACGGAGGGCAACTATGGAGCTTGGAGAAAAACTGCGCTTGACGCGGCTGGAAGCGGGATTGTCCCAGCGGGCGCTCTGCGGGGACGAGATCACCCGGAATATGCTCTCCCGCATTGAGAACGGCGCCGCCCGGCCGTCCATGAAAACGTTGGGCTGTCTTGCTGCGCGGCTGGGCAAGCCCGTGAGTTATTTTCTGGAAGAAGATACCGTTTGTTCGCCTAATCAGGAGATCATGACCGCTGTCCGGCAGCTGTTTGACGGGAAGGATTATGCCGGGGCAATGCGGGCGCTGGCGCAGTACCGCGCCCCGGATGAAATTTACGATCGGGAGCGGCAGCTGCTGGAAATCCTCGTCCGGCTCCACCTCGCCGAAGAAGCCATCGGAGATGGGCGGGAGCCATACGCTCTGGAACTTTTGGAAGCCGTCGCCGCTCTGGGGAAGGATGCGGCCTATTACTCCGAAGACTTGGAGCAGCGCAGATGTCTGCTCCTTGGCCGCATTCCGGGGCAGGTCGTTAATTTGCCCGGTCTGGACGAGGCGCTGACCGTGCAGGCCACGTCGGCACTCGCCGGGGGAGACGTCCAACGCGCCGCCCATCTTCTGGATGGGGCGGAAGACCGCACCGCCCCCTGCTGGAACTTTCTCCGGGGGAAATGCCACATGGCGATAGAAGAATTCCCGGAAGCGGCAAAATGCTTTCTCGCCGCCGAGGGGGAGTACAACGTCCTCCGGGAGCTGGAGATCTGCTACCGGGAAATGGGCGATTACAAAAACGCCTACATTTATGCCTGCCGTCAGAAGGACGCGCAATAACGAAAAAACGCCGTGCCGCTGAGGAAATTCCTTGCGGCACGGCCTTTTCAATGATTTTACGCTTTTTCCATGACCCAGAGGTTCCGGATCTGTCCCTCGATCTGCTCGTAGCTCCACAGCTTTTCGGAATTGACCACGCTGTTGGGGTCATTGACCTGAAATTCGCCGTCCTTCACGCCCCGCAGGACGATGTAATGTCCCGTGGTTGTGAAATCCCCCTCCCGCATGGCGCAGATGATGGGCTTGCCCGCTTCCAGCGCGTCCACCATCTTTTTCTTGACCAGCGGAATTTCCGTGGCCTTCAGCCCAAGCCCCCCGCTGCCCTCGCTGATGAGCGTCCAGGAGGAGCCGCTGCCCCGGGAATAGTAGCCGTTTTCCTGGGCAAATTGGGCGACCTGCCGGGGGTTCATGTTCTCGTCTCCGGTAAGGTAGTAGCCCACCATGGCAAGACACGTCGGGCCGCAGCCGGTCTCCGCGATAAATCCCTTCCCGTACTTTTCGTAGCCCCACATGGGGTCCCACTGCAAAAACAGCGGCACGGTCCGGCTGTCCTTCCAGACGCTGAGATCGACCCCCGTGTCCTTCCGGAAGGGGTAGTTCAGCACAAAATCCTTCGTCTCGGGGTTGCGTTCGTAAAGGTCGATCAGGCTCTGGGGATATTCGCCGTAGGAGATGCCCTGTTCCTCGGCAAAGGCCTTCACCGTTTTCTCCGCCTCCGTGCGCTCTCCGTGATAGAAGGAGATGTCCCGGTACAGGTTGTACGCGGGCTTCGCGCCCAGAACCGCCGCCGCGAGAAGCACAATGACGGCTACGGCGATCACCGCCCGCTGTTTCGTTTTCATCATAACCACATCCTTTTTGACTTTTCCCATTATACCACGGCATTTTTAGGAAGTCTTTTCGGAGAGGTTAAGAATTCCTTATTTTTAGCCTGTAAGGTATTTTCTGTCATGATGTAATTTATAAAGGGTGGTTTACACCAAGTGTTACGTCATGACTGCGGCTCATTTGTGGTGAATGGAAAACAGTTATGATAAGAACACCGGATATTGTTCTCCTGACGTGCTATGACGAAAACAGAACGTGGTGACAATAAAAGGAGAACCGGGCTTGAACGATTGCCATTCTTGCACCCTTTATACAACGGAAAATGCAGGCGCGAAATGAGTTTTATCGAGCAGTTGAATTTCCTTTTCATACTGAGCTCCAATTAGGGTCTATCTGAAAACCGTCAACATGCCCAAACAGCGGGTCTTTTCCGCC
>ENA-ORPF01000328-ORPF01000328.1-human-gut-metagenome-genome-assembly--contig:-NODE-328-length-50171-cov-57.869323_pt1 | contig 50171 bp, 63 predicted proteins | sample MGYA00242140_ERZ509070 | MGnify/ENA primary metagenome ERZ509070 (study PRJEB26280, sample SAMEA2338713) | human gut metagenome | biome: human gut; feature: human-associated habitat; material: faeces... | reverse complement strand
CGCGAGCTGGGTTCAGAACGTCGTGAGACAGTTCGGTCTCTATCTATCGTGGGCGTGGGAGTTTTGAGTGGTGCCGTCACTAGTACGAGAGGACCGTGATGGACAGACCTCCGGTTTACCAGTTGTGCCGCCAGGCGCACCGCTGGGTATCTGAGTCTGGATTGGATAAGCGCTGAAAGCATCTAAGTGCGAAGCCAGCCGCAAGATGAGAACTCCATTGAGGGTCGTCAGAGACGATGACGTTGATAGGATGCAGGTGTAAAGACAGCGATGTCAAAGCCGAGCATTACTAATTGCCCGAACACTTTCTTTATTATAGTTCATAGTTTCAACTGTATTTTCAGTTCATTATCTTGTTTTGCTTGTGTGCAAATACGTCATACCCCATTATCAGGTGGTTATTGCGGTGAGGTCCCACCTCTTCCCATTCCGAACAGAGAAGTTAAGCTCACTTGCGCCGATGGTACTGCAATGCAATGCGGGAGAGTAGGTAGCCGCCTCCTTTCAATTTCAGAAGCCTCGATTACGAAAGTAGTCGGGGCTTTTTTGTTTTTCCCACAGTTCTGCTTTCTTATCGCCCAGCTTTTTCCCACAGTTCCTCACAGCTCCTTTTTCCTTTTTTACCTTTTTACCTTTATATTGATTTATATCAAACCTAAGTGTTATTAAGTGTTTAATTACGTAAAAATGCGCTGATAATCAGCCGATTACTTGCATAATTCGATTTTTTTTTGTATCTTTGCAAACGATAAGAATAAGGATACCAGTATCTTGTGCTTTTTGTTGTGTGAGAAGGTATCCATTAAGGTATCTAACGGGACTGAGGTGAGCAGCCTTTCTTTTTCTCACAAGTTGCCACCGCGAAATCTCTGATGTTGTATTTCAGCTTTTCAGGTTCCATAAAACAATTAATATGAAGAGAATAACAATGGTATTAGTTAGCATGTTAATGCTGACATTAGAAATTCATGCAGCGTCGGCTGCAACATCAGGAAATGTATCCTCTACTAGCGAGATGGACTGGACTCCAGTGATGGACGCTATCATTCAGGTAGAGAGTAAGGGTGATCCGAAAGCTAAGAGCGGTAACTCTGTAGGTGTGATGCAGATCACTCCAATTTTAGTAGCAGAATGTAATAATATTCTGAAGCGCAAGAAATCGAAGAAGCGCTACACTTTGGCTGATAGATATAATGTAGCTAAATCTAAAGAAATGTTTCTATTGATTCAGAGTGTCTACAATCCTCTTAATAGTATCGAGCGCGCAATCCGTTCATGGAATGGCGGTAATCATTACAGTAAGAAGCGTACTCAGAGATATTTCGAGAAGGTAATGAAACTTTTGAAAAAGTAATTCTTTTTCCATAAGGCCCGATTGTTCTGAAAAAGAGCAATCGGGCTTGCTTTTTACTCGTTTTCGCCTCTTTTATGTACGTTTTGTTGCTATTCTGTTTAATAACTGTTAAATATATGCAGATTTCTGACAAAATGTTTGGCGGGGTCGGAAAAAAGTCGTACCTTTGCACTCGCAATTCAGAAATGAGTTGATTATATCGCGGTGTGGAGCAGTTGGTAGCTCGCCAGGCTCATAACCTGGAGGTCGCATGTTCGAGTCCTGCCGCCGCAACAATGATCGGGTAAGAAGTTGGTCAACAACATCTTATCCGATTTTTTTGTGCCCTAATTTATTAATTTAACATTAAATATTTGTTTAATTCGAATTAAAGTGCTACTTTTGCACAATAATATTTTTATGTGCAATTAATAAAAAAGGAAGGGCTTCAATATGTCAGTATCCAAAACAAGACAAAAACTGGTAGATGTCGCACGACAACTCTTTGCCAAGAATGGTATAGCAAATACTACGATGAATGATATTGCTGTAGCTTCTGGTAAGGGAAGACGTACGCTTTATACTTATTTCAGTAGGAAGGAGGATGTCTATTACGCTGTGATAGAATCAGAGTTGGAGCGTCTTTCGGACAAGTTGGACGAGGTTGCTAATTGCAAGATGCGTCCACAGGATAAAATCATCGAGCTTATCTATACTCACCTCAGTATGATCAAGGAAACGGTTGTAAGAAACGGTAACCTCCGTGCTGAGTTCTTCCGAAACATCTGGATGGTTGAGAAGGCGAGAAAAAACTTCGATGAAGACGAAATAGAGATTCTCAGAAGAATTTATGCCGAAGGAAGAGAAGATGGTGAGTTTGATATTGATAACATCGATTTGGTGGCCGATATTACTCACTATTGTATCAAAGGTCTCGAGGTTCCATTTATCTATGGACGTTTGGGCCATGGCATGAATGTGGAGTCGAGCAAACCTCTGGTTGCCAAGGTGGTTTATGGTGCCTTGGGAAAGTCGGGCTTGAAACTCTAGATAAAAGAAAATGGTAAATACGTAACTAATTGATAATTAATTAAATAAGAAAGAAATGGGATTATTAAGTGGTGTCACGGCTCTAGTAGCCAAACACCTGATAATCAGCCCTAAAATGGGCTTTTTCTTCTGCGCCAAAGCCCTAAAAATGGGTGAAATGTGGTGTGTTTTGGTAGGTTTAGGCGCAAAAATCAGCAAATTTTCAGCAAATTTTTAAGTCTGGCTTATGGCAAAATCTCGTTTTCGCTTAGATGTTCGTAGGGCATTAAAAGATGGTACGTATCCAATCCAGATTATAGTAGGGCACGGCACTAACATCTATCTCGGTACTGGTGTCTATGCCTCGGTTGGTGAGTGGGATGCCCGGACACAACAATACATTGGCAAAGGGGCACGGCGTATTAACGCCGCCCTTGTCTCTATGCTCGCTATGGTTACTAACCGCATTATGGAATTAAAGGAGACTGGGCAATGGCCGAAATTATCACGTAGGCAAATCAAACAAATGCTTACCGACTTGGAATTGGAAAAGCCCACCATTGATGTACCTACGCTTAGTGACGTATTTTCGTCAATGTGTGAGGGGCGCGCCGATCGCACTAAGGGGATAACCAAAAGTGCATCGTTAAAGATACAGGCATTTGGCTATGATCCGGCAAAGCTGCACTTTGAGCAAATAACTACTACGTGGTTAGATGATTTCTACGCGTCGATGTCTGGGCTATCAATTAATACGAAAGCGGCATACATGAAAGCCGTTAAGCGCGCGTTTAACTGGGCAATAGACCACAATATTACAACTAATGATCCTTTCAGACACTACCGCATAAAGGTAGAAGAAACTCGTATGAGGGATTTGCCGATAGAGAAAATGAGGCAATTGTTAGACTTACCACTACAGGGGCTTTATCCTGAATATCGTGATTTGTTCATGCTTACCTTTTACCTGATAGGCATTAATACGGTTGATCTTGCAGATTGCACGTTAGATAGCATCGTTAATGGTCGCTTGGAATACCGCCGACACAAAACAAATAAGCTATATAGCATTAAGATTGAGCCGGAAGCAATGGAGATAATAAACCGCTATAAGGGCAAAAAGCACCTCATACGTTGCTTTGATAGGTACAAAGACTATAAAGCCTTACAGGGTAGCGTTAATAACGCTCTAGCTAAAATAGGCCCTGCCCGGTTGGATGATAACGGAAATTTCGTTTTTACTCGAAACCACCGAAAAGAAATGCAACCTTTGGAAAAGGGGCTATCTTTGTACTGGGCGCGTTACTCCTGGGCGACGTATGCCGCCGACTTGGATATACCTAAAGACACTATCAGTGAGGCTTTGGGACACTCCCACGGCGCAAAGGTTACAGGTGTGTATATAAAGTACAATAGGGATAAAGTGGATGCCGCAAACCGCAAAGTGATTGACTACGTATTGGGCAAAGCAAATCGCCCGGGCTAACCTCTCGGTCGGCTCCGGGCTTGCACTATTAAGAAAACAGATTTTATTTTTTTCTCCGTAGATATAAGAATATAACGTAAATAATCGCCGCTACGCAACATAAAACCCCGATATGGTAAATTGTACGCTGATACCATTTTAAGGCTTTCACGCCTTGTTTCTGTGGCTCTCTGCTGGCTTGTTTGTTGTCTCGGCTCTGCACCGCATTTGCTTGCAGCTTGTGGGTGTTGGTGCTGTCCTTGCTCTGGGTGACGTTCTCAGCTTTCTTCTGGGCGGCTTTCTTGCCGTGTTGGTATGACTTCACGCCATCGGCTTTCAGGTTGCCCAAAGTGTCAATCGTGAGTGTACCGCCGTTATTGGCAAACTCGATGTACCCCCAATCGTTAAAATACGTTAGCGTGGTCCGGCTGTCGGTTTGGATAGTACCTACGTGGATGCTATCGGTTGCTAACTTGGTGGTGTCGGTTTCCTCTCTTGTAGTTGTGGATGATTCCGATACCGCCTTTTTTGTCGTCTTGCAGCCTATCAGCCCAAACAAGGCTAACAGGCACATACAGATAGTTATAAACTTCTTCATCGGCTCATTATTTAATGTCTTTGTACTCCTTAGTAGCGTCAAAACTTGGGCACGCCTTGGCCGCAAAGTCTCGGTGTCCGTGGATTGTAGCGTTAGGGTAACGGTGCTTTAACTCTGTAAGCAACTTTACCAAAGCCGCCTTTTGCTCCGGTGTTCGGGTGTCCTTTGGTGTCTTCCCATCGGATGCCAAACCGCCCACATACACCACACCAATACTATTAGCGTTGTGTTTCAGGCAATGTGCCCCCACCTCGCTTTCTGGTCGGCCTGGTTCTACCGTTCCGTCCAAATCTACTACATGATGGTAGCCGATTCCGTTCCAACCTTTAGCCTTATGCCAACGGTCGATGTCTGCCGCCTTAAAGTTCTTGCCCTCGGCGGTTGCCGTACAATGTACGATGATCTCATTAATCTTTCTCATATTAATAACCATTTTGTGGGTCACGCTTAACGCAACCTTTAATTACACACTTATAGCGTTGTAAGTCTAATTCTAACTGCGCCTTTTCCTTGTTGAGTTGCAAAATATCTAAATTCTGCTTTCTCACTAAATCGGTCTGCTCTGCAAATCTTTGCTCTTTGTCTTTGAGTTGAGTTTGCAAAAAGTCCATAGCCTCACGCAAAACGCTAAATTCCACGTTGTCGGCCTCGGCTTCCTCCTTTCGGCGGTTGGTCTTTCGATTCATTACATATTTAATCATTTCCCAACCACCCAAAGCGGTAATAACCGATACTACAATTTCAATTATCTGCATGATGCTCGATGTTGTTAAGTTCATAAATCACTTTTCCGTCTCGCTGTTCTGTTATTACTACATATTTTGTAAGTAGCAATCTGAGCAAACCCATATCTAACCTATCGGATGATAGGGTAATGAGTGCCTTATCAGTAGTCGCCATTTCTAATTCTCTGCATAGTTTGATACCTCAATTTATGTTTGTTCTTAATTACCAATACTTCGTAGTGCCCTTTGATGTACACATATTCTTTATATACGCGCGGCTCGATCATGTTAAGCACTTTACGACGCATAGCATATTCATTGGTATGCCGTAACAAACCTAAATATGAGTTGATACTACATACCGCGTGTAATACCTGACGCTCGTTGTTAGCCTTGTTTAGTCGCCTGACCGCGGCAATAAAGTTTGTTATTGTTCTGTTACAGGTATAGACACGTCCGGGCTTTACTATTGACCCGGTAAACTCCACGCCTTTACTGTAGTGTTGCAAATAAAACTTTTTCTCATTCAGTCGTAAACCTAACTTGGCTAATAGCTCACGTATCTTAGGCATTAATGCCAATAGCTTTTCTTTGTCCTTATGGATGCAATAGAAGTCGTCCACATACCTGCCATGATGTTCTATACCCTCATTTTCGATAAACCAATCAAGCGTATTAAGTAAGAAGTTTGCGAATATCTGGGCAAACAGGTTGCCGATGGCTACGCCCTTACCCTCACCATTTGTAAATAGCGATTTGTTCTTATCCAACTTCTCCCAATAGCTCAAAGGGCTGTGCCGTTCACAATTCTTTTCCGGGCTGTGTAAAATAACGACACGGCAAAGGTAGCGCAAATCGTCTATGTCTTCGCCCTTGTAGTACTTGACTATAAAGCGATCTACCATTTCAGCCAATAACTTTTTGTCGATGCTCATAAAGAAACCTTTTAAGTCAAGTTTCATAATATAGCAATCTTCCGTATAATTATTGCTGCACTGCCTTATATCTTCTTTCAGCGTATTAATACCATATAGCTGCCCTTTGCCTTTCCTGCAATTAAATGTACGCTCACTAAAGATTTCTTCAAATAGTGGCGTTAGGCGCAAAGCTATGTAGTGGTGTACGATTCTATCCTCAAAGGATGCTGCAAATACCTCTCTGTATCTTGGGCGTGTTACGACAAAGCAAATAGACTTACCCGGTTGGTATGTTCGGTTATTGATTCTATCACGCAAAGCGATTAAACGGCTTTCGTAGTTCATTTCGTAAACAACTGCGCTTGCTGTTCGTCTCTTGCTATGACGGCAATCAAAGTAAGTATCTAAAAGCCACTCTGTCGTTACCATTGTATATTATCATTTGTCACGTTTCTGTCTTCTGTAAATAGTGCTGACACTGCCCTAACTCTGTTCGTGTTGCTGGCCTTAGTGTTCCAATTGTTCGTATTACCGTCGTTGAGGTTCAGATTCCATGCGTTGGTAGCACTGTTCTCGGTGGCCGCAATCTGTGGTTTATTATCTTGTTCTTAGCCGTAAATGACGGCATAAACCCCATTTATTACGGAAAACTGCGCTCTCGGTCTGTCGTAACATTCCGATTCTGGCTACAAAGCGTATTAACTACTTTGTTTTTCCACGCTGACGATTGTTTACCTATTTCGTCCATTAACTCGATGATACTTGCAAACTTTCCTCTGCCTTTTATCCACTCCCTTTCTCCGGCAATTCTCATTAGCGTTTTCATTGTCTCAAACTCTGCCTGAAACTCGGTTAGGTGCTTTACTGTCTCGGACTTGTCTTTATTGATGTACGCCGCTGCTATCTCCTGCATCAGATTAACGCCAATTTCTTGCAGCTTTGCCCCGATGGTGAATTTGTAGGCACGTGGGAAATTGGGTACTATATCCAAAATGATGTCTAACAACTTTCGTGCATCTAAATAAATCTTTGTACTTGAAACTAATTTTACCGCCATTGCTTGTTTATTAAATTGCCTTATAATGGTACGGCTTTCGCCGTACCTAAAGGTTAAAGACTAAGAAATTAAGAATTAAACAATAAATGCTGACACTGCCCTAACTCTGAACGAGTTGCTGGCCTTAGTGCCCCAACCGTACGTAATACCGTCGAAGAGGTCCAGAATCCACGCGTTGGCAGCACTGGTCTCGGTGGAAGTCCAATACCAATCTTCGACTAACTGGGTGGCTCCGGTAATCAGGGACAAAGCATAATTGATTTTTGTCATGTTGGCATAAATCATAAACATTTCGCCCAACGATGGCAACCACCATTTACCTGCTGTCAAACCATTGCCGTTAGCGTTGGCACGGCTATACAGATTGCAGTAGCCCGGTGCATACTGCGCCGTATTGGTGATTGCATCGGCTTTGCTTGCCTTGATCGTAGCCGCCGTATTTGCCTTGCCGTTCCAATCGTTCATCGCTGTAACACGATCGGTTGTTGTCGTACCGCCTCCGCTGATAGCTGCGCTACTCCACGTTAGCTTAGAAGTTGATTCGGTAGGAGCCACAACTAAGATTTTGCCGCCCTCGACAACTACCACGCCGTCGGCAATTTCGCCGATGTTCTGTAACGATGTCCACTTATGGGGCTTAACCATGAGTGGGTAATCATCGCTTTTACGGTGATACATGATAAAGATACCATCGTATAAGCCGTTAAGGTTCATACCTGCCAACAAAGCGGTTTTGAGGTTCGCCAAAGAAATAAGCGTAACCTTTCCGTTTGCGTCCGTTACCGGAAATTTCTGGTCGTTATTGATGGTCGTTACTGTTGCCTGGCCACTCAACTTTTTTGTTTTCTTTACTGCCATAATCTAAATTGTATTACTAAATTATTCTCCTGTAAATTGTCCGCTAATCGCATACCATGCACCACCAATACACTTAAACCGTATATAGGCGTTTGGTGCCGTTGTAACGACGTCGTTTTTAAAATTGGTGTACTCAACATTAATTTTTTCTACCGCTATGTTGCTTGACACGATGGCTGCGTTTTGCTTAACATAAAAATCGTCATTGTCCTGTGCTTTAACGATTGTACGATAGCTTAAAGAACTCGACGGCGGCATTTTGGTAAAGATATTAATTTCTAAACCATCATAGTTAGCTGCCTTTGGCAAAACTATAAATGTCCGTTTTGTCGGATTCTCTACATAGTAGAAGTTGTACGGCTCGTTTACCGGGTCTATTGTGTATGTACTGCCGGGCGTTACTTTTCTGACTGTGCCATAAAACATATTGGCTTTCACTGATCCCTCAAAAGAACTATTACCTTTTACCGTAATGTTTTTGAAAGTTCCGCTATTGCAAGTAACGTTGCCGTCTTTTGCCTGAAAGATGATGTTACCGTTAGCGTCTTTCATGTCGATAGCCTCCACACCCAAATTTTTGACTAAAGCATACTGCGCTAACAGTATCTTTGTAGCTACTATTTCCACAGGGTCGGCTAGCTTCCAAAGACCGCTATTTGTGTCGGGCGTACTTCCTGGGTAATTGCTTGCAGTTTTGGTATGTGATTTAATGCAAGAATAATAGTATCCACCATACAAAACTACGTCTTTGTAATCCTCGCCGTTTGCTCCGGATTGGAACACATAGCCTACAGCGCAATCGCTCCATGCTTGTGGGCCTCGTAGTGCCGGGCCTCTGTCGCCTTTGGCTCCATTCTCACCACTTGCAATGTAGTATAGTGATTGAGCCGTTATTATAGCCTGGTTTGTGTCTATTGCCGTTACTCTGCTGTAAAGACTGATGGTAATACGTTGTTTGTCCGATACCGTGCCATTAATAACCATCGTGTCACCTACGGAAAAATCAGATACATTTATGATTCCGTCCCAATTGACTGACCGCCCACTAAGTCCGTAGAACTGCGTCCACTCCTTGTAGGTATAGTTATATACGTTTCGGGATTGGGCAACAATTACGCCCTTTCCCTTGCGTATAAACTTAACTATTCTTGTTATTGACACACCCATAGGCTTAACTTTCTGATGTTATCGTTACGCTGATGTCTCCACCACTCTGCAAACACATAGCACGTGTTACGGCATAGCTTGCAACTGCCGTTTTTCGCTCGCTGTCACTATTCAGGTAAACACCTGCTGCATCTTTCACGACAAAGAAAAACTTAGCGTCTCTGATTGCTTGGGTGTTAGTTCCACGCTTGACGATCCACGGCGTATAGACTACTCTGCCGTTGCCGCTCTCATCTTCGCTTATCGCTTCGTCTTCCGGTGTCGGGCGTGCATCGATGTCGTAGGGATCGGATGCGTCCATAACGCCCTGTATGTCCTTACCGATTTCAACGCCACTACGACTAACTGTTGCCCGGTACTCTCCGTATGTGTCTATACTGCTGCCTGACACTGTAAGCGTCTGGGCGGTCTGTCCGTTGATTACCTCCCAACCACTGGCTCCCATCTTCTCCCACACATAGGTTAAATCTTTGGTGATTTCCTCGTAGCTTTGGTATGCCATTGCCTTTAAAACACAACTGCCGCCCTTGTCGGTAATAACAAAGCCCTTGTTATCTCCTGCCACGATTGTAACACGATAACTTGTACCTGTTGCTTTCTGCACTGGGATAGTATAGGTAGCTTGGATATTATCGCTTTGCGTGCCATAGCTGATAGCGGCCACCATTCTGATAGTTACCGGGGCAAAACCTGCGATTTCTACCAAATTCTTAACAATCTGTAAACCATAGTAGATGTTGTCGCCGCTTGGCGCAAACTTCTTAAAGTAACCTGCAAAAATGCCGCTCGATGTATCGCCGTTAAACTCGATTTTCGTACCATTAAAAAAGTACTGCATACTATCAGGCGTTGCCACTCCCTCGGCTACTCGGCTACTCATACAGACAAAGTTAAGTTTTGGTTTTGTCTGCTCAAAGTTTGGAAACACCCTAGTAACGTCGGATTCTGTGCCCTCCCATTCTTGGTAGATGTCACCATCTGGGCACATGATCAATGCCGTATAAGTTCCTGCCTTTGCAATAAACTTAATCGTTCTGGTTGTACTCGCTTTGCTCATAGTTCCTTACTTTTTTGGTTTCACTTTCTGTTTGCTCACTCTCTGACGCTTCCGGCTGTTGGTTGCCCCCTGCGTTTTCCTCGTTGGCCTGGCCCTCGTTGCTGTTGCCGCCATTGTCGGTGCTCTCTGTGTTCTCACTCTCACCATCTGCGCCCTGCTCGGTGTTGGTGTCGTCACCTACGATAGCATCATTAACGTTATCCTTAATAGTCTGCTGAAAGCGTGCATCGGTTGCCATCGGCAAAGGTCGGCAAATAGTGCCGTCTTGCTCGCTTCTCGCCTCATGCGGCATAAGTGCAATACCTCCAATCTTAACCAATATGTCGTTAAGTTGGGTTAGTGGGCCAAACTTCAACATATCGTTTTGCCAAAACAGATAGTTGCCATCACTTACCATGTTACGGTCATTCTCCAGTTGCAAGTATCGTGCAACCAATGGATTTGCTTTAATGTATCTTGCCATAATCTTATATTGATTAAATTGTTATTTGATTAATATTACGTTATCGTCTGCATCAATGAATACTGCGCCGTCGCTGTCTTCCCATGCACACGTAGGGCCAACGTCCTTAACGTCCAAACCATAAACACCGCCTAACGTCTGGCTAACCTTTCCAGTTGAAAGTGTTGGTGTCATTCCATGCGCTATGAGCGAATAGTTAAGCGTTCCTGACTGTGCGTTGGTCGCAACATACCAAAGCGGCAATAACTCACGCTCCGGGTTGTTGATCATGCCGTTAGTGTTCCAAATTTTAGCCGTTGGCGCAATCTCTAACAAACCACTTGGTAGGTTGGTAGGTAGTTCGCCGATGTCGTACTCAAATTTTGGGATTCTACGAATAAATGCCACTAACTTAGTAGGGGCGTTGTCCGATAGTGTTACGCTGCTTGGGTTTCCGTCCGGGCTATACTTTGCCCTGCATCGTAAATAAAGCTCTGTACCCATAAGGCTACGATTAACGGTACAACTGTTTCCGTCTTCTGCTACCGCTACGTCATAGTCTAACGTGGTGTCGCTGCCTACGGCGGTAAATGTTCCATCGTCTCGCATTACCTCCCACACAAACAAACGCTTATTCTCCGGGCACTCATTAACACCCAATCTCAATGATGCGTGTACCGTCTGTGTGTCCGGGTCGCTTAATGGGTTGTAGATAGTTTGGGCGGCTGCATCCAATACCAGAAGTGGCGTGTATGTTGTGGCGTTCTTGCACTGCACTTGGTACGGCTTGATGATGTGGTATATCTGATTAGTACGTGGGTCTTTGTAGACGGCTTCAAATCGTAGATTCATAGGTATCTGCGGTTTGGCGTTCTTCTTGATTCTAATACGTCCTGCCTTTGCGCCCTTGCTGATTACCTCAAAGTCTGGGTTAGTGCTATCTATCACGGTGTCGGCTGCTCCTTTGTTCACCTCATACCAGACTACGTTAGCGAGGTCTTGATTAATCAAGCCCGGCGTTAAAACCTCGTCTTTATCCAGCCTACTGATATTTGGCTGCACTATTAAGTTAGATGCGTCTATGGTGTAATCGGGCGTATATGTGTCGGTGTCTGCGTCGTAGTTCTGACTATCCGATACGCCACCCTCAACCACCATGCTAACATTAATTTGCAGTGGCTTAAAGTTGAAATCAAATCTTTTTGTCTTCATAACTGCGCTATGTTTAAATTAATACTCGTAACTGACTGCTGCCGTTGCTGCTTCGTTGCCCATACCATCACGTAAAGTAACGGTAGCCGTAAAGCGTATAACTTTAGGCATATAGCCGTTAAAATCCATGTCCTCGGCTGTGAGGTGTAAAGACTTTCCGGTATTGGCGTGGCGCAAACTCCAAACGTTGTCGCTTGCCGTTCTCTCGTTTCCCTCTGCGTCCTCGCTGTATCTCGTCCACATTACGTCGGCGTCCAAAATATCGTCTGTGATATTCATATTATACAGGGTCGCCACGATGGTTAGCGTGAGGTCTATTTTGTCCGGGTCTAAGATACTTTCAGGCTCTTGGAAATCTACCGCAAAGTCTGGGTTTCCCTCGATCATCGCCCAATCGGTATTGTTCCATGCCGGGGCGGTCGCCGTGAGGTTCTCGCAACATCTGTACTTGCAGCCATTAAACCAAACGTCTGATGTCTCATACTCCCCGGTGTCCGGGTTGATAGCATCGCAATAGTACTTACCGCTTTGCGTCCATGCCCCACGATCCACATACGTAACCAACGGCTTACCAGTCCACTTGTTAAGTCTGATAACGTCCATTGTGACGATACCCGGTATATACATATAGTCTAAGCCGTCACGTATCGGCAAAGGATTGCCGTTATCGTCCAATAGCTCGTACACAAATTCGGGCAAACTGCCGAAAGCTGCGCCGTAGTTGGCATTATCCAAAATCGGCTTAGTCACTCCCTTTAGCTTGACGATTCGCCCCTCTGTGCTCGATAGGTACAAACAATCTTGCCGTTTCGTGTCCGTTTGGTTTCCCCATCGTGCAATCTTCATCATTTCGCACGGTGGGTAATTCTTGCCGCTTGGTACTTCTGCGTCCGGGTACTGCGTTACCTCTATATAGTTGTTAGCGGTATTAACGCTATTAACTCTAAACCATGCCGTGTAATACTTGCCGCTTCCTTGTGCCAAAGTATTGATGATACCCTTTAGTACGTTGTTCTCGGCTTGGGCGGTAAAATATCCGTCCCACTTGCTTCTCAGGTGCAAACCAAAACAACCATCGCCCAAATCGTCCACGCTTTCGATTGTGTCCGCTTCCGTTAGAAGTTGGTCGCCCTCGATTGCTGACAATCGGTTTACTATCAATTCCAGACACTCGAAGTAACTGCGCACTCTTAGGCTTTCCACCTCGGCGTTACCTTGTGCGTCAATACCTGCGCCCTTACCTGCATACAGGGATTTGACAAACTCGCCAAAGTGTGCGCCGTCCTTGAATACTGCCAAACCGATAGCCATTAAGCCCTGCTGAAAAGTAATGTGCCCTTTTGCTATGTCGGCGGTAATCTTCGACAAAAAGCGGTCGTTAATCGGGCTATCCTCTGCAACGTCTCCGGCTAAATCGGAATAGGCGGCACGGCTCGCATATCCGGCACGGTTTGCGTACTCGGATTGCTCGGCGTGTGTCGCTAAATCGGCTTTGGCTGCGTGCTTGGCTTCCTCGGTCATTTTGCCGATACTTCCATAGCTGCCGCCTCCGGTGGAGCCCCCACCGCTTCCGCTGTTCCTGGGTTTCGCTATCTGCTTAACTTCGATCATGTGCCAATCTCCTTTAATGTGAGGTCGGCACGTCCCTCAATAAGGTTTCTGCCGATGCCCTGCACGAAAAATTCTTTGTTCAAAGCCTCGTGGCGGTAATGATTAAACAGGCTAACAACATTATCAATGTCCCTTAGTTTCTGTTCCATCACGATACGTGGCTTATGGTATTCAGTATAATAACTATTCACGTAGATTTGTTCGGGCTTTGCCTTAACGTTGCCGTTTCGGTCGTACACCTCTAACACTCCGTCCCCGGTTGATATATTCAGCGGCGTGGATAACTTCACCGTGTTACTAACTCCCAACTGGGCGCACTCCGTAGCGGTCAATGCCGAATTTATCTTAAACTCCAAATCGTCCTTTTTGTTCACAAAGGTTTCTTTGGTATCGCTCATATAGATAATATCGTTATCATCATTGCCATTGCTGATTAGTCCGTTATCGCTATAAACTTTAACCTCAAACGACTTTATCAGGATGCTACTAACATGAGCTAAAAGCGGTACTGATGAGCTGCTCCACTTCGTATGTCTGAAAAAGGTAGGGTGGCGGCGTGTGATAACGTCCCATGTAACATTAACCGGGCCTAATATCATAAACCTAACCTGCCCACTTATCTTGTCGCCCTTGGTAATCGGTATCGCTATGCCCTCCACATCAATACCCATCTTATAGTCGATGTTGTTTTGGATGCTGAACTCTGTGCCTACCAGTTTGTCGCCTATCTTAGGGTCAAAGCCAATAGTAAAGCATTGCTGATAATATTCATCATCGCTTTGGCACTCGCTCCGCTCCTTGTATTTCTGCCAAACAAAATCGGTTGTCTGCCCCTCGGTTCCGGTCTCCACTACGCATTTATCACCGATAACCAACATACAGGCTAATACGGCTACCTTACTGATTGTGTCGGTACTGTCGCCTATTGCGCTGTACTTAAATTCGTATTCCTCTGGGCCTTCCCCGGTATATGGATAAAATCCGCTATCTGCGCCCTCATGCCATGATACTTCTTTGTCCGGTGTCTCGGCTTGCCAATACTGACGGGTGTAATACCTGCCATCACCATTGTTACGGCTTGGTACGGTTTGATGCCATACGTAGATCATGCCCTTTTCTATATTCTGCGGCCACATCGTCCACTCCTTGTTATGTAGGTTGGTGTACGTGTTGGTCCGTCTCATTATCGGGTTTAAAATAACCTTACCCGACAATACTATATAGTTGGTGGTTTCCTCGTCTGGCGGCGAAAAAACGCCCCCTGACTTGTTACCAGTATAGACGGCATACGGTATATTTTTCTGTATGTCTGCCACACTCGGGTAAGTCTTGTTTTCGTCATTATCCACGCCATTGCCATTAACCGACACTACCAAATAGTTAGTCATGTTCACCTTAGATGTCGGGCTATTATCATCATTGGCCGTGTTCATCTTGACGCTTCCCAACGCCATGATAGCCGCCCCCGGTGCTTGCCCTAACCAATCAGGCAAAGCGTGTTGGTTTGTGCCCTCGCTGCCGAAATAGTCCACGATGTCTATATCTGTGTTGCCTTTCATCGGAAACGTCCATTGTTTGTTACGCATCACCTGCACGTACCAATCAGTAATAGCACCTGCGCCATACGTGGTTTTTTGGTTGTGGGTCATAGCATAAAAAGCATTATAGGCGGTCTTTCCCTCTCCGTCGCTTGAATACTCGGTGAGGTACTTTTGCTTATTGATGTATGGGCTAACCAACAAATCATCGTCCAATGGGCTTTCTATCACGCTTTCGATGTCTTCCACCTTGGCGGTTAATAGAAGTTGGTTATATACGTCGCCTATGCTTATCGTGGTATCGCAATCGGCTACGTTAGCCAAAGAGATTGTCACGGCTTGCTGTGGCGTTGTCTTAGTGCCGTTGGCTACGATGTCATGCCAAATAATCTTATTGGGTGCCGCCTTGACGGATTCCAACGAAAAGATATAGAAGTTAAAGCCGTCCTGCACGATATGTAAGTTAAGGTACTTAAAAAGTTCCTCCAACACTTCGTCTTGCTGCCAAACGTCGCTTTCATCATCGCCCAAAAACAACAAATCAGATATAGAAAGCTGCCTAAACACTTGGTATCGGTTTGCGGTCTGCGCATCAACTGCCTTGCTGCCATCATACCAGAATTTAATATTTTGGTTGCCCAATATATCCAGTCCCCCGGTAACACCTTGCAGTATCTCGGTAGCAATATCGTAAAAACTACGCTGCGCTGCCTCTGCCTTGACGAAAGCATAGATAACGCCCAATGCGCCCACATTCTTATACTTGCTATACTGCAAAGCACTAAGCGCATCAATGCAATTTAATTCCAGTTCGTCCCATCTGTCGTTATATGGCTGTGACAAAGTTTGTGGCTCAATGAACCCGGCAAAGATACACGTATCGTTTTTATAGATGTTTACGACTGCATCACGGCATGAGGTACTAAAAAGGTTTGTAATCAGGTTGCCGCAAAGCAATCTTATTTTAGCCGAATTTCTCAAAAGCACATCGAAAGTGTCGTTTACCTCATTCTCGATTTCTGCCGGATCCTCGCTAAAATATACATCTGCCTTTTCCGTACCTATTTCAATAGTCTGCGTGCGATCTTTCCCGGTAACGATGTGTACCGTTATCGTATCGCTCTGCTGACTTAGAAAACTGCCGTGTATATACATATTAACTGATTTTTATTTGTTACACATTATAGTTCTTGCCGCTCTTCTTCGCCACTCGCTTAACATCTGTAATCATGTCAAGTATCTTGCGTGCGTTGGCATTCATATTGATGTTTACCTCCGTGGCTGTCGGTTCAATGTCGTTTGTTATGTTCTGCATCGTTACCGGCTGTAACCTCCGCTCCGTAAAGGTAGGCGGCTGAAACTTGCCGTCGATCATGCCGAACAATCGGGCTTGCTGAAACTTGTTTAGTATCATCTCACCGCTGTTCACTCGGGCAAACTTCTTGTCGCCCGATGTAGAAGTACCGCCGATAACGCCACCAGTGGCAAATCCTGAAACTGCTGCGAGTGCCGCAATAACTGCCGCCACACCTGCCGCAATCGCTACCAGGTTCAAAGGAAATGGCATTTTTGCACCGCTCGCCGTGGCATTTGCTACCGCTTCGCCGCTCTTGGCTGCCGTGTTGGCTGCAGCTGCTGCCGCTTCTCCTGCCGTTGCTGCTGCATCGGTAGTGGATGCCGCCGCGTGTGCTGAGGTTGCAGCCGTGAGCATACCGAACAACTCCACAATACCCTGTATGCCCTCGGCAATGGAAATGAAGCCGTTAATAAGTCCCGTCACCTGCTGCCAGGCATCGCCGTTGCCCTCCAGCGCATCACTTATGCCCTGAATGCCGTTGCCTACGCCTTGGATGTTTCCCCAACCGCTTTTGATGTCGCCAAACACCTTGTCAAAACCCTTGCTGTCAAGTTCAATCTTTATAGGCTTCAATCCGATTTCTGCGAGTTGTCGGTTTATCTCCTCAATCTCTTTCAGTGCCTCGTCCTTGCCTATGATTCCTATCTCGTAGTCGGTTTGTATGCGGCTTGCCTTATTCTGGGCGTTGCTGTGGCTCTGTCTCTTGTCGGCTGCACTTCCCTGCACGATGTATGTCGGTTCTGTCTCTGCCTTGATAGATACCTTACCCTTTGTAGTTTCGTCTATCTGCCGTTGTATGTCGGCTATCTTGGCATCGGCTTTCACCCTTGCATCTATTGTGGTGGCTTCCTCAAACTCCTGCTGTGCGTCGTGCAACTGCTCTTGCAGTTCCTTGATGTAGGTTTTGAAATGTACCTCTATCGGCTTAACGCCCAACTTTTCAAGCTGTTTGTTAATGTCGGCTATCTGCCTTTCGGCATCTTCCTTGCCGATAAGTTCTATTTCAAAGTCCTGCCTTATCCGGTCTATGTTGTGTTGTGCATTGGTTCGGCTCTGTCGTTTGTCGGCATCGCTTCCCTGCACAATGTATGTCGGTTCTGTCTCGGCCTCAATAGACACCTTGCCCTTTGTGGCTTCGTCTATCTGTCGTTGTATGTCCTGTATCTTGGCATCTGCCTTAACCCTTGCCTCAACGGTCATGGCATTGCCCATTTCCTTTTGTGCCGCCGCCAACTGCGCCTGTAGTTCCTCTACGTGGGTCTTAGGCTCTGTATTGGTGTCGTGCTTGCCTGGTGTTGTTTTCGGTGTGGTTTTTGCTGGAGTAGGGGCGATTACAGTTGGGGCAGTAGGCTTATACCCCTTAAAATGCTTATAGTTAATTTGGTTGTTCTGCTTAACCAAATTTTCCATCTGCTTTCTTACAGACTGCTCTTGCCTATACAGATCTGTAGCCTTAGCATTGGCTTTCTCCAAATCGCTTGACCCCTTAATCTCCACATCGGCATACTGTGGGATAATCTTACCATCCCCGGCGTCAACTTGCCCAATGGCTACCCTGCGTGTCTTGCGCTTTTTGCTGAAACGTCGTGGCTTTCCGTTATCATCGTGGGTGAAGTCGTGCCGTTTCTGCTGTAAATCTGCCGCTTTGTTGGCTAAGTCGCGTATGCGTATCTCGTTTATCATCTGACTGCAATACGCTTTGCTGTTGCCTATCAATGCCGTGTACCATTGCGACACGGTGGAATAATATCCCATTGTCTCGCCATAAGTTCGGTTCATTTCACCGACTATGCGTTTTTCTTCCTCTTTTGAGCCTTTGAAGTTCTTCAGTTTGGAAATATTTACGTCCAACTCCGAATAAACCGCCTTTATCTGCTGGGCCTCCTGCTGTCTTGCACTCTGCGCTTCCAATTCCGCCTCTGACAACTCCTTTGTGCTGTCTGCGGCTTTGTCCGATGAAGACATCAAATAAGAAATCGCTTCTGTTAACGCAACGATAGCCACGCCAACGCCTGTAGATATTAACAAACCCTGCATGGCAAGTTTCAGCGTTGTGGCACTCACCGCCGCACCGCGAAATGAAGCTGTCATTACTTGTACCAGGGCATTCATACGCACCGATGTAGCGTTCCATACCAGTGAAGCGGCATTCATTGCCATTGTGCGAACCTTGACAATAGCCTGTATCTTTGCAAGATTCTTCAAACCGCTAACCATTGCAGAAACGGCAATCACGGTATTGCCAATCTGTGCCGTAATGTTGAGTACCGGCATAATGCCACCCATCGTTGAGGCTATAGCGTCGCCCACTTCTGCAAACTTGTTTTTGAGTATCTGCAAACTTGCCGCTCCGCTGCTGCTCATAATGGAAAAAGCATCGTCTATAGTTCCGGCACTGCCTTTCATTGCTTCCACGTTTTCATTAAACTTGGCCGCGAGTTGTCCGGTGAGTGGTCCCAATGCTCTCAGGCTCTCGGCACTGCCGAATAACTTACCGTAGATTTCCTGCTCCAGCATACCGCTCTTGCTGGCGTATGCCTTAACGTTCTTATCTAAGTCGGTGAGGAAATTACGCATACCTCCTGCCGCCTTGATAGCTGCTGCATCAAACTCGATGCCCATTTGCTGTGCCATCTTGCTTGCCTCGCTCGACGGCTTCACCAAAGCGGTAAAGATAGCGGCTAACTGGGTGGAAACTTCTGCCGTGTTACCGCTCACGCCCGTAAGCGTTGCAAAGGTCGCCATAAGTTCGTCAATGCTTACACCCAAAGTGGCGGCATTGCTCGTAACTTTCGGTAGGGCTTGTGCAAGCTGCTCGAACGATGTTACACCATTCTTGGCCGTGAGCTGTATTTTATCCTGCACATCGCCTGCCTTGTCCCACGACAAACCATAATTCTTGATAATGGTAGATGTAACCTTTACAGTCTCGCCCAGATCAGCAATACCGCCCACGGATGCCTTAGCCGATTTCTGCAAAAAAGCTATCCAGTTGTCTTCAGGCACGCCATTGCTGATAACCTGGTACAATCCGTTAGCGAGTTCGTCACGTACTACCGGAATGCTTTTTGATAACTCGGCTACCTGTCCTTTGAGTCTGGCAAAGTCCTCGCCGCTCTTTCCTGCCATCGTGTTAGCGGCGTTCATGGCTGCGCTGAAACTGCGGCTTTCCTCGGTAACGCCGTTGAGTGCTCCCGAAATCTGCGAAATGGCATTGGTAACGTTATTAGCCGCCATTACCGCCTGGTTGAAATTAACCAAAGCCGCGTTTAGTTTTTGGCTGCTCGTCTTGGCAGAATCAAGCACCCGGCGCAACTCTTCCGCTGTAGAAGTAGCTGTAACCAACTGCTCTTTGCCGTCAACAACCAGTTTAACGTTAAATTTTATTTCTTTTGCCATATTTTCAGCGTATAAGTAACTAAGTAATCAATATTTTTTGTATCTTTGTGGCGAAGCATTTAAACTAAGCGTTATGGAAAAGGATTATAAGAACATCAACCGCATATCAGAAGCCACAACCAACGATGTAGCGAGTAAGCCCGATAACGAAATCAGGGCAGAACTTGTTAGTGTCGAAGTCGTAGGCGAGGATACGCCGCGCAAGCATTCAAACAAATATGAGGCTTGGGGCGTAATAGCCTTGTTGTCTCTTGTTGTCTGGGTTATCTGCCTGACGTATTTTGCTTTCAATAACCAATCGGTTAACGGCTTGTTAGCCCTTGGCGGCTCTACCGCATTGTTCTTCCTGTCTATTGGGCAAATGGTGCTTACAAGTTCCGAAGAACTGAATGGCGAAGCTATTTAGCCGTTTTCCACTTTTCCCAACACCTCCTCAAAACGTTTTAACGCATCTTCCTTAGATACTGCCGGGGCTGCTTTCGTATGCTCCGGCTTTTTCTTCTCCCATGGAAAGGGTAGAAGTCCGTGGGGCGTTAGCCCTTTCTTTGCATACGGCTGTATGGTTATTGCCGCAAGCATACGCATACGTTCCCAACTGTCTTGATACTGCGCCGTCCGCTCCTCGCTGTACGCCTTGTATATGTGGCTGAACTCCTCGGGCGTGAGGGCGCAAAAATCATTGTAGGGCAAACCGATGTTGCCAACGGCTATGCCCAGAATGTCGAAGATGCCTAACTTTTTTTTTCGCCCTCCGTGTCGGTGTCCCCGGGTGCCTGGTCCGCCGTGGCGTTCACGGTGTCCGTCCACTTGTTGAGGTCTTCGGGCGTGAGGCTGTCGGCAAAGTCCATAAGCGACATATCGAACTTTACGCCATCGTGCTTACAGGCTGACGCCACGCAACAAAACAGATAGGCGCACATTTCCGATAGGCTGTTGCCTAACTCCGTCACCTCCTTGCCGGTCTCTTTCTTAAAGCGAAGCATAGCCCCCATAGTCTGCCTACAGGGGTATGCCTTGCCGTTGATCATGATTTCAATCTTTGGCATAAATCAACAATTAACTAATAATTCAACAAATCAAACATTTATCTTAATCGTTCTACACCGATGCCGCATCCTTGCCCGGGTAGGTCTCAGGCTCGCCGTCGTTCTCCAAAGACACGCTGTAAGTAGCATCGTCCTGCGCCGGGCTTGTCTCCTCCAATGATGCGATAACAAAGTTACCCTTTACATAAGGTGTCTCGTCGCCGCCTCGCTTGAATGCCTCAACCTCTACACTTGCGCCCTTGCCCCAAAGTGGTGCAATCTGCTCGTGTCCGTTCTCGGTCTCGCCATAGAAGCGCAAACCCTCGGCACTGATAGAGATAGACAAACCAGTCACTCCCTTGCCCTTCCAAAGTCCGCTGCTCTTGGCGGCACTCGCTACAGGCTTGACGGCACGGTCTTTTGTCTCGCTGTTGAAAGTGAGGGTGTGGCTTGTGCAATGTCCCACCGCCTTGCCTCCAACCTTAAGCAAAAGGTCACTACCATTGATATATCCAGTATCTTCCATAACTATAAAAATTAGATGGTTCTAAATTACTTAAATTCTGACTTGATAAACAAGCTGCTGCACAAAGGCATCATCCTCGTAGCCCTCTTCACTGTCGGCAAGCGTACAACTGCGCATCTTCACGCCGTCGCGTTCTCCGCTTGCGTAGTCGAGTGCCTGGCGCACTGCCTCGGCAAGCTCCACGCCCTCGGCATACTTTGCCGTATAGCAAACCACCTCCATAGTCACGGTGTCGGCTCCCGGCGTTCCCTGCTTAGTGGGATTGTGTGCCAATGCCGCACGGCGATATAATATATAAGGTAGTTGGGCGTTGTCTATCACGATGGGGAAAACCTTGTTTGTTCTCCGCTTCACTTCCTCGTTAGATAGAAGAATATCGCGAATAATGCTGCCCGCGCTTAATGATGTCTTTTTCAGTGCCATAGCTATATGTTATAAAAGTCCCTGCTTTCTTGCCGCTTTTTCCACGTTGTTCTGCAAGTTGTTGAAAAGGTTGGTTTCCACGCTGTCGGCGGTCTGCCGCTCTGTCTTGGCGAGAAAAGCATAACGCCTCATCTTGCCACGGCTCCCACCGCCTCGTAGATACTGCCTTATTTTCTTGCCCGTGAACCTGCTTTTACCGAAAAACGATGAAATACGCCGCCCTACATGTCTTTGGCGTGTTCCGTCCTCTGCCCACATCAAAACAGGCTTTTCCATGTTCTGACGGTTGAGGTGGATGCCCTTGCGCCTACCATGTGGCTTAACGCTTACCATGAAGCCCAGGCCGTAGCGATCGGGGTAGGTACGCACATAGATGCCGCTTGAAAGACTGCGCTTTGTGCCACTGCCAATGCCGCTTTGTCCCAGATTGGAGACTGCCGCCTTTTTCAGGCGGTTGCCCTCCCTGCGCATGGCACTTCGCATAGCCTTGCGTTGGTCTTTCACGTCGAGTGCCTTGTAGACATCGGCAAACGGCTTGTTGATGTCGGTAACGGTTTCTTTCATCGTTCTGGCTGCATATACATTAAGAAAACAGACTATTGCAAAATCTGACTACTCGTTTACTCGTTCACAAACTAAAGTGTTCATACCCCTATCAATGTTTGGGATGATGGCAACTACCGTATAAAGATAGCCACCCAACTGCTGCACCCTCCAGTTTTCTTTAACTGGGTGTGCGTCCCTCACATTAAATTCAGTCCGATAGTCGGGGAAATGTTCGCCCACTTCCTCGCTACGGTTTCCGCTCTGCTTCTTCCTCTCTGCCCACACTGTGCGTATAGGCTCGTAGGTTGTCGCTTCCTCGCCGTAGTCGTTTGTTGTTGCCGTAGGCTTCAACAACTGCAAACGATATTTCATTTCTCCTGCTCTCATTCCGCTAATTTCCGATAGGGTTTAATTAAGGCTTGTAGCGAATCAGGCACGGCGTGCATCTGCACGCTGCTCACACTTTCACGCTGATTGTACCAATGTGCGCCCAACATCATTATAGCGTGTTTTATGGGGGTAGGTACATCATGTCCGTTACCCATCTGCGCCAATTCCTCTTGGGTTCTATTGGTCGCCGTGATAACTGCGCTTTCTGCTGTATCTAATAGATGCTGCAAATACTCGTCATCATCGGCGAAATCATCAGCCCTTACGTGCTTTTTGAAAAGTGCCAAACTCACTACTGCCATAACGTTATAACTTTATAAATTGTGATTACTTACTTAATCCATTGGTGCCTGCCGCTGCCGCTGCCGGGTCCTTAGACAACATGGCAAACGCCTCCTCACGCAATGTGGTAATAGCGTAGTCGGCATTGAGCACGAAGTCGATAGAGTTCTTACGTGCGAGTGTATAAGGGTCGATGATGATTGACATTTCACCAAACAAGCCCTGTGGGGCATACTTGAATGAGCCGAACAATACCGAGCCCTCAGCCACGTATGAGCTACAGAATACCGGTACACCCGAAATCTTGCCGTTCTCATCAACGATAGCCTGGTTTGCACCGCTCCACTTTGGCGTACCCTCCAAAAGTGCCTTTGTGGTCTCTGTCATTACGTAGCAAAGTCCCTCCGGCATGATGTTGGCGCCCAAAACAATGCCCTTGAGTGCAAGAAGCTCGGCGAGGGTAGGTGCTTCACCCTTATAAGTCTTCTTGTTAGCTGCCTTGAGGTTGACGAATGGGCCTACAAGATTTGTAGCCTTTGCCACCTTTACGGTGCTGAACATGATTTTATTCATAAGGGCGGCTGCCGCAACTGGCATATACTGGGTACATACAAGCTGCAAAAGGTCGTCGGTCTCGTTGAGCGCTTCACGTGTGATAGGCACGGCTACGCCCATACGCTCAGGCTTTGCGATAAGTTTTGTAACGTCAATCTTGGTATCACCCAGTTTTACGCCCTCATCATTGATGGTTGCCTCGAAAGTCTCGATTACAGGCCACTGATAGTTGCCTTTCAGTCCGGTGAGCAATGGCGAACCGATTGCCGAAAGAATGGTCTTTGCATACAATGGTTCTACGATGTCGCCCATGGTGACCGGTGACGGATTGGTAGAACTGCCCGGATTGAGATAACCCGAAGTGTTGCCGCCAAAGTCAGAAGCCACGGCGCGGCTGATTTTCAACTCAAAACGCTTGCCGTTCTTGATGCACTCGCGCATCTGCTTGTTAGCCTCCTCGATGTCCTCACGGCGCATAACCTCAATAGTAGGGGTAGCCGCCTTGATCTTCATTTCGAGGATGTCCATTTCACGGTAAAGGGCTTTACGCTCTCCCTTTTCCGCATCGGTGAAGTCTTCGCGCTCCTTGTCGTTCTCCAGGCCCTGCGCAATTTCTGCGAGGCGGTTTTTGATTACGTCCATGCGCTCGTAGGCTTCACGAAAATTAAACTTTTCCTTTTTCATCTGTCAATGATTAAAATTAGTAACTAAAAAACATATATATAGAAGCCGCCTCTACAGATTGCGGCTAACACTTGCTATACGCTCGCGCACCTCATTGATACGTTCACGCTTCTTGCTCTCGTCTATCTGCTTGGGCTTCGGCTGCTGCTCAAACTTGATGCCTGCCGCTTCCACCTCACGTTTGCTTACGTCTGTCTGCTCGTAGGCTGGGTCGGTGGTAATGGTAAAGTCGTAAACGTTGTCAATACGCTTCACGTGGCGCAAAAGAATATCCTCGCCGTCGTCGCCTTTCTCGTCCAGACGCTCGTAGCTCACGGCGTTCTCGCTGTCGTCCTCATCGGTGGAATAGATGAATGAGCACCCGGCAATATCACCACGGCTTACCAGTTCCAAAGCCTTGTCGCCGTCAACCGTGTGTGGCATTTCTGCCCAGAACTTAACGCCCACCTTGTCAACCTCGTAGCTTAAAGTACCATTGCCCTTGTTGCTTCGAGCCAAAACCAACTGGCGGTCGTGGAACATAGTAAGTTTGATGTCCTGCTTATCCAGCATCTCACGTGTAACACACCCAGGCTCCAGCACCTCGTAATAGTTGTTCCACCAATCACATAAAAGGCGGCTACGTACACCGAACTTCAGTGCATAGCCCTCAATCGTGCGGCTTTCCGCTCCGTCGGTAGCCTCACGAATGCGAAGCCCCGACACAATAGCTATTGTTCTTTTCTTTTTCATTCTCCGTTGTTTTTATCGTTGTTGTCATTTCCCTTTGCGGCTGTGCCCGATAGCTTTTCACTGCCCAGCGGTGCAAGATTGGTAGAAAGATAAACCGTATCGCCTCCGTCAATGGTAGGTTGGTTTTCCATCCTGCGCCAATCGTTCACGGTGTAAATTCCGCTCTCGATCGTCTTTTTCTGATAATCGGCGAGTGACTGCAAATCCATTGAGTAAATACCCCGGCGGTCAAACAGAAAACGGCGTTTGCAGCACAAAGACCGCGGTATCAGCTTTCGGGTCAGTTCGCATTCTATACGCTTCAATATCGGGTTGAGCGTGTTGGAAAGAAAAGCCACGTTTGCCATTTCGGCACTTTTGTAGTTGCTGCTCGTATCATCGAACACGAAAGACGGGTGAACACCAAAGAAACGGCATATTTCGCGCACCGTAAACTTTCGGCTCTCCAGAAACTGCATATCAGTAGAAGAAAGCGAAATTTGCTTAAAGTCCACCTGACCGGGCAAACTAACTATGCGCTCGCCCCGGCTGAAACGGCTATCCACGCTTTCGGCGGTCTTCTCCAGTTCCTTGTCCTGGTACTCGCCAAATCCCGTAGTAGTCTTGTCGTTGCTGATAATGCCGCGAACACTGCCGCCATTGGTAAACCGGTTCTCCGTCTCCGCATCTCCTGCCGTGGCAATATCCATCGTGCGCCTTGCGTGGGTCAGCACGCTTTCGCCCCTGCGCCCGTCTGAGGAATGCAAGTAAAGGTGTATGATGTCCTTTTCCTCGAATGTGCCGAACACTCCATTATAGGCATCGGCTATGTAGTAACGGCTGTTCAGTGGGTCGTGGGTCACGGTATGAGGTCGGCAAAGCACTAAGTCGGTCAACTCTCCCAGTACATAGCGTGGGTAGATGTAGGCATTTCCCTCAATGAGCATCAGGCGCACCGCCATCGTCCAGAAGTCAAACGCCGACATTTCGGGTTGAGGCTGCACGGTCAGAAGATAATGCAGATCACTTGCCGTGTCTTCCTGATAGCGTCCATCCCTGCACCGCATGTACTGCAAACGTAGGCTCGCCACGCTCTCGCTTAGAAGCGTCACGCACCGATATACCGCTGCAACCGTCATGGCATCACCGCCCCAGGCTGAAAACACCGCCACACTGCCACCAGTCCTTACGGTGGTGGGGCGCGCGGTGTCGGCTGTGTCAGCACCTGTTGCCTCACGGCTGAAAAATCGTTTTATACTGTTCAGAAATGTTGCCATCTGTCGTTTCATACAAAACCGCCAAAGTTACGACAATTTGAATGCTGTCAACTATCTTACTGTTTTCGCTCCGGCGGTGTTCTGTCCTTTAAATTATGAGTAAAATATCCGAGGCCCTCATGCCAAACGGCTAATGAGCCGCTACAAAAATACAATCGTATTTTGCAAAATCCAAATGCCGTTGGGCGCATCGTGGCGCACGTTGGCGCAACGTGGTAAAATTATTAGTTTTTTAAGAAAATAGTTTTTGGCTGTTAGGCTAAAAGGCACAAAAAAGCCGCATCGGGCGTTAACCCGACACGGCTAAAGATAACGCCCTAACGGCGTTTATATAAAGTGAACTTGAAAACGTAGCGTGTGAAATTCGATATTAAGCAAACTGCACTGTGCTTAGATCCTTGCCAAAAGCGTGGATAGAGTCCATAATCTTCTTTACGGTCTTTGGCGACGGATTGCGACGCCCTGTAACGTAGTGGCTAAGCTGCTGTGGGTTTACACCCGTCAGACGTGACAAACCCGCCAATGAAAGCACCTTTGAGTAATAGGCAAGAAATGATGCCATATCATAGACGTAGCACATTTCCACTTCCTCAAATGGCTCATTATGCCGTGCATACGATTTCTTTATGTCCTCGTAGCCACCTTCGAAATAACGTTTGGCCTCTTCCACGCTCTTGCCTGTACCTGTTACCAGATAACCCAAATCATCGGCATCGCTGTAAATGCTATACGTTCCGTCGCCTGCTCTTTCGATAACTGCCTTAACCTGTCTCATTGTTGTATCTCCTTAATGTTCTGTTTATAAATCTGTTTTGTAAAAGACGGGGGCTTAAATAAGCCCTGCCGCCCTCTTGATGCTCCGTAACGTTCCGGTTGCCACTTCCTGCGAATGATGGTGGCTCATTGGAAACCTTACTCCCGTCTTGGGGTTTATCCATAGCGGATGCCCCGCCTCTGTCTCGCCTGTGTCGTAACACCCGGCTTTCTTTACCAGTCTTTCAAGTTCGTTGTACTTCATTTTGTCTTTTGCTTTATTAAATTTCACGATGCAAAGATAATGATATTTATTTGAATATCAAAATAAATAGGGTAAAATGTTATTGATATTAATATCATTTAACGGAAAAAGCCGCTACACCATTACGATGCAGCGGCTATGTATGTGGGTTATGGTAATGTCGGGATCGTGTCCCTATGGCTTGTTGGTCACCGTCTTTATAACGGCATCCTCGGTGAGCCATTCAAGCGGATACATGGCATCAAGCAAACCGTGTATTCTCAACTCGTAGTCGGGTGGAAGTTCCTCCAACAACCATTTCACGTAGTCGCGTGTCTGCCTGATCGCATCACGGAACGTGTCGGCATTATATACCGGCATTCCGTCACGGTCTGTTATCACCAGACTTGTAACTTTCTTAGGCTTCTTGTATCTCATATCTGTGTCCTCCCTTGTTTTACTCGTCCGCGTCCTCAATCCAACAGTAGTTAAGAAGATACTCCAACGTGCCCTGCACGCTTCGCACCTTGCTCGCACTTACCTTCACGTCCTCCGGCAAACCTGCCATGAGGTCGTTAACGAAATCGTACACCTCGGCGATGTTCTTCTTTAAATCCTCTGCATCGGTGTTCACGTTGCTACTTACTAAAATAGTGTCCTTGTGTTTCTTATCTGTAACTATCATATCTTATTCTCCTTTATTCATTAAGTTCATTAAATTGTCTGTATCCATTCCCATCATCACGCCCACGGCCTTTACAAAACGCTGCATAAGGTCGGTTGGGGTCTGTGGCATCGTTGCCGCTGTCGGCTTGCCCTGCTGAGGCTTTGCCGTCTCGGTCGGTGTCGGTGGGGTGGTAGGGACCCTGTCCTCCTTTGCGTCCTTTGGATGCTGTGGCAATGCAAGCTGCTCACGGCTCAACCCTGTGTTGTTGCCGAATGCCGCCAATACCTGTTTGTGTACCTCGCTGCTGATGGACCACGTACGCTTACACATGAGGGCGAAGCCACCAACTGTAATGTAATAGCATCTGTTGGCTCTCTTGCAATTGGTCTTCTTCGCCCAATCGTCCGACTTGATAAACATACGGCTTGGGCGGCTCGAATACTTGAACATACGCTGCACGCTGTCCATCACGTCGCCATGTCTGCGCCCTGTCAGTCTTGCCAACGTGCGTGAACTGATTACACGCTTGCCGTTCATTACCTCCACGATGCCGTCCTCTGCTGTGGCGGTCTGCTGCTCGGTTGTCTGTGGCTCTGCCTGGCGCTTTCTGCTCTTGGCTGGCGGCATAGCTGCCACGCGTGCATCTATCGCCGCCTCCTCTCGATCCTCTCGCTCCAGAAGTTTCTCGTACTCCTCGGCTTCCTTTCTGTCGTGCTCCTCAATGGCTTTCGCCATCTGCTCGGCTCTTATCTTAGCCTCCATTTCGTTGAACGCCTTGATGTAAGCCTCTTTCCACTTCGCTGCCGTCTTTCCGGTAAAACCCATAACAAGAAACATGAAGCCATCACGGGTAATGTAATACATTGGCAATTTTTTGCTACCATTGTTAGGTAACTGCTTGATAATGTGCGACGGCTCAAAATTGAGCTTTCGGAAATCATCACTACATTCAAGGTTCTGAATGTCTCTTAAAACATTCTTGTGTTGCTTTCCGAAAACCTCCGCTACTCTCAAAGATGTAGTAACGGCGTGCTCGTTTTCTACTGCTACCAAACTTAACTCTTGGCCGGTGGGTGCAACCTGCACCACTTCCGCTACCTGCTCTACAGGATTTTGATCTGATACGTTACTTGACATAACAATATGAATTTGACAAAAACGAAAAAACCGCGCTACGTGCTGTCAGGTCTCATATTGCAAGAACCCCGGGGCATTTCTGCTACCCGACACGGCGCGGCTATCTCTTTATATAGAAATATCCTATTATACTTACTATGGCATGGATACAAAAATAGCCGCTACGTTACGGTGAACGGCGGCAACATCTGTACCGCAATATGAAATTTGACACTGCAAAGATACATAAAAAAGTTTAAAGCACCAAAGATTTTCGGTAAAAAGTTACTTACTTATACCAAATTTAACGTTTTGCAGCTTTATTTGATAGGAAAAGGGCACGAAAAAGCCCCGATAGGCACCAGCCTATCGGGGCTATATCCTTATTTCCATTTATCGGGTTTGGTGTAAACCTTATCTCCGTCCGTTATCGTATCATCCATTTGGGCGGTAACAAACTTGTTGTAGTTCTTTTCAAGCAAAGTAACCTTTCCTTTGTGCGCCTTGATGTTGTTCGCAATGTCACGGCTGTATATCGACGGTGGAAAATATGCCCTCACCTGTTTGCCTGGGCAATTGTGCTGTATAAATTCCACTGGTGGCAAAAGGTCGCTATCGCCACTTACCAAAACCACGATGTCCGTTTTGTCCATGACGCAATCGGCAAGCATACGGATGGATATGTTTACGTCCGTCTTCTTCTCTTCTGGTCTGATGATTGCGTATTTGCATCGTGGGCACTTGATTTCCTTTGAGATGTATTTGCCCCTTACGACTTCAAGCCTATCACCATTAAGCAACCGATTGGCATTGAGGAAAGCACTTTGATGTCTGCTTTTCTCCTTGTTGAGTGGTGAGGCGGTGAAATATATGACTTTTGCCAACTCCTGGCCCTCACCGACAAATTGCCCGAAAAACTTAACGAGGTCTATCCAATAGCCCTTGTACCACTTTGCATTTACCTGCTTGGCTGTCCTTAAACCATAGTAAAAGTTAAAGCCGTCTATATAAACCGTTACACGTTTTGCCATACTGCTAAAAATGAAAAAAGCTGCCACCGGGACAGCTATGCCCATTCAAGAAAGAATGGGGATTCGTAATAATTTGCTGCAAAGATACATAAAAAAGTTTAAAGCACCAAAGATTTTCGTGAAAAGTTACTTAGTTACTTATATTTTTTTATATTTTTGCATTCAAATTATAAATTTTAAGAAAAATGATACTTGAAACAATAAATTCTCTTTTGGTGCTGTATGGCTTGATTGTTACGGTTGCCGCCATATTGATGTATGCAAAACAATGGCAGATGGCGAGCGATATTAGGGCTATACGCAACCATTTCATTAAGGCGAATGAGCCGATTAGTACAACTACGCAGTTGGCAGAAGAAACCGACTATGATAAACGCCTCGATAATGTTAAGCCCGGTGACAAAGTAAAAAGGGCTTATGACGGCAAAATTATGACCGTTGAGGCTGTTTGCCCTGATGGCATTTGCTGCTACGCTGGAGTTATAGACGGAAAGCAAACATACCCAAAATCTTCTCTTGAATATATTGTACAATGAAAAATCTGTTATTTCTTTTGTTCGCCGTAACGCTTTTTTGTTGCTGTTCTTCTGACAATGACGGCAACAACAATCTTAACGGTTTTGAACTCTATGAAGGAACGTGGGGGCCTGTATCATATACGTTGAAAGGCAAAGTATATCCATGCGATCCAGAATATCCTAACATCAACAATATTGACCGCCTTGTGTTTCTCAGGTGGGAAGACGATAAAGTAATCATACGGTACGAATATTTCTACAATGGAGAATGGAAGCACCGTACCGACAAAACATTTATCTGGCATAATGGCAAGTTCTACAAAATTAAACTTGTAGGCTCTTCAAATGTAGAAATGGGCGAACCATATACTGCCATAACAATAGATGGCGGCTTTATGTATAACTCCGACTATGAGGGTGTGAAATTCAAGAAAGTGCGATAAAACAAACATAAGCCCCGATAGGTTGCTGCCTATCGGGGCTATATCTTAGTATTGGCAATAAAAAGTACAACCCTTGAAAGGTCTATTGTTTTTTATTGTTGATAAATATAGATGCGATGCTTGCAACGGCGGCGAGACCAAAGACACCGGCAAACCCTGCACGATCAAGATAAAGGGCGTAAGCCGCAAGACCAATTGTAACAACAATAGACAAAAAGGCAAAAAACATTCCCCACCAATTCATTCGTCCCACCTTATGCTCATTATAGCTAAGTATCTTTAGCTTTTTCTCATCTTGTTTGTGACGGTGCTGTTGTTCACGCTCCGACGATTTAATGAGAAAATCAACTATCTTAGGGTCGATTTTCTGATACTCCGCTAACTCTTGTGGTGCTGGCAGTATGTTGTCGTCTACCGAAACGGTCTGCTCTATCTGGTTGCCCACGGCATCGCCATTGGCGATGTTGGTGCCTTTAATTGAATATGATTGCTTAGCCATTACTTAATTTTAAATTTTCAAATGCCCTACGCACGTCGTGCGCCACGTTGTCACGGTCTTTTCTGAGGTTCTCCATATCGGTGCGCCGATTTGATGGCATTGAGAAAAACTCATGCTTTAATGCCTCAATTTCGGGTGAATTCTCCTTGTATTTGTTAGAAGAAGCACTGCGCAAAACGGAAACTCCATTCTTGACGAAGTGGGTAATATCGTTGATGATGCACATAATTTTAACCTCCTTTTAAGATTATTTTTATATTACTTTTGTCCAACTCTGTAGATCTTTCTCATGTTAGCGTTGATAAATCCGCATGACGCAACGGGCGGCAAGACCTTTGCCCCGTTATTTGGAGTTAAATGCCAAACGAGTTGCGCCCTAACATACACGTTCTTTCTCCTTGGAGTTGGAATACGACACGGCTGTACCGAAATTCTCCCTAACGAATTCGGCGTACTCAATGACATCGGGGCCAATCTCATTGAGATATTCTATTTCTCTCCAATCCTTTTCGATTACATCCTTTGGGGTGTTCTCGAAGTAATCTTTGAGGCTTTCAAAAAGATTTCCCATAATTCTTAATTTATTTAATGTTTTGTTTAATGTTTTGTACTTTTGGACTGCAAAATTAATATTTTTAATTCAAACAGCAATATTTTTTGCCCGTTAGTTACTTACTTATACGAATATTTAACACTAATCGTCCTAAAAAACTCATTCTAAGCGCATTTTGCGGCAAAAACACGTAAACTGGTTGTAAACGAGTTTACAACTGTTACACTATTGTTTCACACCGCAAACGCCAAATTATCGGTACGGAAAACGGCGATTTCCATACGGCAAACCGCCGATAACCGTACCGATAATCTCACGGCTCACCCAGGGCATCCACTATCAGGCGCACTTGTGCCGGTGTAAAACTGCGGCTGCGCTCTGTGTAACCAATGGCGACAAGCTGCTCCATAAGCCCGGGGTATAGGTGCATCCATCGGCGGAATTTCTTCCACGCCGATTCGGGCATGATGCAATTACAGTACTTTGACGCAAGTTCCATGCGGCCGTACTCCTTTATCTTGAAATTATCTTTGTTCTGTTCCATGGGTGCAAAAGTAAGGAAAACAAACGTGAAAATACAATTAATCGCCGCCTACAACAGACGGTAACAGGACACAACGGCACGCATCCGGATTCTTGCCAAAAATGGCTGCTATCTTTGTGGCGGCAATAGTGCCAAACAACCTTTTAAACGCAAATAGTATGATACGTTACAAGAAGTACAAAAGCAATCAGACGGGCGTAACCAAAAACAAGTGGTACGGCCGTGCCGTTACCGAACTTATGGAGTTTGAGGAATTCGTAAAGCACATGGCAAACCATCACTGCGTGTTCGGTGAGGCCACAATCCGCGGCGTGCTGATCGAGATGCAGATTTGTATGCGTGAGCTGCTGCTGGAAGGCAAGGCGGTACGCCTCGACGACCTCGGCATCTTCCGCATTGGCCTGGAAACCTCAGCGGCTACCACCGCCAAGGAGTTTACCGCCGACAACATCAAGGCTGTACGCCTTAACCTCTATCTCGGCAAACGCTTCCGTGCTGCGGACCTCTACAAAGATGCCAAGTTCCGTGAGGCCGGCAAGTATGATGGCGGCGGCGACGATGGCGGCGAGACCGCCGGTACCCACGATGAGGGTAGCAACACCAGTGGTGGCAATATGTCGGATTTCGGCGGCTCCACCGATGATTCAGCCGATGTTGGGCTAGAGTAATGGCTTCTGTAATTAGTGGCGAAATATCGTCAATAATGCCGTTTTTAGGCGTTTTGACGGCATTTCGCCACTCTTCCGTATAGTTTTACCTCTCGTAGGTATAAAGTAGCCCTAACGTCATTAAAAGCGTTATCGCCCCATCTATCTTGCGGTATTGTGACACTTTGAGCGGCTTTTTGTTCTCCAGATTGTCGGTATCTATCACGCAATTTTCCAAACAGAAAGCATTAATAGGGTTGTCGTTAAACTCTATCTTTACCGGGTCGCTCCATGCAAGCATCTCAAAACTTTCTACTGGTAGGTTAAAGTTTCCGTAGGTCTGACTAAATGGGGTTAGCACGTTCCTCGCTCCGACTGACTTTAAGATACTCGTTAGCTCCTGCGCCTTGTAAGCATCATAGCCAATACGGATAATATTAACCAACTTACTGCGTCGTAATATATCCTCGGTGATCATCGCCGTGTCTATCTTCTGCCCTTTGCAGAAAATAAGATACCCTTTTTCGTTCCAAAGCCTATAAAGCTGCTCGTTGGGATGCCCTTTTAACGCTCCCTCTGGGAAATAGTAATCAGTATGCGTGTAAAACTTCTTATTGCCCGATAGGTACACGGTATAGGATACTGCGCTGAAATCATCATGCACCGACAAATCAAACGCCACGGCACAATCTGGGTGGCCCTGCACCTGATCTATACAGAAATTGCCCAATAATTCTTTTGCCTTTTCGTGGGTAAACCACGTTTTTTCGTCGTTTATCGTAAAAATATTAAGCAATTTCGTGCGAAAAGCCAACATATTTTCGGCAGATAACTGGGCGGTCTGATACTCATTTTCGTAGTAGTCCGGTTGCACCGTGATACCCAAATGCGGCTGTACCTTTGCCCACGTCTCCGGGCTGTCTTCCACATCGTCCACATCAGGCATGAATATAGATGCAAACATGGTGTCGCTCTCTGCCTCACCTCGTAGTACCGCCATTACTCCGTCAAGTTCGTGGGCAAATGGACCATCTACCACATCGCTTGCCGTGGTGATAATGATTGTTAGCGGCTCACGTCTTGGTCCCATTGAGGTAGTCAATACGTTTTTAAGGTCTGCGCCGTTCTTGCCTGCCGTGTTTCGGGCCTGGGCGTATTCGTCCATTATCACCAATGAGGCAAACAAACCATCTTTGGTTTTGGCGTTGGCGGTCAAACATTGTATGAGGCTATCACGTCCACGGTCTTTGAAAGTAATCTTTTCACGATTAACCCTAAAGTGCTTTTCCTTGGGGTCAATATCAAACATGATGTTTCGTATCTCATCAAAGCATATTTTCGCCTGATCGTAGCTATTTGCGCCCACGTATGCTTGGGCGTTGTTGTCGCCGAAAAGCATATCATAAACCGCCAAAGCTGCGCACGATGTCGTTTTGCTAAACTTTCGGGGCACGAATAGGTAGGCGGTACGTATCAGTCTGCGCCCATCGGCTCGGGCAAAGCCGTAGATATTGGCAAACTGGTAGGCTTGCACTGGGGTTAGCTTGTAGCGTGTGCGCCCTCGGATGCCGCTAAACCGCAAAGCCTCGTAGAACTTGAAAAAACGCTTTACTCGCTTGGGCTTCCAATCGTACTTATCAAGCATCTGCAAAAAGCGTCTTACTCCCAATACCTCATACAGGTTGTGTGCGTCTGGGTGGTCTATCACTCCAAACACATAATCGCCGATACGCTTATCTGTATCAATAAGCGCACGGCGGTAGCGGTCGGCGTATATATTGTGCCCCTGCTGCAACTGCTCCGATACCTCGGCTTTCAGTTGTCGAAATCTTCCTTTTTCTTCTTCTGTCATTCGTCGCCCTCCTGCATCGCTGCCATAAAGTCGTTAAAACTATCGTTGTCATTCTTTCGTTCCTTGCTCTCGGTGTTCATGCCCAAAGCCCTTAACGCTTTCTGTCCCTGCTGCAACAACTCGATATATAGCTTTTCTTTCGGGTCGATCGTCTTGCGCTCGTTGCCCTCCCTGCTATATTCCACGTTTACGGCCTGGTGTCCGTCTGCCATGATCTCATCGCCCAAAATGTCGGCACGTACCAACAACTTAGCCGTAATATCCACTTGGTATGTAAGTTCGGCCGTATACTTGCCTTGCTTCTTTAACAACTTCACGATATACGCTTTCTTGCTCTTAATCTTGGCAGCTATCTTTTTGTTGTCTTCCTCGGTGGATGGCTCCGGCAAGGTCTGGCTAACTGGCAATGGGTCGGCGGTCTTTGGCTGCGCCTTGTCGCTGTAACCTCGCTTCTTGCCCTTGGTCTTCAGATAGAAGATAATAGCCGTTGTGTCGTTTGCATTTATCGACTGCATCAACTTACTTTCAACGAAATCTACCTGCGTCTCGGTGATCTCGTCCACTTTCTCCTTAAACTCTGGGTCGGCGTTGTACCATCGGTAATAAGTACTGCGCCCTATGCCTATCGCCTCGCACGCTGTGGCTATGATGCCGTAGCCATGCGCCAAAGCCTCCAAAAACTTTTCTTTCTTTTCTTCCATGCTGCGTTACTTTTCAAATGAGCGGATGCCATCGAAGTAGTCTTTGTAAAACTCAAACAGTCCCTTATCAACTGTTATACTTCCCTGTTCCGTTCTTGGGTTAGTGTTAATGTTTGCGCTTGTCTGTATGCCGAAATAAAAGCCCTCATCGTAGTTGCACCCTGCGTATATCTTGCTGTGGTTCTTGAATACTGCGGCACGTCCTGCCTCTGGGTGTTCCTGATAGAACTTTTGTACCATCTGCCATTCAATCTTATAGCTGCCCGGGAATATCTCGCCCAAATACATATCAAGTTTTTTAATGTGACCTTGCTCGTACCATTGCCGTACCTGCAAAATATCCTCTGCCGCCATGCACCATGTAGATAACAAACAATAGTCCAAATCGTGATGATTAAGCACCACTTTCAGGTAACTAAGGCTGTCCACGTCTCCGGCGGTGATAAAATTGTAGGTGGTATGGTCTTGCAGCTTGACGTACTGCATTGCCTCCAGTAACTTGACCTCGCTAAATGCCCGGCGGTACTCGTAGCGTTGCGATAACTCGGTACACTCCTTTGTACGTCTGTGCGCTCGCTTTGCCTGGGCGGTTGTTTCGGCTGTGGTTTCTTCCGGCTCCACCTCATCGGGTGGGGGGGCTTGGGTCTGACCTGCGCCAAAGCTGCCAAATCCAAAGCCTGTGCCATCTTGGTTTCCAAACTTCATAAATCTTGCTTTTTAATATTAACCTACGCACGTGGGCGTTTTTATATCGTGCCAACTATGCCGGGGCTTTGCATCTGGGCAAAATCCCCCACGGCCCAAAAATCGGCTCACGTGTGGAAAAGGGGGTTGGTGAGGTTTAACCGTTGGGGTGTACCCCATTAAAAAATAGGCCCCCCGGGTCTCACCTTGCAACCTCATTTCAAAAATTTATTCACAAATCTTTTCAGGTGCTCTTTGGCTCTGTTCTTTGCTTGAACTTTGCCACACCTGCCCATGTCCGTATGTACCTTAACGTGGCAATCGTGGCATAGGGCTTTGAGGTTAAAGTAATCAAACATCAGGCGTTCTTTTTCCTGCCTTGTTAGTCCATCCTCAACCGGGATAACGTGGTGTATCTCGGTGGCTGCTGCCACTCTGCCCAATTCCTCGCACCTCTCGCATAGTGGCGTATCATTGAGTTTGTCACGTCTCAATCGTAGCCACTTGGCCGTATGTATCAGCCTTATGTAATCTTTATCCTTTGCCATACTCTAATATTCGTCTTTGATGTCTATTGTTGTGTGATACTTCCTTACCAAATAGTTGAGGCTATCCAACAAAGATTGCTGTACGCCCTGCTTACCGCTTAATGCCGTGTTGGCTCTCTCATCTACGGTGTTGGCACAAATCAACTTATACACCTGTACTGGGTACTGCTGCCCCTGTCGGTGTAATCGTGCGTTGGCTTGTTGGTATAACTCCAGATTCCAACCTGTGCCAAACCATACGATGTAGTGCCCACCTTGCTGCATATTCAAGCCAAACGCCGTGCTCATAGGGTGAGCCAATAGTACGTCTATCTTTCCGTCGTTCCATTCTCTCAACTCCTTTTCACCCTCGTATGACTTGACGGTATAGCCTTTCAGCTTCTTTGTGATACGTGTTACATCATGCTTGAACTGATAGAAGACTAACACATGATTGCCGTTTGCAGCTTCCACGATCTCGGCTAACTTATCCAACTTCTCATCGTGTATTTCGTGTACGTCCTTTGCCTCATCGTATATCGCACCGTTGGCAAACTGGCTTAACTTATTCATCAGCCCGGCGGCACTATTCGCTAAGATATTGGCATTTTCTCCGGTATGCAATTCGGTAAACTCCAAAACCTTTTCTTTCTCAAACTTGTTGTATGCCTCCATCACCTTTGGCGACAAAGTAAGTTTGGTTTCGTGGGTGATCATGTCCGGCAACTGCAAATAGTCCTTTGCTTGCATAGATAGACAAATATCAGAAATCTTGTTTTTGATGATGTCCTCACACCCCTTTTTGATGTCGCAGCGTACTATTACGTTGTTCCACTTGTGGGTCTCAAAATAAGTTTCACGATACTTCGTTACGCTCGTGCCCAAACGTTCGCCCATGTCTATACAGTACATTTGCGCCCATAGGTCTATCAATCCGTTAGGTGCTGGCGTTCCTGTAAGTCCGATAACTCGACTAACCGTTGGTATGGCTGTACGCACCGCCTTAAATCGGTTTGACTTAGAAGACTTGAAACTGGTTAGCTCATCAATCACCAACACATCAAACGGCAACTGACCGCCATACTTTCCGACTAACCAAACAAAGCTATCACGTCCGATAACGTAGATGTCCGCTTTAGATACCAACGCCAAATTACGCTGCTTCTCTGTGCCCATCACCTTTGCCACTTTCAGGCTTTGCAAGTGATCCCACTTTTCTGCCTCGGTAGTCCATGTTGTTTCGGCTACCTTTTTCGGTGCTACCACCAAAGTACGGCTTACCTCGCAATCATCCATCAATTGTTGTATGGCTGTAAGTGTAATAACACTTTTTCCAAGTCCCATATCTAACAGCAACCCACATCGTGGATGATCCAATACCCATTGTATAGCTGCCCTTTGATAATTATACGGTTTAAATTTCATAGTCCTTATGTTCATTATGCCATTTGGCGTGTAACTTCTGACTGGCGAAAACTATTAAGTTTTCTGGTCTGTTATCTCTTTTGTCTCCGTTAATGTGGTGTACCACTTCGCCCGGCTTTAACGGTCTTCCCAATTTCTTTTCGGCTTCGATTCGGTGGGTATGTCTGCCAAACGTCTTGGTGTACGTCTTGCCTTTTCCTTTACCCAAATGGGCTTTACGTTCTGCCAATCTTCTTTCGGGTGTCATAGCCGTTGGGTTGTGGGTGTTGTTATAGTTTGTCATTCTCTGACTTGTGAACTGTTTAGAACACTCAACACAACAGAAATTATGCCCAAACACATAGTCATTCCATCTTTCAAACTCCTTACCGCAATTGTCGCACTTTACCAAAGTAACCTTTGCTAAGTGCCTGTGTTTCTTGCAGCAATAATTTTTAGTCTTAACCGTACTTGGTTTCTTGTCAAACCATTCTCCGCAATAATCACACAAAACTTTCATTGCTCTGCCCTCCAAACTTTAATTAATTCGTCGATCGTCTGTTTGTTGTCGATTGTATAGACTTCGTGGCCCATGCTTACCAACTCATTTTGTCTTATGGTTTGTATCTTCGTTGGCTTCTTGCCTTTACTTTTCAACTCCACCCAAACAACCTTACCACCATGTAGGCATACCACTCTATCAGGATAGCCCACCATGTTTGCATTTGAGTATTTGAGGCAAAGGCCACCAATGGCTTTCACCTCTTGCACCAAATATTTTTCTATCGCCTTTTCTGATACCTCGGCGTGGCGTGTTATTGTTTCTAACTTCTTCATATTTTCAACTTTCGCCATGTAAACATTCAATTTTCAACTTTTCTATATACGTGTACGTATGTGGGTAAATATATAGTTTATATATGTATATAGTATATATAACACTACTATTCTACTTATACTATATTTTATTGTTTACATTGTTTACATATATAGTTATGTATTGATATTCAGTACTTTAGCCGTAAACAAAGATGTAAACAAAGGTGTAAACAAATAAACTATCTATTGTTTTTGTTTACTTTTCCCTTTTTGTCGTTTCTGCCTTTATAGCCCTGTAAACAACTTCGTTTACATTTTCTTTGTTTACGTCTTCGCCACCTTATAGGTCGCTTTCGTCGTCTTCCTCTGGTCTGCTAAATGCCCTTTGTGTTCCGTATATCGGAAATCTTGCAGACGATAATTTTAGCCAACCTAAATCGCCTAATACCTTATTAACCCTACGTGCTTCGTACTTATACCCTTTATCTGAAATGTTGATACCCATCATTTCGCAAAGAAATTCAGCGGCACACACTTTGGTACGTATTTCTACACCTGTTTCGTCTAATGGGTCGGGGTTCTTTATGTATGCCCGGCGGCGGTTTAAGTCCCACGTATTCCAGTCGGTCGGTAGTTTCATATCCAAAAACTCCTGTACTAAACCCTGTAATGGGTCGTCGCAATTGTCGTTAAATTGCTGCTGTCGTTTCTTGGCTGCTTCCTCCAGACTATCCGACAAAGCCAATTTCTCACCGTCCTTATATCGTTGCACGGCTTCCGCCCATAACTGGTTACGATCGGCTTGCAAAGCTGCTCTGAAATCGGGGTACTTTCTGTACTTAGCATCAACCTCAATTACCCAAAAGCGGCGGTTTCCGGTCTCACCCTTTAAGAAATATGTTTCGTTGGTCGTACCGCAAAAAACGCATTGCCTCGGGTGGGATTCCATCACGCTGCCGTATGCCGGGCGGTACATATCATTCTGACGGCTTATGTAGGCTTTCACCTGCTCAACGTCTGACCGCTTGATACTGCCCAACTCCGGTAACTCGATAACCCAACCGTTCCGGGCTTGCTCCATGCCTTTTGTACCCTCCATTGTCACCAAACTATCGCTAAACCAATCGCCGCCCATCACATTGAAAAGCGTCGATTTACCGATACCCTCGGCTCCGGCGATAATCAGGCAATAATCATACTTGCACCCTGGGTTCATCACTCTTGCTACTGCCGCCGTAAAGTGCTTACGTGTCATTGCTCTGTTTAGCTCATTATCTTCTGCACCTACGTAATCAATAATCAGGCGGTCTAAGCGTGGCACGCCGTCCCATGTAAGACTATTGAGGTAATCACGTATCGGGTGTACTCTGTGACGTGTAACGACTGCCACCAAAGCATCTTTGATTTTGTCCTTTCCGGTCACTCCGTATTTCTCATCTAAGTATATCCTTAGATTTGCATCATCAGTATTACCCCATTGTGTCGCCTCGGCATTCCACGGCAAACCACCTGTTATGTAGTTAAACCCATTAAACAGATTTTGCCATATATGGTTTTTCAACCTTGGGTCGTTCTCCAGTATAGCAATAATATTGCTTGCTGTTGATTTGATGCTGCCTTTTTTGTCAAAGTCTAATTCAGCCATCCACTTATCTGTATTTTCAGATACTGCGCTGTCCCCGGCTTCCTCTGCTTCGATGTCGGCAAAATCGTCATCGGCCTGGCCCTGCCGTTCTTTAGTAAGTAAGATTCTTACCTTTTTATCCTTGGCTACGAAATCCTGCATTTTCAGGTACGACGGCAACCGTGTGTTGTCTGTTATCTTCGTGCCCTCATCCTGCACACCATATAGATGTATTCGGCAAAGGTCGAAAGCGTTGCAAAGCTGCTTACTCGCCGGGTCTGTTTCGTGGTTACTGTATGCAAACTTACCCTCATAGCAAACCAAACCTGCCGCCACACTGCCATTAATGTATGTATATCGCCCATCGTGGGCGGTCTTCTCGTACACATCAGGTAGAAACGTGTCGATTGCATCCTCTATTGAATAGGCACGGCAAAAAGCACCAATTAAGCCGGGCTTTTCGGTCGGATCACCTACCTTTTTCAATTCGTGTACGATGATGTCACCCTCTCGGCTCGATACTGGCCAAAGTGCCACATCTTTATAGTCGTGGTACTGCTTTAGAAATTCATCAACGTTGCACGCCTTGCCGTCTTGGTACTCAAACACATATTCGCCGTCTCTGCTTGTAGATGGATAATAAAACAATCTCGCTAATTGATAGGTGGTATCGTCGAACACCTCGATATTAAGTTTGCTTGCTATCATCCTGCAAAGCGGCTCGTATTCATCTGGGCGTACCTGACGGCTCAATGGGAACACCAAACGAAAGCGTGGGTTTTCCGGCGTGTGCTTGTGTGTGCTGTATAGCATCGCCGCAAAGTCAAAGTTTAACGTGAACTCATCCCAAAGGTCGGGTGTACCGTAGTCAATATCAAGCGTGGCAATACTTCGCCACATCACGTTAGCGGTCTTTCGTGTGCCACCTGATAGGTAGCCACCGACAAAACCGCCCACGTCCTTTATACTGCTTTGCTCCTCCCTGCTCATCTTGGCGTACTCGCTTACGCTTTCCGTTGTTCGCTTCGTTTCGCTGCATCGCTCTACCAACTTCGCCCATGTGGTCGCTTTGTTCTTCCACTTCTTAGCTATACGGCTATGGGCTGTTGCTATGTCGATCGGGAAATCATTGTTTAACTTTATCTGTACCATGTGTCAATCTTTCTAAAGATTCATACGATAACTTATCTAAGATGCCCTTAAAGTATTTAGCATCTTCCTCGGTGCTTGCCTTGATAGTAACCGGGCGCATACCTGTTTTGCCTATTGGTGGGTGTACCACTAACTCAAATGGTCGCGGCTCATCGTCCAACTGCTCGAAAAGGTATTTAATGCTGCTTGCCTTAAATACCATAAACCTTATATGTTTGAAATCTTCTGCCATATTGTTTTACTTTTTAAGATGATCGGGTAAAAACGAAAGTATATATTTTATATTGTTGCACCCAATTCCCTTAATGCAATTTGTCCGCAACTCATGCCGTCGAATAAAGAAAGAATAACCATATTATAAGTACCAAATCTTAAAATACCGCCAATCAATGCAACCGGGGCACTGTTCGCAAACTTCACACTCTGATAGATGGCAAACTCCATAACCGGGTTTGTCTTCATCAGGATCGTATGATAGGCACGTTTTGCAGTACATCTTTTTCATAACTGGCGGTATTGGTGAATAAATGGCACGGCTTTCGCCGTGCTAAAGATTAAAAACTAAAATATTAAGGGCTAAAAAATAAATGCTGACACTGCCCTAACTCTGCACGTGTCGCTGGCCTTAGTGGTCCAATGGTACGCACTACCGACGTTGAGGTACAGACCCCATGCGTAGGCAGCACTGCCCTCGGTAGAAGTCCAATACCAACGGTCTTGCAGTTTATCGCCCTTGGCAAACTCCAAAGCTGCATTGATAGCCTTTTTGTTGATAAAGATACGGTACAACTCGCCTAAAGATGGTATGTACCAATCATCGGCTAACTTTATCTGTGGATTCAGAATACTACGTAAATGGTTGGTGTTTCTTGCTCCGTCTATGTCTGTTACTGCATCGTCGTAGTTGTCGGTATAGTAGGCTTGGTCGTTTTCCTCATCACCATTTGCCTTTGTTGTTAGCGTAATACCATCGCCGTTAGCCTCATCGTGTAAAGCTATCTTAATGCCAAAGCTACCCATCTTCAAACCGATAGCCACTACCTCGCTATCCATATTATCGTCTTTTGTGTACTCCAGTTCAAACAAAGTTGCTTTGCCGTCGGCGTGCACTAAATAGATGCCGTCCTCCATATTGCCGGATTTTGGTAACTGCGCCTGTACTGGCTTTTCGTCCTTACCCATCACAAAGGTATTGGCTTTCTCCGCATCTTCCACGTTGCCACACCACTGCAATAACTCGTATCTGAATTGCTGCACGTCTGATAGTGCCTTACTTGTCTGTATCTCCATTTTTGTATATGCTTTATATTGTTACTAATCTTCTTTATACCACGCCCACGCTGCAAATTTCGCCTCTGCCACTATCTCATTGGTAATAAGCGGCTCGATCTGACTTGCATACGTCCACATGATAGGTAATTGTGATTCCTGGGTTTCGGCTTTTCCCCAATCACATTCAGCCGGAACGACGTTACTATGGTGAAATGTCATTAATCGGCAAAGCGGATATTTTCGTTTGCCAACCTTGAAAAGTAGATATATTGGCACATTCTTTTTAGGGGCCTCGGTCGCTTTATGCCATTTCACCTTAATTTCTATTGTCTTACTTTCTGCCATATTGCTTTATTGTTTAATCTTTTAAATAATATGGGGTGGTGTACCCTGCACCTTTGAGTGGCAAATCTTTGCACCACGGTATAGGCTCACTAAACAAAGCCTCAACCATCGGTAACGTCTGGTCTTTCGTAGCCTCTACGATGATCTCATCGTGTATATGGAAAACTACGTTTAACCCTCGCTGCTCGGCTCTAAGTATCACACAACCTAATATGTCACGTGCCGTAGCCTGTACGATGTTCTCGGTTAGCTTACCGCCGTAGGTTCTCAACTTTCCCCATTTCTTCGTTTTTTGGTTCAAACCCTCATACTCGATAATTTCGTGGTCGCCTCGCCAACCGTCGTTTGTCTCGATTCCAACCTCTGTACGTGGGTAACAAATAGTCCTGCCACTTGGTAGGGTAATTAGCAACATACCCCAACGATAACTAATAATAATGCCTCGTTGTATCTGTACGCTTTTTCCTGTCTTAATGGCTATGATAGCCGCTTTCTCAACGGTACGCCACAACTTTACGATATGTGGGTTACTGTCTCGCCATTTGTTTACGATGTCTTTTTCCTCGGATTCTGTTAAACCTAACTTCTTACCGCCCATCGCTTCCAATGCTGATACACCCCCGCCGTAGCCCAAACCCAAAACGGCTACTTTGCCTTTCGGTCTCAAATCTCCGTTTGGGCCATGTTTCTGAACTGGCACACCAAACATTTTGCTTGCAGTCTCACAATAGATGTCGTGTCCTTGCCTGAAAGCGTCCAATACCCATGTCTCCCCGGCTATCCATGCTATCACACGTGCCTCGATCGCTGAAAAGTCGCATACGTGGAACGTGCAACCGGGCTTGGCTATGAAAGCGGTACGTATCAACTCGCTAAGTACTTGGGTAACGTTTCCGTAGTTCATTTCAAACTCTTCCAAATCACCCTGCTTAACCAAATAGCGTGCATCGTCCAAACTCTCCAAATGATTTTGTGGTAGGTTCTGCAATTGCACCAAACGCCCTGCCCATCTGCCTGTACGTGCTGCACCGCAAAACTGCAACAAACCATGTACTCGGCTATCCTTGCAGACACATTTTTGCATAGTTGTGTACTTCTTGTTAGAAGTCTTACCCATTTCCCTACGCAAAGCCAAAACTTTCTGCACCTTGGGCCAATACTTAAATTGTACTTCGTAGTCGTCCAAATTCTTTTTGTTGAGGCTATCAATAGTAAATCCGGTGTTCTCGGATATGTATTGTTTTATCTGTCCGGGGCTGTTCGGGTTACTCATGCCTGTAAGTCTTCGGGCTTCTGCAAATAGCTCATCTTTGTATGCTTCATCAAATCGGGCGGCGTTGTTTGTCAATACTTGGTCTATCATCACGCCACGGTCGTTAATGTGTTGATCGGCTACGTACAAATCCTCGTCAAACTCTGGTGCTTCCAATCTCCTGACCTTTTTTAAGATGGCTTGCTCCACCTCCACGTCTCGGATATTGTAGGCTTTGAACGTTGCCCACTTTTCGGGCGCATCGCTCGGCTTGTGTCGGATCATCTTTGTTATGCCCTGCTTTGTCTGTTTGTTCGGAACACTAAAGTATCTTATTAGGGCTTTACCCTCTGTCATCTTTCTGTCTTCCAGTTTAAGCACTTCGCCACATTGTGCCAACGAAAGCGGCAAACCCATTCGGGCGGCTCTTACCATCGTACACCGCCATTGTCTCGGGTCTAATCGCCCTTTGATGCCCAAATACACACCGATACAAATACGCTCAAAAGCTGCATTGAAAGCGGTCTTTATTACCTCGGGGTCGGTTAGTGCTGCTTTGATTTCAGGCGGCAAAGTTTCGCCGCTTGCCAAGTCCACGCATTGCACCGGGCCACCGTCCACGCTGTACGCAAAAAGCAATATGGTAAAGTCTTCGGCCTCCACATACTTATATACGCCACACTCGGTTAGGTCGTTGCTACTATATGTTTCGATGTCTATGCCTAATTCTTTCATACGTTTTATTGTTTGATTACCCCGGCGGCTTCCTCTTTCCACCGCCGGGGGCTACTACATTAACATTTTATCGTAGAGAAAAAAGCACTTTACAAATCGTCGTCGTCTTCATCGTCGATGCCGTCCAAATCGCCAAAGTCGCTTTCGGCTGATACTCTGCCGCCCAAATGGTCGTCGTCCTTGAACTTCATAATGTTGTTGAGGCCGCACGCTACGCCTTTGTTACCGCTTACGTCGTAGCCGTAGAAAGTTACAGACACAATCGCCCAAACGCCGCTGTAAACTTCTTCTTCGTCCACGATAGGCACTTTCTTGCGATCAACTACACCGGGGCGTGTGTTGCTTTTAGCATTCAAATAGAAGTGGTCTTCGTAAACCTCATCGTCCTTTTCGTCGCCATCACGCAAAGCTAAATCAAGTTTCTTAGGCTCTTTGCCTCCCCACTTGGCTACGATAGCGGCTTTCTTAGCTGCCTCGATTGCTTTTTTGATGGCTTCGATAGTCTTCTTTTCAGACTTCGGGATCAAAACGTTAGTCATAAACTTGCCCTCTCCGTCACCGTCTGGGCTGTACTTCTCGAAAACGTGTGTGTAACTAAGGCGGCATGGGCCAAAGATTACCTTAGTGTCATTAACTACTTTAGGGTCTATCATAATTGTATATATTTAAAATGTTAAACTTAAATGTCTTTAAAGTCGTCTGCCGCCTGATTAAACGCCGGGCGTTTATCTGATTCAGGCACTAACGTTGGTTTGCCTTGTGGCTTGTTGATGTACTCGGCGCAAATTGCACCAAAGCGTTTCTTACCAATGAGTTTCTCCAAATCGGTAATACTTCGTAGCTCGGTAGGCTTAATGTAGGCTTCTTTTGCAAAGCCCTCTTTGCCTAAAAGTTCCATCACGGCGGTTGGGTTTGTTATCTTTCTGATACTGCGCCCCTCAACAATTTTGAAACCTTGGTACTGCACACCACTTAACGCCTGTTCCAAACTATACTCCTCAACTCCAGTTAGCCACGTTTTGAACGTTGATAGCAAAGGTAGTATAGTGCTTTCCATTACTTCCTTGCTAATCTTACGTGGGTCGGGGTTGGCTTGCTGTGCTTCGATACACATAGACGATAGGGCTTTGCAATTTGCCTTAACCTTGCAGAACTGACACCAATTTCCAGGCTTTTGCTTACCTCCTGCATAGGCTTCGTTGGCTTTTGGTTGTAGCTCATCGACTGCCCAATTAATGAGGTCGGCGGCATCTAACTCGAACTCTGAAAGATTATCAATACGTGGTTGTACGATAGTCATGCGTACCTTACGTATGTCGTACTCAAAGTTAAATAAGTCCCATGCACCCAAAGCGTAAATCATCATTTGTGGATTTTCCACGGCTGACACCTTTACACCTTTGCCATACTTAAAGTCGATAACCTCCATCACGCCATCGGCGATAATGATAGCGTCCGACGTGCCGAAAGCATCAGGCACATAGTGACTAAAATCTAACTTGACCTCAACCAACAATTGTGCGTCCTTGGTCTTAGCTCGGGCGGCGTTGAATTTCTCCAGTACGATAGTCTTGTACGTATCGGTGTACTCGTCCATTTCGCCACTGTGGTACTGCTCGTCTAACTGCGCTATCTCGGCTTTTTCCTCATCCACCGACAAACCTAAAAACTCTTTCAGTTTTTTGGCGCAATAGGCGTGGGCTAACGTTCCCTCCTCTGCAAAGGTGCTGCCCTTATCCTCCACGTCTTTTTCCAGAAGTGGGGCGGCGGTACAATTCATCCAACGATGTGCCGCACTTGGTGATAATAAAGCGTGTTTACCTGCCATAATTGTATATGATTAAATGTTGTTACTAAAATGGGCAATTTGAACCGATCGTGCCATCTTCCATTATCTGCAAACCGTTGCACTGCTCAATGAAATTTGCAATCTTATCAGGTGGCAAAGCACTCGGTTTTTCAGCACCCAACAAAGCGGCTATGTTCTTGAACTGTGCCGTTAATGGCTTATGGTACTTCTTGTATAGATCGCCGTTGGTGTTCTCCTTGTAGTCTTCACCCTCGATACGTTGGCGTGTCTTGTGCATAGCTGCCCTAACGTCTTCGGCGGTTAATGGCTTCTCCTCTGCCTCTTCCTGGCTCTCATCTTGTGGGGCGGCTTCCTCGGCTTTGGCTTCTTCCTGCTCGGCTACCTGCTCACCGTTGGCATCGGCTTCGTTGGCTGCTGCCTCCTGCTGTTCGTCTCCGGCTGGCTCCTTGGTAGGCTCCGGCTTGTCGGCGGCTGCTTCCTCTTTCTTCTTTCTGCCTCGCTTGTTAGTAGGCTGTTGAGGCTGCGCCGGGGTGGTGTCCTCTGGCTTGTTATCTACTTGTCCGTTTCCGTCGAGTGCTTCCCCGTCGGTCGGCGCAACTGTTGGTCGGTGGCACAAAATGGCATTTACCAAAGCCACGATTTCGGGTGTTACACCCAAATTGACCTGTACGTTAATACTAAAATCTGTTTTCATCTTTGTATATGATTAATGATGTTATTTATCTTCGTTGATGTACTCCAATAGCTCATCTATCTTTCTGTGCTTCGCAAACCATACATATAAACGTATGTCGAAATATGCGAGTGCTATTGCCGTAAACTTGGAATAAATCACTAACTCCCAATAGTTGGGGTCTCCCTTGTGTGGCATCCCAATCAGATTGAAAAAAGCGATAAAGCCGATAACCACCATCAGCCAATAACGCCAATTCTTCATTACTTTTTTCATAACTTTCTAAATGTTCCTGATACAATTTGTTGGCAATCCTTTACCGACGAAATATCTTTTATTCGCTTATCGTATTCGATATTTGCTTTTTCTGCCATCGCTATGAGGTCGTTTTTCGCTTCCTGTACATCCTGCATATATGGTACTTCCTTGCAGATATAAGCGGCGGCGGTATGCAATGTTATTTTTGAAATAAGCATACTCGATACGGCGTTATTTTGTATCGCCTGATTCTCATTTTCTAACTCATAGTCTGTTTGTGAGCTAAAAAGGTCGCTTAAAGTACAAAGGTCGGATATAGCCAATGGTACAATACTTTCGGCTTTTCCATTCTCTATTACTGCCAAAACGATATATTCAGGTACAAATAAATCGTCTTTCGTTACTGCCAAATAACCTTTGGCACTTGGCAAAACTGCTATACTTTTAATCTTCATATTGCTACTATTTTAAAGATACATTGATTTCCAACACTTGATTATTTCCGCCCCCGTAGTGATTAAGCTCTTTCCGGCTTTTCTAACTCTGAACTTGATAAGCCCATCGTTAGCGTACCGGGCGACGGTGTGCCGATCTACATGCAACGCTTTGGCTGCTTGCCCTTGGTTATACAAACCGTCTGGCTCTACTTCGGGTTTGGTGATAATCATATAGCGTTACGTGTGATAGTTAGTGTATTGGCTGTATAGTCCGTTTTAACGCTGAACTTGCAGCCCATCAAATTTTGAAATTGATACGTTAAAGCCTTGCCGTTGTCGCACGCTTTCGCATCAGGTAGGTAAAACGTTTTCGTCTTTCCTACGTCAATTGACCGCAAATCGTCACGTGTCAATTTGATTGCTTTTCCTGTTTCGTCTGCCATAAAAGTATAAATTTTATTAAAATTACTTAGTTAGTTACTTATACCTTTGGAGATAAAGAAAAACTGCCGTATATTTGCAGTTGGGTTTTGGTGATGTTGGGCAAATAGTTCGACAGCCTTTCTTGTACTCGTAAGGTTAGTTACTTACTTATTTCGAGTGCAAAGATACGGCGAAATATCGCCACTACCAAATTATTTGGCGAGAAATCGTCATTTATTAACTATTATTAATAATAGCCGTATGTTTGAAACTATCAATCAAAGGATAAAAGCGGTATTAGATACCGTGTATCACGGAAACGTTACAGCAATGGCAAAAGGCTCATACATAAAGCGTACCACTATAAATAGTATAGTGGGGCCTAATGAAACAACGCCGGGGTTTGATGTTATTGCTAAGATTGGCGAAATCTCGTCACCACGAATAAGTATGGAATGGCTTGTACGTGGTATTGGTGATATGTTCTTAGACGAAAAAGATACCATAATATATAATAATGGTGTCAATGGAGACAATAACGCAAGTTATAACGATAGTGATATGTTAAGCCGTCTTGTTGGTTTGGTTGAGGCTAAAGACAAACAATTGGCTGAAAAGGATAAACAGATTAATACTTTGTTGGAGATTATAAAAGCTAAGTGATATGATGGTAATTTTGGCTACAATTATAGTTCTGGTGGTATTCTTCATAATTTCTGGGATGTTTAACCACGATACCAAAAAGGGTGAAAAAATTAGTACATTTAAGGCGCTTGGTATCCTAAGTTATGGCGGCTGTTTGCTCGCCGTCCTAATAATTATAGTGCTGTGCTTGGTGATTGTAGGACTTAATTTTGTGGTTAATTTACTGTAATATTTACTTGCAAATTTTCAGCAAATAGTTTTTAAGTATTCGTAATTAATTATAAATCAATAAGATATGAATAATATGGGATTATTAAGTGGTAAAACAGCCCTTGTAACAGGTGCTGCTCGCGGCATCG